>Ga0070741_10015049_pt1 | contig 13217 bp, 10 predicted proteins | sample Coa_R1_4_FD_66440 | JGI IMG/M metagenome (GOLD analysis project Ga0070741, IMG submission 66440) | Surface soil microbial communities from Centralia Pennsylvania, which are recovering from an underground coalmine fire - Coalmine... | ecosystem: Environmental > Terrestrial > Soil > Unclassified ... | reverse complement strand
GGCGACTCGGCGGCCGTCTACCGGCTGTAGCGTGGCGAGGGCGCTTCTCGACCTCGAGGCTCAGCTTCGGTCGAACTCGTTCCTCGACGATCCGTACTCCGTCTACGCGCTGCTGCGCGCGGAGGCGCCGGTCTACCGAAGTGAGGCGTGGAATGGCTGGCTCGTCACACGCTACGACGACGTCAAGGACGTCCTCGACCGGCCTGATGCGTTCTCGAGCTCGGACCGCGTCCGCCCGCGGCTGGAGCCGGTGCTGCCGCCTCCGGTGTGGGAGGCGATGAACCGCCTTTACGGCAATTTCAGCGGGTTCTTCTGGAGCGATCCCCCGGAGTACACGACGCACCGTAAGCGGTGGACGCAGGCCTTCCGGCCGCGGCTCGCGCAGCTGGAGAAGCGCGTGCGCGAAGTCGTCGACAGCCTGATCGATGCCGCGTTCGCGCGCGGCAGCAGCCTCGATCTCGTCCGCGACCTTGCGTACCCGCTGCCTGCAACGGTCGTCTTTGACCTGCTCGGCGTGCCGACAGAGGACCGGCTCCGCTTCAAGTCCTGGGGCGACCGGTTGATCGCGCTCGCGAACCTGCCCGACGACACGACGATTGGCGCCGCGGTGGACGCGATGAACGAGGCCGGCGCGTGGGCGCGCGAGCTGCTCGACCAGCGGCAGGAGGAGCCGCACGAGGACATGCTGAGCGAGCTCCTTGCCGGCGTCGACGTCGGCGCGCTCACCGACGAGGAAGTCCGCGTCTTCGTCGTCACCGTGATTCAGTTTCTGCTCGCGGGACACGAGACGACGACCAGCGTGATCGGCTCGGGCGCCCTCGCGCTGCTTCGCTACCCGGAGGTGCGCGAAACCCTGCGATGCGAGCCTGAGCTCGTGCCGGTCGCGGTCGAGGAGTTCCTGCGGTTCGAGAGCCCTCTCCAGTACCTGACCCGACGCGCGGCGCGCGACGTCGAGCTAGGCGACCGCCCAGTCGCGCGCGACGAGCTCGTGCTCGTCGTCCTCGGCTCGGCGAACCGCGACGCAGCGCGGTTCTCGCGACCTGACGAGCTCGACGTCGGTCGCCGCCCGAACAGGCATCTCGCCTTCGGTTCGAACATCCACTTCTGCCTCGGCGCGGCACTCGCGCGCCTCGAAGCGCGGGTCGCCATCGAGACGCTGCTTCGCCTCGACGTCGACCTGCGCCTCGCAGGAGAGCCCCGTTGGCGGCGGAACGCGATGTTCCGCGCTCTAGAAACGCTGCCGGTCTCCGTTTGCTAGCCGCGCGTCAGTCGAGCCACGGAGGCGAGCGACGTGCCGGTGATCCCTTCGGCGAGCGGCGAGGCGAGGAAGGCGATCGCTGCTGCAACGGCGCGGGACATCAGTACTCGCCCGAGTGGTGCTTCCGCATAGCGAGCGAGAGCCTGTGGTGTCGATCGTGCCTTGCACGGACAGCTCGGCGCTCGGACGCGGAAGCGATTCGTGAGTCATCGCTCGACCTCCAAGGCGAAGTCGCCGTCAACGTACGGGAAACGCTCCTCGAGCTCCGGCGCGAGCTCGATTCCGAGCCCCGGCCGGTTCAGGAGCAGCCGGCCGTCCTCAACGGCGAGGCCGTCGCGCAGGATCTCCGCTTGGAGCGGTCCCTGCACCATCGAGAGCTCGAGGGGCAGCCGCTCCTCGAGCGAGGCGACGAGGTGCGCGTTCGCGAGGGTTATCGCCCCGTTGTGCCAGCTGTGCGGCGTCGCCAGGACGCCGTGACGCGCAGCGACCTCAGCAATCGTCAGCGCCTCCGTCAGCCCGCACCAGCCGGCGTCCGGCTGGACGACGTCGAAGGCGTGTCGTTCCAGGTACGGCCGGAAGCGCGCCAGCGTCGTGAACTGCTCGCCGCCTGTCACGGGCAGGTCGAGCTCTGCGGCGAGCCGGACATAGCCGTCGATATCGTCCTGCGGGATCGGCTCCTCGAACCAGGCGCAGCCGAGGCGGTCGAGGCCGCGGCCGACCTCGACCGCCGTCGCGAGATCGAGGCGCTGATTCGCGTCGACGGCGATCGCGATCCGCCCGCCGACCGCGTCGACGGCGTTCTCGAACAGCGCGAGGAAGCGGCCAGGCTCGACGCCGTCCCACTCCCAGGCCGTGCCGAGCCGGATCTTGCATGTCCGGAAACCCCGCTCCGCGTAGCTCAGAACCTCCTCGATCAAGGTGCACGGGTCGCCCGCCCAGTCGTAGCGGCAGCCGCCCGACGCGTAGAGCTCGACATCGGCCGGCGCATCCCCTGCCAGGAGATCGCAGACGCGGAGCCCCGCGAGCTTTCCGCGGATGTCCCAGAGCGCGCAGTCGACGCCGGCGACGGCGCAATCGTACGCCCACGAGGTGCCCGTGGGCCGCGCGAAGCGGGACGCGTCGTCGACAGTGCGGCCGACGAGCGACGGCGCGAGCCACTCGACGCATTCGACGATCTCCCGGGGATTGCCGTAAGCGCAGGCCTCGCCGACCCCGGTCAGGCCGTCGCCGGTCTCGACGACGACGAGCGAGCAATCGGCCTTGGTCGCGCGGAAGCGGAGCGTGAACCACTGCTCGTCGTACTCGTACGGGCGCGACAGCGCAATCGCCCGGACGCCCGCGATCCGCGCGTCGCCGCCTACGCGTGGCCGCCTGCGAGCCGCGCGCCTTCGACCATCGCCTCGAGCTTCCGGAAGGCGACGTCTCGCCGGAGGTACTTCATCCCGCAGTCCGGAGCGATCACGAGCCGCTCGCGAGGCACGTACTCGAGCGCGTCGCGGATTCGGTCCGCGACGGTCTCCGGCGTCTCGACCGGTGCCCCGTCGGAGAGATCGAGCACGCCGAGCACCACCGTCTTCTCGGAGAGCGCCGCGAGCGACGAGAGGTCGAGCCGCGGCTGTGCGGTCTCGATCGAGATCTGGTCGGCGGCGGACTCGTTCAGCTCCGCCAGGAACGAGTAGCCCGCGGGCTTGTCGCGCACGATGTGCCCGTAGCCGAAGCAGATGTGGAGCGCCGTCTTCACCTCGATGCCGTCGAGCGCCCGCGCGATCGCCTTCAGGCCGTACTCTCGCGCCTGCTCGGGTCGCGCCTGCAGATACGGCTCGTCGATCTGGATCACGTCGGCTCCGGCCGCCTGGAGGTCGCGCGCCTCGTCGTTCACGGACTCGGCGTAGGCGAGGACGAGGCTCTCCGGATCCGGGTAGTAGTCGTTCTGGGCCTGCTGCGCCATGGTGAAGGGACCCGGCAGGGTGATCCGGATCTGCCGGTCGGTGTTCGCGCGGAGGAACTCGACGTCGCGCACCTCGACCGGTCGCGCGCGCCGGATCGGCCCGACGACGCGCGGAACCGGATTCTCGTGACCGGTACGGTCGATGGCGACGCCGGGATTGTCGAGGTCGACGCCCTCGAGCGCCGTCGCGAAGCGGTTCGAGTAGCTCTCGCGCCGCATCTCGCCGTCGCTGATCACGTCGATGCCCGCGCGCTCCATGTCGCGGATCGCGAGCAGCGTCGCGTCGTCCTGCGCCTGCTCGAGGAAATGCTCGTCGACGCGCCAGAGCTCGCGCGCTCGCACGCGCGGGGGGAGGCGAGAGCCGAGACGCTCGCGGTCGATCAGCCAGTCGGGCTGTGGATAGCTCCCGACTACCGTGGTAGTGAGAGGCTCGGGCACGCCGGGGATCCTACGACTCAGAACTTCTTGACGCGGAGATACCCGCCGTCGACCACGACGTCCTCGCCGGTGATGTAGGCGGCCCGTTCGGAGCAGAGGAAGACGACCACGTCGGCGATCTCGCCCGCCTCGCCGACGCGGCCGAGGGCATTCGCGGCGTTCACCCTCGCGAAGAAGTCGCCGAGCTCGTCCTGGCTCATGCCGACGAGGCTGCGCTGGAGCATCGGCGTGTCGATCGTGCCGGGGCTGACGCTGTTCACCCGAATTCCGCGGTCGCCGACCTCGACCGCGAGCGCCCGCGCCGCGGCCATCAGGCCCGCCTTGGCAGCCGCGTAAGGCACGCAGCCGGGAAGCGTCGTGTACCCCTGCACGGACGCGGTGAAGACGATGCTGCCGCCGCCGCTTCGCGCGAGGACCGGAATCGCGGCGCGGGCGCAGAGGAGCTGACCCGTCAGGTCGACCGCGATCTGACGGAGGAGCACGTCGACCGGCATCTCCTCGAGCGGGAAGTAGCCCTCGACGCCGGCGTTCGCGTGGAGCGCGTCGAGCCGCCCCTGGTCGCGCTCGACCGTCTCGAAGAGTGCGGCGACCGCGTCCGGGTCCGCGACGTCGCAGCGCATCGGGGTCGCGGAGTGACCGTCCTCTCGCAGGCTTGCAGCCGTTCGTTCCGCGGCGTCGGCGTCGATATCGACGAGGACGACGCGGTAGTCGGCCTCAGCGAACGCGCGTCCCGTCGCGGCGCCGATTCCGGCGGCGCCGCCCGTGACGACCGCGATCGGATCAGCCATCGACAGCTCCGATGTGCGGGTAGTGCAGCGGCAGCCCGGGGCGTGGCACCGGCAGGGAAGCTATGTGCCAGCGGCCGATGTTGGCGACGAAGAGACGTGGCTCGCCGTCGACGAGACCGAACGCAATGTTCGTCGGCGAGGCGAGGACGGCGCCCTCCGGGTCGTGGGCGGCGAGCACGGGCTCGGGTGAGCCGCGTGCGATCAGGTAGATCGCGTCCGGCCGATAGGTGACCACGTAGAGGGTACCGTCCTCGTCGAAGGCCAGCCCGTCCGGGAGCGTTCCCTCGAGGACTGCGACGTCCTCAACGGCGCCGGCCGATCCGTCGTCCCGGATCTCGACGCGGCTGATGCGGCCGGGGCCGAGGCTCATCGCCACGTAGAGGTGCGTCTCTCCGGGGCCGACGCAGACGCCGTTTGGGAGCGTCCGCAGCTCGGCGCACCAGACCTCCGCCTCGCCGCCGGGCGGGACGCGGTAGATCCGGCCGTCGTGCTCCTTCCAGTGGCCCGAGTCCGAGAAGTAGAGGTTCCCGAGGCTGTCGAACGCGAGGTGGTTCGCGCCGACGATGTCGGGCCGGGAGGCGTAGTCACGATGCTTGCCCGCCGGCGAGAAGACGACGACGCCGTGCCGGGTCGGATCGCAGGCGTAGACCGAGCCGGTGCTGTCGAGCGCGACGCCGAGCGTGAAGCCGCCGGAGCTCCCGAGCTCGACCGGCCGCCGCGAGTCCGGGTCGATCCGGTAGATCTGGCCGGCCTCACCGCCGGCGTAGACGTGCCCGTCGGGGCCGACCGTCACGCCCTCGGGGTGATCCAGGCCGTCGGCGTAGACGGCGATCGAGTCCGTGGGAACGAGCGGCTCGCTCAGATTGTCACCTCGACCGGCGCCGCGTTCTGGGCGGACACCGCGACGCCGCGGATCTCACCCGCCGCCTCGAAGCGCAGCCGCGCCACCTCCCCCGGGAGCAGGTCGACGAACCCGTCGCGAAAGCGCACGTCGTTCATCTCGGCGAGCACGCGGCCGCGGACCAGCCGTGCCACCGTGGCGCCTGCGTTCTCGACGACCGCGACCCGGCCGTCGATCGCGCAGCGAAGCTCCGTCCGAGGGAGCTCCGCGAGGTGCTCGAACAGCGGCCGCCGCAGCTCGTCGGCAAGCTGCGCCGGCGGCGCGACGGGCCCGCGGCGAGCGGCTGCGGCGAGCAGGCCGAGCGACAGCTCGAGGATTCCCTGCCAGTATGGGCCGTAGGCCTTGATGTCCTGGCGCGCCCAGTGGGGCTGGACGTCGATCGGATCCTCCCAGTCGAGCCCCTCCCCGATGCGGAACATGCGCAGCGGCTTGGTGAACGAGCCCGTGAACGCGACCGTTGCGCCATCGCCGTAGCGGCCGGTCACGAGGAGCGGCAACTCGCCGATCGTCCAGTGGACGTCGGAGCCCGGACGCGGCTCCGTCCGGCTGAAGCCGCGGAACGGCATCTCGCCGAGTTCGGCAGTGAAGACGGCTGCGCAGCCCGGGAGCCTGCGTATCGGCGGCTCGCGGTCCCAAACGCCGTCGTGGGGACGAAGGCTCACCGGCAGGACATCGCCGAGAGCTGTGGAGTCGAGCAGCGCGCCGCGGCCGTCGCCGCCATGGAACGACGCCTGGCCGCCCGTGTGCACGAAGCCGACTCCGTCCCGGACCGCGGCGGCGACGCTCTCCCATTCCTTCGCGCGGAACTGGTGCGCCGCGTAGTCCCAGCCGGCGAGCCAGATGACGTCGACGCGCCCGGCGAGCCCTTCGCTCCACGACGAGTCGCGCGGCCGGCGCGTCGTCTCGTCGACGATCGTGACCTCGATCCCGCCGGCTCCCGCGAGGCTCTCGGCGATCGGCGCGACGTAGCGGGACTGCCCGACGAGGAGCACGCGCAGCGCCGGGTCGAACGCGGGCCGGACGACCCGGATCCACGTGTCGCCGGTGGTCGCGGTCGAACCGTCGGGGCGGGTCGCGTCGTAGCGGAGCAGGTAGGCGCCCGGCTCCTCGGGCAGCTCGAGGTCGAGCGCGATTGCGGGCGATCCGGAGTCCGGCGGCGCGTCGACCCGCCGCTCGAGCGCTCGGAGCTCCCGCCCACCGACGTCGAGCAGGCGCGCACGTACGTCGAGCCGCTCGGCGCGAGGCGTGTCGTTGACGAGCCAGAGGTCGTGCACGTACCGAGAACCTGCCGCCCTCGGCCGCAGCGGCTCCCGGTCGTCGAGGCTGAGGAGGATCGGCGCATAGCCGGCGCGCAGCCCGAAATAGCCCATCTTCGGTCGCTGGTGTTGGTCGACGACCGTGAACTTGATCCCGGGCACGTTTTCGCGGTACGACCAGGTCCTGCAGCCGGCGATGTCCGCGAAGCGCTTGCGCCGGTAGACCTCGGCGCAGTAGCGCAGGCCGAACGCCTGGTACCACTGAATCGCGTCGACGAAGCGCTCGAGGGTCGGCGGGTCGCGGTCGGCGTGGCGGAACATGCGAGCCACCGAGGTGCACAGCCCCGCGTAGTCGAACGACCAGCGGTACGAGTACTCCTCGGCGTCGATCGGCAGCGCGACGCGGCCCTCCAAGCCCGCCTCGACGCCCCAGATCGCCTCGGTCGGGACGATCTCGCGCAGCGTCTCGACGACGGGCGGCGCGATCGCTCCGAACTCGGAAATGAACCGGTGGTTGCGGTCGTAGTGATCGGAGAACTCTCCGAACGGAAAGCCGCCGTTCCAGATGTGCTCCTCCTCGAAGTCGCAGAAGCTCGGGTGGAAGACGGCGTCCGGATCGACGTCGCGCACGATCCGCTCGATCTCCTCTGTGAACGCCGAGTAGTCGCCCCAGACCCAGCGGCCGGCCTTGCGCGTTTCGGCGAATGCCGCCCAGAGGACGACCGACGCGTGGCCGCGGAGCTGCCTGACGACGTTCTCGACCTCGGCGAGCGCGAAGCGCCGGTACTCCTCGAAGCGCGGATACGACGGATCGACGACCTGCATCGGGCCGAGCTGGTGGAACGGAAGCTCCTGGAAGACGAGGATTCCTTCGCGGTCGCATGCCTCGTAGAAGGCGTCCTTCTCGACGAACGTGAAGGCGACGAGGTGGTTGTTGTTCCCCTCGCGGAGCATCTCGGCGTCGCGCCGGTGCTCGTCCGCGGAGGGCACAGCGTTGAAGATGTTCGCGAACGGGTACCAGACGCCGCGCAGGAAGAGGCGCGTCCCGTTGATCGAGTAGGCGAGCGTCTCCTCGTCGCGTGCGAGCTGCCGGACCCCGAAGACGGTCTCGACCTCTTCACCCTCGCTCGTCCCGGCACGCGCTCGGTAGAGGTTCTGGGGGCCCGTGTCCCACGTCCACCAGAGCGCGGGGTCGGCGACCGTCGCGCGCGTGCTCGTCTCGCTCTTGCCGGGCGGGAGCGTGAAGCTCGCCGCGAGCCGCTGCGTCTCGCCCTCGAAGTTGTCCGGCTCGATCAGGAAGTCGACCGAGACCTCGCCGCCCTCTTCGCTCCACCACTCGCAGTGCAGCTCGAGTTCGGCCTCGCCCGCGGCGAGCCGGACCGTCGAGGCGCTCAGGCGCTCGAGCACGGCGCCCGCCCGAATCTCCAGCCAGACGTCCCGCCACGGGCCGAACGGGAAGACCGCGTTCCCCGACATGGGCAGCCCGTCCCAGTAATGGAGCAGGTTGCCCTTCAGGTACTCGCTGTTCTTGAGCACGACGCTGAAGGTCGTCGAAGGCTGGAGGAAGAAGGCGCGCGAGTCGACGCGCCACGGGCAGGACACGCCGAGGACGAGCTCGTTCTCGCCGCTGTCCGGCGCGAGCGCGTCGGTGATTTCGAGCCCCCAGGTCGAGAAGGCGCCCTCGTGGCTGCCGACGTGACGTCCGTTCAGCCAGACCTCCGAGAAGTAGTCGACCCCGTCGAAGGCGAGGAAGGCCCGGCCGCCGGCGGGTCGTCCGGGCGACGGGAAGCGCCTCGTGTAGAGCCACTCGTGGTGGTTGAGGGTCGTCAGCTCCGAGCTGTCGAGCCAGAGATCCTCGAAGCCGAGCTGCACTTGAAGGTTCCCGGGCACCTCGACCGTCCCGACCGGCTCGGCGCCGGCCGGGAGCTCTGTGCTCCCTTCCGGCCGCGCGGGCGCCCGGGCGAGCTCCCAGCCAGGCCCGCTGAGGAGGATCCGCTCGCGCATCAGTGCTTCAGCGCGCCGGCCGAGAGCCCCTGGACGTAGTAGCGGCGGGCCGCGATCAGGATCACGAGCACCGGCACGACGGCCATCACGGCCGCGGCCGCGACGAATTGCAGCGAGAGCTGCCCGACCTGGCCCGCCGTCTGGGAGATCCCCACCGTCAGCGTCGAGGTCGCGGTGTCGCGAAGGAGCACCAGCGGTAGCAGGAACCCGTTCCAGGTCGAGATGATCGTGAAGAGCGCGACGGTCGCGACCGCCGGCCGGAGGAGCGGGAAGACGACGTAGCGGAAGGCCTTCCACTCGGAGGCCCCGTCGACGACGGCCGCGTCGGTCAGCTCGGTCGGGATGTTGTCGATGTAGCCGCGGAGCAGGAGGATCCCGAGCGGAAGCGCGAACGCCGTCTCGCCGAGGATCACCGCGAAGAGGTTGTTGTAGAGGCCGAGGTGCCTCATCGTCAGGAAGAAGGGGATGATGATCGCGGCGGGCGGCACCATCAGCCCGGTCAGGATCAGGACGAAGACGCCCTCGCTCAGCTTCGACCGGTAACGCGAGAAGCCGTAGGCCGCGGTCACGGAGAACGCAATCGAGAGGACGACCGTGGCGATCGTGATCACGATCGTGTGGGCGAAGAGCGTCCCGAGCTGGAACTGGCGCCAGGCGTCGGCGAAGTTCGAGATTCGGAAGGAGTGCGGGAACGGGCTCGTCGAGAAGATGTCCGAGCTCGCCTTGACGCCCTCGGTGACGACCCAGAGGAGCGGGATCACGTAGACGAGGCCGACGAAGAAGCAGACGAGTGAGCCGGCGAAGCGGCCCGGGCTCGAGCGCTCCCGAAGCGAGTCGAAGACCCGCTCGGCGAGCGTGCGCTGCGGCAGCTCGGGCGCGAAGTCGGTCACGTCACCGTCCCCGAGATCCGGCTGCGCGCGAGCGCGGAGACCGTCGCGAGCGCGATGATCACGAGCGCGAAGCTCGACGCGTAGCCGACGCGGCTGAACTCGAACGCCTGCTGGAAGAGGTACGTCGAGAGCACCTCGGTCGAGCGGTTCGGCCCGCCGCCGGTGAGGACGTAGACGAGCTCGAAGACCTTCCAGCCGCCGATCAGGTTCAGGACGACGACGACGGCGATCACGGGCCGCAGATACGGGACGACGACGTAGCGGAGCCGGTTCAGCCAGCCGGCGCCGTCGATCGCCGCTGCCTCGAGCCGCTCGGCCGGGAGGCTCTGCAGGCCGGCGTAGTAGAGCAGCATGTTGTAGCCGCTGTACTGCCAGATGGCGACCCCGATCAGCGTCGCGAACGCGAGGTTCGGCTGGCCGAGGAAGCCGATCGGCTTGTGGATCACGCCGAGCCCGCTGCGGCCGAGCGACAGATTCACGAAACCATAGGGCCCGAGGATCTGCTGCCAGATCAGCGCCGTGATCGCCGGGGAGACGGCGAGCGGCAGGAACATCGCGATCCGGAGGAAGTCGTGGCCGCGCACGCGGCTGTGGATCAGCAGCGCGAGCCCGAGCCCGAACACATTCAGGAGCACGGTCGACAGGGCGACGAACAGCACCGTGTGTACGAGCGCCTTGCTGAAGACGTCGTCGCTCGCGAGCGTTCGGAAGTTGCCGACGCCCCGCCAGGCGATCTGGCCGAGGCTGAACCCCGTCCACTCCGTGAACGCGAGCGCGATCACGGCGATGACGGGGAGGAGCATGAAGACGGCGAAGAACACGGCGGCCGGGGCGATGAACAGCGCCCCGGCCCTCCGTGTGATCGCTCTTCCGCTCGAGCTCACGGGCTCGAGAGGCTCTTGCCTACTTCGCCGACTTGGCGGCCTTCTGCATCGCCTTGACGACGTCTTGCGGCTTCGAGCCGCCCGTCACCAGCCCCTGCATCTCGTTCAGCAGCGCGGTGTAGACGTCCGGCACGAAGATCGCCCGGGTCGCAGCGGTCGGCTGGAACGAGACCATCCGCCGGTAGATCGCCGACGGGTTCGACGAGACGCTTGCCTTTGCCGACGGGATGAAGTTGTCCTTGACGAGCGCGGCGAAGCCGATCTTGTCCGTCGTGTCGCGCATGAAATCGAGCGCCCCCTCGGGGTTCTTCGCCTTTGCCGGGATCGACCAGATGATCGCCGGGCCTCCCGTCGCAAGCGCCTTGGCGCCGGCCTTCAGCGGCGGGAACGGGAAGAGGTCCCATGCGAACTTCGAGCCGACGGCCTTCGCGATGATCCCGGTGCTGAAGTTGCCGTGCGGGTAGGTCATCGCGACCTGCCCCGTCGCGAACGCGGCGATGTTGCCGTTGAAGTCGGTCGCGTCGGAGCCGTCGGCGAAGAGGCCCGCGTCCTTCATCCTCTGCACGTTCTCGGCGGCCCGGAGGAAGGGCGCCGCCGTCCACGGGATCGCGCCCGTCTCGGCCCGGCGGATCGCCTTGCCGGTCGGGTCGGTGTACGCGACCTGCGCGAACCAGAGGTCGCCGTCCGGCCAGCCGTCTTTCACGTTGACGCTCAGCGGCTGGAAGCCGGCGTCCCGGATCGGCTTCGCGAGCGCGATCAGCTCGTCGAGCGTCCGCGGCACCTTCAGGTGGAGCTTCGCGAAGAGGTTCTTGTTGTACGCGATCGTAAGCGTGTTCAGGTCGAGCGGGATCGCGTAGTGCTTGCCCTGGTAGGCGAGGCTGTCCATCACCGTCTGGAAGAAGGCCGGGAAGCCCTTCTTCAGGGAGGCGTCCAGCGGCAGGAGCGTCTTCGCCTTGATCAGGTCGTGGTACTGGCCGGTCCACGACATCTCCATCACGTCGGGCGTGCTGCCGCCCGCGACCGCCGTCTTGAACTTCGCGAAGTAGCTGGTGAACGGCACGGAGGTCTGGTGAAACTTGCCGCCCGACTTGGCGCTCCATCGCTTGCCCGCCGCCGCGAAGATGTCCGGGTAGGCATTGCCGGCCTGCCAGTGCCACAGCTCGACGCCTGCACTCGCGGCCCGCGCGGACGTGCCCGCGAAGGCCTGCCCCGCGCTGCTCCCGAGCACGCCGGCGGCGGCCGCCCCCACCGCTCCGCGCCGGAGCAGCTCTCGACGGTCGATCCTGGCGCTTCCCTGCTCGTCCACGGCGATCCTCCTTCGGAAAAGGTGGCCGAGACTACTACTCCGGGCGTAGGCGAGTCAACGCGCCCCGGTGCGGCCGCCGCGGTTGAACCCCGACTACCGCGGTAGTAACGTAGCCCCTCTTGGCCGGGGTGACGTTCGAGCACGTCGGAAAGGTCTACGCGGACGGCACGCGCGCCGTAGAGGATTTGAACCTCGAGGTCGACGACGGCGAGTTCGTCGTCCTCGTCGGCCCGTCGGGCTGCGGCAAGACGACGGCGCTGCGCATGGTCGCTGGGCTCGAGGAGATCACCGAGGGCTCGATCCGCATCGGCGACACCGTCGTCAACAAGCTGCCGCCGCCGAAGCGCGACATCGCAATGGTGTTCCAGAACTACGCGCTCTACCCGCAGATGACGGTGTACGACAACATCGCATTCGGCCTGAAGATGCGGAAGATCTCGAAGGCCGAGATCAAACCACGGGTCGAGGGGATCGCGCGCGTGCTCGGCCTCGAGGAGCTCTTGAAGCGCAAGCCGGGCGTCCTCTCGGGCGGCCAACGGCAGCGGGTTGCGATGGGCCGGGCGATCGTTCGCGATCCGCAGGCGTTCCTGATGGACGAGCCGCTCTCGAACCTCGACGCGAAGCTCCGTGTCCAGATGCGCGGCGAGATCGCGCGGATTCAACGCGAGCTCGGCGCGACGACGATCTACGTCACGCACGACCAGGTCGAGGCGATGACGATGGGCGACCGCGTCGCCGTGATGCGCCGCGGTGTGCTCCAACAGGTCGAGGACCCGCAGGCGATCTACGAGCGGCCGGCGAACCTGTTCGTCGCGAGCTTCATCGGCAGTCCGTCGATGAACATCGTCGAGGCACGGCTCGAGCGCGAGGACGGCGGGCTCGTCTGCCGCGTCGGCGATCGTGTCGTCGCGATTCCCTCCGAGGTGGCCGGGCGCCGGCCCGGCCTCGAGGCCCATATCGACCGCACCGTCGGGCTCGGGATCCGGCCGGAGAGCCTCTCCGAGGCCGCCGGCGCGGCGGGTTACACGGATCGGCGGCACCTGGCCGGCCGCGTCGTAGCGACGGAGCTCCTCGGCTCGGAGCGGCTCGCCTACGTCGAGATCGCCGCCGTCCCCGTCGTGACGGAGGAGGTGCTCGAGGTCGCCGGCGACGTCGACAGCACGGTGCTCGAGAGCCTGAAGTCCGAGGCGAAGGAGCACCGCGCCGTCCTGATCGCCCGGCTCGACGCCGATTCCCGCGTCCAGGCGGACGAGACGGTCGAGCTCGCGCTCGACACGCGGAAGCTCCACTTCTTCGACCTCGAGACCGAGACGGCGATCCCCGTCGACGTTCCCGCCGCGGCGCCCGCGGGTGCCTGAGTTGGACGACGCCGTCGTCGGCCGGCTGCATGCGCTCGGCCTCTCGCTCTACGAGGCGAAGGTCTACGTCGGACTGCTGCGGCACGGGCCGCAGAACGGAAACGAGGTCAGCAAGTCGGCCGGCCTGCCCTCGTCGAAGGTCTACGCGACGCTCGAACGGCTCGTCTCGAAGGGGATCGTACAGTC
>Ga0070741_10015048_pt1 | contig 13217 bp, 9 predicted proteins | sample Coa_R1_4_FD_66440 | JGI IMG/M metagenome (GOLD analysis project Ga0070741, IMG submission 66440) | Surface soil microbial communities from Centralia Pennsylvania, which are recovering from an underground coalmine fire - Coalmine... | ecosystem: Environmental > Terrestrial > Soil > Unclassified ... | reverse complement strand
CCACCCCCATCGCGAGGCGCACGTTGATGCGCTGCAGGTGCGCGTGGATCCACAGGTCTTGCTTCGGCGCTCCGAGCGCCACGAAGAGCAGATCCGGCCGCGCCTTCTGGATCATGTCGACGATCCGCTCGTCCTCGTCGCCGTCGCGCCCGTCGAACGTGGGCGAATAGGTGCCCACGACACGAAGGCCCGGGTACCTGGTCTCCAGCGTTCGGCCCGCGGCCTCGGCGACGCCAGGCGCCGCACCGAGCAAGAACACCCCCTGTTCGAACCCGGCGGCGAGGCGACAGCTCTGATCGACCAGCTCCACGCCGGTGATCCGCTCGGCGAGCGGCTCACCCTTCAAACGAGAGACCCAGACGAGCGGCATGCCGTCGGCCACCGCTAGATCGGCCTCGTTGATGGTCTCGCGGAACCGCGCGTCGCGCTGGGCGATACTGACGAAGTCCAGGTTCACCGTGACGACCTGGTGCGCGGCGCTGGAAGTGAGGAAATCGTCGATGCGCTGCACTGCCGTCTGCAGGTCGACTCGGTCGATGAGCACGCCGGAGAGCTCGATCCGTTGTCGGCGGCCCGCCACGGTCGTCAATGCGGGTCGCGGACCCGGCTTGGTGAATTCGGAGATTGCCCACGTCTCGGTAGCCACTGTGCCACTCCGTTCCTGGCTGTCGGCACAACCCAACATCGCCGCGATGATCAGCTCGATTCTTAAGCTGCAGCATTGATCTGCCGGTTGATCGGCAGTTACGTCGAAGTTGCGTCGATCGAGCACCGCGTAGGCGGAATGGCGATAAAATGGCACCAAGAAGACAGCTCTTGATGGACTTACTGTTCTCTTTTGGTTGTGACGGGGTTGAGAGCGATGAGGTGGCGAGCCGACAGCCTTACCGTTTCTTGCGGCATTTCGCGGAACCTTAGGGCTCACCGTTCGGGATTTAACCCTTTTGAGGTAGACGCCCCTACACTCCTTAGGGCGTGAATCAAGCGGAGACTTGCGCTATGGTGAAGCGCGTGTTGACCCGACTGATCTGAATCATGAGGCGAGCGTTCGACGGACCAGCCCTGCCGCTCGCGTGTGGGGACGCGGCGGGGGCTGAAGGGTCGGCTCGGTGCAGGCCGAGCCAATTCAGGGCGCTGCGCGGAGGAGCAGGCCCGCCACGTCGCTGCGCGATGGTGGCGACTCGAGGCAGATACCAGCCTGAGGGGGAATGGTATGCCAGCAACGTCCAGGCGAGAACGGCCAGGCCTCACGACGCCAGCCTTGCGCCCTGCGCGCGCACCGCGGCCGCTGCCCACCGACGGTGACGAGCCCGGGCTTCTGTCCGTCGTGGCGCACGAGCTGCGTACGCCGCTGAGCGCCCTCGTGGCCGGATCTGAGCTACTGGTAGATCAGCTAGAGACTCTCAACCCGGACCAGCTCCGGGAGATGGTGTCAGTCATCCACCGCGGCACGCTCTGGATGCAGGGGCTTGTCGAGAACCTGCTGTGTGCCTCGAGCATTAGCGCGGGGCGGTTCCATCTACAGCGGCACTGGGCCAGGTCGATGGCCCTCGCTGCCGAGGTCGGGCCGGTCGTCGAACCGATGCTGAACAAGAAGCAGCAGGTCCTGCGGGTCTCGTCGCGCGGGGCTCTCGACCACGTCTGGGCGGACAGTCGTCGAATCGGCCAGGTATTGGTGAACTTGATCTCCAATGCGAGCAAGTTCTCGCCCGCCGGTCAGCCTATTGACCTGGTCTTCAGCCGTCGAGCGAAGTGCCTCCGCGTGACCGTCGCGGACAGAGGACCCGGCCTACCGCCCGGAAGGACGACTCAGTTGTTCGAGCCGTTCTACCGGGCCACGCCAGCGGTCCGTTCAGGCAAGGAGGGTGTTGGGCTTGGCCTCGCGATCGTGAAGAGTATCGTCGAGGCACACGGCGGTCGAGTCGGCGCGAGTAATCGACGGGGCGGCGGCGCCCTATTCTGGTTCGAGCTGCCGCTGGAATCACCGCGCCGCGGCGCGGCCGCTAACTGGAGCACCGTACAAGGAGGTAAACAATGAAAGTATTACTCGTTGACGACGACATCGACCTGTTGGACCTGCTCGCCTACGCCCTCCGCCGAGAGGGATACACCATCCTCACCGCGTCGGACGGACAGCAGGCCCTCCGCCGCTGCGAGGGCGAGCAGCCGGATATCGTCTTGCTCGACGTGAATCTGCCGAAGCTCAATGGCTTCGAGGTCTGCCGGCGCATCCGTCATGCCTCGGAGATCCCCATCATCATGCTCACGTCCCGGGACGAAGAGGAAGACATCCTGCGCGGGCTCCAGTTCGGAGCAGACGACTACGTGACCAAACCCTTCAGCCCCAAGCAGCTCGCGGCTCGCATGAAAACCGTGTTGCGGCGCAGCCGAGCCGATCGCTACGACCAACCCGTTCGGGAGCTGCGGTGTGGCGACCTCGTGCTGGAGCTCGAATCCCAGCAAGTCACCAAGGCCGGCCAGGCAGTCCAGCTCACGCCGCTCGAGTTTCGCATTCTTTTCCTCCTCGCGATGAACGAGGGGCGCATTATTCCGTATTCGCGGCTAGTCGAATATGCGTGGGGCTACGACGGGGGGGATTCCAGCCAGCTCAAGACGCATATTTGCCACATCCGCCAGAAGATCGGCATGCGGCCGGGGAAGAAAGGCGGCATCCGAGCGGTCGTTGGCGTGGGCTATACGCTGGACCGGGTGTCGGCCGATGAGCCAGATGCTGCACCCACTCCGACCGCGGTCGCTTCCTGTAACTAGCCGCCTAGGCACGGCGAGCGCACGGGCCTCGCTTGAGTGAGGCCCGCGCGCTCGCGTTACTCCGTGTGCTGTCGGTCACGCGGGGAAGTGGCAGGGGGACCGTCCGGGAACATGGCCAGCGAGCTCAGGACGATGCGGTAGACGCCCGGCCCAAGTCTTGCTGGGCCTGGCGAGCGTGCGCAGTCAACGTATTGATGCGCTCGGCTAGCTCATCGGCGGCGGTGCGCAGTTCCACTCGAATGCGGGACATATCCTCCCGAGAGTACATGCCCGCATCCCACAGCTCGGCGACTACCAGCAAGAGACTCAGCAGCCTGGTCAGCTCGTGCGTAGTGGCACAGGCCAGCGCCAACACTGACTCCGGACCAGCCACCGGCGTGGCCTGCTGGTCCGAGACCTGGCGTTCGCGAGCGGCCTGAAGGCATTGTCGCGTTCGCACCCACACCCGCACGCGATCGAGGAGATCCACCGGCTTATATGGCTTGACGATGTAGTCGCTAGCGCCTACGGCGAAGCCCGCGTGCCGGTCCACCTCGTCGCCGAGCCCCGTGACCATAATGATCGGCAGGTACGCGTCGCCCTCGTGCTCGCGTACTCGCTGGCACAGCTCCAGGCCGCTCATCCCCGGCATCATCAGATCGAGAAGCACCAGATCGATCCCGCCCGTCTCGACGCGGGCCAGGCCCTCGGCGCCGTCGGCAGCAACCTCGACGGTGTATCCTTCCGCCTCCAGCAGCTCCTTGAGCATCGTCCTCAATGGAATCTCATCTTCGACGACGAGCACTACCGGCGCGGCACCCGCCATAACCGCCTCCGCAGTAGTCCCATGCCCTCTTGCCTCAGCCATCTCAACCTTCCCGACGGTACCAGCGCTCGCGACGCCAGTTGCGTTCTTAACAGCGTAGCATGGGCCGTGGTAAAGGTCCACGTCTGGTCAGGTCGAGTCCCAGTCGCCGTCGCCCTCTCAGCAGCCAGCTAACCGGGCACCTAAGGGACTAACTGCCGCACTCTGGAACTGCTAGGGTCGTGGCCAGGCGATGCGTCAACGCTCCGAAGCTCGATGATCCCAGCGCGCAGACCAATCATGACCGCTTCGAGCCTCGACCGGGCGCCCAGCTTGCTGATCGAGTTCTTGATGTGAGTGCGCACCGTATCTACGGCGATCGCCATCTGCCCGGCGGTCTCGACCACGGTGAGACCGTCCGCCATCGCCTGCAGCGCTTCCTGTTCGCGTGGTGTCAGTGGGTGAGTGATCTCGTGAGGCTTCGGACGACTGAGCAGGGCGACCAGCGTGTCGGGCGAATACAGTATTTCGCCACGATGCGCTCGCTTGACCGCCTCGATTAGCTCCGCGACGGTGCAGTCTTTGGTGAGATAGCCGGATGCTCCCGCGCGAACGCAGGCTGCGAGCGTATCGTCGTCGACCACGGCGGTCAGCACGAGGACTCTCAGATCAGGCAGCACTGCGCGCAGCCTGCTCGTGCTCCGAGCGGCACGAAGCTCCTGGAACAGGCCGTTCAAGATGGCGACGTCTGGCCGTGCTTCCCGGATGCAGCGCTCGGCATCCAAGGCGTCCTCGAGCACGTGTACCGTTTCCAGGGTCGGATCGGTGCGCAATGCCGTAGTCAACGCTTGCCCAATGAGGGGATGGCCGTCGACGAGGAGCACTTTGATCCGCGGCGGAGTCATACTACTGCCGTGGCCGTACGGGCACGAACGTCATCGCCTCGGCGCATGGTCGGTTGCTCCCATCGGCGTGGACTCGAAGGCGCCAGGTGGCCAGCTCAGCAGGGCGATGCGCGAGTGCAGCGTCTGTCGGCTGCATCCACGACCTGCGGGACCTGCTGGCCGCTCGGCCACAGCGCTCAGTCCTCCACTCGGCCCTGGGCGAGGAGAGCCGGCGCCTCTCCGCCGCGGGAGAGGCGACTTCCACCACTGCTAGTATCTGTCCGCCACGAGTCGCTGTGTACTGCCAGATGGCATATGCCGCCCGGCAGCAGTCCTGGCCCTGGCAACGAAGCGGCCCCCGAACGTGGTCGCCATCCTGCCCAAGCGTCCTCAACACCATCTCAACGAGTCGCTAACTGACTCAGGGATATCGCGCCTCGATACTTGGGCCATGTTTGAGCCTGGCCAGAAAATCGTCGTCACGGGCGGCGCGGGGTTCATCGGCAGCCATCTCGTCGATCGGTTGCTCAGGGACACCCAGGCCCGGATTGTGGTGCTCGACAACTTATCTCGTGGGCGGCTCGCCAACCTCGCGGCCCACGCCTCCAATCCACGCCTGGAATGCGTAGTCAGCGACGTAAGGGATGCCGAATCCGTACTACGTCTGCTCCAGGACACTGCCATTGTCTATCACATCGCTGCCGAGTGGGGTAGCGATCGGCCAGCACACGACAGTGATGACATGTTCACGACCAACGTTGTCGGGACGCTCAACGTTCTGCGTGCTGCGGTTCAACAGGGCATCGAGCGAGTAGTGTTTACCTCCTCTTACGAGGCCTACGGCGTGCCGGTCTCCTTACCGGTCGATGAAGGCCAACCGCTCCTGGCAATCGATTTCTACGGCGCCAGTAAGGCTGCAGCCGAGGCGTATTGCCGCGCGTTCTATCGACTGGCGGGATTGAAGACCGCGGTCCTCCGTCTAAGCGACGTGTATGGCCCCCGCGACTCCGGCCGCTTAGTTCCGACGTGGTTGCAACGCGCGGCTGCGGGAGAGGACCTGGAAGTCGCCGATGGCAGGCGAGTGATCGACCTGGTCTGGATAGGACTGGTGGTTGAGGCACTCATCCGAGCGGGAACACTCGACTGGCCGATCCCACCGGTCAACGTCGCGAGCGGAACCGGCACGCGGCTGATCGATCTCGCAAAGCGCATCCGTCACCTGACGAAGGGCAACGTGCCGATTCGGGTCCGCTCGCATCCCGTGATCGAGAGCGCTCGATTCGTCGCCAGTATCGATCGGATGCGACACATCCTCGGGATCGAACCGGGGCTCGATCCCCTCGTTGAGCTACCGTCCCTGGTGAGCACGCACTGTGCAGGAGCTCGCTGATACGCACTTCTGGGAGAAGGGAGCCAGGGTCGGTAACGGGATCTGCCCTCGCCGTGAAGCAGCATGTCCCGTCGCGCCCGGTACTTCACCGCGTGGTCAGGCGGTCGATCAGACCGAAGACACTCTCGAATTCTCGTGTGGGGCGCAGTCTATGCTTCAGTCCGTGTGCGGATTCCTTCTCGCGGTGTTGGCCGGCGGGCTGCTGGTCCTGGCTGCCTATGTCTGTGGCCTGACAGCTCTCGCGCTCCTGCGCCCACCAACTCCGCCCCGAGCGGCTGGACAACAGCGGCGTTTCGCGATCCTGGTCCCAGCCCACAACGAAGAGGCGCTGATCGGCCGGCTGCTCGTGAACTTGCAGCAGTTGGATTATCCCTCGACCAAGTTCGACACGTACGTGGTGGCCGACAACTGCAGCGACGACACGGCCTCCCTCGCACGATCGCACCGTGCTCGCGTGTACGAACGATTCGACCGCACCCTGGAAGGCAAAGGCTTTGCCCTGCGCTGGCTATTGGAGCGCATTCGGGAAGGCCGCGATCGTTACGATGCCTTCGTGGTCCTGGACGCGGACTCAGTGGTGGCAGCGAACTTCCTGCAGAGCATGGATAGCCGTCTCGAAGCCGGTAGCCAGGTCATCCAGGCCTACTACTCCGTGCTCAATACCGGCGAGTCTCCCGTGGCCACGCTCCGTTTCGTGGCCCTGGCGGCGCTACACTACCTCCGGCCGCTCGGACGGTCCGCGCTCGGTCTATCCTGTGGGCTCAAGGGCAATGGCATGTGTTTTGCGGCGCCCGTCCTCGAGCGATTTGGCTGGGAATGGTTCGCCCTGGCCGAAGACGTCGAATTCCACCTCGCCCTGGTCGAGGAGGGGATCCGTGTGGACTTCGCGCCAGAGACCTACGTGCTGGCCGACATGCCCACAACTCTGCAGCAGGCCGACAGCCAGAACGCCCGCTGGGAGCGCGGCCGGCTGCAGCTCTTGCGCCGCCGAGTGCCGCGCCTGCTCGTCACGGGACTGCGCCAGCGCAGCGCCCTGCGCCTCGATGCCGCGGTCGAGCAGTCCATCCCACCTCTGTCTGTGCCGATCGCCCTGGGGAGTCTCTGCCTTGGCGCCAGCCTGGCGCTCGGCCTTGCGGTCCCCGCGGCCCTCGCGGCACTCGGCCTGGTCGGGCAGGCTCTCTACCTCCTGATCGGGCTGCGTGCCGTGCACGCGCCGCCGCGGGTTTACCGCGCCCTCGCCTATGCGCCCCTCTACATGCTGTGGAAAGTGGGGCTGTACCTGCGGGTCCTGGGGAACACGCGGAGCACACGTTGGATCCGGACGGCCCGCACTCCGGCTGTTCTCGACGCGGTGTCGGTCCTGCCGACAGCGAACCGAGCGAGCGCCGAGCCTGCGAGCGCAGATGGTCAACGTCGCTCCGCGTAGGGTCAGCGGGTTGCGCAGCACCACGCCTTCTACGGGCGCTGCTCCCTCGGGTCGGTCCTGACGCTGACCCATCGACCAGGGCCGCCCAGACGATGACGGCGCGCGGCTCGGCCGTGGTCCGCGTCGGACCGCGGCCCACACCCGGTCGGTCAGCACCCCCTCCGGCCCTCCCATCCTGAAGCGGCCAGTCCCATCGCCCCCGCTGCCGTGTGTAGGCAGCGGGGGCCGGTGGTGACAGCAGTTCTGGGGTTTCGTCTCAACCGCTGCGCGACCAGTTCTCGACCCCTGGGCAACCGTGCTTTTCAAGACTTAGCTAGTCGGTGATCTCCGCACCGTGGGACCAGCCGGAACGCCATCCCTAGCTAGCGTGGCACGCAACGTTCCGAGGCGGAAGGCTCGACGTTCGGTCGGCGATCGAGAGGGAGCCTTCCAGGCGGTGCACAGTGGGAGACAGATGAAAGCTTACGGAGCCTCTCGACTGGGGAAATGGCCTGTTGGGTGTGTATTGGTCGGCGTAGCCTTATTCCTACTCTCTGGCTGGACGGGTCTGCCCGGCGTCCAGGGTGCATCCCTGTTCGCGAGCTTGCCGAGTGCCGAAGGTGGTGCAGGATACCTCTTTGTTGATGAGTTCGACGGCACCTCGCTTGATACAACGGCCTGGGTAGCCCTGAACCGGTCTGGAGATGCGAGCAACGGCGAGGTTCAGTGCTACTTGTCCAGCAACGCTGCGGTAGCGAACGGCTTGCTCACTCTGACGTCCAGGGTCGATTCCTCTTGCGCCGGCTACAGCTATACCTCCGCAATGGTGCAGTGGCGATCGTTCAACTTCCTGTACGGCACGATCGAGGTCCGGGCCAAGCTGGCTGGCGGGACGACCTGGCCGGCGATCTGGCTGCTCGGCGCCGACTGCCAGCAGACCAACGTCACTACCGCGGACAACGTTCCCCCCTGCAACTGGCCCTACCCCGGATCCGACGAGATCGACATCGCGGAAGTCATGGGCGGCAACCGTACCAGGATCAACCAGCAAATCCATTCCAGTCTGGGCCATCCCGGCTGCTCCGCATCCACCAGCGACGTCAGCCAGAACTGGCATACCTACACGCTAGTATGGGAGCCGGGAAAGCTCACCTTCCAGATCGACGGAACGACCACCTGCGTCCTAACTCAAGCCGTTCCATCACAGCCGATGTTTCTGATGATCAATACGGCGCTTGGGGGTCACGGCGGGCCCGTCGACCCCGCCACTCTGCCTCAGACCAGTGTCGTCGACTACGTGCGTGTTTCCCAGACGACTGCGATACCGACGCCGACGCCGCAGACGTGTCCCTGCGGCCTGTGGAACACTAACACCACCCCCAACGCTGAATCGGCCAGCGACTCGGAGTCGGTCGAGCTGGGGGTGAAGTTCCAATCGGACGTGGCCGGCTTCATCAGCGGCATCCGCTTCTACAAGGGCAGCACCAATACTGGCAGGCACATCGGCAACCTGTGGACCAACACCGGTTCTCTGCTGGCAAGGGAGACTTTCACCAACGAGACGCCGTCGGGCTGGCAGCAAGTCACCTTCGCCACGCCGGTTCCAATCGCGGCCAATACGACGTACGTCGCCTCCTACTTCGCTCCGGCCGGAAACTACGCCACGAATGCCGGCTACTTCGGCAGCACGACCCACGCGCCGCCGCTTCGCGCGCTAGCCGACGGCCTCGACGCCAATGGCGTTTACGCTTACAGCCCGACGAGCACGTTCCCCACCCAGTCGTTCAACGCGACCAACTACTGGATAGACGTCGTCTTCAGCCCAGCCGCCTCCCCGGCTGCCACGGCCACGCTCACCCCGACCGCCACCAGCACGCCCACCCCAACCGCGACACCGCCCCCTGCGCTGCTGCAGAACGGATCGTTCGAGCTGGTCGCGGGCGGCTTCCCGACGAGCTGGCAGGCGCGCTCCACCGCCTTCGCCGACAGCGCGGTGGCCCACAGCGGCAGCACCTCGCTGCGGGTGGATGGGCCTGCCACGGGCAGCGCGGCCACCTACAGCTTCCAGCCCGCCACGCTTCTCCCCGGAGCGACCTACCAGTTGAGCGCCTGGGTCAAGACGCAGACCGTGACCGGGGCCGGGGTCTCGGTGCGCTACGTGCAGACCAGCCCGACGACGCTCGTGTGGCAGTCGGCACGCCTGGCCGGCACGGCAGACTGGACGCCCTTGACGGTCACCTTCACAGCGCCGGCCGCCACGGCAGGCGGGCGAGTCGATCTGCTGTGGGAGTTCAACGCCGGCGATCGCGCCTGGCTCGACGACGTCCAGCTCCGCTGCACGAGCTGCTAGGCGTCCGGCCGGCTTCAGCAACCGTCTACGGCGCTGATAGTCTCATCAGGCCCCGAGCGCCTCGCCTCCGAGCGCTGCCTCCCGCCTGGCCACCACCGCGGCCCGGTCCTAGCGCACCGCGCCCCGAATGCCCAATCTCCGAGCGCTACGCAAGACGCGGCAACCGGCGTCATGAACCGATGAGTCTGGCCGGCTACCGCATCCAGCTCGCACCTGCCGGCCAGCACCAGGGCTACTGAACGGCGGCCGGGGAATAGGCCTGGGGTACGAAGATCTGCGGGGGACTGCTTCCGTCGACGGGTAGCACCCAGGTGTTGGTGACGGGTGTGGCCTGCGTACTCTCGTCGGGAAGGGCGTACAGCACTCGATTGTCGTCGAGCCACTCGACCTGGTCGTCCACGCTGCGCGTCTCAGCAGCCAGCGGTGTCTCCGTCAGTGTGGCGAGGTCCAGTAGCTGCAATTGCCAGGCCAGGCGGCCGCCACTGCTACTCACCTGCCGCTTGAATACGAGGCGCGTGTTGTCCGGTGAGAGGGAGGGACACTCGACGTTGTCGTGAATGACCCGAACCTGGCGGCCAGCCAGATCGCCCTCGACCAGGTATTTCTTGCCGCCAGTAGACAGCGTCGCATAGAAGCGGTTGCCATCGCGGGCGAACGTGACGCCCCAGAAGTTGAAGTCGGGTGACTGGATCTGCGCTCCATCGCGCCAGACGGTGAACTCCTCGAGATCACCCAGCATGGTGCCGCTGTCGGTATCAATGAGCGTGGTCTGCGTGGAGAAGCTGCTATCGGCGTAGGAATGGCCGGAGACGAACACCGTCATGGCCGCGAACCGGCCATCCGGCGACAGCCGCGCTCGGCTGGGCAGTCCGGCCAGCGGAAAAGTGAAACCAGGCGTGAAGTGCGCGTCGAAGATATACCCTCGGTAAGTCGTGAATACGCCCCGGTCGGCAGTCAGGCAGAGCCCTTTGCCCGCCGCAAAGTAGACGCGATCGCAGTCGAGTGGAGTGACGACGCGCGCCGCGTCGGGCGCTGCACGCGCCGCGAGGGCCACCTTACCATAGGTGGCGTCGCGGGCCGTGCTGCGGAACACGAGGTAAGGCTGTGCCTGCAGAGCCTCGGCAGCCGCCGCATCGAACTCCGGCGCGCCCGCCGTCCGTGCCGCCGGCGTCTGCGTACGCGCTGCGGCGAGCACCGCGTAGCCAGCTCCCAGAGCGAGGCAGGCAGCGCAAAGTCCCGCAAACAGCAGGAGGCGCAACTTCGGCCGCGATGAGCCGGGACCCTTAGCGGGCAATTGATGCCCGGACGAACTGTTGCGCGCTCCCCGCACAGCAATCATGCCCTGTCGCCGGCCACCAGAACGCTGCCGCTTCTCCATCTGTGCCACCTAGCGATCCATCGATAGTTTGGCTTCGGCACGGTAGTATGTTTGCGCTTCGGACGCCGCCGGCTTCCGTGTGCCACCTTCTCATCTCGGTATACGGGCGCCCGGTTGAGAATCGGTTGAAGACCAGTCGCATGGTCATGCAAGCATCGACCTGGTGGCTGCAGACTGTAATGAGGATAAAACCCGTCGTCAGCTATCATACGAAGAGGTCAGCTTCAGGCACCGAGGTGATACGGCCCATCTGGTTGCGTGCAGGAAAGGAGCACGTTACACGCTTCGGTCCTATCGCTGACAGGACTGGCGCCGGTTGGCCAGACGGGAGGCGATACGGAGCGCATGAACGGTTGCAATAGATGGGCCGCTCGTTGGGCTCGGCGGCGGACTGCGCCGCCTGCGGCTGTGGGTAGAACTCGCTCTGGGCGGCCACTTGCCCATACGGTCGTTGCGGCGACAATCGTTTGTCTCGTAGTCGGCCTCTTCCTGATCGTAACTGACGATGAGACGCTCGACTTCCACCGCGTGTGGCCGGTGCCATCCTGGCTAGAGGCCATTACGCGCAACGATAAACTCGCCTATTCGGTCCACGCTGGACTCGGCAGCGCCCTCGAGTGGTTCAGGGGCTCTCCCTCGGCAACCGGCCTCCAATGGTTCAAGGCGGCCGCCCACGCCGAGACCGATGCTGATCTCAGCCGCACGGTAGAGGGGATCGCTCGCGCGAGGTACCGCGACGCGGACGGAAGCCGCCTCACGTCGCTACTCTGCACGGCTGCCGTGTCCGGAGCCAGGAGCGCGCAGCTCGCTGCCCTGACCCGCGCCGGCCAAAGCTGCGCCGGGACGGCGGTGCTGACGAGCGCTACCGCGACACCTGGCCAGCTCGCACCAGGGGCGACCGTCCACATCGTCGGCACTAGCGTCAGCGCGTCCCCGCTAACCGCTCTGATCGACGTCGAGGTGTACAACCCTGCCGGGATGCGGGTTTTCCAGCAAGCATATGACGATCAGGTGCTCGCAGCCGGGCAGGAGCACAGCTACCCGGTCTCGCTACCGCTGGCGGTGGATGCAGCGCGGGGAACCTATACCGTCAAGATCGGGGTTTTCGAACCGGGATGGGCGTCGATGTATGCCTGGAACAGCGCCGCCGCGCGGTTCTCTGTACGTGAATGAATGCGCGGGCGAGACGGGAGCCTGGTTTCTCGATACCCGACAACTCCGCCATCTATCGCCACTAACATGGCCCTGAGCGTCACGGCGAGAACGACTCGACGAGCAGGTGCTCCAACACGACTTCGTTGAGGTCGCCGCCGACGAATACTCCCACCGCCCCTTCGCTGGGAGCTGCATCGCGGACGCTGGCCACCTCGATCCCATTGACGAGGAACGTCAGCCGCTCGTTCACCGCTCGGGCTACGAGCTGGTTGGCGTCGCCGCCCGCGTGTACGGCGCTCGAGTCGGTCCAGGGCACCAATTCGTCCCAACGCTCGCCATCTCGGCGCCAGACACCGAACGTTCCGCGGTCACCCGCCGCGAACACGTAGAACCTGCCGGCCTGATTGATCCCATCACGTGGTCCGGGTCCCTGGTCGCGCACGATCAATCCGTACCCTCCCCCCGCCGGCCCGCCCACCTTCCGCATCGTCGCGGTCACCGCAATGTCGCGGAGCGGCTGCGGCAAGGGGGCGTTGATCGCTACAAACTGACCCGGCTGTCGGGCGAAGAGACGATAGGCACCATCCGCAAACCAGGCGGTGGATTGAGGGTCGTTCGGCCAGCTCGGGAGGGCTGTGGCGAGCCGTTGATCCAGGATGGCTCGCCAGGCGGGCGTGGCGGTCAGTGAGGCCGCCGGTGAGCGCGGCTCGAGGTCTACGCCCACCGCGGGAGGGGAGGGTGTGGTGGCCTTCGCCTCGGCTCCGTCGGACTGCAAGGCTCGGGGGGGAGGCGACGGGGTTGGCGCAGCGACGGTGCCGGTGGGCAGCGCCCCTTCTGTCGTCATTCTCGTCCCCACCGCTCCGGCGGTGCCATCCTGAGCCGGCGGAGCGGAGGCATCCACTGGCGTGGTGGCGTATGGCGACTCGGACGACAGGTCGAAGATGCCAGAGAGCCAGATAAAGAGGCAGATGCCCAACGTGGTGAGCACCACGGAGAGCACCGGCGCGTAGACGGAGATGATACGTAGGAGCTTGTGCGGGAGTCCACCCCTTGCTCGTCGGGTCTCGACTTTCGGCACCGCGAACGCCGGTGTCCTGGCCTG
>Ga0070741_10015047_pt1 | contig 13218 bp, 11 predicted proteins | sample Coa_R1_4_FD_66440 | JGI IMG/M metagenome (GOLD analysis project Ga0070741, IMG submission 66440) | Surface soil microbial communities from Centralia Pennsylvania, which are recovering from an underground coalmine fire - Coalmine... | ecosystem: Environmental > Terrestrial > Soil > Unclassified ... | reverse complement strand
GGCCCGTTCATCCTTTCACCGAATCATCAGAGCTTGCTAGACGCTCCGGTGGTGTGGAGCTTGCTTCCGTGGGACCTTTTCCGCAACACGATCCACTTGGGCACGAGCGAAATCTGGGGCTGGGGATGGCGCAGGCGGCTCGCGAGGTCTTTGAATCTGATGATCGTCGATCCCGATGCAAATCTCATCGGAGGACTGAGGGCTGGAGCGTTCGCGTTACGGCACGGAAAGGTACTCGCGCTGTATCCCGAGGGCGAGCGAAGCATCGATGGCCGTCCAAAAATCTTTAAGCGAGGCGCCGCAATCCTTGCTACGCACATTGGGGTGCCGATCGTGCCCGTGGCTATCGATGGCTTCTACGAAGCTTGGCCTCGCGGCAAGCCTCCACAGAAATTCGCAAAGCTTCGCGTCAGGTTCGGTGATCCGATATTCCCGCCGCTGTCACCCGGGCCGAACCCGGAGTTGACGTATCAAGAGCTCACGGCAGAGTTGCGCTCAAGGGTGGTAAAGATGTGGGACGAGATTCACGGGGAAGAGATCAGCCAAAGCAGTGCGGCTGATTCCATCAAAGAATCCGCTTCTTCTTCCCTGTGAATTTAAGCGTAGGTGGGTATCGCGCGTCCTGACTGGTACGCACTCACCAGCGCATCGACGATTGCTTCATCGAAGTCCGCGCCGGCCCGCTTCTGTATGCTTTCCATGGCCTCGCGCGGAGCAACGCGGCAAACCGGGTCGCTCGTGAGCGTCTCGTAGGTGTCGGCGACAGCGATGATGCGGGCTTCCAGCGGTAGCTTTTCCACGTTCGTAACGTGGCCCTTTTCGTCCAACGAACTCTGGAATGCGAGTACGATTGGGATCACGCGGCGTAGTGAGCCGCCGACCGGCGGCGCTGCGACTTTGCCCTTCGCCATTTGATCGCGGAAATCATTAATCTCCTGCTCGGTCAGGTTCACGGATTTGAACAGGATTTCGCGGCTGATGCCGAGACGCTCGATGTCATGCAATAGCGCAGCTGCGCGCACGTCCTCGACTCTCGGGGCATCCAGTTCCATCTTTTCCGCAATCTTTGTCGCGCAAGTCGCCACTCGGTACGGGTGGTCCTGGCTGTACTTATCGTTGGCAGCGATGTGCTGCAGGATCATGAGAATGCCGTGGTAGCTCTGGCGCAGTTCGCGCATATGAGCTTCTTTGCTGTCGCACAGGGTTCCCATGAAATACCCAGTGACCACCAGAATGCCGCCCCAGACCGTGAGGTCAAACCATTTCTCCTCCGCCGCTGGAAACATACGATGCGTGAAAAGCATGGGATTGAAGTGGGTGACCAGCACGACCATGAACACGCTGGCAAACGAGGTCAGCACGGCATGGCGGCGTCCGAACTTATACGCCGAGAACAACGTTGGAAGCGTGTAGAAGCCGAGCACCATGCGGTGCGAATCCACCAGTGAGTTCAACACGAATGCAATGAAAAACAACGAGAGCAACAGCCACAGCTCGTGCCGTACGCGAGAAGGCTTTTCTTCTTCGTCTTCTCCGAATTCTTTGCGACAAGAGTCGATGGTTTCCTGAAGTGGCTCGTCGATGTGTTCGTCAAAAAGTTTGATCACGCTGGACTCCGCATGCAAAAAACACGCCAAGTGGCTGTTTATTTATGGAATCCTATGTCGCCCTGCCCGCGCGTCCAAGTTACGTAAGTGAATAAGCACACAGGACTAACGGAAACGAAGCAGTCCCGCTTTCTTCTCGACCGAGATCGGTCACACGTCGAAGACTCTGAATGCTCGAGGAGGGTTCTGGGACTGCAGTAACGACAGCGCCACATTTGCTACAGGCACGCCGCCGACCGTCTTGCCGTCTGGCGCTCCATGGTGAGCGTGTCCGTGCACCACGAGATCGGCCTTGTGACGGTCGACAACCTCAGCCAGACGCGAGCTTCCCAGGTATGGAAAAATTTCCGGCGGCTCTCCTCGAACCGTCTCCGGAACCGGTGCGTAGTGCAACACGACTACGGTTTTCGGTGTCCGTAGCTGCGAGAGCGCTCGCTCCAACTTCATGGTTTCATCGATCGCAGCCTGCACGAAGGCTTTGACCTCAGGCTCCCCAAAGGCGGTGAGCACGCCGCGCCCGAAACCACCGAGGAAGCCCTTCGTTCCGGCAAAGCCGACGCCGTCGCGCTCGTAGCCGGTGCCATCCAGTACCTTCACGCCTTCCGCAGTCATCATCTTCATGAGCTCGGCCTGGTGACCACTTTCATAATCGTGATTTCCCAAGACCGCAACGACCGGCAATCGCAAACGCACGATCGCGTTCAGCATTGATTCCATCTCTTCGGGACGGCCATAGTTGGTTAAATCTCCGGCCAACACGAGGAGGTCAGCCTCATCGCGGACACGCCCCATGGTTTCGCGAATGCGATCGTAGCTCTGCGGTGAGAAGTGGAGATCGGCTACAGCAGCAATTCTCATCTTTTTATAAGCATCTATGCGGCGTCTGCATCATCCTGCAGGACGAGGCGCTCGCTGCGAGCATTGCGACACTCGGTCATGAGGTCGGGCAGCCCCCACTCGTTCACATCGATGGCGAACATCTTGTCATCAATCAAGCTGCCACGAAATGGCAATTCCTTTGAGTCGCTCTGGATGGAATTTCTAAATCGATCCATCAGATCGGCCCATAGCCAGCGCGGCACTTTGTCGGTCGCGAACGGGTAAATGTAGTGGTAGAGCACCAGGCACCAGAACAGCACCTCCCAATGTTCGCCGACAAGGTGCATCACCCGCTGCCAGTCCATGCGCTCGCCGGCGCCAAAGGTAACGTGCGCGATGTCAGCTCCGTCAAAACGTTCCCGTCGCGTCACGAACATCTTCGATGCAACCAGTTCTTCGGCTCCAAGCACGCGTGAAGGAACGCCCACGACATCGGCCGGCAATCCGCGCTGGATCCAGGACTCGTCCACTAGCACAACCGCGTTGCTCATCCCGGTAATGATGTCGACGAAAAAGTCGTTACGCCGGGCTTTCGCCAGCCATACCGAGTCGGTGACCTCGACATCGAAGCCCTCGGCTTTCAAGTATTCAAGGGCGCGATTCGCCTCGGCTGGCGGAAGAAACAAATCCAGGTCTTTTGTGTCGCGCCAGATGCCGGTATGCTGCTGCAGAGCAAAAGCGCCGGAGACGACATACTGCACCTTCTTTTCGTTCAGTAGCCCCAGCACTTCCTGGAACAGCGCCCGCTGCCCGCTTGGAAAGTCCGGCGGCTTGGACGAACTGACCGGTAATGGTTTGTCGGCTTCTGACACAGAACCTTTGATGAAGGTGCATAGGTCAGTGTTGTTGCCGTGCAGCGAAAAACATGCAACTCGGGGCCAAGGGGCCCAATCCCATCAGCAGCCTGGTCGCCGTCCGCAGCACGAGACGCTGGACAAACGCGAGCACTAAATGGCTAGAACTACTTCTGAGGTTGAGATCCAGGGCCGAAGGTTGAAATTATCCAACCTCGACAAAGTGCTCTATGCGAAAACGGGCTTTACCAAGGGGCAATTGATCGATTACTACGTGCGCATCGCCCCTGTCCTGCTGCCGCATTTGCACGATCGCCCGCTCACTATGAAACGCTATCCCGAGGGCGTGGAGGGGCAGTTCTTTTACGAGAAGAACTGCCCGAAACACCGGCCCGACTGGGTGCAAACCGCGCCGGTTTGGAGCGAAGGCAACAATCGCTGGATGCAGTACTGTTTGGTGCAGGACTTGCCGACATTAGTCTGGGCAGCGAATCTGGCCGACATCGAACTGCACACGTCGCTGTCGCTGGCGAAAGACGTGTTGCAGCCCAGTTTCATCGTGTTTGACCTCGATCCCGGCCCCCCGGCAAACATCGTGCAGTGTTGCCGGGTAGGAATGTGGGTGCGCGGAATATTCGGGCACTTCGGGCTGGAAAGTTTTCCGAAGACCTCTGGCTCGAAGGGACTCCAGGTGTACGTCCCCCTCAATACTCCTACTTCGTATGACAAAACCAAGCCGTTCGCACACGAACTCGCGCGGGTGCTGGAGCGCGCGCGGCCGGCTGAGATCGTCTCCGATATGAAAAAGGTTCTGCGGACGGGCAAGATCTTCGTGGACTGGAGCCAGAACGACGATCACAAGACCACGATCTGCGTGTACTCGATGCGCGCGAAAGAACGACCCACAGTTTCTACGCCAGTCACCTGGGAAGAAGTTGAGCGCACGGCAAAGAAAGGAAACCCCGACCTGCTGGTTTTCGAATCATCTCAGACTTTGAAGCGAGCCGAAGAGATGGGCGACCTCTACGAACCGGTGCTGAAGCTTAAGCAGAAACTCCCGCCGGTTGAAGCCCTGAAGCAAGTGCCACTGGACAAGGTTCTGTCCGAAAAAGCAATGGTGACAGTGCCAAGTGCGGCCAGGAAGACCGGGCGCAAAGCACCCAGAGTGCCCGCCGGTGGGGGTAGTGGCGCATCGCGCCGCAAGGCTGCACATTAATACGTGACGATAATCAAACGGCTACAATACCGCCCATGGCACGCGTCTATGCAGGTACATCCGGATGGGCGTACACCAGTTGGAAGCCCGCGTTTTACCCACAAAAACTTGCTTCCACAAAGTTTCTCGAGTACTACGGCAGTCGTTTGAACGCTGTGGAAGTGAACTACAGCTTTCGGCGGCTGGTGGGACGCTCGGTGTACGAGAAGTGGATCGCCGGCACGCCCACAGGCTTCAAATTCGCGATTAAGGCGCACCAGCGGATCACGCACATCAAGCGACTGCGTGATCTGGATGACATTCTGCCCGCATTCCTCACATCGATTACCCCCTTGCTCGAAGCGGGACGACTCGGCCCCGTGCTCTTTCAGCTTCCGCCGAACCTGAAGAAAGACATCGCACTGCTCGGCGATTTTCTGTCGCAACTCCCGCGCGCGCTGCAGTCGGCGATCGAGTTCCGACACGAATCCTGGCTGGGTGAGGACGTATACGACGCTCTACGCAAGTTCAATACAGCCATCTGCACCGCAGAAAGCGAGAAGCTGTCGGTTCCGCACGTTGCGACGGCAAGCTTCTGCTATTACCGGTTCCGGCGTCCGGACTACACGGCCGACGAACGCGCTGAACTCGCCGACAAAGTGCTCCAACGCACCTGTGAGGGGCGTGATGTGTTCGCGTTTTTCAAGCACGAAGAGACACCCGAGGGCGCGCTCTTCGCGGAAGAACTGCTGAAAGCGACATCGGCGAAGGAATCGAAGGTGTCAACAGCGTAAGCTGGTTGCTCGCTGCACAGGCCTCGAGGCACACCATAATGCCAGTGTGGCGGTCGGCAGCCAAAATCGTTCCCTGCTCGCTGGGTTCCGCGATTATCTCAAGATCGAAAAGGGCCTGTCGCAACTCACCGTTGCTGCGTACACGCAGGACATCGGGCAATTTTCCGCCTTTCTGAATCAACGTAAGAAAACCCTAGTTGTTTCCCGGCGCGATGATGTCCGGGACTTCCTGGATTCCCTTTTCGCCCAGCGCATCGACGGCCGCTCGGCTGCGCGCAAGCTTTCGGCCCTGCGCCAGTTCTACAAGTACCTGCTGCTCGACAGACATATCAAGCACGACCCCACGCTGAACATTGAATCGCCCAAGCAATGGAAGGTGTTGCCGAAGGCGCTTACGACGCAAGAGATCAGTTCGATGCTCGCGCCGGTGACAGTCGCGACGGGAAAGATCCAGGCGGCGTTGGCGCTTCGGGAGCGTGCCATTCTGGAAGTGTTCTACGCGGGCGGTATGCGGGTTTCAGAAATCGTCGATGCAAAGCTCGAAGACTTGAAACTCGATCTCGGATACATCCTCGTTCGCGGCAAAGGGGACAAAGAACGTATTGTTCCGCTGGGTACCAAGGCAATTCAGACTCTTCGTGAATTTCTGTCCATTGCGCGGCCGATTCTCGCCGGAGAAAAAACTTCGCCGCAGGTCTTCATCGGGCGCGGACGCCCTCGCATCAGCCGCCAACGTGTCTGGCAGATGGTCAAGGCCGCCTCGCTTCGCGCCGGTCGCAAGGCCAGCCCACACATGTTGCGTCACAGTTGCGCGACGCACATGGTTGGCAACGGCGCCGACTTGCGGACTGTGCAAACTATCCTCGGCCACGCTGACATCTCCACGACCCAGGTGTACACGCACGTAGCACTGGACCGGCTGAAGAATGTTTACAAGCAGCACCATCCTCGCGCGCGCTCACGCGCAGCGTCGTTCCCCAAGGCCAGCAATGGCTGAGACAGTTCCAAAATCGATCGCCCGATTCTTACGTAGCCTGCGCGAGAAGAACGCATCGCCGCACACCTTCAAGGCGTACTCGAAGGATTTGGCCTATTTTTCTGAGTATGTGGGCGCGTCCTCGTGGAAAGAAATCGACCACACGCGCATCCGGGGGTTCCTGTCGCACCTGTACGAGCGGGAGCTAGGCAAAACCTCCGTTGCACGTGCACTCTCGGCGCTCCGCTCGCTTTACCGCTGGCTAGGACGTGAAGGGTCAATCCAGCAAAATACGGCGTTGTTGGTGGCAATGCCGAAGCTGCCCAAGAAATTGCCGCGCGTGCCCACAATCGAAGAGATCAACAATGTTCTTGATGGGGCTATGCCGGAAAGCGCGGCTTTTCCAGAGCGTGACCGGCTCATCCTTGAACTGCTCTATGGATGCGGCATACGGAATTCAGAACTGGTCGGAATCGAACTCGACGACGTGAGTTGGTCCGGCGAGTCGATCCTGGTGCGCGGCAAAGGGAGAAAAGAAAGGTACGTGCCATTCGGAGAATCAGCTCGGGACGCGCTCAGCGCCTATCTGCCCGTGCGTTCGCAGTTGCTGCAGGCAGCGCGCAAAACTACTCGCGCGCTGCTGATCAATCGGCGCGGCGGGCAGCTCACGACCCGGAGCGTGGGGCGCATCGTGAAGCAGATTGCGGTGGCGAAGGGACTCTCTCCGGATGTGCATCCGCACACGCTGCGTCACGCCTTCGGCACACATCTGCTGGAGGAAGGCGCGGACCTGCGCGCCATCCAGGAATTGCTCGGACACGAGCGCCTCGCCACGACGCAGCGATACACTCAGCTCTCTATGAAGCACGTGCTGCAGGTTTACGATCAGACCCACCCGCGCGCGAAATGAGGCTTTTCCGTCGCGCGCGGCACGCGTAACGTGCACTTGTTGTCTCTCTTCCCCGCTCACCATTTGACATTCCGCTGCGTCGAACATTAGCTTCACATGTCGGCATTCATAGCAGTTCCGCGGAGGACCGCGATGAGAATCTCTCCCGCCCGCGCGCTAGCGGCGATTTTGCTGCTGGCATGTGTTCCAGCGTTTGCCCAGGACCTCGCTGCATTTGAAAAGAAAGTCACGGTTAAGAAGCTTCCCAACGGGCTCACTTTCATCGTGATCCAGCGGCCCGAAGCGCCGGTGTTTTCCTTCACCACGTTGGTTGACTCTGGTTCTGTTCAAGATCCAAAAGATAAAACCGGCCTGGCCCACATGTTCGAACACATGGCATTCAAGGGTACTGACAAGATCGGCACCACTGACTATGCGAAAGAAAAGGTCGCTCTCGAAAACGTTGAGAAAGCTTACTCCGCCTATGACGCCGAGCGCGAAAAACGCATCGGCCGCGACCCGAAGAAGCTCGAGGAACTGGAAAAGGCATGGAAAGACGCGATTGCCGAAGCTGACAAGTATGTCAAACGCAACGAATTTGGCCAGATTGTCGAAGCTAACGGCGGCGAGGACCTGAACGCCTTCACCAACTACGACGAGACCGCGTATCAATATTCGTTGCCGGCGAACCGGGTCCAGCTTTGGGCATATCTGGAGTCACAGCGCTTTCTGCACCCGGTCATGCGCGAGTTCTATAAAGAGCGCGATGTAGTTATCGAAGAGCGGCGGATGCGCACCGACAGTCAACCGATCGGTCGTCTTGTTGAGCAGTTCCTGGAAGCTGCCTTCGTGACCTTTCCTTATCACCGTCCCACGGTCGGATGGTACTCGGACCTGACGGCTTTCTCGGCCACGGATGCCCTGAACTTCTTTCATGCACATTACATTCCGGCAAATATGGTGGTCGCGATCGCTGGTGATGTCGATCCGGCGCAAGTCATGCCTCTCGCAGATAAGTATTTTGGACAACTGCCGGCAACACCCAAGCCGGAGCCCATGGCTACGGAAGAGCCGCCGCAAAACTCCGAACGGCAGGTCATTTTGCGCGAGGCAACGCAGCCCTTCTACATCGAGGGCTATCACCGGCCTGATTACCGCGATCCCGACGATGCCGTGTACGATGCCATCACCGACCTGATGTCCAGCGGACGCACGTCACGCCTCTACCGCGCCCTGGTTCGCGACAAAAAGATCGCGGCCGATGCCGCCGGATTCAGCGGCTTCCCCGGCTCCAAGTACCAGCACCTGTTCGCGTTTTACGCCGTGCCCGTGCCCGGTCACACCCCGGACGAGTTGCGCGATGCCATTCGCGGGGAGATCGAACGCTTGCGCACCCAGGACGTCAGCGACGAGGAACTGCAAATGGTAAAGACGCGAGCAAAAGCGGCACTGATCCGCAGTCTCGCCGACAATGGAGGGCTCGCATTTCAAATCGCCTTGTTCCAGACTCGATACGGGGACTGGCGTGAGTTGTTCCGCTCGGTGGATCGTATAGACAAGGTGACAAAAGCCGATATCCGGCGCGTCGCGAATCAGACTTTCGTGTCCACGAACCGCACCGTCGGCATCATCGAAAACGCGCCGGCCAAGCCGGGCGCAGCTCCAAAGCAGGAAGGGGAGCAGCAATGATTCGTCGCAGAGTTATGGTTGCTTTTCTCGCGGTGCTTACGCTCTTGATCTGCGCACCGGCATTCTCGCAGGAGGACTGGAAGCAAATTCCCATTCCCAAGCTGCCGGAATTTCATCCACAGCCGCCCAGGCGTTTCGTACTTCCGAACGGGATGGTAGTGCTGCTGCAGGAAGACCACGAACTGCCGCTGATCGACGGCACTATGCGCATCCGCGGCGGCTCACGCGTGGAACCGCCTGCCAAGGTTGGCCTCGTTGACATCTACGGTCAGGTTTGGCGTACGGGTGGAACCGAGGCCCGTACGGGCGACCAGCTTGACGATTTTCTCGAAGGCCGCGCTGCCAAGATCGAAACCAGCAGCGGCACGGATTCGACTTTCGTCAGTTTCGCGAGTATGAAGCCGGATTTTGATGACGTGTTCAAGATTTTTGTCGAGCTGATTCAAAAGCCGGCATTCCGCCAGGAGAAGCTTCCGCTGGCGAAGAACCAGATCGATACTGGTATAGCGCGCCGCAACGACGACTCCGACGAGATCGCGCGCCGGGTTTCGACACAACTCGCCTACGGCAAGGACAACCCCTACGCCCGCGTTCCAGAATATTCGACCGTGGACGCCGTAACCCGGGACGATCTCGTCCGCTGGCACGACACTTACGTCCACCCCAACAACATGATCCTCGGAATTGTCGGTGATTTCGACGCGAAGAAGATGGAAGCAACGGTGCGCCAGGCCTTCGGGTCGTGGCCCAAAGGACCGCAACCTTCCTCGCCAAAGATCACGTTTGCTCCCGCCAAGCCGGGCGTCTACTTCGTCGCTAAGGAAGATGTGAACCAGAGCGAGATTCGATTCGTCGAGCCTGGCATCGAGCGCAACAATCCGGATTACTTCGCTGCCTCGGTATTGAATGAAGCGTTCGGTGGAGGCTTTTCATCGCGCTTGTTTAAGGATCTGCGTACGGAAAAAGGTCTTGCGTACTCGGTCGGCGGCGGTATCGGATCTTCGTACGACCACCCAGGCATCTTGCGGCTGGCGATCGGCACGAAGAGCCAGACGACTGCGTCTGCGATCAAGGGGATGGACGAGGAAGTCGCTAAGCTGTTGAGCGATCCTCCCGGCACCGACGAACTCCAGCACGCCAAAGATGCAATCCTCAATGCAATGGTCTTCAGCTTCGATTCCAAGGAAAAAATTCTCCGCGAGCAGATGACGTACGAGTATTACGGGTACCCGCTCGACTTCCTGGATCGTTTTCGCGCCGGGGTTGAGAAGACCAGCACGGATGATGTTGCGCGTGTCGCACGCAAGTACATCCACCAGGGCCAGTTCGCGACGCTGGTGGTCGGCAATCCGGGAGAGATCGGCAATCAACTGAGTGCACTTGGGCCGGTCACGCCTGTCGACATCACAATTCCGCCCCGTGGCGGCGCGAAGCAAGCCAGCGCGCCCGCGGGATCTAATCCCGAGGGAAAGGCTCTGGCTGCAAAAGTCGTGCAGGCCTTGGGCGGGGAAGCCAAGCTGCAACCGATCAAGGCTGTGCGCCAGGAGGTCACCGCCACACGTAAGACCGGCCAAGGCGAGGTTCCGCTGCAGATCGACGAACTCACCGTTTTTCCCGACCAGCAATGGCTCAAGATGCAAACGCCCATGGGTGAGATGAATATGGTTGTGTCTCCAAAGGCCTCTTTCATAGCGATGGGTGGACAGGTGCACGACATGCCATCATCGCAGCGCCAGGAGTCGGTGCAGGATGAGAAGCGCGAGATAATTTACGTCGCCCAGCACGTCAACGATCCCAAGTTCCAATTCGCGGTCACCGGCAAAGAGAAGATCGGAAACATCGATGCCGCGATTCTCTATGTGAACGCCGATGGCTCACCGGTCAAGTGGTACGTGGACCCGCAGAGCGGGCGGATTCTCCGCATCGTAGCCGAGCGCAGCGGTGAAGAAGGACCGATCATGCAAACCGTCGACCTCTCTGACTGGCGTGATGTCGATGGAGTTAAGCTGCCGTTCAAACGCGCCATCACGATGAATGGCGAACCATCCGGCACTGCTGAAGTGCAGCAAGTGCAGTTCAATCCGCAGGTCGATCCCAAGATGTTCGAGAAGCCTGCCAAGTAATTCGCGAAGGTATCCGCGTTGTTCAGCCGCTGGACAACCGCTTGCCGATCCTTTACCATCCCACGGGCGAACAAAAGGCGAATCTACTCAGGATGCGCAGCGCTGCGGCACGATCACTTCCGCTCATCGAGGAGACCCCTCCGGGTCTGGTTGGAATCGCCCGCCTTGCGGCCATGGGCGAATCGATCCGCGAAGGCCACGACGTCGAGTACTTCACTCTTCCTGTGAAGTCCCTGCTCAACCGCTGCAACGTCGCGCGCATGCCGTTCACCTGGACCATCAATCCTTACCGGGGTTGCGAGTTCGCCTGTCGCTATTGTTACGCCCGCTACACGCACGAGTTCATGGAGCTGCGCAACGGTATCGACTTCGAACGCAAAATCTACGTGAAGCAGCAGGCAGCATTGCTGCTCCGGCGCGATCTGAAGAAGGTGAAGCCTGGCGAGGAAATCGCCATAGGCACCGCTACCGATCCCTATCAGCCGGCCGAGCGGCGCTATGAGATTACCCGAGCCGTGCTGGAGGAGTTCTCGCAGCATCGGGGTTTGGACATCGGAATCGTCACCAAGTCCAACCTTGTTCTGCGCGACACTGATCTTCTCCGCCGCGTTTCCGAACACAACACTTTATTTGTGAACATGACGATCACCACGGTTGATACGCAACTCGCGCGCTCGCTTGAGCCGCGGGCGCCGCGTCCGGATCTGCGTTTGGAGGCGCTTCGTCGCCTCATTGAAGCGGGAGTACAGGTGGGAGTGATTTGCGCGCCAGTGGTCCCGGGTATCACTGACACGCGCGCGAACCTGGAAGCGGTCGTTCGCGCCACCGCCGAGGCCGGCGGGCGTTACGTCTACGCGAATCCTCTGTTTCTCAAGCCGTGCTCCGCGGCAATTTTCCTCCCCTTCCTGGAGATGGAATTCCCGCATCTGGTTCAAGACTATCGAAAGCGCTATGAGAGTCGCGCGTTCTTGCCAAATTCTTACCGCAAGCAAATCTCCGAACTGATGGCGGGATTGAGGAAGAAATACGGCTTCGCAAGTCGCGGAGAGATATCGATGGAGAAGAAAGCGCCGTCGCCCTACCCGGCCGAACAGCTCGCGCTATTCTGAGGGAACTCTGAGAAGTGATCGCTACTCGGGGCTACCCGCGTAGCCACGCCGAAAATGTACGTGCATCGGCAGCGACGATGCTGCGGCGTTCAAGCGCACGTTTATCCGTCGCCATTTGCCGTCGCGGATGGGATTTGTCGGCCGGTAGCCGAGCACGTACTGATTTCGCAGTTCCAGGCTGATTTCGGATGCGATCTCCGGCAGACGCGAAGCATTGCTCAGCGTGACTGTCCTTCCACCCGTCGCCTCCGTGATATCACTGAGCAGGCGCTTCCCTGCCCACTCCTCCGGCGTCTTGAAGATGCTGTCGAAGATCCCGATGGCGTAGATTTCAACGTCGGCTTCCTGCACGAGGCGGCGAATCTCCGACGAACGGTAGCGGCTGTGGTTGTCACCTCCGTCGGAGATGATCAGCAGCGCACGCCGGCTGTAACGCGCCTTCCGCAGTTTGTGGACACCCAGGTATATCGCGTCCAGCAACGCAGTATGGCCGCCGGGCACAGCGCCGGCCAATTTGCCCTGGATCATACCAACCGACTGGCCCGCATCAGCGAGCATCTGCGGACGGTCCGCGAAGGTGATCACAAAATATTCATCCTCCGGATTTGCCGTCTTGAAAAACTCCGACAGTGCTTCGCGCGCGTCGTCAATCTTGTTCGTCATGCTCTTGCTCAGATCGAGCAACACGCCCACCGATATCGGAGCGTCTTCCATGGAGAAATGCCGGATTTCCTGGCGCTCGCCTCCTTCGAAGAGCGAGAACGCCTCCTTGCCTAACCCGGGTACAAAACGATTTGCCGTATCGGTCACGCTTACCGGGACCATTACCAGGTCGACATTCACCCGAAAGCGCCCCGCTGCGCTTTCTTCGATCGACGCGGCCACCGGCTTCGCCATGTCGGCGTGCTCCCGCGGAATGATGTGAATGTCATCTGAGGCCTGCGCTTGCGACTTCATGACCAGCCCAGGCGTACAAACGCACACCAGGGTTAGCAACAGAACGGAAATGCCCGCGAAACGAAAACCACAGAATCTGATCATCACAACCACAGCGAGGGATTGGGAATGTGTGCTGCTGGTTTGCGGATGGTAGCACACGACTACGCAGAATCGAGTCGGGTTTTAGTCTTAGCCGGCGGGGTTAAGTAAAACGGGCGTCTTGC
>Ga0070741_10015046_pt1 | contig 13218 bp, 11 predicted proteins | sample Coa_R1_4_FD_66440 | JGI IMG/M metagenome (GOLD analysis project Ga0070741, IMG submission 66440) | Surface soil microbial communities from Centralia Pennsylvania, which are recovering from an underground coalmine fire - Coalmine... | ecosystem: Environmental > Terrestrial > Soil > Unclassified ... | reverse complement strand
TCCTCCTTCGCCAATCCCAAGTCAGTGAGTGCGGCCTGCAATTGCGGACTGTTCGCCTTGGCGCGCTGCAGTGCGTCTTGCAGGGTAAGCGTCAGGGGAGCTCCCGTTCCCGCGGAACTCGCCTGTCTGCTGGTCGAAAGGCCGTGCGCCACGAGCTCTTGGCCATAGGAACTGGTTGTGGTGAGCATTGTGACGAGGAGACAAACCAAGCTTCCAACTTTAGAAGGGATGCGGCAGACCATTCGCGGTCGCTCCTGAACGTGAGATTCTTGCCACCCTGAAGCTTAAGCGAAAGTCGAGGCGAGAAAAACAGCCTTCAGAGAATTAAAGACGTCGCGCGTGCAGCCTTCTTCCACTGAAATGGTCAGCGGTATAGGAAGGAATCGGCGTTGCGGCCGGACTTTCGGCCAGGATGGGCCCATTCTGGAACCAGGATTCCCGTTTGTATCGAATGATCGGACGGGCGTTCTCAGGGACGCGTCCGTAAGACATAGCACTGTAAGGTATTAAGACTGTTGTGCTTGGGGCGAATATCTGGCGAAAGTATTGCTTATGGAATTGGTGATCGAAGTCTTACAAGAGTGGCAGGAGCAATGGAAGTTATGAACGACCTGGATCAGATTAAGATCACTCCGCGCGATCATCAAGTGCTCGACCTGTTGATACAAGGTTGCAGCAACAAGGAAATCGCCGCAGAACTCAACATCAGTCCGCGGACGGTCAAGCAACACCTGCGCACGCTGTTTCTCCGCGCGGGTATTAAAGAGGGACGCAAGCGCGTTAAATTGGCAACGGCGCTCTTTGAAAAGGAGCGGTTATGCGAAGACCACACAACTCTCTAACTCCAAAAGAGGAACAGGTGGCAACCTTGGTTTGGCAGGGGCTCACCAACCGGGAAATCGCCGGGGTAGTCGGAACAACCGAGCAAGTAGTGAAGAACTATCTGCGGGCTACTTTTGACAAATTGGGAGTTTGGAGCAGGCTGGAGCTTGCCCTTTATGTCGCAAACCATGGTGGAAAGGCGTGGTTGGAGGAACTGCATGCGGAGGATCGCGTGCGACCGGTAGCGGGTCCGCCGGTGGACATCCTTCAGCGCGCAAGTTGAATGGCTGAGCTTAAATTTGGGACAAGGTGTGAGCGGGGATGCTGATCAGGCTCTTTACAAATTGACGCAATTTTTCTGCATCCTGTGGTGACATCTCGGTGAACTTGATTCCGACGCCGAAGCCCGGGCGGCTATTGGCAACCACGCCTTCAGCTGTAACCTTGTTATCTTTGAGCCAGAGCGAAATTTTGAGGCGGGTACCCTGTTTCAGGGGAATCATCATTTCTACAAAACATCCGCCGTCACTGATGTCCCCCAGCTTGCTCCAGACCGGGGCCTCTCCCAAGGGGCGCAGCTCTGCCGAAGTTGAACACTTCATGCGCGGCTGCGGTCGCGGAGAGGCATAAGCGCGGGCTTTGGTTTCGTCGCCCTGCGCGGGCAGGCTTAGGTCCCAAAGGCAAGAGCCGGAAAGGACGTTATGAATACCCATTCGTCCCTGCTGGCCGCTGCCGGGCTGTCCTACCCATTGAACGCGGAATCGCGCCTTGTTCTTTCCGTAGCTGAGACCAATGATTTCGCCGGGCTTGATGGGCCGGTTGATGCCCTCAAGCATAGCCCCCTCCACGCTCACGTTGACCGTGGAAACACAATCGGAAAAGGGACGCCCGTTGCTGTCGGTGCCGAAGATGCGGACCGACAACGACACTTCTTTGCGGGCTTCGCGACGGGTTGCCATCTGGCTGAACGACTCCGAGGCATCTTTCCCCATCGGGGTCAGTTACTCGCGTCGATGTTACCGAAGGTGGTCAGTAGCCCCCAAGTAACCAAAGCATGATGACCTCTCGGGGGAATGCGTTTGAGGGAAAAACGCTGCAACTGATTGCATTGGTTACCCGTGCAGCATTTCGTGAGAGGACAGCCAACTCCGCTGAAAATTGGACTTTGCCAGGCCGCTTTTTGCGGTACGCCAATTGCACGCAGCCATGGGTTGTCTCAGGACCGCTTCGATAAGCTCCCAGCGCGGTGGCCCAACCCAGGTGAGGCAGGCATGGCTTACAAGGAAACGTTTTGGATGGCGTGTGATTCGACCGAGCAAATGCGGGCGGAATATGGTCCTTTTCACACCCGAATGGAAGCTGAGATCGAAGCCCGCAAACTAGGTTTTGATTACCTCCTTCGCTACGAGCACATCGTAGGCAAGAATGATGAGATTCAGGAAGTACGGTCGATCTTTATCGAGCTGCAGGATGTGAGCCAACCGCAGCGAGTTCCGGTGAAGCTACACACGCGCTGCGCCAGCTGCGGGGAGTCCGCCACCCACGACGAAGCCTGGCGGGCGGAAGTCTGGGCCGACATTCACGAATTCGAGCACTCGCGGCATCGCGTTCGTCTTTTTGAGCAGACCCGCGCCGAGGGTCTGAAAGAAATTGCTGACTGGCGCGCTCGATAAATCGCCATCACACCACCAGATTGTCTGCTCCAGCCGTGCTTTGTTACTCTAGGCGCGGCACCGCGCTGGCATGCTTAGCCGGATGCGGTTGCCCAGGTCTGGGGTGAACCAATGCTGCTGATCGTCTCGGCCGTACTGGCGGTGCTGCCGCTTCTCGGGATCGCCTGGGTTCTGATGACCCGTTCCATTACCACGGTGGATGGTCTTTTTCTCTCGCTCATTTTGCTATCCATCTCGGGTATCTTCGGGCTGAACGCGATGTGGGAATTCCAGCGCCAGCGGCGTCGCGCGGCCTGGTTCAAGTTGCACCCTGAAGCTGCTCGACAACTTGTGGCTGCCGGCGAGTTGGAAGCGGCAGGCATCCTGCGCGGCAGGGTAGAGAAGGTTCAATTCTACGAGGCCCATGTGGGTCAGCCAAATAAGTCCGTCGTGTTCCTCTCCAATGGATCCGGCGCCCCCCGAATGATCGTGCTCGAGGGCGATTTACGAAATCGCCTGCCCGCAGGTAAGCGCGTGGAAATCAGCTATCGAGAAGAGAACGGGCGAAGACAATTGTTGTCGGCGGACTACTCATGATCGAGGAGCGGGATGCGTGCCGGCGGAGGCTTTGCCGAAATTCACCCGCACAAAAGAGAAATTAGCGCTGGAGCACAGAACTCTTTGCTACCGCACAGCGGGCTGCGCCAATCAGGCCGGTGTTTTCATTCACAATGATTTGAACGGGGGTTGCTTCCAGCAGGGGACGCATGCGTCCCTTATCAACAAAGGCTTTGCGAAAGGCGCCGTCTTTGAGTTTGGCAACGATCCTGGGCGCAATGCCGCCACTCACGTATACGCCGCCCGAGGCCAGGATTTTCAACGCCAGGTTGCCTGCCTCAGCCCCGTAAATTGATACAAACATGTCGAGCGCCTGCTCGCACAGTGGAGAGTCTCCGCTCAACGCTGCCTTGGAGATGACCGCGGCTGGGTCTCCGTGAGCGAGGGCGTCGGCCAGCCATTTCGGCTCCTGCGCCCGGCCCGTATCGCGCAAGAACTCGTAAATATTGACCAGTCCGGGCCCGGAAAGCACTCGCTCATAGCTGACCCTTCCAAATTTGGCGAGCAGGTACTTCAGCAGGGCAGTTTCGAGTTCATTGCGAGGGCCAAAATCGGTGTGCCCACCTTCGCATGCGAAGACATGGTGTTGGCGCCCATCCCAAAACATTCCAGCTTCGCCCAACCCGGTCCCGGCAGCAATCACTGCCTGGTTGCCGATCGCAGCGGGAATACCTTCGTTGAGCGATATTAGATCAGTGCTGTCCAGCGCGCCGATACCCCAGGCGCTGGCTTCGAGATCGTTGATCACATAGGTCGAGCGCAGGTTGAGTTCGCGTGCCAGCCGAGACGATTCCACCACCCAGGGAAGATTAGAGACCTGCGCCCGGCCATTTCGTACCGGGCCCGCCACTCCAAAACACGCGGCATCGATTCCCGCGGATTGATTGTCGAGAAAGGTCGAGATGATGGCCTCCAGGCCCGGATAGTTGCGACTGGGGAAGGAAGTCTCACTCACGAGTGTCAGGTGGCCATTATTTGCTTGAAAAAAACCGAGACGCGCGTGCGTGCCGCCGATATCGCCGGCCAGAATCATTTCTCGAAGTTCCTCCAGCGGCGGGCGTCGCGTTCCATCAGATCGTCTGCTTCTTTCGGGCCCCAGGTTCCAGCTGCGTAGTTGGGAAAATTGCGCGGAGGGAGAGCCTTCCAGACGTCCAGCACCGGGTTCACAACGCACCACCCAGCTTCCACCATGTCGGCGCGCTGGAAGAGAGTAGCATCGCCGATCATGCAGTCATGCAGGAGGCGCTCGTAACCTGTGCTTGGAGTCACACCGAAATAATCGGCATATTCAAAATTCATATCAACCGTTCCCAGGCGCATGACGGGGCCGGGGGTCTTGGCAGCGAAGCGCAGTGAAATGCCTTCTTCGGGTTGAATGTGCAGCACGAGCTGATTGGGCGTGAGATTCTCTACCGGAGTGTCGCGGAAGAGCACGAAGGGAGCGCGCCGGAACTGTATCACGATATGGGTGTTGCGCACGGGCAACGCCTTTCCGGTGCGCAGATAGAAGGGCACATCGGCCCAGCGCCAGTTGTCGATCTGCAGTTTCATTGCGACAAAGGTTTCCGTCCGCGAGTCAGTGGGAACATCCTGTTCAGCGCGGTAGGCGGAAATGCGCTGGCCCGCTACAATGCCTTCCCCATATTGACCGCGCACACTCTTCAGCAGCACTTCTTCCGAGGTCAAAGGCTGGATGGCATGCAGGATTTTGGCCTGTTCATCGCGGACCGCATCGGCCTGGAAGGAAATAGGCGGCTCCATCGCGGTCAGACTAATTAGTTGCATGATGTGGTTCGGTACCATATCGCGCAAAGCGCCGGCCTGGTCGTAGTAACTGCCGCGCGATTCCACACCCACGGTTTCCGCGACGCTGATCTGCACATGGTCGATATAACGCCGATTCCAGATGGGCTCAAAGATGCCGTTGGCAAAGCGAAATGCCAGGATATTCTGGACAGTTTCCTTTCCCAGATAGTGATCGATCCGGTAGATCTGCTTCTCGTCGAGGACTTTTTGTATCTGCTTGTTTAAGGCTCGCGCGGAGTCCAGATCGCGCCCGAATGGCTTCTCCACAATGACGCGGCGCCAGTGCTGATTACTTTCCGTCAGCAGCCCAACGTTGCCCAGTTTTTCGATGACCGGTCCGAAGTAATCGGGGGCCGTCGCCAGGTAGAAGAAATAATTGCCGTGCGTGGAATGATCTTTGTCGACCTTCTCAAGAGTGTCGCGCAGAGTCGTGTATGACTCCGGATTACTGAAATCTCCGTGAATGTAGTGCATGCGCCGCACAAACCATTCCCAGAGGTCAGAGTCGACCGGCCCCGTCGCATACTGCTTCATGTCCTGGGAAATCTTGTTGCGAAACTCCTCGGTCGACATGGGGGTTCGCGCCAATCCTAATACGGCGAACTCGCGCGACAGCAGTTGCTCGCTCGCGAGGTTGTAGAGGGCTGGAATCAGCTTGCGGCGCGTCAGGTCACCGGCGGCGCCAAAGATGACCATGACGCAGGGATCCCCCGGCCGGCCAATTCGTCGCGCGCTGGGCGCTGTGAGTACTGCGGACTGAGACATCTGTGCCTATCCTCGAAGGACAATAGTGACAGCATTCCTGTCGGGTTCAGGATGTTGTAAGGGAGAAGCACCCTACCGAAAGCAAACACAGTGTAAATGCCGTTCTAAGTCCTGACTAGCTCCTTTGCCCCGGCAAGCTTCGGTTCCACGTGCCCGCCAAATTTTTGACGCATGGCCGAGAGCAGTTTTTCGGCAAAGGTGTGCTCCTGCCGCGAACGGAACCGTGTGTACAGCGCAGCCGAGAGCACATCGGCCGGAACGGCTTCCTCGATGGCGGCCTGGATCGTCCACCGCCCTTCACCGGAATCCTGCACGAAGCCCGTGTATTCCGAGAGAGTGGGATTCTCGGCGAGAGCGATTGCCGTCAAATCAAGCAGCCAGGAACTGACCACGCTTCCTCGACGCCAGACCTCGGCGATGTCGGCAAGGTTCAACTCATAGCGATGTTCGGGCGGCAATTCATTGCTGCTGGCATTACGAAAGATGTCGAAACCTTCGGCGTAGGCTTGCATAAGCCCATATTCGATTCCGTTATGCACCATCTTGACGAAGTGCCCGGCGCCGGAAGGTCCGCAGTAGATATAGCCATCTTCCGCTGTGCCGGACATCTTCTCGCGCCCCGGCGTTCTAGGGATATCGCCTCTTCCCGGGGCCAAGGTCTTGAAAATCGGGTCGAGGTGCTCGACTGCCTCCTTGGGACCGCCAATCATCATGCAATAGCCGCGCTCCAAGCCCCACACTCCCCCGCTGGTACCGACGTCAACATAATGGATCCCGTTCGGCTGCAGTTGCTTTGAGCGCCGCACGTCATCTTTGAAGTAGGAGTTGCCGCCGTCGATGATGATGTCGCCTTTCTGGAAGCGCTGCGCAAGAGCCTGAACTGTCTGCTCCGTAGGGCCGCCCGCCGGCACCATCAGCCATGCGATTCGGGGCGGCTGCAACTTGCTGACAAAGTCGTCCAACGAGGACGAGCCTATCGCGCCCTCGCCCGCCACGTTTTTGACATTCTCTGCGCTTAGATCAGAAACCACGACTTGATGACCGCCGCGCAACAATCGGCGTGTCATGTTCGCGCCCATCCTGCCCAAACCCACCATTCCTAGTCGCATGCGTGCTCCGTGGATTTTGTGATTGCTTTCCCTGGTGCGCCTCTATTGTCCTTGCAGTGACAACGAGGACTACCCCACAAGGGACACAGAGGAACACAAAGGGCTTGTATTCCGAGTTGTTCGCTAAATGATCTTCTCAGAAATTCCTTGTTGAGCCGGCCAAGCGATCATGCCAATGCCTGCTTAATCGCGTGCTGCAGCGCGACTAAGCCTTTCTCAGGGTCCTCCCCTAAGTGCGCTCGCAGAGCCCGCCGATTACGATCTGCGAGCACCTGGAAGTCGCCGCGGGCCTGTGCCGCCTCCACGACTGCGAAAGTGTACGTCTGCCCGGGAACTTTCAGGTCGACAGCATCGGTGCAGGTGATCTGCAGGAACACACCAGAATTCGGTCCGCCCTTGTAAGCCTGCCCCGTCGAATGCAAAAAGCGCGGACCGAAGCCCAAGCAGGTCGCGACCCTCTTAGAATCGCGCAGGGTATGACGGATGGCCTGAAGTTTTTCTTCGTTTGCGCCATTCATCTGGATGTATGCAAGCAGCGCGAAGTAATCGCCCGGCGAAATCCGGTTGAGATGCGCGCGCAAATATCCGGCAAGAGACTGGTCATTGCCGGCTGCTCTGGTCAGCGCCTGGCTATTTTTCTGATCGGTGAACAAGGCGATTCCGCTTTCCTCGATCAGCGGTTTCTCAGTGGGAAGCAATCCCGTTTTCTCGTATTCAGAAGTGAGGCTCCGTGTCACCACCTTGCTTGCCTCTACATCAGGCTGGTTGAACGGATTGATGCCGATAATCGAGCCTGCAACCGCAGTGGCGATTTCCCAGCGGAAGAATTCCTGCCCCAGGTCATAGGTGTCGCCCAGCGATATGCGCACCACCGGCTGACCGACATTCTCGAGCGCGGTGACTTTCGCATCCTGCGCAGTGTCTGGCGCACTCTCCAAGCGCAAGTAAACGAAGACCCGGTCTTTCCCGTAGAGCTCCGGCGGCCCAAGTTGCTCTCGGTCTACCGGGATGATCCCCTTTCCTTCTTTACCTGTGGATTCGGCGAGCAACTGCTCCAGCCATGCCCCAAGATCGGAGATTCCAGGAGAGGTGATAATCGTGACTTTATCGCGACGGAGATTGTGCGCTGTCCCAAGAATAATGCCCAGAACGGCTCCGGGGTTCTGCTCGACCGGAACGGAAGAAGCACAGGCCTCCACCATCTCTTCCGCGCGATCAAGAAACTTGCTCACATCTATGCCCATGGCCGCAGCCGGGATCAACCCGAAATCAGACAATGCCGAGTATCGGCCTCCGATGCTGGGAAGTCCGTAAAAGATGTGGCGAAAGCTATCGGCCTTCGCCACCTGCTCCATCTTTGAGCCCGGGTCGGTAATCGCGACAAAGTGGCTGCCTGCCTTTTCCGCTCCGACTGCCTGCTTCGCGCGCTCGAAGAAGTATTGCTTGAAGACGTTGGGTTCGAGCGTACTGCCGGACTTGCTGGAAACGATGAACAAGGTCTTGCCAATGTCGATCTTGTTTTCGAAGGACTTAACCTGAGCAGGGTCGGTGGAGTCGAGCACATGCAGTTCGGGCCAGCCGCTGATCTTGCCAAACGTCATCTTCAGAACTTCCGGGCAAAGGCTGGATCCACCCATGCCGAGCAGAAGCACATGGGTGAATCCGGCTCCCTTCACGTCTTCCGCAAATTTTTGGAAGTCCTGGATGCGAGCCGACTGATCTGGGACAATACCCAACCAGCCCAGCCAGTTGGCTTCATCCGTATTGCTCCACAAAGACGCATCACGCTGCCATAGCCGCCGTACCTTGCCGTTCGCACGCCAATCGTCGATCTGCGTCTTCACCGACGATGCAAGGTCCGGCGGCAACTTAAAATTTTGCTGATTTACCTTGGGAGTGATCTCTTTCTTCGTGCTCTTCTCGACCGCTTCCAGGAGCTTGTCGAAGGCGTCTGCGAATAGCTTCACTCCCTCGTCGGTGAGCTGGTCGGTGACTTGCTTCATGGAGATGCCCACCTTGGCAAGATCAGACATTGCCTGCTTCGCGCCTTCTATGTCTTCGGTCAGGCTCTCACGTAGTTTTCCGTGATCGCGAAAGGCATCGAGGGTAGCCGGTGGTATGGTGTTGACAGTATCTTTGCCAACCAGTTCTTCGACGTAGATCACGTCGCGGTAAGCAGGATTTTTGGTACTGGTGCTGGCCCAGAGCACGCGTTGCGTCTGGGCGCCTTTGGCGGCAAGCTTTTCCCAGCGGGGTCCGCTGAAGATCTGCAGGTAACGTTGATAGGTCAACTTGCCATTGGCGATGGCGATCTTCCCGAGAATGCTCTTGAGCAGCGCTTCCAGCTGAGTGTCCTTGGTTGACTTCAACTTCTCGTTGACCTTCGAGTCCACAAGAGTGTCAATGCGGCTGATGAAGAAACTAGCCACGCTGGCCATTTTGCCGAGATCGCCGCCGTTTCCCGCAAACTCCTCCAGGCCGGCGATGTAGGCTTGCGCAACTTTTTCGTAGACCTCCTGCGCGAACAGGAGGGTTACGTTGATGTTGATGCCTTCGCTGATGAGCTGCTGAAACGCCGGAATCCCTTCGGCCGTTCCCGGCACCTTGATCATGATGTTCTCGCGTCCAACCGCCTTCCACAGGCGGCGCGCTTCCTCGATCGTCCCTTCGGTGTCGCGCGCCAGGTAAGGCGAGACCTCGAGGCTCACGTAGCCATCCCGCCGCCGGGTACTGTCGTACACCGGGCGCAGGAAGTCGGCGGCATCCTGGATGTCGCGAATGGCCAGAATCTCGTAACGTGCTTTCGCATCCAGATCATTTCTTTCCGCCAGCGAATTGAGCAAGTCGGTGTAGTCGGTGCTGCCGGCGATGGCTTTCTCGAAGATGGCAGGATTCGAGGTCATCCCTCGAAGTCCGTCTTCTTCAATCAGGCGCTTTAGTTCGCCACTGGTAAGCAGGTTGCGACGTATGTAGTCCAGCCAAACCGATTGTCCGTATTTCTGAAGATCCTTCAGCGGATTAATCGCCTTGGCCGTTTCCAGGATTCCTGTTGGCTGCATATTTCCTCTCTTCGTAATTCTTCAAGCGGTACATGAATACGTACTCATCGCGAGCTTCATTTCGTTCGGTCCATTGCGGTGCGGGCAGCTTCCACAATCTTGTCGGGAGAGAAGCCGAATTTCTTCTGCAACTCCTTAAGCGGAGCCGAGGCGCCGAAAGTATGCATGCCGAGAACAATCCCCTGCATACCAACGTACTGGGACCAACCAAAAGTCGAGGCCTGCTCGACTGCGACTCGCGCTTTTACATTGGGGGGAAGCACTTGGTTGCGATACGCCTGTTCCTGGTGCTCGAAGATGTCCCACGAAGGCATGCTGACGACGCGAGCCTTCACGCCGTCCGCTTTCAGTCTTTCGTAAGCCTCGACACACAATTGAACCTCGCTGCCGCTTGCGATCAGAATTACGTCCGGCTTACCACCAGGAGCATCAGCTAACACATACGCTCCCTTCGCGAGGCCCGCAGCCGACGCGTACTTGGTGCGATCGAAGGTCGGCACGGCCTGCCGCGTCAGCACCAGTACTACCGGCTCGTTTTTCTTCTGCATGATTACTTTCCAGGCTTCAACCACTTCATTCGCGTCAGCAGGCCGCAAAACGGTCAGTCCTGGCACGGCGCGCAGACTTGGCAACTGCTCAATTGGCTGGTGAGTCGGTCCATCCTCGCCCAAACCAATCGAGTCGTGCGTATAAATGAAGATATCGGGTATTTCCATGATTGCCGCCAGCCGAATGGGTGGCTTCATGTAGTCGCTGAAATTGAAGAACGTGGCGCCGAAGGGCCGCACATTCGATAACGCCAGCCCGTTTAGGATCGCACCCATGGCGTGCTCGCGGACACCAAAGTGGATGTTGCGGCCGGCATAGCTGCCGGCCTGAAACTCGCCCGCTCCCTCGAACTTCAGGTGCGTCTTGGTCGAGGTATCCAGGTCAGCAGAACCGCCAATCAGCCATGGCACATTTTGCGCGATGACATTGAGCACCTTACCCGAACTCTCGCGCGTGGCGAGGCCCTTGGCGTCCGCAGGAAAAGACGGCAGGTTCTTGTCCCATCCTTGCGGCAATTCGTGACGCTGCATCCGGTTTAGTTGATCCGCCAGTTCGGGATACTTCTTTGTGTATTCCGTGAACTGCTTTGTCCAGTTCTGGCGCAGATCGTGGCCGCGTTTACCAATGCCGTTGCGGAAATGCTCAAGCACTCCGTCGGGGACCAGGAACTTCGCGTCTTCAGGCCACCCATAAAACTTCTTCACCAACTTGACTTCCTCTTCACCGAGCGCCTCGCCATGAGCCGCACTCTTGTCTTGCTTATGCGGAGAGCCGTAACCAATATGACTGTCGACAATGATCAAGGTGGGACGATCCGTAGTCTTCAGGAAGCGGTTGTAAGCCGCGGCGATGGAGCTCAGATCGTTCGCGTCGGTCACATGTTCAGTGTGCCAACCGTAGGCCTCGAACCTCTTCGCCGCATCCTCGCTGAAAGACCATTCGGCCGGACCATCAAGTGTTACTTTATTGTTGTCGTAGATCCAACAGAGGTTCGACAGCTTCAGGTGTCCAGCCAAAGAGGCGGCTTCGCAGGCTACGCCCTCCATCATGTCGCCGTCGCCGCAGAATGCCCACACGTTGTAGTTAAAGAGCTCGAAACCGGGCTGGTTATAGCGGGCAGCCAGCCATTTTCCGGCGATTGCCATCCCGACGCTATTTCCAACGCCTTGGCCTAAAGGACCAGTAGTGGTCTCCACGCCGGTCGCAATGCGGTACTCGGGGTGTCCGGGAGTTTTGCTGTTGATCTGCCGAAACTGCTTGATGTCATCGAGTGTGATAGCAAACTCATCGGTGGGTTCGTAGTCCGAATTCACGGCCCGCACCTGCGCCAGGTACAGAAGGGAATAGAGCAGCATCGAGGCGTGACCGTTCGAAAGAACAAAGCGGTCGCGATTGGGCCAGAGAGGATCCTGGGGATCGTAGCGCAGAAAGTTCTGCCAAAGGCTATAGGCGACGGGAGCCAGTCCCATGGGAGCTCCCGGGTGGCCTGAGTTTGCCTTCTGGACCGCGTCGATCGACAGCGTACGAATGGTATTGATGCACAATGTGTCCAGCTGACTACCCGTGATGACCGCCTGCTCACTGGTGACCATGAAAATCTCCCGTGTACCTTGGCTGCCCAAGCGATCACTTCTCTGTTGCCGGACCTCTGGAATGAGAGAGGTGCGCCTGGGATTTGTTTATCTTAGAAAAGTCTGCGAGTTATTGCAGCAATTGTTTGGATGATGGTTAACGGTGAGGGGATACAAATGGCCGGATTGGGAGTGAGAGCGGCAGCGGGGAAGCGAGGGGTACTGTTGCTTAACGTTTCATTTGTGCGAGATAGCCGTGGTCCTTCTGGTAGCCCTTGGTTGTGCTCTCCACAAACTTGAGGAAGAGACGGAGAGACTCACGTTCTGCGCCTTCTATAGGCGCGAATCTGACGCGGACCCCAAATGAGGGAGTGCTCTTGGTCACAACGCCGTTCAGCACCATTCCTTTGACCCAGACTTTTCCACTCGCCAGCCATAGGCCGATCTCCACATCTTCCCCGGCGCTGATAGGCGTGACGGATTCAATGAAGCAGCCTCCCATGCTGGTGTTTGAGAGGTTGCCCCACACCGGGGTGGCTGAACCCTTAACGTGAATTTCCACGGCTACAAAGCACTTCAGCCGCGGATACATCCGCCGATCCTGTCCCCAGTTGGGCGTGAAAATGTCAGGCTCAAAGGGTGGTGGATCAGGAGCTGGAGCTACCGCTGCCGCAGCCATGGCTGGAGTCACCGCAGAGGGCGCAGGTGCGGGGGCAGGCTGCGTCGGTGCGCTGGCCGGTGCCTTACTCGCCTGTCCGGACTTGATTTCCCGCATTGCATCCAACAGCGCCTGCTCACGCTGCTCGGGAGGTGCTTCACGATAAGTCTTCAGCAGCTTTCCGAGGTGACTCACCAAATCCGGGTCGGTGAGCAGGTGGGTCCAATCGGCCGAGGCCGACGATGATGGCTTTGTGTCGCTCATAAGAAGGACTTGCGTTTCCGGAGAGCCCGAACGCGCCCGTGTAAAGCTTGCAGGAATGGCGTTACCCCAACAAGATGACCAAAGTCATCCCCAGTTCGGGCGCCGTAACCAGCACGGTTCGGGGATACAGCCGGAAGTGCCTCGGTTGCCGCCAAATTACGGTTGAGGCCTCCAGAAGGGATCTTGCGCCGCAGCAAAGTCAACCGGAATCTCTTTGATAAAGCCTTTCAACCAGCGCGCGCACTCCTCCATGCCTGCCTGTTCGGAAGGAATGTGACCCAGAATGATGAGGGCTTTCTGCTTACCCGCAGTAATCGCATCCGCGGTGTACTCGACCGTCTCCCA
>Ga0070741_10015045_pt1 | contig 13223 bp, 8 predicted proteins | sample Coa_R1_4_FD_66440 | JGI IMG/M metagenome (GOLD analysis project Ga0070741, IMG submission 66440) | Surface soil microbial communities from Centralia Pennsylvania, which are recovering from an underground coalmine fire - Coalmine... | ecosystem: Environmental > Terrestrial > Soil > Unclassified ... | reverse complement strand
CCTCCACGTTATCGGAGGGTAAAACCAGCTTTTCACCCGGCTGAATGCCCTCGTTGAGGAGTGCGCCACCGATCAAGATCTCGTCAGCTAGGGTTTGCATGTAATCAATGAGGGGCTTTTTGGTTTCAATCTTAGCTCCGCCTAAAATGACGACGAGCGGGCGGGCAGGGCTTTCTAAAACTTTGGTCAGGTTCTCGACCTCGGTCAGGAGATTTAGCCCGGCGAAATGGGGGCGGTATTTGGGCAGTCCGACGATACTGGCGTGAGCTCGATGAACGGTCGCAAATGATTCATTAACATACAGATCGCCCAAGGCGACCAAAGCCTGAGTAAACTCGGGGGAGTTAGACTCCTCGCCGGGGTGAAAGCGCAGATTTTCAAATAAAACTACCTTCCCGTCGGGATTAGGGGTTTGAGTCAGGTCGCCGCCGAATAAAACTTCTTCGCCCAGCCGATCTGACAGCAGTGGCAGAAACTCCTTGGTGCTGAGGCTCGGGTCGGCGACTCCGTTGGGCCGGCCGCGGTGGGCGATCAGTCTGACTATTCCGCCGCGCCCAAGAATATCTCGCAAGGTCGGAATCATCCTATCGAGTCGGAAAGTCTCCGGCAATCCGTTATCTTCCGCGAGATCCAGATCGGCCCGCACGATGACTTTTTTACCGCTGACTTCGGCGGCTGTAACGGGATTCATATCTATAGTATGAGGCAAACTGAATGAATTTAAAAAGATGAAATTACCAGATCTGGGCCAGAGGAAGCTAGTCCTTGACTGACTCTACCCATTGTGGTTTCCTAATAGTTACCCTCTGTATATTGGGTTTTTACCGAGGCAAACCGAAAGAAAGCTAATATGCGTTGCCCGTTTTGCGGCTATTTGGATTCTAAAGTCATCGACAAGCGGGATAATCCCGATCTTTCGGCAACCCGCCGCCGTCGAGAGTGTCTGTCTTGCCACAAACGATTTTCTACCCACGAACGAGTCGAAACGGTGGACCTACTGGTTGTTAAAAAAGACGGCCGCCGCGAGCCCTTTAATCCCGAAAAAATCCGCTCGGGACTCTTTAAAGCCCTCGAGAAACGCCCCGTCAGTACTGAACTTATCAATCTCACCGCTCTTGAAATTGAGCAGGAACTCCGCAAAGCCGGCGCGACTGAGGTTCCCACTAAACTAATTGGCGAGCTGGTGATGCGCAAACTCAAGCGCCTCGACCAGGTCGCCTATATTAGGTTCGCTTCAGTTTATAAGAACTTTACCGAAGTAAAAGATTTTGAGGCGGCTCTTAGGGAGCTACTCGAGACTAAGAAAAAGCGTTAGTTTTGCTCTTTAACAAAAATCTTCCTTACCGATCTGCTAGCAGCAGCCCTCCTTCCACCAGTAGCTACTGGTGGATTGGTGAGGAAGAAAAACAATCCAAACCGACGTCGCTTGTAGTGACGTCAGAAAAAGAAAGGACTCAAGAGGTTATGACTCTCGACCAGGCCAAGCCGACTGTCCCCGATTATGTGATCGAGGAAGCCGTGCTTCACGGTGTGACCTTCAAGGCACCAACCGCCAAGCTGAATGACAATCAGCTGGCCGCTTTCAACGAGCGTTACGCCCGTCAGATGGCTGACGGCAGCGGCAAGGAGACCCATTTCCTGGCGTGCCTGCGCCTGGCCAGCAACTTGGCGATGGTGGACGCCCTCTACGATCCCAGGGTTTACGACCCAAACGGAAAGCAGGAGGCCCACCCCAGCGTCAAGCGGGACGAGGTCCCCCTCAACAAGGGTGCGACCATCGTCCGTCAGTACAACTGGCTCAACCAGCGCGGGAAGATGCGTGTTCCGTTCGAGGAAGTGCTGGTTGTCGCCGCCGACACTTGGACCGAGCAGACTCGGCGTTATCTGCCCTACTTTACCCGTCAGGACCTGACTCTCAACTCACCCACCTGGACGGGTCTGGGGACTGGTCTCGGACAGACCGCCGCCTGCTTTGTCCTCCCCATCAGCGACGATCTCGTTCGCAACGACGACTCGATCACCCAGACCATGCAGAATGCCATCGCCATCCAACAGACCGGCGGCGGCAACGGCTTCCAGTTCGGGGTGCTGCGTCCCAAGAACTGGCTGATCAAACGCAGCGGTGGACGATCTTCGGGACCGATCATCTTCATGAAGATGTACGACAGCTCCTTCGGGGCAGTCGAGCAGGGTGGAAGCCGACGTGGCGCCAACATGGCCGTCATGTTCGTCTGGCACCCCGATATCGAAGAGTTCATCACCTGCAAGAACGAAGAGGGTGTCATCACCAACTTCAACATCTCGGTGGCCGTCACCGATGAGTTCATGGAGGCGGTCAAAGAGGACCGGGAGTTCAACCTGCGTTGGCCAGAGGACGGACCGACGGTCAAGACCGTGCGAGCCCGGGACCTGATGCGAAAGATCGCCGAGAACGCCTGGATCAACGGCGAACCCGGCATCCTCTTCGTCGACCAAGCCAACCGGGAGAACCCAGTCCCTCATCTCTACAAGCTGAGTGCCACCAACCCCTGTGGGGAACAGTGGCTCGGGCCCTACGAGAACTGCTGCCTCGGCCACATCAACCTGGCTCACTGCGTCACGACCGACCGCAAGGTCGACTGGGACGAGCTCAGGGACCTCTCCGTCACACTGACCGAGATGCTCGACAACAATGTCGACGCCAACAATTACGTCGACGTTGTGCCGCAACTCGAAGTCGCGGCGATGAACGTGCGCCGGATCGGCGTTTCGTTCATGGGCATGTGGGACCTTATGGTCCAAGTCGGTGTCCGGTACGGGTCCCGCGAAGGCCAGGAGCTAGCCGGTCAGATCTGCGAGTTCATCCGCTACCATGTCATGAAGACATCGATCAACCGGGCCCGCGACCGCGCTCCGTTCGAGAAGGTCCAGGGTTCGATCTACGAACCGGGCAACGTCACTTGGGAACCACCCCGCTCGCGCTACGAGCTCGAGTTCGGTCGGCCCAAGCTTGACTGGAACCAGCTCCTCCTCGATCTGCGCCGTCACGGCATCCGCAACGGTGCTCAGATGACCGTCGCCCCAACCGGTACCACCGGCACGGTCGCGGGGGTCGACGGCTACGGCTGCGAGCCAGCCATCGGACTCTCTCACGTCCGCCGCATGAAGACCCGTGAAGGCGAAAAGATCCTCTACTACGGCAACGCTCACTTCGAGCAGGCGCTCCGTGAGCAGAATCTTTCCAGCGACGAGGTCCAGGCAACCCTGGAAAGGGTCTACCAGAACCCCAACGGATCCTGCCAGGACATCGCTGAGGTGCCAGAAACCGTTCGCCACGTTTTCGTGGTGGCCGGTGATATCAGCGCCGAAGGACATGTTCGGATGCAGTCCGCCATGCAACGCTGGATCGACAACTCGATCTCTAAGACCATCAACTTCCCACACGAAGCCACGGTCGAAGACGTCGAGAAGGCCTACTTCCTCCTGCACGAGCAGGGCTGCAAGGGCGGCACGATCTACCGCCAGGGAAGTCGGGACGACGAGGTTCTAACCAACACCGGTCGTCTCGGTAAGCAGCGACGGCTCAAGATCATCGTCAACGGCAAGAAGATCACCCGCTACATCGCCTCGCCCACCGTCAATGAGCTGTTCAAGGAGATCCGGCGTAACGAGCGGGGTGAGCTTTTGCCGATCAGCTTGCCGACCCAGGTCGACGACATCGGCATCCCGGCGATCCGCTATCGCACTCCCACGGCCATCGGCGACTCTGGATCTGACACCAAGATGGCTGTGGTCGTTTCTCTCGCCGGCGCCGTCATCGTCTTCCCCGAAGACGAGGAGGTCGCCCCGCTCGAAACCTTCCTGATGATCGGTAAAAGCGGGCAGGACACTCAGGTCGCAGCCGAAGCCATCGGTCGACAGACCTCCGTGATCTTCCGCATGGGCGTTGCCCTCGAGTCGGTCATCGATCAACTCAACGACATCGGCGGGCGTTTCTCGGTCGGCTTTGGCGAACGTAAGGTCCTGTCGATGCCCGACGCTCTGGCTAAGGTGCTGAAGCGATTCAGCATCACCGCTGGGCGCAACGGTAACGGACACGCCCTCGACGACGCCGGCATCAGAGCCAAGTTCGACTCAGCCGACCCCCAGGAACTCCGGCGAAACCTGGCGCTGTGCCCGAAGTGCCAGAACCGCAGCCTCGCCTTCCAGGAAGGGTGCTTCATGTGCCTGACGGATGAAGGTGGCTGCGGCCAGTATCAGGGCTGCAGCTAGTAACTCGGGGGCCGGACGACCCTAGTGAGCTAAGTCCGGCCCCCACAAATGGAGGGAAAGGTGAGAAGGAGACCTTCACCGGTCGGCCGACATGGTCACTGCCAAGCGGCTAGACACTGCCTGACAGAAGGCAACGTCAGCTTCGGTGAGTGCCTGCCCTGCCTCCGCGAGAAGGAGAAGCCGCTCACCAACCCGAGCCAGGAAGACTCAGTTGCCCCGCCGGCCCCGCCCAGAACTGAGATTGCGGTGGCCGCCGACTAGAGAGATCAAACTCACGCGAACATCACGTGAGAAGGACCCACGCCCAGCTAAACTGGAAACGGGGTCCTTCTTCTTTTTCCGGAGAATTTAACTCGCCCAGTTCGGAAGCTTAACCCACTTCCCTAAACCCCACACTTTTCCAGCCTCACTGAAGACCAGCACTGCTAAGACCAAAATGAAAATAACGTGGTCGTCGACGAGATGATTTGGTGCGGTCGGCGGAAAATGGGAGAGGTAAATTAGCGCCATCAGGAGGGCCAATCCGACACTTGCCACCCTGGTGAAAATACCCGCTATTAACGCCAAACCTCCCAAGGTCAGCCCCCACGCCACTAACTGGTCAACCGCGGCATTGCCGGCTAAACTCTTGAAAGTCTCGGACAGCGGTCCGGTCGAAGTATTAAGAAACCCGGCGGCCGTAAACGGCGCGGTCACCTTATCCAACCCCGCCCACACAAATAGTCCCCCCATCCCAACTCGGAGTAAAACCAAACTTAAATCTTTGTAACTCAATCTAAATCACCTCCTTAGTCAGCCATAACCTTCATTTCTTGCCAAAAAATCGGCCAGGCTCGCACGACACCAAATAGCCCGACCAAGTAGCGAAACTCAATCAATTTCCGCAGGAAGCTGGGCCAAAGCCCCGCAGAAATTTTGCCGTCAAAGGAAGATACCGCGTAGTTATGCCCGACCGGGACGATAATTTCCAATGGATCGGGCTTAAAGTCTTGCGGGGAGAGCTTGTTAGCGAGTCTTAAAATATTTTTCCCGACCAGCTTTCCCATCTCAATCGCGTAATGGGCTTGGGGGGCAATGCCTTTACCGGTCTTGGGGTCGGTAAACCCGGCCAAATCCCCGGCTGCGAAGATGTCGGCGTAACCTAAAACGTTTAGGGCGGGGCTGACGGCGGGTCGCCCTTTTTCATCAACCGGTAAGCCCATTGCTGCCGGCAGGGGGTTTGGTTTCGTCCCGGCCGTCCAAACAGTGACGTCGGCAGGAATCCAAATCCCGCTTTTAAGCCGTACGCCGTCTTTTTTAATCTCACTCACCGGATCACCTAGTTTAACTTCGATCTTAAGACTCTTGAGCTTATCTGCCGTCAACCTGACGACACCCTCTCCCATTCCCGGCAAAATCTGCGGTCCGGCCTCGAGGATGGTGATACCCACTTTCTTAGTGGGATAATCGCTCATCATGCCTGAGGTATGGTGACGCAACTCGCCGGCCAGCTCAACCCCGGAAAACCCGCCGCCGCAGACAACGATATTGACTTCCTCCTGGCCACGTTCGTCGGCTAGATGAAAAACCGTCCGGATGTGATCACGGAGGAGTATTGTTTCCTTGAGTTCCCGAAAAACGTAGGCAAACTCCCTCACTCCTTTAATGCCGAAGTCGTTACTTTCCGCACCGAGCGCCAAAACTAAATAATCGTAATCGATGCTTTTACCTGATTTAAGATAAACCGATCTTTTAGTCTTATCGACCGAAGTGGCCTCATCTTTGACGACCTCTAACCCTGTTCCGGAAAAAATTTGCGACAAAGGAATAATGACCGTGTCGCGGGCAATTTCTTCGCATGCCGCCTCGTAAAGGCTGGCATGAAAAACGTGGAAACTGCTGCGATTAATAAGTGTAGTGGAAACTCTGCCGGAGCGGGCGAGCACTTGACCGGCTGCGACCCCGGCAAAACCGCCGCCTAAAATAACAGCCTTAGGCAGTTTGGGCAAGGTGTTGGTCAAGGCGGGCGGCGAAGGCCGGCTTGGGGGTGTAGCCGACAATTCGATCGATTTCCTTGCCCTCGGAAAGAAAAACATAAGTTGGGATTCCCAGTATGTTATATTTTCTGACTTGGTCGATTTCCTTATCGGCGTCGAGGACGGTAAATTTTACTTTACCCTCGTACTGCTTCTGCAGCTCGACAAAAATTGGCTTCATCATCTGGCAGGGCCCGCACCAATCAGCATAAAAATCTAAGATTTCTAACATCGCAGTACCAGTTTAGCACGCAACCTAGTAAACTCGTAAGCTGTGGATCTAGCCAAAGAACTCAACCCAATCCAAGTTGAAGCCGTTCGGGCAGCCGAAGGGCCGGTGCTGATTTTGGCCGGAGCGGGGTCGGGGAAAACCAGGTGCCTCACTTACCGTCTCGCTTACCTCATCAAAGAAAGATCGGTTCCCGCCGAAAATATCTTGGCCGTTACCTTTACCAACAAAGCTGCTAACGAAATGAAAGAACGGGTAGTTAATCTAGTCGGGCAGAAACCGCCGTGGATGGGGACTTTCCACGCTATCTCGGCTCGGATATTAAGAAAAGATGGTCATTACATCGGTCTTAGTCCTGACTTTGTCATTTATGACGAAGACGACCAGCTTGCCCTCGTCCGCGACGTTTGCGAAAAGCTCGGGATCAATACCAAAAACTTTAATCCCAAAACAATCTTAGGGACTATCTCCTCGGCCAAAAATGAACTGCTGACCCCCTCGGCCTACCATGGATTCGCCCGCGGGCTTTTCCAAGAAACCGCGGCCGCAGTTTACGAGGGCTACCAAAAATCATTACGAGAAAATAACGCCCTTGATTTCGACGATTTACTCATGGAAGTAGTTCGGCTTTTTGAAGAACACCCGGCCATTTTGGATAAATACCAGCGCCAATTTCGCTATCTTCTGATCGACGAATACCAAGACACCAACCACGCCCAGTACCGCTTCAGCCGTCTCCTGGCGCAAAAGCATCAAAATATCTGCGTGGTCGGCGACGCTAGTCAGGCCATCTACGGCTGGCGGGGAGCGGACTTCCGGAATATCGTCTCTTTTGAGAGAGACTACCCCAAGACCAAAGTTTTTAACCTCGAGCAGAATTACCGCTCGACCAAAGTTATTTTGGATACCGCTTACGCCGTCATTTCTAAAAATCGCACCCACCCCATCCTCAAACTTTGGACCGCCAACGCCGGGGGAACCGCCCCTATTCTCTACGAGGCCCGACACGAACTCGATGAGGCCCAGTTCGTGATTCGGATGATTGAAAAGTATGTCCAGACCGGACAGCAGTTTGAAGACTTTGCTGTTCTCTACCGCACTAATGCCCAATCGCGCGTCATGGAAGAAGAGTTCTTAAGGTCCGGCATTCCTTACAAGCTGGTGGGAGGCACCAGATTTTATGAGCGTAAAGAAATTAAAGATATACTGGCCTATCTCAGGCTAGTCGCCAACCCAAAAGATAAAGTTTCCTACAAGCGGGTCGTTAACGTTCCGCCGCGCGGCATCGGCCCGGCACAAGTAAGATCCGGCGGGCCGAAACTGCAGGAGTTTGACGAACTGATGGCGGAAGTCCGTCTCCAAGCGGCTCAGTTATCGACTCTCGAGACACTCGACTTGGTTAACGCTCTGGTCGGCTACACCAAATGGCTCGATGACGGGACAGCCGAGGCCTCGGGGCGGGTCGAAAACGTCAAAGAGCTGCGCAGTGTCGCCGCCGAGTTTCCTAAGCTCCACGACTTCCTGGAAAACGTTGCCTTGGTCGAAGCCGAATATATGCCCGATCGCCCCAGCAAAACGGACCGCGTCAACGCGGTTACCTTAATGACGATGCACGCCGCCAAGGGTTTAGAATTCCCGATTGTCTTTATGGTCGGCATGGAAGAAGGGCTCTTCCCCCACAGTCGGGCCCTATCGGACGGAAACGAGATGGAGGAAGAAAGGAGGCTGGCTTACGTCGGAATCACCCGAGCCAAAAAGCAGCTTTTCCTAACCTATGCCCGGGAAAGATTGTACTTCGGCAGTCGAACGGCCGGGGTCGTCAGCCGTTTCATCGTCGATATCCCCGAGAATCTCCTCATCCCGATTCGCTTCTGAGGTAAAATTTAGATATGACTTTTGCAGAGCAAATGCACGAGGTTGCCAAAGGCAGCCGATGACTGATATTGAACCCCGCCCGATTAAAAGGCTCGGGCAAAATTGGCTAAGAGACCCTTACGTAGTCGAAAAAATGGTCGCTGCCGCTGAGCTTAAGACTACTGACACGGTGGTTGAAATCGGTCCGGGCATGGGTGCCATCACTAGACTCCTCGCCCGAGAAGCTGGCCAAGTCCTGGCTTATGAGATCGACCCTAATTTGGTCGCCAAGCTGCGCGAAGAACTCCATTGGGCCGGGAACGTCGAGATTATCAATAAAAATATCCTCGCTCAAGACTTCGAGCTGCCTCGTCAGACTTATAAAGTTGTCGCTTCCCTCCCTTACTACATCACCTCACCGATTCTAGAAATTCTATTAACGGCCGATCCCATCGCCTCGGTCATTGTGCTCATGGTCCAACGGGAAGTCGCCGAGAAAATTACCGCCCCCATCCCGGATGGGTCTTATCTTAGTAATTTTGTCTCTCTTTTCGGCGAGCCGGAAATAATTTCAACCGTCAGCCCGGCCTCATTCTTCCCCCGCCCGCAAGTGGAATCGGCCATACTTCGCATTAAAACTCTGCCGGTGCCGCTCGTCCCAAAGGAAGAGATCGGACAAGTCACGGCCTTTCTGCACGCCGGTTTCTCCGATCCCCGGAAACAGATTCATAACAGTCTCGGTAACGGCCTCCATCTGTCTCCTCAGCAAACCAAAACGATTTTGCAGGTAGCTAATATCGCATCCGAACGGCGGCCAGAAACGCTGTCGATCCAAGAATGGCTAAAACTATATGACGTCACTAAGAAAGCTTAAATATGACTGAGATAGCCGGACCAGCCCGGGACATCCGCCAATCTGACGGCTACGCCCTCTTTATGCGCCGGATCGGGTGGCAAGTTGACCGGGTGGGCAAACTTCATCTTTTCCGCAAAAATTTTCCTCTCTTGGGTGCTTTCATCCGCATCCCCCGGCCCAGGTTACCGCTCCCCTTAGAGGAAATTGATTCGCTCGCCCGCTCCCAAGGTGCTTTTATGGTTAAGGTTGAACCGAACTTTCTTATCGACGGATTTAACCATCAAGTCATGGGCGGGTTCCGCAAAGACTCCTCGCCGATTCTGCCCACCCGGACGATTTGGATTGACCTCACTAATTCCATTGAAACTTTATTGGCTAACTTAGACAAAGACACTCGTAACTTAGTTCGGCGGGCCGAAAAAGAGGGAGTCGCCGTAATCGAAACTAGAGACTTAAATGAGTTTTACAAACTCTGGAGCACCAACGCTAAGAAAAAAGGATTTTTCGTTCCTTTCGAGAAGGAGCTGACCGCGCTGTGGAAGGTAGTTCCGGAGAAACACTTGCTGCTGGCCAAACACCGCGGCGAAATCGTCGCCGGGGCTCTCCTTTTCGGCTACGAGCGGGTCCTTTACTACTCTTTTGCCGGCAGTTCCGATCACGGTCGCGAGGTTCACGCGCCTTACCTTTTGCTTTGGGAAGTGATTGCGAGAGGTAAAAAATGGGGCTACCAAAGATTGGACTTGGAAGGAATCACCGATCCCAAGGTTGGCCGAACTAAGTCCTGGTCTGGCTTCTCCCACTTTAAACGCGGCTTCGGCGGCCGGGAAGTAGAATTCGCCGGCAGCTTCAGTAAATATTATTCAGTTTTAGGAAAAATTTTCGGCCGTTTCATCTAGGTTGCCCGCTCGGTGGGGTGGTAGAATTTACCTAGGCTGCTTCGGCAGCCATTTTTAAATTTATGAAACTAATACACACCGCAGACATTCATATTGGGATGGAAAATTACGGTCGGCTCGACCCGGAGACCGGGCTGTCCAGCCGACTGCAGGACTTCCTGAAAGCGTACGATGCGATGGTTGATTACGCGGTCCAGGAAAAGGCTGACTATTTTATCTTTTCCGGCGACGCTTTCAAGACCCGCGAACCAACGCCGACCCACCTAAGGGAGTTTGCCAAAAGAATTAGAAGATTGGCCAAAGCGGGTATTGAGGTGGCGCTGCTGGTCGGCAATCACGACACGGGTAACGCCGCCGGTAAAGCCAATACTCTCGATATCTACTCGGCCCTCGAAACCGAACACGTTCACGTCATCCGTGAGCCGGAGCTGGTGACCGTTAAGGGCTTACAAGTTGTCGGCATTCCGTGGGTTAGTCGAGCCGAGTTCGCCACCGTTCACGATAAGATTAAGTCTCTTTTCAAAGAAGTTAACCCGACCCAGCCAGCTATCGTCATGGCCCATGCTTCCGTCAGTGGGGCCAAATATGGCTCAGAGCGGGCGGTCATGATGGGCGGGGATTTTGTGTTAGATAAGAATGTTTTAGATAACCCTAAAATTTCTTACGTCGCTCTAGGACACATCCACCAACGCCAAGTAATTACCGGGACGAAGGTCCCGATGGTCTACTCGGGGTCCTTGGAGCGGGTTGATTTCGGCGAAGCCAAAGAGGATAAGGGGTTCGAGGTAGTGGAACTGAAGGATACGGCCGGAAAATGGCGGGCGACCCACCAACACATTTCGACCAACCCCAGAAATTTTGTCGAAATTAAGGTTGACCTTACAAAAGATGGGGCTAACCCGACCCAAGAAGTGATCGAGGCGATCGGCAAACACGATGTCAAAGACGCGGTCGTGAAAGTCATCATTAATGTTCCGCCAGAGTGCGCCCATGACGTTGACGTCGCCGCTATTCGCCATGCCCTGAGAGACAGCTTTTTCATTGCCGCCATCTCTAAAAATATCTCCCGCGTCACCCGCGAAACATTGGGCGAGACGCCGGAGGAGCTCTCACCGCTGCAGGCTTTGGAACGCTACTTTACCGCTAAAAAAGTTGACGGCAAAAGATCCAAACACCTCCGTGAACTCGCCCGGGAACTACTGGAGATGTCGTGATCCCCGCCTCACTCAAACTTTATAACTTCACGGCCTACGGTGAAAAAACTCCTGAACTCGACTTCCGACCACTACAGCTCGTGGTTTTGTCCGGCGTTAACGGAGCGGGTAAGTCGTCGATCCTTGACTCCATCACCTGGGCGATTTGGGGTTGGAGCCGGGCCGGTGATTCGGCGGATCAGCTGGTCCGGTTGGGACAGAAAGAAATGTGGGTTGACTTGACCTTTGAGCTGGAAGGGATCGAGTACCAAATTATCCGCACCCGTAAAACGGGTAACCCCGGCAGTACGACCCTACAGTTTTTCGCGGGCGGAGGGAAAACTGATCTCACCGAAGGCACGATTAAAGCAACCCAAGAAAAAATTATTCAAACCCTGCACCTAAGTTACGATACTTTCGTTAACTCCTCCTACATCCGCCAAGACCGGGCTAATGAATTCACCATTAAATCCCCTAACGAACGCAAGGAGATTTTGGCTGATATTTTGGGGTTATCGACTTACGACCTGTTGGAAGAGCGGGCGAAACTGCGGGCCCACGAGGCCGAAGAGCAAATTGCTTTGCTCGACATCCAGCTCTCAGAATTGTCAGTGGAGCTAGAAACTTCATCCACGCACAAGGAAACGCAGTCTCAAACCGAAGCAGAGCTGGCCGAAACTAGAAGAAGGCTAGCCGCGGCCGAACAAGAACTGGCCGAGGTCACTGCCCGCCGCGAAACCTCGCTAAAAAAATATGAGGCGACTAAGGTTAAAGCCGAAAGACGCATTAAACTCGAGACCGAGATCCAAAATTTGGAGTTGGAACTGGGCGATCTTCGGGATCAAGTCCGACACTTACAAGAATTAACTAGCCAAAAAACCGAAATAGAAAAAGGCTACGCCCGCCTACAAGAACTGCGCTTACAAATTAAAAAAATAGAAGAGAAAAAGACTGACCTAATCGCTAAAAAAGATGAGGCCCTTGGGCTTGAGCAAAAAATAAACTCCGAACGACTGACGCAAGAATCAGAACTTTCAAGACTAGAGTCGCGCGGCAAGGCCTTAGCGGAGGAACTTAAGACCGAAGAGGCCGAGCTAGCCAAAGCCAAACTTAGCAAAAAGAAATGTCCGACTTGCGGACAGGAAATCGGCACCGACGAGCATACAAAAATTGTTAAAGATTTAACGGCTCGAGTCGCCGCGAGATCGGCCGAAGTTAAAAAGCTACGCTTGGAATACGCTAGGCTGGATAGCCAAAAGCCGTCCGGTGAAAGCGAGTTAGAGAAAATGCGGAAAGATATTGCTGTTTTGGAAGAAGAAATAAAACCGGGACTTAAGTTACAAGACGAGATTGACCAACTGACTTCTTTTGAGAACCAGAAACGGGAGCTCGACGTCGCCGCCGCTAAAATTGCGACCATAACTGAGTCGGGCAAGAAACTGCGGTTCCAGCAAGATCGGCTGAAAAAGGAATTAGCTGATGAGAAATCAGTTGATCTGTCGGGTCTGGAGTTAGAACTAACCGCCCTTGACCGCGAGCGTGACGCCAAAGATTTGGCCTACCGATCACTACACCAAGAAGAGTCCTCCATTCGCGAAAGATTAGCTGAGGCAAGACAACTCGTCAGTCGGGCGACTCAAGTTGAGAAAATGATTAAGGATAAGCAGGATGAGAGAAACGAGGCGGGCCTGCGGAAGCAAGATTACGAAGACCTGGCCGCCGCGTTCGGCAAACGGGGAATTCAGGCGATGCTGATTGAGTCGGCTATCCCGGAAATTGAAGACGAGGCTAACGCTTTGTTGGAACGATTAACTGACGGGCGAATGAAGGTCCAACTGCTGACCCAGCGGGAAACCAAAACGGCTGGCCTGACGGAAACATTGGATATTGTCATTTCCGACGAGCTCGGCGCCCGCCCTTATGAAATGT
>Ga0070741_10015044_pt1 | contig 13223 bp, 10 predicted proteins | sample Coa_R1_4_FD_66440 | JGI IMG/M metagenome (GOLD analysis project Ga0070741, IMG submission 66440) | Surface soil microbial communities from Centralia Pennsylvania, which are recovering from an underground coalmine fire - Coalmine... | ecosystem: Environmental > Terrestrial > Soil > Unclassified ... | reverse complement strand
CGAGGAGCGGCGGCGGGCCGCTTGGTTGCGGCGCTGCTGCTCGGCCTCGGCTGCCGTCTGTGCCTCAGCCTCCGCCTGCGCCTCGGCCAGGGCGTGCGCCTCACGGGCCCGCACCTCCTCGCGCGCGTGGAGCTCCGCGTCGCGGGCCTCGCGGGCCGCCTGGGCCGCCGCACGGCGGCGGGCTCGCGCGGCTGCGCGGATCCGCTCGTCGCGGCGGAGACGGACGATGTAGATCGACAGCAGCACTGCCGGGAACACCATCGCCCACACGAAGCCGGCGCCGAGGTCGGCCGAGATCAGCGCGCCCAGCGTCGTCAGCGTGAAGAGGACTCCGACCACCCGGCGGCGGCGTGCCATCAGGCCCGTACGGGGACCGGGGTACTTCGCGGCCGCCGGTGCGGTACGCGCAGGCGCCTCAGTCCGGGCGCGCGACGCACTGCCGCCGACGTTCGCCGTGACCGTCGCCTTGCTGCTGCTGCTCGCAGCCGCCACGCCGACGCTCGCGTCGTTCACGCTCTTGGCTGCGCTCACGCTCGGCTTCTGCTGCTTTGCCGGGTCCGGAGTCCACGGCTCCGCCGCACCAGCACCCACCTTCGAGCCCGGTCTCACCTCCGCGGTGCGCTTGGAGGCGCGGCCGCTCGGCACGAAGCCCTGGCCGACCGCGAGCGGAAGCGCCTGATCGGCCTCGCCGGACTGCGCCCAGCGCCGCTCGAACGACTCCTTGTGCGCCAGCACCTTGATGGCTGCGGCATACCGCTGAGTCTCCCGAGCCCGGTTGAGCTCGTCCTCGCGGCGTAGCCACATGGGGACGAGGTATACCGCCCACGCCCCGACGATGATCGCGTAGATGACGCCGCTGCTGCTCATAACGCAACGGTAGGCGCAGCGAACCTGCTAGCGCGGCTGATTATCGGTGTGTCGACTAGAAAACATGCGATTGATCTGACTACTTAGATTTTCGGCTCCACTGGTTACCCACCTATATCGGCCGGTATGCCGACCTTCGCCCGATCGTGTGTCGACGGATTTGTCACAGGATCAGCTGGTAGCAGCAGTTCACACGTTTGGTCGACAAAGCCACGGCGCACGAGCAGCCGGCCCGTCGCTCAGACCGAGTGGCTGGCTTGAACCCTACGCCATCTGACGACCATGCCTTCGGGCACCTCCGGCGCCGTCAGCGCGTACGCGATGTGGTCTCGCCAGCCGCCGTCGATATGAAGGTATGCAAGGCGCAGGCCCTCTTCGCGGAAGCCGAGCTTCTCCGCGACCCGCCGGCTCGGGTTGTTCTCCGGACGAATGTTCACCTCGACACGATGCAGCCCGACCGTCTGGAAGCAGTGGTCCACCGCGAGCGCCAGGGCCGTGGGGATGATGCCTCGGCCGGCCACGCGCTCGTCCACCCAGTAGCCGATATGGGCCGAGCACAGCGAGCCCCACGAGATACCGGCGACGTTCAGCTGTCCGACCATCCGCAGCTTGTTGTCCGCCTGCGGGTCTGTGTACCAGACGTTGAACGGCATCATGCGCCCGGCTGAGGCCTCACGTCGCCCGCGACGTACAAGCTCGCGATACGTAAGCCTACGAACGTACGGCGTCTCCGGCGGGACAGTCGCTTCCCACTGCGCCAACCATGCGCGGTTACGCGTCTGGAGGTCATGCCAGGCACGGCTGTCACGCACGGACGGAGGGCGCAGGCTCACTGGCCCCTCGCGCAGCACGATCGGGTAACCGGGCACGCCCATCTAGATACCGCCCCCGGGCTTGTGATCCCCGCCGGCGATCTGGTCGAGCGCATGACCGAGGACGGGCAGCAGCACCGCGAGACCGTCCTTCACACCGCCACTGGAACCCGGCAGGTTCACGATCAGCGTCTTGCCCGCGACCCCCGACAGGCCGCGCGAGAGGATCGCCGTCGGGGTCTTCTCCAGGCCCTTGGCCCTGATCGCCTCCGCGATGCCGGGCACCTCGTAGTCCAACACGCGGCGGGTGATCTCCGGGGTGCGGTCGGTCGGCGAGATCCCGGTGCCGCCCGTGGTCACGATCACCGCAGGCGCTTCCTGCAGGGCGCTGCGTAAGGCGTCCTCCAGCGGTTCACCGTCTGGGACCACACGTACAGCGCCCACGTCGTGTCCGGCCCGCGTAAGGGCATCGACGATCAACGGACCGGTCGTGTCCGCGTAGACACCGGCGGCGGCCCGGTTCGACACCGTGACGACGACGGCGTGAGCCATAACTGCCCTTCCTCCCCAGCGTCCGGCCGGTTAACCCGCAAACCGTACCGCTCGATCTGGACGGAGCAGCCTAGCACTGCGTTAGCGCGTCCAATCGCCGCTCAGACCGCCTGTTTTCGATTCGACGCGGACTTCTGACAAGACCGCCGCCGGATCGACCGCCTTAACCATGTCGATCAGCGCGAGACCGGCCACGCTCACCGCGGTCAGCGCCTCCATCTCGACCCCGGTGCGGTCCGCGGTTTTGACGCGGGCACGGATCTCCACCGCCTCGTCGGTGACCTCCAGATCGACCGACACTCCGGCGATCCCGATGGGATGGCAGAGCGGGATCAGGTCCGGCGTCCGCTTGGCGCCTTGGATGCCGGCGATGCGGGCGACCGCGAGTGCGTCACCCTTGGGCACTCCTCCGCTCCGAAGCAGCGCGATGACCTGCGGAGAAACGCGAACCCTGCCGGAAGCTTCGGCGGTACGCGCGGTGATCGGCTTGTCCGCGACATCAACCATGCGCGCCGCTCCGGACGCGTCCAGGTGGGTGAATTCGTCGGATTTACCGCTCGGACTGACGGCGTCGCTGCTGCTCACGCGCTGTTCTCCCCCTGCGCTCACTGGAGCGGGTTCGCTGAAAGACTGGCCGGCTCGTCGTCGAGAAGGATGACTGAGACGAGTTCACCGGCTTCCACCCTGGTCTGCTCCTCGGGCACCGAGATGAGGCAGTTGGCCTGCGCCAGGCCGCCCATCAGGTGCGATCCCGAGCCGCCGACCGGACGCACTTCGACCCGGCCGTCCGCCTCGGCGGGACCGACGATGCCGCGTGCGAACTGCCGCTTGCCTGCGGGTGAGGTGAGGCTCTCCAGGCAGACCGCCTCGATCACTGGGCGGTGCAGGTCCTCCTGATACCCCAACAGCTTCCGGATCGCCGGCCGGACGAACAGCTGGAAGCCGACGTACGCGGAGACCGGATTGCCGGGCAGCGTGAAGATCGGAGTCTCGTCGGGTCCGACGACGCCAAAGCCCTGAGGCATTCCAGGCTGCATAGCCACGCGACCGAACTCGACGGTGCCTAGACCGGCGAGAGCTTCCTTGACGACGTCGTACGCCCCGACACTCACGCCGCCGGTTGTTACCAGCAGATCGGCGCGGATTAGCTGGTCCTCGATCGTGTCCAGCAGCAACTTGGCGTCGTCAGCCACCACGCCGACGCGGTACACCACCGCGCCAGCCTCACGCGCCGCCGTGGCCAGCGTGTAGCCGTTGGTGTCCGGGATCTGGCCCGGCCCTGGCTCGATTCCCGGCTCGACCAGCTCCGAGCCCGTCGAGATGATCACGACGCGGGGGCTCGGCCGCACCGGGACCAGGTCTCGGCTGACCGCGGCGAGCAGCCCGATCTGCCGGGCACCCAGCAGCGTTCCCTCGGCAAGCAGTGGTTGACCGGCTCGCACGTCCTCTCCGGCCCGGCGGATGTGGCCGCCTTCGTCCGGCGTGCGGTAGATCCGTACCGTGCCGTCGGCGGCCCCATCCGTCCACTCGACTGGTACCACGGCGTCAGCACCTGGCGGCACCGGCGCTCCCGTCATGATCCGTGCGCAGGATCCGGGCCCGATCTCGGTGGTGGAGGCGGCGCCAGCGGGGATCTCCTGAGTCACCGTCAGGACCGCCGGATTGTCCTGATCCGCGCCCACGACGTCGATCCGCCGGACTGCGTACCCGTCCATCGCCGAGTTATCGAACAGCGGGACGTCCCTAGGCGCGATCACGTCCTCGGCCAGGCGGTGCCCGTGTGCGTCCAGGAGGTGCTGCTCGAACGGCGGGAGGGGGTGAATCCTCGCGAGCACGTCCTCAAGGTGCTGCTCGACGCTGCGCATCCCGGATGCGCCCCCGTGGCCGCCCAGAGCACCCTGTCCGGTCGGACCCGTCCCGCCGCTCATCGCCACTCCGTCAGTCAGAAAATCCCTTCGCGACGAACTCCTCGAGCCAGCTGCGGAAGCCCGGGCCGAGGTCGTCGCGTTCGCAGGCTAACTTGACGATCGTACGCAGATAGTCGGCCCGGTCCCCGGTGTCATAGCGGCGGCCGTTGAACAACACGCCGTGTACGGGTCCGCCGATCGAGGGATCCGTGGCGAGGGTGCGCAAGGCGTCGGTGAGCTGGATTTCGCCGCCGCGGCCTGGCTCGGTCTCGCGCAGCACGTCGAACACGGCCGGGGCCAGCACGTAGCGGCCGATGATGGCCAGGTTGGACGGCGCGGACTCGGTGGCCGGCTTCTCCACCAGGTCGGTGACCCTGACCAGGTCGGACTCCTCGTCGACCGGCAGCGTCGCGGCGCAGCCGTAGAGGTGGATCTGCTCCGGGTCCACCGCGATGAGCGCGATGACCGAGCCGCCGAACCGCCGCTGCACCTCGATCATCCGGGCCAGCAGCGGGTCGCGGGGGTCGATCAAGTCGTCGCCCAGAAGTACCGCGAACGGCTCATTGCCGACGTGCGGTTCCGCGCAGAGCACGGCGTGTCCGAGCCCCCTCGGGTCGCCCTGCCGCACGTAGTGCACCGCCGCCAGCTCGCTGGATTCGCGGACGGCCGCGAGCCGGTTGCGGTCGCCCTTGGCCTCCAGGGCGCCTTCGAGCTCATATGCCCGGTCGAAGTGGTCCTCGACGGGCCGCTTGTTGCGCCCGGTGACCATCAGGACGTCGTCGAGACCTGCGGCGACCGCCTCCTCGACCACGTACTGAATGGCCGGCTTGTCGATGACCGGCAGCATTTCCTTCGGCGTGGCCTTGGTGGCGGGCAGGAAGCGGGTGCCGAGCCCAGCGGCCGGTATTACCGCTTTGCGCAGGCGTGGGGGCTTGCCGTTACGGCCGACCGCGGACGCCCATGAATCGATAGACATAAATCGACTCTACCGGCGCGTTCGTCAGAGCGAGGTGGCTTCTGCGTGAAGGTCGGATGAGCCTGCGATACCAGGCACCACCCAAGTGTTACCGCCGTCGCGTTTCGCCTCGGCCAATGCCTCGTCAGCAGCACGGATGAGCGTCGCCGCATGCGTACCGGCGTCGGGGAAGACCGCCGCGCCAATTGAGATGGTAAGGCGGATTTCTGCAGCTTCAGGCGGCACAACGCGCGCCCCCGCGCTATTCGCTGGCGCACCGCTGATGCCTGCGCCGCTCGCGGCCATCGCACCGACCGAAGCGGTAGGCGCACCGGAGGTAGCCAGAACCGGGCTGTTCATCGAGAGCGTCGCGTCGACGAGCAGTTTCCGCGCGACGTAGCAGAGACGTTCAGCCACCACGGCGGCACCTTGTGGCCCGGTATCAGGCAGGAGCACGACGAACTCTTCGCCGCCGTACCGCGCGAAAGTGTCGAAGGAGCGGATTTCCAGGGCGAGCCGCTGCGCGAGTTCACGGAGCACGGCTGAGCCGGCTTGGTGCCCGTATGCCGCGTTGACTGCGCGGAAGCGGTCGACGTCGCACATCAGCAGCGCAAGCGGCCGGTCGACCCGGCGCGCCCGCTCCACCTCGAGCGCGAGCGTTTCCTGCAGGTAGCGATGGTTCCAGACCCCGGTGACCGGGTCGGTCGCGGACAGCCGCTCCAGGCTGGATCTGCCCTGCTCGAGTCCGCTAAGTTCGCGGCGCATGGCGTCTAGTTCGGTCGCGGCGCGCGCCGCCGCCTCCCGCAGCTTGGCGGCAAGGCGGGCCACCGCGACGGCGAGCACCAGGCACACCGCGCCGAGGATGAGCAGGCCCCACTGTGTCGCCGTCATGGCCGTCCGGCACCGGTCCCTTCCCGCAGCACAACGGTTAACTGTGGTTGCGGCAGGCTGGGCCGGTGACTACTCCTATGTCCTCCCCAGACACACACCGGCTGGTCGCTCTACGCGCAGCATTGAGCGCCAGCCTTTACCCGCTATGAGATCCAGAATGCCCGAGAGCGCCAACGACAAAGCCACAGTGAGATCACGTTTCGTCAACGATCGACTCACTTTGGGTAACTATGCGCTGAGCAAAGCGTCGTCAGCGCTGGCGCAGCGCCTGTTGCAGGCCCCTGAGCTGCGTGTATTCGAGTCAGAGCGCTTCATGACCGTGTGCGCGTACGCAGCGTTCGGTACCGAACCGGATACGGCAGAACTGATCGAAGCCCTTACCGAGCGCGGTGCCCGGGTGCTGCTACCAGTCCTCATGCCGGACGCCGACCTTGATTGGGCAGTCTACGACGCGCGGTTCGAGGTCGGTCGATTCGGATTACGCGAGCCGGTCGGCGAACGCCTTGGTGCGCAAGCGATTCGTGCTGCGAGTGTGGTTCTCGTGCCAGCGTTGGCGGTGTCATCTACCGGACACCGGCTCGGACGCGGCGGGGGCTCGTACGACCGTGCCTTAGCGCGCCTGACGATGCCTCAGGATGGTCAGCCGCAGCGACCGCGCCCATGGGTCTGCGCGCTCGTCTATGACCACGAACTCGATGCGACCTTCCCCGTGGAACCGCATGACCAACCGGTCGACGCAGCCTGCGCGCCGAGCCGGTTGGTGCGGTTCACCGAGCCAGGACCCGGATAAGTGCCTTCATCGCACGAGCTATGACCCGCTCGGCTGGAGGGTCAAGGTCGCCGTGGTCGCGGCCTTGACCGCCGAGTCGCCGAACGCCCACGGCAGCGTCTGACCGGCCGCCCACAGCGGCGCCTGGTCGAGGTAGTTCGGGTTGTCCACATGCCCGGATTCACCCGTTTGGTTGATCCATCGGGAACGGTCGAAGTCGGCCAGGTCCACGATCATCCGCATCGAGGGCGCCACCGTGACGTGGAAGCTGCCGGTGGAGAGGTCCCAGCTCGTGGCGTCGACCACCGCCGAGCCTCCGGCCAGCTGTTCGGCCTGGCCGTTGAGCAGCCACTTGACGACTCCCGGGCCGTCCGTGCCGAGGGTCTGCTCGGTCGGGGTCAGCGTGTGCAGTCGGCCCCAGGTCCAGTTCGAGACGTTCTTACCGAGCTTGGCGGTCAGATCCAGCCTGGCCTTCTTCAGCGCGGCGGTGAGGATGCTGTCGCGGGTCTCCCGTTGTGAGGTCTTCGGGTTGTCCCACCATTCGCTGTCCGGCTGGTTGATGATCGAATCGACTACCGCGAACCACCGGTCGCCGCCATCGAAGCCGAGGGTGGAGAGGTCGATGTCGCCGGGCAGCTTGGATTGGAACGTCAGCTTGAGGATCTCGGCCCAGACCGCGTTGAAGTACGCGGCGGCGCCAGACGTGGCCGGCTGCGTGTAGTCCCAGTCCTTCAGCAGGTTCTGCGCGGGCCGGGTAAAGGCATCCGTCTTGAGCTTGAGCAGATAGGGCGTCAGGAGAGCGGCTTCGGGGTTGTAGGTGTCGTTCTGAATCGAGGCCATGTCGGACACGCTGATCTTGCGCCCGTTTGCGGTGAGCCGTTTGATGTCATCCGTAATACGTTGCGATCGGTAGCCGTAGTCCCAATCCGTCGTCAACGTGTACGGATACGTGGGACCGACGACCGCGTTGTTGGCCGTGACGATGAAGCCCTGGGCTGGGTCGTACTCGTTGGGCAGTGCGGAGAACGGGATGTAGCCAGTCCAGTCGTATGCGCTGGTCCAGCCGGGTACCGGCCAGCGTCCGTCGCCGCTCTTGCGGATCGGGATACGGCCAGGCGCCTGGTACCCGATGTTGCCCTTGGTGTCGGCGTAGACGAGGTTCTGCGCCGGGACGGTGAAGTCCGCCGCCGCGGCCCGGAAATCGGTCCAGTCGGTCGCGCGGTCGAGTTCGAACAGCGCGTCCATCGTCGGATTGGGCTGCAATGCCGTCCACTGCAGCGCGACGCCGTATTGGATGTTCGGCGCGGCTCCCTCAGCCGGCTCGCCACTGCGTGCGGCCGGAGCGTCCCTGCCAACTAGCTTGTCCGTGTCCGAGACGTCGGAGATGAGCGGTCCGTGCCGCGTTGAGCGAACGGTGATAGTCACCGGTTGCTGCCCTGCGACGTCGATGGTCTCCGTGTGCTCGGTGAGCGGGTACTCCTTGCCGTCGTACAGATAGTCCGTGCCGTCGATCTTCTCCAGGTAGAGGTCGCTGACGTCGGAGCCCTCATTTGTGAAGCCCCACGCGATGTTGGCGTTGTGTCCAATGACGACACCAGGCATCCCGGGGAAGGAGTAGCCGGACACGTCATACGGGCACTGTGCGCCTAGGTTCATGCAGTGCAGGCCCACCTGGTACCAAATCGAGGGCACCGACGGCGAAAGGTGCGGATCGTTCGCCAGCAGCGGCATTCCGGTCGAGGTCAGCGCGCCGGAGACGACCCACGAGTTCGAGCCCACGCCGCTGCCCGAGGGGTCGGCTGGGCCAAGCACCGAAGGAATCTGGGAAAGTAGCTGTGAGAGTTGCGCGAGCTTCTGCTGCGCGGCGGAGGGCAGCGTGGCCGCAGCAGTCGCATTCTGTTCGTACGTTGACCCGACGAGCGCACCCTGCGTGACGATCGTCGAGTGCGTTGAGTACGGGTACGACGGGTACAGCTGCTCGATCTGGTCCGCCGATAGCGTCCGAGTCAGCAGCGAGCGCGCGATCTCGTTGTCCACGTTCGCGCGCAGATCCCAGGCCATCGCTTCGATCCACGCCACCGAGTCGACCGGTGTCCACGGCGCGGGCTTGTAGTTGCTCACTGTGCCGACCAACGGCGCGCCGATGATCGTGTACTCGATCGAGAGCGACGAGCCGCCGGAGTGTGTCGCGAGATAGTCGTTGACGCCCTGGGAGTACGCCTGAAGGAACTGCTTCGTCTCCGGCTTGAGCTGTGCGTACGATTGTTCGGCGACGTTGCGCCATCCGAGCGTCCGTACGAATTCGTCGTACTTGAGGGCGCCCGAGCCCAACATCGACGCCAGCGTGCCTGCCGTGACGTGCCGGTCGACATCCATCTGCCAGAAGCGGTCCTGCGCCTGCACGTAGCCCTCGGCGAGAAAGAGATCTGCCGAGGTCTGCGCGTAGATCTGCGGGATGCCGTTCGCGTCGCGCTGAACAGCGACCGGGGCGGAAAGACCAGTGATCTTGAGCGTGCCGGATGTCTGCGGGTACGAAGCGTGCAGGGCGCTGGTGAATGCCCAGGCGCCGATGCCCGAGCCGACAAGCAGCACGAGCACAAGTGCGACGGCAATGGCTAGCAGCGTCCGCAGCCGCTTGACGACCTTGGGCTTGCTAACAGTCGTCGGACCGGCAGCCGCGCCGGGTTTTGGAGTCTCGCTCGGCTCAGTCGGCGGCGTTAACTCACTGTTCGCGGGCACGTCGCCGTCAGCGACAGGCCGTGGCGAGTTCCCGCCATTCTCCAGCACCGTCGTTTCTGTGTCGGCGGCCGACGGCGCTACCGACGACGCACTCTGCGTTACGCCGTCCGCCGCCGTCTCGCCCACGCGCGCTGATCCGTCCACGCTCTCCGCCGCCGGACCTGGAACCGGTTGCTTCGCCCGCTCCTGGCCCGGGACCTGCGCTTCCGCCTGCCGCGGCGGCTCCGGCGCGGTCGCCGCCGCCGGCTGCGCGTCCGGGGGCTGGGCTGCCGAGGGGTGGGTCGCTGACATCGGCCATTCCTTGCGAGTGGGGCGGCGGCTGCGGTCCGGGAGCCGGTCGGACCGGCTCGATTCTGCCTCGGGGCCACACCCTACGGCCTTGGCCCGGTCTTCGAAACGATCGGTGGTCAGCGCAGGACGCTCCCTCCTGCGGCGTACGGTCCGCGACCTCGCGCGCTAGTGTCAGAGTCCTGTCAACGCGCGCTCCCCGGTCCGTGAGGCCGATCCCGCGCCCCTGGCGCAACCATTGCGGGTAGCTGCCGAGCCCGACGCGCCGTGAGCCGTGCGCCGTCCGGGCCCGTGAGTGGCACACTGAGTAGATCGGTCGACCCGGTTGACCGGGCGCGAACGGAAAGGTGGGCTGATGGCGGGTCAGCTGGTGGGCCGGAACGACTCCGCCACGCTCGCGGGCACCGAGGGTACGCGAGAAGCCGAGCCCGGGCGCGGGTCGGAGAGCGTGCGCTCGTCGCTTCTCTCGCGTGCCGGGATGTTGCTCGGGACCTCGCTGGACACCGGCCGGACGCTCGCCGCGATCGCCGAGCTGCTGGTGCCCTCCTTCGCCGACCAGTGCGTCGTGGATCTGCTCGACGACACCGGGAAACTGCGGCGAGCGGTAACCGTTCGCATGGACCACGCGCGGTCGCGCCGCACCAGCTCGCCGAGTGTCGCGGATCGGCGGATCGCGTACCCCGACGAACACCCGTGCGCCATCGCGCTGCGTTCAGGCCGGCCTGCGCTCTCCCGGACACCGCGCCCCGCCACGCCGAGCGCACCCGTGCCGAGGCCCGCCACAGGTGGCCACCCGCTGCTTACGGACGCCGCGGCGGTGATAGCTGTCCCGTTGCTTGGCCCCCGCGGCATCAAGGGCGTGCTCGCGGTCGCGGCGGATGGTCCGGATCGGGCGTTCGAGCAGAACGATGTGGAGCTGGTCGAGGAAGTCGCGGCGCGTGCCGGATTCGCGCTGGAGAACGCGGCTCTGTACGAAAGCATGCGCTCGCTGGCGTTGGCGCTTCAGCACTCGCTGCTGCCCGCGCATCTGCCGACGGTCGACGGCGCGGCGGTTCAGGTCGGCTACAACCCGGGCGACGAATCGGACGTCGGCGGCGACCTGTACGACGTGATGGAGCTGTCGTCCGGACGGATCGGCATCGCGATCGGCGACGTCCAGGGGCGTGGCGCGCATGCCGCCGCTGTGATGGGTCAGCTGCGCGCAGCGCTGCGGGCGTACGCGGTTCTGGATCTCGAGCCGGCCCAGGTGCTCACGCACCTCGACGACCTGGTACAGGGACTCAACGAGGCACTCTTGGTCACGTGCGTCTACGCGGTCTATGACCCGTTCACGCGCGAGTGTGTGCTGGCCAACGCCGGGCACCCGCCGCCCCTGCTCGCCGGTGCGCATGGCTGTCACCCGATGGAGGTACCCCCGGACGTGCCGCTCGGCGTCGGCGGCGTGACCTTCAATGATCACGCGTTCATCGTTGCGCCGGGCGACACGATCGTGCTGTACACCGATGGCGTGGTTGAGCGGCGCGGCCAATCGGTCGATCAGGGCGTAAGGGCACTGTGCGACGCCCTAGAGGCGATCGGGCCGGGCGCATCGCCGGCTGCCCTATGCCGCGCGACGCTGCGTGCGTCGTCAGGACCAGCCGACGACGATCGCGCGGTACTGGCGATGCGCACCGACCTGGACCCGCTGCCGCTGTGGCGCATCGACCTTCCCGCGGATCCGTCCTCGCCCTCGGTCGCCCGCGCACACGCACGCTCGGTGCTGAGCGAGTGGTCCAGCGAGGAGCTGTCCGAGACGATCGAGCTGCTGGTTTCCGAGCTGGTCACGAACGCGGTCCGGCATGCCTCCGGCCCCGGCCCGACGCCGCGCGGCCCGGTGTTCGACGAGGACGCGCCGTTCGAGATCGCAGCCGACGCGGCGAACGGCGGCCAGGCCGCAGACTTCGATCTGGCCGCGCTGGAGCGGGCGCTCCTCGGCGACGCAGCCGCGGACGGCCTACTCGACAACGCGATGCTCGACGGCGCGTTCGTGACCTTGCGAGCCGACCGCAGGATAGAGGTCGTGATGCGGCGCGGCGCCTCGTCGCTGTGGGTCGAGGTGCACGACCAGGACGTGCGAACTCCGCGCGTACGCACGGCCTCGGCGAACGACGAGGGCGGCCGCGGCCTGTTCCTGGTCGATCAGCTTTCGCGGCGCTGGGGCGTACGCCCAACGCCGACCGGCAAGGCGGTGTGGTTCCAGCTGCCGCTCAAGGGCTGACCGGCCAGGAAGCGATCGAGCGCGTGGGGCTAGGCGGCAGCCGAGGACGAGCTGCCGCTGCTGCTCTTGCTGCCCGAGCTGGGGTTAGAGGCGGCCGAGGTCGAGGGCGAAGAAGCACTCGACGTCGAGCTGGACGAGCTGCTCTCCGAAGACCCGCCGGAGCTGCCATTGCTCTTGCTCGTCGACCCCGTGCTTGATGAGGAGGACGACCTGCTGTCGGTGCGGTAGAAGCCGGAGCCCTTGAACACGATGCCGACCGCGGAGTAGACCTTCCGCAGCGTCCCCTCGCAGTTCGGGCAGATGGTGAGGGAGTCATCGGTGAACTTCTGGACTACTTCGAGACCTTCACCGCACTCGGTGCACTGGTACTGGTACGTCGGCACGGTCCGCTCCTGAGCTAGCACTCAACCACTACGAGTGCCAATCTTGCGCCATCCGGGCCTTACCTGTCCACTGAAGATCCCTCCGGCTCTACCGAGACGCTGGTGAGCGCCCTGCGCCGAGTCGAGCTGAGTCCCCGCCCACGCCCGAATCCGCCAGAAAAATTCCTCCTGTGGATAACTCCGGAATCGACCGCATTTGTCAGTGCGCCGACCGATCATGGAATAGAGGGGCAGCAACCGACCGCTCTGCTCCGCCTCACGAGCGCATGGAGGAAGCACTATGTACCCGACCACCGGCTATCCCAGCAGTGCCCCACGCTTCGCGGCCCCCGCGTATGGTCGCGAGCCGTTCGATGCGCAGGATGCGTCCCGCATGCCGCAAGACATCCGCCCGCTGATCACTCGTCACCGATTACGCAGGCAACGCAGGCGCAAGGCGGCGACTCTGCTGACCGGCGCTTCCATAGCGCTCGGTGTGGCTGCCCTTCGCCCGTCGAACGCGGCAGCGCATAGCGGCGCCGCATCACAGGTACCGGTCACTCATACCGACCGACACGCGGCCCAGGACCCGCCCCTCGTGCACTACTCCGCACCGGCATCGATCGCACACGCCGCCCAGCACGCGGCGCAAAACGCCGTCCCCACGTACCAGTCCACGCAGGCGCCACCGACTCACGCCGCCCAGCATCCAGTTCCGGAGCCAGCTCTCCCCCACCACTCCACGCAAGCGCCGCTCACTCACGCCGCACAGCACACGGTCCAGAACCCAGAGCTCGTGCACCACTCCGCCCCAGATTGAGCCC
>Ga0070741_10015043_pt1 | contig 13224 bp, 11 predicted proteins | sample Coa_R1_4_FD_66440 | JGI IMG/M metagenome (GOLD analysis project Ga0070741, IMG submission 66440) | Surface soil microbial communities from Centralia Pennsylvania, which are recovering from an underground coalmine fire - Coalmine... | ecosystem: Environmental > Terrestrial > Soil > Unclassified ... | reverse complement strand
GCCTATCGCACGCCGTCGGGCCTGAAGCGGCGCGACGCGCTTGCCACCCCCTACCTCGCGCCCGAGCAGGTGGAGCGCGGGGAGACGACACCGGCGAGCGATCAGTACGCGCTCGGCATGCTGCTGCGCGAGATGCTGACGAACGGCAAGGACACCGAGCTGCCGGCGGACATCGAGCGCATCGTGGCGACGGCGCTCGACGCGGAGCCCGCGCGGCGCTACGCGAGCATCAGCGAGATGGTCAACGACATGTGGATCGCGCAGACGGCGCTCGCCGACGATGCACCGGCGCGGCCGGTCGGCAACGTGCACGCCAGCGGGCGGCGGCGCGCGCGGTCCGGCCGGCGACACGTGGCGCTCCGCATCGCGGCCGCGGTCGCCGCCGGCGGCATCGTCGCCATCGTGATCTGGTTCACGCTCGCCGGCCATCGGGCCACGGCGCTGACGCGCACGCCGGCGGCACCGGAGGCTCCGACGCTCGACGCCGTCGCGCAGCCGGCCGCGGCGCCGCGGCTCGTGCCCGTCGTCCAGCCGCCGGCGGCGCCGGCGAGGCCGCAGCTGCCGCAGCGGCGTGAGCGCCCCGCGGCGGCGGCCGACGGCAACGGCAGCGACGGCGGCGCCATCATCGACTGGCTCCTCAGCAACAACCGCCGCTAAGCGGCCGCGCCATGCCACGCGCGTGGCGCGCCATCGCCGCGGGCACCGCGCTCAACGCTCCGCTCGGCTCGCTCTACGCGTTCAGCGTGCTGCTGCGGCCGCTCGAGACGCTGCTGGGCCTCGGCCGCGCGGAGCTGGCACTCGTGTTCGCGCTCTCGACCGCGAGCTTCGGTGTCGGCATGAACCTGGCGCCCTACCTGTTTCGCCTCGCCGCACCCATGACGCTCGTGCTCGGCTGCGCCGGCGTGAGCGCGCTCGGCATCGCGCTGGCCGCGGTCGCGGCTGGGCTGCTGCAGCTGATGCTCGGCTATGGCGTGCTCTTCGGTCTCGGCGGCGGCGCCGCGTACATCCTCGTCCAGCAGGCGGTGAACGTCTGCCTCACGCGCCGGCAGGGCCTCGTGAACGGCTACATCGTCAGCCTCTACCCCGCCGGCGCCATGATCGCGGCGCCCGTCTTCGGCTGGGCCATCCGCGCGCACGGCGTGCGCGCCACCCTCGGCGGACTGGCGGCCGTGCTCGCCATCACCGGCGTCGTGAGCGCGTGGCTCGTCGCGCAGCCGGGCCTGACGCTCGCGCCCGACGCGACGTCGGTCGCGCCCGACGCCGCCGAGCGACGCCGCCCGGTGTTCTGGCGGCTGAGCCTCGTCTTCTTCCTCGCGGCGTCGGCGGGCCTGATGGTGCTGAGCCAGGCGGCCGGCATGATCGCGGCGTACGGCGGCGCGAGCGCGCTCGCCGTGTACGGCACCACGTTCATCGCGGGGACCATCGCGGTCGCGCGCGTCGCCGGCGGCTTCATGGTCGATCGCGTGGCCATCCCGCGCGTGGCCACCGGCGCGCACGCCGCCGCGCTCGCCGGCAACGCGGCGCTCACGCTATGGCCGGGACCGGCGATCTCGGTGCTGGCGCTCGCGCTGGTCGGGCTGGGCTACGGCCTGATCTCCGGGGTGACGGCGGCGGCGGTCGCCGTGTACTGGAGGCGGCCGTTCTACGGCTTCATGGCCAGCCGCGTGTACCTCGCGTGGTGCGCGGCCGCCATCGTGCTGCCGATCGCGGCCGGCCGCCTCTTCGACGTGACGCACGGATACGGCGTCGCGGTGCTCATCGCCGGCGGCGCCAACGTCCTCGGCATCCTGGTCGCGCTCGGCCTGCCACGGCGCTGAGCGCGGGAGGAGCGCGCCGACGGGGGGCCCTCAGCTCTCGCGGTAGAGGAGCAGCAGGACGCCGAAGACGGCCAGGCCGGTCGCCCACACGCGGGCGGGCATGCGCTCGCCCGGCGTGGCCAGTCGCAGCTCGAGCCAGCGGGCCCAGCCGATGACGACGCCCAGCACGCCGAGCGGCGCGTGCGTGACCTCCAGCAGGAACTCGGACTTGAGGTTCAGGCTCGCGTGCGAGTGCGTGAGCAGCAGACCGCCTCCGACGGCGCACAGGAGCGGGAACACGAGCGCCCAGCGCGGCGAGCGCAGCCGTCCGGTGCGAACGCTCCACTCGAAGACCGCGAACACGACGACGATCAGGACGAAGACGCGGTGCTGCAGCACGGTGGCCACCGTCATGCCGGCCCAGAATCCCTGCGGCCCGAGCGGCCACGCGCCCGGGTCGTTGCGGACCAGCATGAAGGCCGCCAGGCCGAGCAGCACGAGCGGCCAGTGCCGCGCCCACCGGGCGAGGCCGGTGACGTGGAGGATTGCGAGGCTGCCCATCAGGAGCACGAACAGTCCGGACACGTGGTGGTTGTATTCCGACCACGCGCGATCGGCGTCCGTGCGCGGCGCGTCGGGATCGTCGATCGGCAGCGCCTCGATCGGCGGCGACGTCAGCGCGGGCACGCGGGGCGTGAAGCGGCCCACGACCTCCGCCGGCGTGGCGCGGTCGGCGACCACGTCGACGGCCGGCGGCAGCGACGTGAGCGAGGCGGCCGCGAAGAGCACGGTGAGCCCCAGGCCCAGCTCGACCTCGACGAAACGTCGGACGCGCTGGGGCGAGACCGGACGCGCGGTCGCGAGGCGCCGCACGGCGAAGAAGTTCGCGGCGCCGAGCGCCAGCAGCGCGCCGAGGAGCACGACCTTCGTCAGCACCATGACGCCGTAGGCGGTGCCGACCAGCGCGCCGGCGCCGTCGACGTAGCCGGCCGTGAGCCCGACACCGGCAACGATCAGCACGGACACCGCCGAGAACGCGAGCGCCGAGAAGCGCTTCAGGGTCGCTGGCGTGCACTCGTCGGCGCCCCACGTGACCGCGCCCACCAGCAGCTGGGCGAGGCCGCCGATCCAGACGGCGGCCGCCAGCTGGTGCAGCGTGTCGAGCGCCATGAGAACGGCCCGGTGCTCCGAGCGCGCGGCCGCGTGGCTCGTCCACGCGCCGGCGGCGACCAGGACGAGCGCGGCGCCGAGCCGCAGCGTCCATTGCGCCCGGAGCCGCGACGGCCGCGGGCGCGCGAGCGCGCCCGCCATGAGTGCCGCGCTCGCGACGATTCTGAGCAGGCTGGCGCGGACGAACGGCGTGGCCAGCAGCTCGCGTGCGTGCCAGTCGGCCTCGAAACCCAGCGAGGCCACGAGCACCACGAGTGCGAGCGTCTGGGTGACGGCGACGCCGGCGGCGCCGAGCGCGATGAGCCGCCACGAGCGGTCGGCGCCCGCGGCCCGCCACACGACGAGCAGGAACACCAGGCCGCCGACGGCGATCGCCTGGCCCGAGAGGTTGAGGCCGCGAAGGAGGACGTCAGCGAACGCGGCCATGACGCCGCTGGTTCCAGAGCACCATCGCGAAGAAGCCCGGCGTGCCGACGGCCGCCACGCCGAGGAACCACGCCGCCTTGCCGAAGAGGGAGAGGAGAATGATCGCGTAGATGAAGTCCCGGCTCGCGAGCATCGCCGCCAGACGGGTGACGGGTGCGCTCTCGGCGCCGAGCTGCCGGTCCGTGGCCGTGTGCTCGAACATCACCGCCGCCGAGCCCAGCGCGCCGGCGCTGGCCACGGCGCCCAGCAGCAGCGGCCAGGCGGCCATGGCGGTCATCGCCCAGCCGGCGCCGATGCAGAGGAAGACGGCGACGTGCACGGCGTTGTCGCTCCAGTAGTCGAGCATCGCGCCCGAGCGCGAGTGCAGGAACTTCAGGCGCGCGAGCTCGCCGTCGCAGCCGTCGAGGATCGAGTGGGCGAGGAAGATCAGCGCGCCCGTCAGCTGGTAGGCCGGCGCCGAGCTGAGGAAGAACGGCGCGCCGAGCAGGCCGACGGCGAGGCTCGCCAGCGTGATCATGTTCGGCGTGATCGCCGTGCGGGCCAGCCGTCGCGTGATGGCGAGCGAGACGCGCCGCTCGAAGTGACGCGACATGAAGCCCTCGTTGTGCTTCACGAGACTGCGCAGCAGCCACTGCTCCGCGGCGGCGACGTCGTCGGTGGATCCGAGCACGAACCGTCCCTCGGCCGCCGGCATTTCCTTCGTCCGGTCGAAGCGAGCCGACAGCTCACTGAGCAGACGGGCGGCATCGCGCGACCGTGTGGCCACGGCCACCACGTCGCTCGCCCGCTCCGTCTGCACGACGATCACGGGCGCGGGATCCACGTACATCGTCTCCGGCTCCATCGGCGTCTCGCGCAAGGCGCGCAGCCATGCCGCCTGGGGCACCACGGTGGCCGGCACGACGACGACGCGCGACGCACCCGCCTGCGGCGCGCCGTCGCCCACGAGCACCCGGTCGTATCCGGCGGCGCGGGCGGCCCGGGCGATCCGCGTGACCTGTGGGAGTCCGGCGACGATGGTGGCCGAGGTCTCGGCCGGCACCACGACCAGCACCGACTCCGCCGACGACATCTCCGCGCGCGCGGTCATCCGAGCGGAGGCGGCAGCTTCGGCAGCGCCACCGCCACGCCGCCGCCACGGCTCGACTCGCGGGCGGCGGTCTCGAGCGTGCCGCACAGCCAGGCCTCGCGCAGATTCGCCGCGCGCGTCGTGCGTCCGGTGGCGGCGCGCAGAAACGCGGCGAGCTCGGGATCGAACCAGTCCGGGTGCACCGAGCCGTTCTCGAGCGGAGGCGGGCACGACCACTGCTCCTGTGTTCCGTCGCCCTGCAAGAGCACGGTGTCGCCGTGCACCGCGATCCGCCCCGTGGTGCCGACGAGCTCCAGCACGTTCTGCCGACGGTCGGCGGCCCAGGTGAGGAAGATCTCGGCCGTCGCGTCCGGGAAGGTGACGGTGACGGTCGCGGTGTCCTCGACGGGCGCCGCCGTGTGGCGGCGCTGCTCGAGCCGCGCGGTCACCGCGGTCGGAAGACCGGCGATCCAGTCACCGAGCAGATAGAAGACGTGCCAGCCGTGGTCCGTCAGGACGCCGCCACCGGCGAGCCGCGGATCGAGCCGCCAGTTGGTGCCGCCCCCGTTGCTGGTGGCGGCGGGCTGCACGCGCAGCGTCTGCCACATCACGCGGGTGACCCTGCCGATGCGCCCCTGCCGGACCAGCTCGGCCGTGCGCGCGATGATCGGGGCGTGGTGCCAGTTGTGAACGGTGTGGACCGCGCGCCGGTGACGCTCCGCGAGCGCGGTGACCCGCGCGAGATCCTCGGACGTCACCACCAGCGGCTTCTCGCACAGGACGTGCAGGCCGCGCGCGAGCGCGGCGGCGATCAGCGCGGCATGGCTGCCCGGCGGCGTGCAGATGTCGACGAAGTCGAGCGGCTCGCGCGCGAGCAGCTCCTCGCCCTCCGCGTACCAGCGGGCCTCGGGCAGTCGCGCCTCGGCCATCGCGCGGCGGGCGGGCGCGGTGTCGCTGACGGCGACGATCTGCACGTCCGCGCACCGGCCCCAGGCCGGTGCGTGCACCTCGACCGCGACGTTGCCGAGGCCGATGATGGCGCCGCGCAGCACCTCAGCCGAGCCCGTGCGCGCGCTCCACCACGTCGAGCGCCTCGTCGAGCATGGCGAGCCCGGCGAGCGCCGTGTCCTCCTGGATCACGAGCGGCGGGTTGATGCGAATGGAGGGCGCATAGGTCATGGCGACGAGGCCGCGGCGCAGACACTCCTGGTAGAGCGCGCGCGTCACGTCCTTGCCGAGCGGCTCCTTCGTCTTGCGGTCCTTCACCAGCTCGACGCCGAGCATCAGACCCTTGCCTCGCACCTCGCCCACCGAGCGATGCTTCTCCTGGAGCGCGCGCAGCCGCTCGAGCATCACCGCGCCGACGCGCTCGGCGTTGCGCACGAGATCCTCCTTCAGCAGGACCTCGAGCGTCGCGAGGCCGGCCGCCGACGCGAGCGGATTCCCGCCGTAGCTCGACGAGCTCGCGCTCGGGTTCGACCAGGGCTTGCGGTTCGTGAGCGCCTCCGTCGAGACCACCGCGCTCAGCGGAAAGCCGCCGCCCATTCCCTTGCCCATGGTCATCACGTCGGGGACCACGCCGTCGTGGTCGCTGCCCCACATGGTGCCGGTACGGCCGAAGCCGGTGAGCATCTCGTCGGCGATGAACAGCGCGCCGTGCTCGGAGGCGATCGACTGCACCGCGCGCAGGAAGCCCGGCGGCGGCACCACGTTGCCCGCCGTGCCCTGGATGGGCTCGACGATGATGGCGGAGATGTCGCCGCCCGTCTGGTAGCGGATCACGTCGCGCAGGAACTCGGCGCACGCGATGCCGCACTCCGGGAACCGCAGCTTCAGCGGGCAGCGGTAGCAGTCCGCGTACGGCGAGACGTACCGGCCGGGCAGGAACGGGCCGAGGCCGTGCTTGAAGTCGCTGCCGAGCAGCCCGAGCACGCCGCCCGTCTTGCCGTGAAAGCCGCCCCAGAAGCCGATGACCTCGTGCTTGCCGGTGGCCGCCTTGGCCAGGCGCAACGAGGCCTCGACGGCCTCCGCACCGCCCGAGAAGAGCTGGATGCGCGTGAGCGACTCGGGCGTCAGACTGCTGAGCAGCGACAGGAAGCGCGAGCGCGTCTCCGTGGTGAAGCTGCCGAAGGTCAGGCGCTCCAGCTGCTGCTTGAGCGACTCGACGTAGTGCGGGTGGCAGTGGCCGATGCTGCCGACGCCGATGCCAGCGATGAAGTCGATGTACTCGTTACCGTCCTCGTCGACGAGCGTGCAGCCGTGACCGCGCGCCATGGCCAGCCCCGCGCTGAGCGCGAACGACTGCAGCCCGGGGGCGATGTGCCGCTGCTCGTCGGCGACGATGCGGCGAGAGCGTGGGCCCACCTCGCGGCGCTCGCTCATCGCGCGTCCCCGGTGAACCGCAGCGCCACGTGAGCCGCGATGCGCTCGGCCGCCTCTTCCCGGTACAGCGCAAAGCTCGGCCAGGCGTTCACGTCCAGCAAAATCACCTCGCTCGCCTCGGTCACGATGGCGTCTCCTCCGTACACCTCGAGGCCCAGGGCCACCGCCGCGCGGCGCACCGCGCGGGCGAGCTGGCGCGGGTCGAACGCGTATCCGGCCAGCCGCTGCTCGCGATGATGGAACCAGCGGAACCAGGCGGGCTCACCGTGATGCTGGCCGGCGCCCCCGATGCCGTAGAACTTCACGAGGTCGCCCGCGACGTGGGGCTGGATCACGGCGTGCGCGAGCCCCCGGGCCGCGAGTCCCGCGAGGGCCGCGGTCACGGCATCGGGGGTGCTGGCGAACGTCACGTCGCCGTCCTGCGTGTTGTGCACGTCCGCCCGCTTCACCCACGCCGGCAGCGTCGCGATCTCGCCCGGCGCCGCCGCCGTCGACACCACGCGGCTGTCGATGAAGCGAACGTCTGCCTCGCCGAGGACCGCGATCATCCGCGCGCGGTACGTGTTGAGGATTGCCTGCGGCGAGTTCACGTGAGGCACGCCCCGTGTCTCCAGGGTGCGCAGGTGATCGAGGATGTCCGGGCGCTCGCACATCAGGAACACGCCGCGCGGGCGGCCGTCGGGCATGGCGAGCACGTCCTCGGCAGTCTTCAGGAGCACCTGAAATCCGCGGGCCTCGAGGTGCTTGCCGGTGAGCCTGAGAATCTCGCCGTCGTCCGTCTCGCGTCCCGGTGAATGCTCCCGCTCTCGGAAAATTCCCCAGCAGTACGCGTCGCTCACCTGTCCACCTCTCTTGCAAGCGTTTCGGCCAGCACGACGTCGGACGCGCGATCGACGTCGACCACGTGCTCGATCGTCTCGGCATAGAACGGCTCGCCGTGCTCCAGCAGCCACGTCAGGAAATCGCGCAGGCGCCCGAGCGCCGGCGGCGACGCCGCGCGCGCCCGCGCCGACAGCAGGTACATGCCGGCCGTCACGTGCGTGCCCACCTCGCCGCCGATCCGGCGCACACGCCCGTCGGCATCGACGGTGACCCACAGCGGGCGCTCGTCGGCCACCAGCGGCGTCACCGCCAGCACGCTGGCCTCGGGCGGTCGGCCGAGGGCGGCGTCGACGAAGCGGGTGAAGTCGGCCGGATGGCACCACGCGTCGACGGTCGAGACGAGCGCGCGCTCACCATCGAGCCGCCGGCTGACCTCCTGGAAGCTTTCGAGCGACGACGCGGTCGTCTTCACGATCACGTCGATGTCGAGGTCGGGGAATCGCTCCCGGGCCCAGTCGCGGCAGGCGGTGCCTCCCTCGTTGACGATCATGACGAGTGACGTGATTCCCGCCGCCCGGAAGTTCTCGACGACACGCCCGAGCAGCGGCACGCCGCCCACCGGCACCAGCGGCTTCGGCATCGCGAATCCCGAGGCCCGAAGGCGTTGTCCGTCACCCGCCGCGATGATGCCGCCGCGGCACGGCGCCGAACGCGTCATGATAGCAACCCGGATAGCTCCTGGAGCGAGCGAATCACGCGGTCACCGGGACAGCAGGCGCTCGGCTCACGCACCGCCTCGCTCGCGAGCCAGACGTGCGGCATTCCGATGCCCCGCGCGCCGGCCATGTCGCGCGGCAGCGAGTCGCCGACGAACGTCGCGCGCGCGGGGGGCACGCCCAGCTCGGCAAGCGCGTGGGCGAAGATCCGGCGATCCGGCTTCACGCAGCCGACGATGGTGGAGTCCACGATCACCCGGAACAGCGGACGGAGACCGAGGTCGCCGCATACCCTCTCGAGGTTGCCATAGAAATTCGAGACGATCCCGAGCGGATAGCGGCCGGCCAGCCGGGACAGCAGTACGAGGTTGTCCCGGACGGACGCGGTGGCGTCGTCGACGAAGCGCGCGGCGATGCGTTCGACGCTCCCGCCGTTGCACACATCGAGTGCAGCGGCGAGCCCGGCCACGAGTCGTTCGACCGTCTCGGACAGCGTGAGGGAGGCCGGGATGGCGCCCACCAGTGCGTCGTCGGCCTGGTAGAAGGCGCGGTCGAACCGCTCGGCCGTCACGCAGACACCTTCCGACCGGCAGAGCCGGAGCATCCGCTCCTTCCAGGTGTGCCCGGCTGCATCGAGGGTGCCGCCGAAGTCGAACAGAAGGGCGTCCATCCCAAGCGGAGATGATCCCACGGAGGCGCGCCCGAGCCTAGTCCAGCCAGTCTTCCTCGCGAAGCTTTCTCGGCAGGTACGTCTTCGTGAGGTAGCGGAAGTCCTTGTTGGCCAGCGCGTCCAGCTCGTACTTGAGTCCCGACGCCAGCATGCGCTTGATCTCCTCCTGCCACGGCTTCTTCTGGAACCACTGGTAGCGGAGCAGCTCCTTGGCGCGGCCGACGTCCTTGTCGTTCAGCTTGATGCCGACGTTGCGCGGCAGCTCGTAGCGGTCGGGATCGGCGCTGGAGAGGCCGATGAACTTCGCCTTCGGAATGGCCATGCGCTCGCTCTCGAAGGCGAGGTTGATGGAGCCCTGCTTGACGACCGAGTAGATGTAGTAGCCCCACGGGTCGTTGTCGACGAGGACGTAGACCGGAATCTTGTATTCCTCGTGCAGCCGCCGCGCCAGCCGACGCACGCCGCGCGGCGGCTGGCCGTTGCCGGTCAGCAGCACGCAGTTGTAGCGCCGCCAGAACTTGTCCTCCGACAGCCGGTTCCACTGCGTGCCCTTCTCGACGAGGAGCACGAAGTCCGCGGTGCAGCGGCGGATGCGGATATATTCCGGCTCCACGATCGACGGCACCGAGTAGCCGCCCTTGCCGAGGCGCGCGCAGTCCACACGGTCGCCGTCGTCGTCGAGGACGACCGGGCCGACCACGCTGCCCGCGTTCTCCGCGCGCACGTGCAGCTCCTCGCGCAGCGCGGCCAGGCTGACCTCGAGGTCCTCGATGAGCGGGTCGGACTCGTTCTGGCCGTCGAAGGTGTTCTCGTGCGAGCCGGTCATCGTGTGCTTGGTGCGGTAGTAGATCTCGCGGAGCGAGGTCGTGAGGTTCGCGCGCTGCAGCTCGGCCAGCGCGTCGGCGACGAGCACCGTCTGCATGAACTTCTTGGCCATGGCCACGTTGAAGAACGACCGCTCCTGCTTGCGTTTGCCGAGCTCGATGATGCCGCGCTTCTCGCTGAAGTTGACGTTCGCGAGACTGCGCACGGGGATGAGCAGCGTCGGGTCCTTGCTGCGGTCGGCGGCCGTGATGACCGTGTCGGCGATGCCGACCAGCTTCTTCTCGACCACGCCGCTCGTCTTCGCCTTCGCCATGCCTACCTCGTCTTCCGCTTCGGCGCCCTGGCCTTCACCTTCACCGTCTTGCCCTTCGCCTTCGCCGCAACCGTGCCCGATGCCCGCTTGCGCGTGCCGCGCGCCACCTTCACCGCCGCCGGCGCCTCCGGGATCGGCGGCTCGGCGCGCGGCGCCTCGGCCGGTCCGGTCTCGCTCGGCGCGAGATCGGGCAGCGTCGGCGCCTCGCCCTCGGTGCCGTCCGGCGTGACGATGATCGAGTGCGGCAGCCCCTCGGGACCGCTGCGCTTGCCGAGGATCTCATCGACGCGGGCGCCGCCCGTCCGCTTCGCGGCGATCCTGGAGAGCTGCGCCTTCAGCTTCTCTTTCGGCAGCTTCCCGCCCTTGAGGCGGGCGCAGGCCTCCACGACCTCCTCGATGTAGAGCTCGAAGATGTTGCGGCGCCGGAACTCGCTCTTGGCGCGCTCGCGGCGCCGCAGGAAGACGCCGAGCCGGCGCCCGCACTCCTGGAGCGCCAGCTTGATGTCCTTGCGGATCTCGTCGTAGTCGGCGATCGCTTCCTTGGACTCGCTCGTGAAGGGCACCCACACCGAGGCCATGTGGACGAAGATGACCATGGGCCCGGCCGGCAGGGCGCCGCGCGACTGCGTGATGCCGTAGTTGCGCCACGCCGTCTCGAGGACCGCCTTGAACGTCGCGCACGCCGACTGCTGGTAGAGCAATGGCACGCGGTTGGCGTAGCGGATCACGCGCGCGAGCTCGGCGTCGTCGTCGACCTGCTCGCCCTCGGCCAGCGGCGCCGCCGGCGCCTCCGGCGCGGCGCCCGGCTGCTCCGGCCCCTTGCCGTACGCCAGCCCCGCCTCGATCACGAACGGGTTGCCGCGATACACCGACGGCGGGCGCGTCACCGCGGTGTAGAAGTCGCCCTTGATCTGCTTGTAGAGGCCGTGCAGGATCGCCTTCTCGCCGATCGGCGAGATGCAGTTCGACGGCGGCGCCATGATCTTGGTCGCCTGGATCGCCTTGTAGAGCGCTTCCGCGTCCGTGCCGTGGATGTTCCGCGGCTTGGCGGCCGGCGACAGCTTGGCGGTCTTGCAGATCTCCTCGGCGACCGCGGTCGACACGCGGCTGAAGTCGCCGGCCAGGAACGCGGCCAGCGTCTGGCTCTTGGTGTCCTGCAGCATGCGCAGCAGCGCGCCGAACTCGATGCCGTACGGATGCGGCTTGATCTCCTTCGGCTGCGGCGGCAGCTCCTGGATCGTGCGCGGGAACTTCCGGGTATCGCCCTCCGGCGTGTGGTAGACGAGATCGACGTGCGGGTTGGCGATGGCCGTCTGCTCGAGGTACTCGTCCACCGAGGCGCGTCCCTTCTGGTAGCGTCCCTCGATCTCGAGCGTGACCTGCGTGCCGCGCGGATGCTCCCAGTCGATCTTCTTGCTCTCGAAGATGCGCGGCTCGTTCTTCTTGGTGTCGATCGACACCTCGAAGTAGTGGCCGGCGGCGCGCGGGCCCGTGCGCGAGATGATCTGCACGGCCTTGCCGGTGGTCAGCTGCGCGTACATGCCGGCCGCCGAGATGCCGATCCCCTGTTGTCCACGGCTCATGCGCAGCCGGTGGAACTTCGAGCCGTAGAGCAGCTTGGCGAAGATGGGCGGGATCTGCTGGCGCACGATGCCGGGACCGTTGTCGATGACGGTCACGCGGAAGCGCGTCGCCTGGCTGGCCGGCGGCGGCGGCGCGCCGTCGGCGGCCACGACCTCGAGCGTCACGACGACATCCGGCAGGATGCCCGCTTCTTCCGCCGCGTCGAGCGCGTTGTCGACGGCCTCCTTCACGCACGTGAGCAGCGCCTTGCGCGGATTGTCGAATCCGAGCAGGTGGCGGTTTTTCGTGAAGAACTCGGACACCGAGATCTCACGCTGACGCGCCCCCATCTCGACGGCAGACACGACGGTGGCCATAACCTCCTTGATATCAAACCCCCGTGCCGGGGCCCTCCTTTATCTCGCCGGGCTGGATCGCTCGGTCGGACCGATCAGCGCAGGCCGCCGGAGACGAGAATCGTCTCGCCGGTGATCCACGCCGCGTCGTCCGAGGCGAGGAACACCGCCGCCGGCGCGATGTCGCGCGGCTGTCCGATGCGGCCGAGCGGTGTCTGCGCCTCCACCTGCTTGCGCAGGTCGCTGCTCTCCAGGCCCGCCGCCCGCCAGCCCTCCGTCTCCACCATGCCGGGGTTCAGCGCGTTGACGCGGATCCGGCGCGGGCCGAGCTCCTTCGCGAGCGACTTCGTCATCGCGTCGAGCGCCGCCTTGGTGGCGCTGTAGACGCTCGCGTTCGGCGGCGTCGCCGTGCTGACGACCGAGCTGATGTTCACGATGCTGCCGCCCTGCGCGCCGAAGTGCCTCGCGGCCTCGCGGCTGGTGAGCAGTGGCCCGAGCACGTTGACGTCGATCAGCCGACGCACGTGCGCCTCGCTGATCGCGTCGAGCGGCGCGAACTCGTACACGCCGGCGTTGTTGACGAGCACGTCCACGCGGCCGAACGCGCGCATCGTCTCCGCGAACAGCCGCTGGACGTCCACCTCGCGGCTCACGTCGGCCTGGGCGGCGACCGCCTTGCCGCCGGCGCCCGTGATGTCCGCGACCACACGCTCGGCGCCGTCCTTCCCGGCCGCGTAGTTGACCACGACCGCCGCTCCTTCCGCTGCCAGCGAGCGGGCGATCGACGCCCCGATTCCCTTCGACGCACCGGTCACCACCGCGACCTTGCCGTCGAGCTTGCGCATGGGCTGGTCCTCCTGCGCTTGAGATGCAGGGAGGCGCGAGCAGGGTGCGGCGCTCAGCTCCTGAGGCGGGCGCCGCCGGGGAACCGGAAACCGATGAGGCGCGTCGCGGTGGCGCCGTCGGCGCCGAGGATGGCGATCCCCTGCGGCTCGAGGACGAAGATTCGCCCGTCGGCCGTGCGCAGCGCGTCGGGGGCAGCGCGGTGCTGCCACTCCTGCTGCGGCTGGGGTCGCAGGCTGGCGCCCACGCGAGTCACGGCGCCATCCGCGCCGA
>Ga0070741_10015042_pt1 | contig 13226 bp, 11 predicted proteins | sample Coa_R1_4_FD_66440 | JGI IMG/M metagenome (GOLD analysis project Ga0070741, IMG submission 66440) | Surface soil microbial communities from Centralia Pennsylvania, which are recovering from an underground coalmine fire - Coalmine... | ecosystem: Environmental > Terrestrial > Soil > Unclassified ... | reverse complement strand
GCGAGGCTGCGCAGCGTGCGCACGATCGAGCGCCCCTCGAAGTAGGCGACGAGCGAGACGAGCGTGAGCGACGCGATCAGCCCGAGCAGCAGGCGGTTGCGCGAGCTGTCGTTTGCAGCGTCGATCAGCGACTGCGGCCGCAGCACTGCGAACTGCATGCCGGGGTCGTCGGACAGCGCGGGCTCGACGAGCGCGCGGTACTTCGTGCCGCCGACCGTGACCTTGCGCGGCTGGCCGGTGGGGCTCTGGAGCGCGCCGTCGACCGTCGGCGAGGACGCGACGATCTCGCCGCCGGCGACGATCGCGAGCGTGTCCTCGCTCTGAAGGCCGGAGTGACGGCGGAGCCGGTCGACGAGCGAGGTGTCGAAGGGCACCGAGACGGTCACATAGCCGAGCACGCCGCTCCGGGTCTTGATCGTGACGTGCCGCGAGGCGGAGAGCTGCGGCACGCGGCCGATCAGCTCGCCGTCCGGCGTCGAGATCGACACGTCGCCGTTGTCGCGGAACAGGTGCGAGAGCGGCTGCAGGTCGCCGGCGCGCAGCGCGTTCTGGACGGCCGACGTCTTCGCCACCGCGCGCGCGTCGCTCTGCGCCTGGCGCATCCGCTCCTGGTAGGAGGCGAGGACGGAGCGCATCCCCGTCTGGATGCGCGTGTCGACCTTCCGCGTCTCGTTCTGCCCCGCGACCGCCGTGAAGCCCCAGAAGGCGGCTGCGAGCGGCAGCAGCGAGAGCAAGAGGAAGTAGACGACGAGCTTGACCTTGAAGCTTCCCACGCTAACGCCCCCCATTCGGAACGATGTTCAAGGTTCGAGGGCTCCGTGCCGATACCTCATCTGAGTGATGTTGTCGGCAGTGGGGGGAGAAAGCATGAGCCGCATCGAACGCGTTCTTGCAGGAGCCTTACTCGTGGCAGGTGTTGCATGCACCGCCTTCATCGCACGCCACGCCTCGAGCGGCGGCGTCGCGCAGACGCTCGACTTCGGCGCGCCCTCTCAGAGCGCGGCCGCGGCCCCGGTCGTCGTCGCCTCGCCCGACGTTCCCGGCGCGCGCCTCGTCACCCGCGCCGCGGCGGCCAGGCCGGCCCCGCAGCAGCCCTTCCAGCTCGCGAGCCGCCCGCTCGCGGTCTTCCGGATCGCCGTGAAGCCCGCCCACGAGGCGACCGCGTCCGGCAAGCGCGTGGCGACGCCGCCTTCGGCACCCGTCGCGAAGCAGTCCGCACCGCAGCCCACCGCGCCGGCGACCCCGGCCCCCACCATCCCGGCCGAGCCCGCGCCCGCCCCCGCCGCGCCCGTCCCCGCTCCGGCGGCGCCCGCCCCCGCCGCACCGGCGGCCGCCCCGGCGCCCGATCCGCGGGTGCTCGCCTCGACGGCGCCGACCACGACGACCCCCGCGCCGACGACGCCCGCGCCGACGACGCCCGCGCCCGACCCGACCGACCCGGACCACGGCCACGGCAAGGGCCGCGGCCACGGCCGCTTCAAGCTCACGCCGGGCCCGCAGCCGGTGCCGATTCCCGTCCCGGTGACCCCGACGCCGACGCCGCCCTCGCCTTCACCCGGCCCGCCGCCGATCGTCACCCAGCCGGTCTCGCCGCCGACCGCGGCGACGCCCGTCGTCCCCTCCGTCGCGACCGTCCAGATCGCGCCGCAGACGACGAGCACCTCGTCGGCCGTGACCTCGACGACGAGCGCCGCCGACGGGGACAACGGCAACGGCCACGCGTTCACGTCGGTCGCGGTCACCTCCGTCTCGGTCAAGCACGGCGACGACTGACTGCCGGCGACTACCATCTCCCGGTGGCCCGGCTCCGCACACGGCTCCGTCCCGGCCCGGTCGGGATGGCGATCGCGCTGTACAACGTGTGGCGCCGGCTCCCGCCCGCGCAGCGCAAGCAGCTCGTGCGGCTCGTGCGCAAGCACGGTCCCACCGTTGCGGCGAAGGTGATGCAGTTCCAGCGCGCCCGCCGCGGGCGCCGGGCCTAGCTCGCGAGCCAGGAGAGCGCCGACGGCGCGAGCGCCGCGCGCACGATCCGGTCCTGCTCGCGGAGGTGCGCGGTCGGGTAGCCCTCGCTCGGGCTCGCACGCCAGGGTCGGCCGACGTAGAGCAGCGGCACGCCCTCGGGCTTCGCCTCCTCGAGCCGGTGCCGCAGCGCCCGCCACGCGCCCATGTTCTGCGGCTCCTCCTGCGCCCACACGACCTCGCGCACGTTCGGATACCGGCGCACGAGCTCGGCGGCCTGCTCGACGGGGAACGGGTAGAGCTGCTCGATCCGGGCGACCGCGACGCTCCCTGCCCGCGCCCGGTCCTCGTGGCCGACGATGTCGTAGTAGATCTTCCCCTGGCAGAACACGAGCCGGGTCACCCGCTCGCTGTCGGCGTTCGCGTCGTCGAGCACGGGCCGGAACTCGCCGTCGGCGAGGTCGCCGAGCGCCGACGCCGCCTGCTTCAGGCGCAGGAGGCCCTTGGGCGTCATCACGACGAGCGGCCGCGCCGTCGCGTCGAGCGCCTGACGGCGCACGAGATGGAAGTACTGCCCCGCGGTCGTGCAGTTCGCGATGCGGATGTTCTCCTGTGCGGCGAGCTGCAGGAAGCGCTCGAGCCGGGCCGAGCTGTGCTCGGGGCCGTTCCCCTCGTACCCGTGCGGGAGCAGGAGCGTCAGGCGCGAGGTCTCGCCCCACTTCGAGAGCCCTGCCGAGATGAACTGGTCGATCACGATCTGCGCGCCGTTCGCGAAGTCGCCGAACTGCGCCTCCCACAGGACGAGCGCCTCCGGCGCCGCCGCCGAATAGCCGTATTCGAAGCCGACGCAGGCGTACTCCGAGAGCGGTGAGTTGTGGATCTCGAACGACGCCTTCGCGTCGTCGAGATGCTGCATCGGCGTGTACGTCGCGCCGGTGTGCACGTCGTGGAGGACGGCGTGGCGATGCGAGAACGTGCCGCGCTCGGTGTCCTGGCCGGTGATGCGGATCGGGATGCCGTCGACGAGGAGCGACGCGAAGGCCAGCGCCTCCGCCTGGCCCCAGTCGATCGCCCCCTCCTGAAGCTGGTCGCGGCGGCGCTCGAGCTGCCGCATCAGCTTCGGGTGCGGCGTGAACCACTCCGGCACGCGGAGCAGCTGCTCGTTCAGGGCGGCGAGCGTCTCGGCCGGCACCGCGGTCACGACCGCGTCGGCCGTGGCCGCCGGCGTCCGCCCGTCGTCCGCGGACTGCGTGGCGGCGCCGAACGTCTCCTTCAACGCCTCGTGCGCAGCGCGGAGCTGGCCGAGCACGTCCTGCTCGAGCGCAGCCGCCTGCGCCTCGGTGACGACGCCCGCGTCGACGAGGCGCTTCGCGTAGAGCTCGCGGACGGTGGGGTGCTCGGCGATCGCGGCGGCGAGCAGCGGCTGCGTATACGCCGCCTCGTCCTGCTCGTTGTGCCCGTGGCGGCGGTAGCCGACGAGATCGACGACGACGTCGTGACCGAAGCGGCGCCGGTAGGCGAGCGCGAGCCTGACGGCAGCGATCGCGTCCTCCGGCTCGTCGGCGTTCACGTGGATGATCGGGATGTCGAAGCCCTTCGCGAGGTCGCTCGAGTAGCGCGTCGAGCGGCCGTCGTCCGGATCGGTCGTGAAGCCGACCTGGTTGTTCCCGATCAGGTGCAGCGTGCCGCCCGTGGAGTAGCCGGCGAGCCCCTCGAGGTTGAGCGTCTCCGCGACCTCCCCCTGCCCCGCGAACGACGCGTCGCCGTGGATGAGGATCGGCAGCGCGACGGTCGGATCGTGATAGCCCTCGCGCGTCGAGCGGTCGGTCTGCTCCGCGCGCGCGCGGCCCTCGACGACGGGGTCGACGGCCTCGAGATGGCTCGGGTTCGCCGCGAGCGTGACGGTGATCTCGCCCCCCGGCGTCGTCCGCGTGCCCTCCGCGCCGAGGTGGTACTTCACGTCGCCGGAGCCGCCCTCCTCGCTGACGACGACCGCCTCGATCGTCCGCTCGCCCTCGAACTCGCGCAGGACGACGTCGTACGGCCGCCCGACGACGTGGGCGAGCACGTTCAGCCGGCCGCGGTGCGCCATGCCGATCACGACCTCGTGCGCGCCGGTCTCGGCCGCGATCTCGATCGCCTCGTCGAGCATCGGCACGAGCACGTCGAGCCCTTCGATCGAGAACTGCTTCTGGCCGAGGAACGCGCGGCGCAGATAGCGCTCCATCCCCTCCACCTGGCTGAGGCGTGCGAGCAGCCGCTCCTGCGCGTCCGCGGCGAACGGCTGCCGGTACCGGCCGGACTCGATCGCCTGGCGCAGCCAGACGCGCTCCTCGTGGTCGGAGATGTGCTCGAGCTCGTAGGCGATCGCACCGCAGTAGATGGCGCGCAGGCGCGGATAGACGTCGGCGAGCGTCTCGCCCTCGACGTACAGGCGCAGGAGCGGCGCGGGGATGCGCGCCTGGAGCTCGGGCGTCAGCTTCGGGATGAGGCGCTCCGGCTCGAGGGCCGGGTCGCCGGGCGGCTCGGAGCCGAGCGGGTCGAGCCGCGCCGCCAGATGGCCGTGCGTGCGGTGCGCCTTCACGAGCGACATCGCGGCGGCGATGCCGCCGATCAGCTCGTCGTCGGGCGCCGCGGGCCGGGCGGCCGGTGCGGCAGGAGGCGCGGGGGCGGGCGCCGGCGGGGCAGCAGGAGCGGCGACGTGGCCGTTGCCGTTTCGCTCGAGCAGCTCCAGCAGACGGGCGAGACCCGGCTGCACGCCGAGCAGCGACTCGGGCGCGCTCTCGAAGAGCGTGCGCCATTCGGACGGCACGGCGCTCGGGTTGTCGAGGTACTGCTCGAGCAGGAGCGCCGCATAGCCCGCGTTCAGTCCGTCGACCTCGGGCCGGCTCATTTCGTGTCCTGTTGTAGCAGGAGGCCCTGCGCGACTACCAGAGCGAGCCCGACTACCAGAGCGAGCGCTGCGTGATCACTGCGATGAGCATGCCGGCGAAGAAGCAGGCGGCGCTGATCATCGCCGCCGCGAACGTGAGCCGGCGGCTGCGCGGACCGGCCATCCCGGCCGCGATCATCGCGATCACGATGCCCGGCAGGATCAGCCGCAGCGGATGCCAGGCCAGCCCGATCAGGCAGATGAAGATCGCCATCGCGCCGAGGAAGCCGGCGATCGTGTCGGACGTGCCCGACGAGTCGGAGCCGTCGATGGGCCGCTCGACGGAGCTCATCGCGACGCCCTCGCAGGTGCCGTGCGCGGGCCGCGGGAATACGTGCGGGACGGGCCGCCGTGCGGACGGGGCCGGACACGGTGCGCGCGGCGGCGGGTGCGGTCGCCGGCGCCCGGATCGTCGGGGCCGATCGTGGCCGTCACCCCGGCGCCGGCCTCCGGCTGCGGTGTCGCCTTGATCGCGTAGTACACGACCCCGCAGAGATACACGATCGGGATCTTCAAGATCACCATCAGGAAGACGAGCTCCAGGACCTGGTGGTGCGCCACGCCGGGAGTCTACCCCGGCCGGGCGCCGGAAGAACCGATCGGGACCCTTCACCGTTCCTTTACGGAAGAGCGGTTAGCGACCCTCCAACCCCTGGAATGAAGAGCTCATGAGCTACGAGCAGCTGCGGATCCTGATGGAGCACGGCGAAGAGATGGGCTGCATCAACATGTCGGCGTTCAACGCCCTCGTCCAGGAGCTCGAGCTCGACGACGAGGAGCTGAACGGCCTCTACGAGCAGATCGAGGAGCGCGGGATCGAGCTCACCGACGACTGCGGCCTCCCCGAGGTCCAGGAGTCGACGTACTCGAACACCGAGGTCGCCGCGATGACGACCGACTCGCTGCAGCTCTTCCTGAACGAGGCGGGCCGGTATCCGCTTCTGACGGCGGCCGAGGAGGTCGAGCTCGCGAAGCTCGTCGAGCGCGGCGACAAGCGGGCGAAGGACCGGATGATCAACTCGAACCTGCGCCTCGTCGTCTCGATCGCGAAGAAGTACCAGGGCCACGGGCTGCCGCTGATCGACCTGATCCAGGAGGGGATCATCGGGCTGATCCGCGCGGTCGAGAAGTTCGACTGGCGGCGGGGCTTCAAGTTCTCGACGTATGCGACCTGGTGGATCCGCCAGGCGGTGCAGCGCGGCGTCGCGAACAAGTCGCGCACGATCCGGATCCCGGTCCACATCGTCGAGCGCGAGCAGAAGATCGCGCGCGCCGAGCGCGAGCTCGTGCTGCAGCTCGAGCGCGCACCGACGGACGACGAGGTCGCGAAGAAGGCGAAGCTCAATCTCAAGCACGTGAAGGAGACGCGCGCGGCCGCCCGCACGGTCGCGTCCCTCGACAAGCCCCTCGGCGACGACAGCGACACCGCGTTCGGCGACATCGTCGCGCAGGAGTCGGCGAACGTCGAAGAGGAGGTCGTCGTCGCGCTCGGCGACGACGCGCTGCACCGTGCGATCGAGACGCTGCCGCCGCGCGAGCAGGAGGTGATACGGCTGCGCTACGGCTTCGACGCCGAGCAGGAGCCGAGATCGCTCGAGGAGATCGGCCGCCGTCTCGGCATCACGCGCGAGCGCGTCCGCCAGATCGAGACGCAGGCGCTGTCGCGGCTGGCGCAGCAACGTGAGATCGCGGCGCTGTCGCCGCTCGTGTAGCGGCCCGCGTCAGTCCCAGCGCAGGACCCGCATCCCTTCCCACCACTCCGGGTGGCCGCGCTCCTTGCCGTCGGCGCGGAAGATCTCCGTCGCGCGCGGCTGTGCCGCGACGTAGTCGTCGACGGCGCGCTCGACCCGCTCCCAGTCGCTGTCGTCGACGATCACGAGCGCCGGCGACGCGAGATACGGCTCGACGAGCCGCAAGCCGTCGAGCTGCTGCTCGTATGCGTGCCCGTTGTCGTAGTAGTACACGCCGACGGGCGACGGGATCCCGCGCCGCAGCGTCTCGAACGCATCGCCGTCGACGATCGTCGCGCGGAGGCCGTAGCGGTCGAGATTCGAGACGAGCTGCTGATTGCTGCCGTCGCCGAGCGACCAGTTGTCGATCGCCACGAACTGCCCGTCGTTGCCCTGCATCGCCGAGATGAGCGACGTCCCGTGGTAGGTGCCGATCTCGACGTAGTGCTCGCCCGGCGCGAGGCACCGCGCCGCCACGTTCAGCAGCGCGAGATTGTTCGGCTGCGCGAGCCCCTCGACGTCCTCGAGGATCGCCTCGAACCGAGAGACGTCCTCGAGCGCTTCCGGCAGCTCACGGAGAAACCGCTCGACGTGCGCCATCAGGCGGAAGCGTACGCGCGCATCGCGTCGACGAGCCCGCGCAGCTTGCGGCCGGCCGCCGTCAGCCGGTACTCGACGCGCGGCGGGCGCGCGTCGACGACGCGACGCTCCAGGATGCCCTCGTCCTCGAGCTCGGCGAGCCGCTGCGCGAGCGTGCGCGGCGGGATCCCCTCGAGCGCCATCTTGAACTCGTTGAAGCGGACGGCGCCCTCCTCGGCCGAGGCCCAGAGGATCGCGAGCATCCAGCGGCGCCCGAGGAGGTCCGCCGCGCGGGCGACCTCCTCGGGCACCGGACGGCACTGCCTACAGCGCATGCAGCTGCGGCTTCGGCTTCGGCTCCAGCGCGAGCTCGAGCACCTCGCCGAGCGTCATCACCGGATGGAACGACATCGCCGCACGCACGTCCTCGGGCACGTCCTCGAGGTCGGCGCGGTTGCGCTCCGGGATGATCACGCCGGTGAGACCGGCCGCGTGCGCGGCGAGCACCTTCTGCTTCAGCCCGCCGATCGGCAGGACGCGGCCCTGCAGCGTCACCTCGCCGGTCATGCCGACCGTGTGCTTCACCGGCCGCTCGGTCAGGAGCGACGCGAGCGCGGTCGCCATCGTGATGCCGGCGCTCGGCCCGTCCTTCGGGATGGCGCCCGCCGGGACGTGCACGTGGAACGTCCGCTCCTTGAAGGCATCGGGCTCGATGCCGAGCTCGTCGCCGTGCGAGCGGACATAGGAGAGCGCGATGCGCGCCGACTCCTTCATCACGTCGCCGAGCTGGCCGGTGAGCGTCAGGTCGCCCGCGCCGTCCATCGACGTGGCCTCCACGAAGAGCACGTCGCCGCCGGTTCCGGTCACCGCGAGCCCGGTCGCGACACCCGGCACCGCGGTCCGCTCCGCAGCCTCCTGGTAGAAGCGCTGGCGGCCGAGCGCGTCGCGGACGACGTCGAGGTCGACGACGACCGGCGGGGTGACCTGCTCCGAGGCGATCTTCGTCGCGGTCTTGCGCAGGATCTTCCCGAGCTCGCGCTCGAGCTGCCGGACGCCGGCCTCGCGCGTGTACTCCGAGACGACGGTCTGGATGGCGGCGTCGCCGATCTCGACCTCGTCCTCCAGGAGCCCGTTCCGCTCGCGCTGGCGCGGCCAGAGGTAGCCGCGGGCGATCGCGGTCTTCTCGTCGACGGTGTAGCCGTCGAAGCGGATGACCTCCATGCGGTCGAGCAGCGGCCCCGGGATCGTGTCCGCGATGTTCCCGGTCGCGATGAAGAACACCTCGGAGAGGTCGAGCTCGACGTCGAGGTAGTGGTCGCGGAACGAATGGTTCTGCGCCGGGTCGAGCACCTCGAGCAGCGCGGCAGAGGGATCGCCGCGCCAGTCGGCGCCGACCTTGTCGACCTCGTCGAGCAGGATCACCGGGTTCATCGTCCCCGCGTCGCGCAGCGCCCGCACGAGGCGGCCCGGGAGCGAGCCGATGTAGGTGCGGCGATGACCGCGGATCTCCGCCTCGTCGCGGATGCCGCCGAGCGACATGCGCACGAACTCGCGGTTCAAGGCACGTGCGACCGACTCCCCGATCGACGTCTTGCCCGTGCCGGGCGGGCCGATCAGCGTGAGGATCGCGCCGCTGCGCTTGTCGTTCGGGATGCCGCGGTCCTGGCGCAGCTTGCGCACCGCCAGGTACTCGACGATGCGGTCCTTGACGTCGTCGAGCCCCGCGTGGTCCGCGTCGAGCACCTCGCGCGCGTGCTGCGGATCGAGCCGCTCGTCCGAGCGCTTCGACCACGGCACGGACACGAGCCAGTCGAGGTAGGTGCGGATCATCGAGGCCTCGCCCGACGAGTCGCCCATCGTCTCGAGCCTGCGCAGCTCTCGGTCAGCCTGCGCGCGGACGTCGTCCGGCATGCCGGCCTCTTCGATCTTCGTGCGGTACTCGTCGATCACCGAGCCCTCGTCCTCGCCGAGCTCCTTGCGGATCGACTCCATCTGCTTGCGCAGCACGTACTCGCGCTGCTGGCGCTGCGCGCCGGACTCGACGTCGTCGCGGATGCGCCGGCGCACCTGCAGCTCGGCGAGCCGCTCGCGCTGCACGGCGATCGCGAACTCGAGGCGCTCGACGACGTCGATCTTCTCGAGCAGCTCGACGCGCTGTGCGAACGTGATGTCGGGCGCATAGGCGCACGTGTCGGCCAGCGCGCCGGCCTCGCTGATCGAGCGCAGGAACGCGCTGATCCGCTCGTCGGCGTCGCGCAGCTCGAGGATCTCCTCGACGATCGCGCGATACTCGCGCTCGAGCTCGCGCGTCTTCACGGGCGGGGGATTCTCGTCGGGACGCTCGTCCGCCTCGGCGCGGAGCCGGCCCTGGGAGTCGGTGTGGGCCGCGCCGATCACGGCGCGGTGCAGGCCGGAGAGGGCAGCCGCCCGCGCCCCGCCCGGCAGGCGGACGCGGTCGGAGACCTCGGCCACGACGCCGACGGCCGCGTACTCCGACTCGTGCCTCGGCACGAGCAGCACGCGCTCTTCGTCGCCGACGTCGACCGTGAGGGTCACGGTCATGCCCGGGAACACGACGGTGTCCTCGAGCGGTACGAGCAGCAGGTCGCTCACTGGTGCGTCACTCTCCAATCCGTGTACTAGGTATCAAAAGTGTACCTGGTCGCAACGCTGCTCCGCGCCGGCGTAATCCCGGGTTCACCCGGCCTTCACGCCGCGGCTGGTTCGATCCGTCCGTGGCGCCCCTCGCAGCCGCCCTCGCGCTCGCGTTCCCCGTGCACGGCTGGATCCCGGCCCGTTACGGGCCGGACGGCGGCACCGTCTGGACGGGCCGGATCCCGAACACGTTCGTCCCGGGCGACCATCGCCCGAGCGCCGTCTACCTGCCGCCGGGCTTCGACCCTCGCCGCCGCTACCCCGTCGTCTACCTGTTGCACGGCATGCGCGGCTCGCCCGCCTCGATCTACCGCGGCATGCAGCTCGCGCGGGTCGCGGACGCGCTGATCGCCGCCGGCGCGCCGTCCTTCATCGCCGTCATGCCGGTCGCCGGGCCGACCGTGCACCCGGACGCGGGCGAGTGGGCCGGCGTGTGGGAGCGCTACGTCGTGCGGGACGTCGTCCCCTGGGTCGATGCCCACCTCCCGGCGATCGCGAGCCCCGGGGCGCGTGCGCTCGAAGGCCTCTGCGCGGGCGGCTTCGGCGCGGTCGACATCGGCCTGCGGCACCCCGGCCTCTTCCGGACGCTGGGCGCGTTCGAGGGCTACTTCGCCCCGGTCTTCCACGACGGCCCCTTCGTCGGCGCCTCGCGGGCCGACCTCGAGGCGCACGATCCGACGCTCCTCGTCCGGCGCGAGGCATCCTCGCTTCGCCGCGCGGGCGAGCGCTTCTACGTCTCGGTCGCGCGCAACCACGGCCAGGTGCTCGGTGCGTGGTCGCTCGCATTCGCGCGCGAGCTGCGCGCGCTGCGGCTCCCGTACGAGCTCTGGCGCAGCCCGCGCAGCGAGCTCGACCGCTTCTGGCGCGCGACGCTGCCCTCGGCGCTCCGCTACGCCGCCGACGGATTCGCGGACGACGCCGTCGCGACGACGACCCCGGCCGCGCGGACGAGCGTCTCGAGCGGCATGCTCGCGACGTCGCGGTCGACCGCCTGCTCGGGCAGCAGCGGCACGTGCACGAAGCCGCCGCGCGCCTGCGGCCGTTCCTGCGCGAGCACGCGCATCAGCACGTAGAAGACGTGGTTGCAGAGAAAGCCGCCCGCGTCTCGGGAGGGCGCGGCCGGGATGCCGGCCTCGCGAAGCGCGGCGACGATCTCGTCGACAGGCAGGGTGCTCCGGTATGCCGCCGGGCCGTCTCGGTCGATCGGCGCGCCGGAGCCGGGCGCCGCGTCGTTGTCGGTCGTCGTCGCCTCGTCGAGGTTGTGCGCGAAACGCTCGACGGAGATGCCGGAGCGGCCGTCCGCCTGGCCGAAGCAGATGACGACGTCCGGCTCGTGCTCGGCGACGGCGCTGCGCAGCGCGGCCGCGGCGCGCGCGTACGAGACCGGCAGGAGCGCCTTCGCGACGTCGCCGTCGAGCGCCTCCACGAGTCGCTGCGACGGATTCACCTCGGAGCCGCCGAACGGCTCGAAGCCGGTGACGAGCACCGTCACGGGTTCTCGTCCTCGAGCCCGGCCGCGGCGAGCGCGCCGGCGAGATGCGGATACTCGACGACCCGCGACACGCGTCCCTCGTGCATCGTCACGATCGCGGCGTAGCGGCCGACGAGGTACGAGCGTCGCGACTGCAGCGGGCGCTCGTCGGTCGCGTCGAGCTCGGTGCGCGAGAAGCGCATGCTGACGACGACGTCGTCGCCGACGCCGATGCAGCGGTCGACCGTCACCTGGTAGTCCTCGGCGATCCGGTCGCGCAGCACGTCGATGACGTCGGAGCGGTCGGCGATCGCCGCGACCTCCCCCATGCCGACCCATTCCACCTCGGGGTCGAGCAGCGTCTCGAGCTGGTCGAGGTCACCCGCGACGAACGCTCGATACCCGCGCAGCAGCAACTCCACCGCTTCCTGGCTCACGCGGCCAAGGTAGCGAGCGGCACCTCGCGCTGCGCATGCTCGACGAGCGCGGGATCGTGCGTCGCGCACACGATCGCGGTGCCGGTGGCGGCGGCGAGCTCCGCGAACAGCCGGCCGACGGCCCGCGCGTTCGCCTCGTCGAGCCGGGCCGTCGGCTCGTCTGCGAGCAGCACGCGCGGGCGCAGCGCGAGCGCCCGGGCGACGGCGACGCGCTGGCGCTCGCCCATCGAGAGCCGCGACACGCGCTGGCCTGCGAGCTCGGCGAGCCCGACGGCGGCGAGCGCCTCCGACGCGTGCGCGGTCGCGACGCCGCGGAGCGCGACGGTCTCGAGCGCGGTCAGGAACGGCACGAGCTCGGAGCCCTGGGTGACGACGCCGATGTGCGCCCGGCGGAAGCGCGCGCGCGCCGTCGCGTCGAGCGCACTCAGCGGCTCGTCGAGGACGCGCACCTCGCCCGCGTCCGGCAGATCGAGGCCGGCCAGGACGTGCAGAAGCGTCGACTTCCCGGACCCGGACGGGCCGGTGATCGCCGACAGCCGCCCGGATTCGAGCTCGAGCGAGAGGTTCGCGAAGACGCGGGCGCTGCCGTACGACTTCGCGAGCCCCGTCGTGCGCACGACGACCTCGGCCGGGGGTAGCGCGAGCGGGGCCTGCTCCGCCTCCGGCGGCGGCTCGTCGACGTGCACGAGGATCGCCCGCTCCCCGCGCTCGACCCGCGCGCGCTCCGCCCCGCCCAGCAGCTCGTCGGGGATGCGGAGCCAGCCGCCCCGGTTCACGACGGCGACGCCGTCCTCGACGCTGACGCGCCCGTCGCGGATCTGCACGATGCGGTCGGCGATCGCGGCGGAGCCGGGGTCGTGGCTGACGAGGATCGTCGTCGCGCCGACTTCGCGCGCGAGCTCGCCGATCAGCGCGTAGATCTGCGCCGCGTTCGCTGCATCGAGCTCGCCGGTCGGCTCGTCGGCGACGAAGAGGCGCGGGGCGTGTGCGAGCGCGGCGCAGATGGCGACGCGCTGCTGCTCGCCGCCCGAGAGCTCGCGCGGCAGCGCGTCCGCCCGGCCGGCGAGCCCCACCCGCTCGAGCAGCCGCGCAGCCACGCGCTCCCGCTCGCGTCGGTCGACACCCTGCAGCGCGAGGCGAAACCCGACGAGCTCGCGCGCCGTCAGCTCCGGCTCGAGGGCGCGGTCGTAGTGCTGGTCGGCGTAGCCGAGCGTCCGCGAGCGGTAGTCGCGCAGACCGCGCCCGCGCAGCGTGCGCAGGTCGTGGCCGAAGACGCTGACGCTGCCCGCCGACGGGCGATCGAGCCCGGCGAGCAGGCGCAGCAGCGTCGTCTTGCCGGAGCCGCTGGGTCCGAAGACGACGAGCAGCTCGCGCTCCGCGACGTCGAGGCTCAGCCCCTGCAGCGCGACGGACGTCCCCTCCGGCGTCGCATAGAGCCGGAAGAGGTCGCGTGCCTCGACCGC
>Ga0070741_10015041_pt1 | contig 13226 bp, 11 predicted proteins | sample Coa_R1_4_FD_66440 | JGI IMG/M metagenome (GOLD analysis project Ga0070741, IMG submission 66440) | Surface soil microbial communities from Centralia Pennsylvania, which are recovering from an underground coalmine fire - Coalmine... | ecosystem: Environmental > Terrestrial > Soil > Unclassified ... | reverse complement strand
TCGTGGTTGCGCGAGTTCACGCCGATCGCGGCGTCGACGTCGGAGATCGTCGACGCGTGCAACCAGCTCGGCCTCGTCGTCGACGGCCTCGACGAGCCGGGGCGCGACGTGGAGGGCGTCGTCGTCGCGAGAGTCCTCGACGTGCGCGAGCACCCGAAGAGCACGAAGGGACTGACGCTCGTCGACGTGGACGCGGGCGGCACGACCACGACCGTCGTCTGCGGCGCGCGCAACGTCGCGCCCGGCGACGTCGTGCCCTACGCGCCGGTCGGTGCGCGCATCCCGGGGCTGACCCTGAAGCGCAAGCCCGTCGCGGGGATCGAGTCCGACGGGATGCTGTGCTCGGCGCGTGAGCTCGGGCTCGGGGACGACCACTCCGGGATCCTCCACCTCGACGACGACGCGCCCCTCGGCGCCGACGTGCGCGAGGTCCTCGGCCTCGACGACGTCGTCCTCGACCTCGACATCACGCCGAATCGTCCGGACGCGATGTCGATCGTCGGCGTCGCGCGCGACCTGGCGGCCGCCTTCAACACGCCGTTGCTCGTGCCCACCCCGCCGCCGAGCGAGGTCGGCGGCGACGTGCGCGGCATCTCGTTGTCGGTCGAGGCGCCCGGTGCGTGCCCGCGCTACGTCGCGCGCGTCGCGTCGGTGTCGCTCGGCCCGTCGCCCCGCTGGATGCAACGGCGACTCACCCTCGCGGGCATGCGCCCGATCTCGAACGTGGTGGACGTGACGAACTACGTGCTGCTCGAGCTCGGCCAACCGCTGCACGCCTTCGACCTCGATCGGCTCTCCGGGCGCGGCATCGTCGTGCGCGTCGCACGCGACGGCGAGCGGATGACGACGCTGGACGGTACGGAGCGCGTGCTGCAGCGCGAGGACCTCCTCATCTGCGACGCGGAGCGCGCACCCCAGGCGATCGCGGGGATCATGGGCGGCGGGTCGTCCGAGGTGACCGACTCGACGCGCGAGATCCTGCTCGAATCGGCGTACTTCGATCCCGTCGGGATCGGTCGCACGTCGAAGCGTCTCGGGCTGCGCACGGAGTCGAGCGCGCGGTTCGAGCGCGGCGTCGATCCGAACGGCGTGCTGCGCGCCGCCGACCGGGCGATCGAGCTCCTGGTCGACGTGGCCGCGGCCGATCCCGCGCCGGGAGCGTGCGACGAGTACCCGGCACCGATCGAGCCCCGCCGCATCACGATCCGCACGACGCGTGTGAACGCGTTGCTCGGCACCGAGCTCTCGGACGACGAGATCGGCGAGGCGCTGGTGCCGCTCGGCATCGACCTCGAGGGCAGCGGTGCGACGCGCACAGCCGTGACCCCGACGTTCCGTCCCGATCTCGAGCGCGAGGTCGACCTCGTCGAGGAGGTGGCGCGTCGCGTCGGCTACAACTCGATCGCGCGTCATGTTCCGAGCTCGGGCGAGCACGCCGGCGGGCTGACCGCGCGCCAGCACGAGCGCCGGCTCGTCGTCGACGTGCTCATCGGCATGGGCTACGACGAGGCGTACACGCTGCCGTTGCTCGCGCCCGCGGACGTCGCCCGCGCCGGGCTGTCACCGGAGGGCGTCGAGCTCGAGAACCCGTTGCGCGCGGAGGAGTCGTTGCTCCGCCCGAGCCTGCTGCCGGGCCTGCTCGGCGCGGCCGCGTTCAACGCCGGGCACGGTCAGAGCGACCTCGCGCTCTTCGAGGTGGGGCACGTGTTCCTGCCGCCCGAAGGTGCGGGCCCGTTGCCCGACGAGCGCGACCGCGTCGCGGTGCTGCTGTCGGGCGCGCAACACCGTCGCCCGCACGAGCCCGATCGCCCGGTCGACGCGTTCGACGTCGTCGACGCATGGTGCGAGCTCGTCACCGCGCTCCACCTCGCCGACGCGCGGCTCGAGCCGGGGGAGTGGCCGTCGCTGCATCCCGCACGGGCGGCGGTCGCGTACGTCGACGGCGCGCCGATCGGGGCGCTCGGCGAGGTCGATCCCGACGTCGTCGCGCGCTTCTCGCTCGACGGGCCCGTCGTCGCGATGGAGCTCGAGCTGGACGCGCTGCTCGACGCGTCGCGCACGCGCCGGACGCTCCGGCCGGTGTCGCGGTATCCCGCGTCGAGCATCGACCTCGCGTTCGTCGTCGACGAGGCAACGCCCGCGGGCCATCTCCGCGCAACGTTGCGTCGCGCGGCCGGCGAGCTGGCCGAGTCGGTCGAGCTGTTCGACGTGTTCCGCTCGGACGCCATCGGCGCCGGTCGAAAGAGCCTGACGTGGTCGCTGCGGTTCCGCGCGCCCGATCGGACGCTGACCGACGCCGAGGTCGCCGAGATCCGGCAGCGATGCATCGACGCGGTCGTGACCGCGCACGGGGCCGAGCTACGCGGCTGAGCCGACGCGCTCCGTCCACATCTCGGCGGTCCGACGCGGGCATTGCCACGCACAGTGACGGCGCGTTTGCGGTGCGCGGTACACGAGCGGCGACGCGGGGTACGAGGCACTGCGAGCCGGTTCCGTCACGCCCGCAGGAGGCAGCGTGGGCGATCGCATCCTGGTCGTCTGTGGGCAGGGAGAGGCGCGGCACGCGGTGGCCGACGCGGTCGCACCGCTCGCCGTCACGCTCACCGAAGCCCGGGGCGTCGATCCCTTCGTCGTGCCGTTCGACCTCGCGATCCTCGACGGTGCCGCGCTCGACCGATGGTGGCGCCGCCTCGTGCAGCGGCGGTCGGAGGAGCACCCGGTGTTCCTGCCCGCGCTCGTGCTGACCGGCCGGCACGGAGCGGCTCTCGCGAGCAAGGCGTACGAAGGCGCGGTCGACGACGTCACGCCGACGCCCGTCGACCCGGTCGAGTTGCGCATCCGGATCACCACGTTGCTCCGCGCGCGCAACACGTCCCGCGAGCTCGAGACCCGGTTCCGCCCGCTGTTCGACCACGTGCCGGCGGGTCTGTTCCGCGCCGTGCTCCGCGGCGACGACCTGTTCGTCGTCGACGCCAACCCGTTCGTCGCGTCACTCCTCGACAACGGCCACCTCGCGATGCGACGTGACGACGCGCGCGCGCTCGCACGACGGCTGCGCGTCTCCGGTGTCGTACGCGAGCTGCGCACGGACGTGCGACGCACCGACGGCGCACGCATCCCCGTCATCGTCGCGGCGCGAGTCGCGCCCGACGGCCGCGAGACGTTCGTCGACGGTGCGGTCCACCCGGTCGGCGACACCCACGTCCCGCCCGCCGTCGAGCTCCTCGCCCATGCACGTCGCCGTCGCGGGCGCGTGCAGCCCGTCAGCCCGGGGCCGCCGACGGCCTGACGCGCGACGCCGTGCCGACGGCGGCGACGCGGCCGCGGTCGTCGCGCACGTCGAATCGCGCGCGGTTGCCGTCCCGGCCGAGCTCGACCGCGGCGTCCACGGTCTGGTTCTCGACGACCATGCCGACGAAGCGCGCCGAGAACGTGCCGGAAGCGAGGAGCTCCTCGCCCCACTCGTCGAGCACGATCCCGTACGCGGGCCCGCACACCTGCATGCCCTGCGCGACGAGGCCCGGCATCCCGAGCCGGCGGGCCTCGTCGGGATCGGAGTGGAAGTTCCCGGCCCGTGAGTACGCGCGGAGCGCCGCGGCGTCGAGGTGGAGCGTCCGGTGGCGCGCGTCCGGCGGGACCGGGTCGGGAGCCGGCCGCGCGGCACCGCTTCCCGGTTGCGCCGCGGGTGCGCGGGCGGTCGTGAACGTCGCGGTGCTCTCCCACAGCGGCTCTCCCGCGGCGCCGGCGATCGTCGCGGTCACGACCGCGTACTCACGTCCCCGGCGCGCGACGCGTTCGGTCACCGTGCCGGCGACCTGCAGCGGATCACCGGCCGTGCCGACGGCCCGGCTCGTGAGCGTCTGCTCGGTGTGCAGCAGCGCCTCACCGACCGTCTGCTGAACGAGCAGCACGGTCAAGTTCGCCGCGATCGGCGGGTAGAGCGCCCCGCGTCGCAGCAGCGGGTGGTCGACGCCCGCGGCCGTCCAGTAGCGCTCGTTCGCGGCGGGCGACACCGTGACCTCGAGCACCGGGAAACGGTCGCCGACCTCCAGGCCGGTGAGGACGTTTGCATTTCTATTCACGATGTTGAATAGAATAGCGGCGTGAGCACGTACCGGGCCGGGATCGTCGGCGCTTCGGGGTACGCGGGCGCGGAGCTGCTCCGGCTGCTCGCCGCCCACACCGACGTCGACGTCGCGCACGTGACCGGGGCGAGCAGCGCGGGTGCGACGGTCGCGTCGCTGTACCCGTCGCTCGCGGCCGCCTACCCGCAGCGGTCGTTCGCGGCGTTCGAGCCGGGGGACCTCGCCGGCCTCGACATCGTGTTCGTCGCGCTCCCGCACGGCGAGTCGCAGCAGCTCGTCCCCGACCTCGTCGGCAAGGTCGACCATGTCGTCGACCTCGGTGCCGACTTCCGGCTCCCGGCCGCCGCGTACGAGCAGTGGTACGGCGCGCGGCACTCGGCGCCCGAGCTGCTCGACGAGTTCGCCTTCGGCCTGCCCGAGCTGTTCCGCGACGACGTGCGCGCGCACGCGCACGTTGCCGCGCCGGGCTGCTACCCGACGGCGACGGTGCTGGCGCTCGCGCCGCTCCTCGCCGGCGGGCTGGTCGAGCCGACGGGCATCGTCGTGAACGCGGTGTCGGGCGTGTCGGGGCGCGGTCGCGGGCTGTCGGCGCCGAGCCTGTTCTCCGAGGCCGACGGCAACGTGAACGCGTACGGCTTGCTCGACCATCGTCACACCGCCGAGATGGAGCTCGCGCTCGGACGCGTCGCGGGGAGCGACCTGCAGGTGCTCTTCACGCCCCATCTCGTCCCGATGACGCGCGGCATCCTCGCGACGTGCTACGCCCGGCCCGCGGTCGACGGGCTGTCGAGCACGTCGCTGCTCGCGCACTACCGCGACTTCTACGCCGGCGAGCCGTTCGTCGTGGTGCTCGACGAGCCGCCGGCGACGAAGGCGACGTTCGCGTCGAACGCCGCGCACGTCACCGTGCGCTTCGACGCGCGCACCGGCACCGTGCTCGCGCTGGGCGCGATCGACAACCTGGTGAAGGGCGCGTCGGGCCAGGCGATCCAGGGCGCCAACCTCGTCCTCGGTCTGCCGGAGACGGCGGGCCTGAGCAACGTCGGGATCCTGCCGTGAGCGTCACCGCCGCGCGGGGGTTCGTCGCGGGCGGGCTCGCGTGCGGCATCAAGGATTCGGGCGCGCCCGACCTCGCGATCGTCGCGACCGCGGACGCGCGCGCGGTACCGGCCGCGGGCGTGTTCACCTCGAACCGCGCGACGGCCGCGCCCGTGCAGGTCAGCCGCGCGCACCTGGCCGCGACCCCGCACGCCGCGGCGGTCGTGCTGTCGTCGGGCAATGCGAACGCGGCGACCGGTGAGCAGGGACGGCGGGACGCGGCCCGCATGTGCGAGCTGACCGCGGACGGGCTCGGGTGCACGACGGAGGAGGTGCTCGTGTGCTCGACCGGCCTGATCGGCATCCCGATGCCGATGCACGCGCTCGAGGCCGGCATCCCGAAGCTGACGTCGTCGCTGAACGGTTCGGACGCCGCCGCGGAGGCGATCCTCACCACCGACACCGTGCGCAAGGAGGCGGTCGCGCCCGTCAGCGGTACCGCGGCGGTGGTCGGCGGCATGGCGAAGGGTGCCGCGATGCTCGCTCCGTCGATGGCGACGATGCTCGCGGTCCTCACGACCGACGCGGCGGTGGACGCGCCCGCGCTCCACGACGCGCTCACGCGCGCGGTCGACGTGTCGTTCAACCAGCTCTGTGTCGACGCGTGCACGAGCACGAACGACACGGTCCTCGTGCTCGCGAACGGCGCGACCGGCGAGTCGCCGTCGCACGATGCGCTCGTCGACGCGATGACCATCGTGTGCGCGTCCCTCGCCGAACAGATGGCCCGCGACGCCGAGGGCGCGACCAAGCTCGCGCGCGTCGTCGTACGCAACGCCGCGAGCGTCGACGACGCGCGTCGCGCCGCGCACGCCGTCGCGCGCAGCCAGCTCGTGCAGTGCTCGCTCAATGGGAGCGATCCGTACTGGGGACGCGTGCTGTCGGAGCTGGGCGCGAGCGGCGCGCAGCTCGATCCCGAGGCCGTCGACATCGCGTACGGGTCCGTCGTCGTCTGCCGCAACGGGATCGCGGCCGGGCACGACGCCGCCGCGCTCGCGCAGACCATGCAGGCCCGCGAGATCACGATCGAGTGCGACCTGCACCGTGGTGACGGCAACGCGACCGTCCTGACCACCGACCTGAGCCACGGCTACATCGACGAGAACCGGCGGACGTCGTGACGTCGCCGCAGGAGCGGGCGACGGTCCTCGCCGAGGCGTTGCCGTACATCCGCGAGTTCACCGGTTCGACGATCGTGGTCAAGTACGGCGGCCACGCGATGGACGATCCCGGGCTCGCCGACCTGTTCGCGCGCGACATCGTGCTCATGCGGCTCGTCGGCATGAATCCCGTCGTCGTGCACGGGGGCGGGCCGCAGATCAGCCAGCTGATGCGCAGGCTCGGCAAGGAGCCCGAGTTCGTGGACGGCCTGCGCGTGACCGACGCGGAGACGGTCGACATCGTCCGCATGGCGCTCGTCGGGAAGGTGAACCGCGAGGTCGTGGCGTCGGTGAACCGGCACGGCTCCTACGCGGTGGGACTCTCGGGCGAGGATGCCGGCCTGCTCACTGCGGTTGCACGCGACGAGCGGCTCGGCTTCGTGGGCGACGTCGGCAAGGTCGACCCGTCGATCCTCGAGCGCCTCATCCGCGAGGAGCTGATCCCGATCGTCGCGACGGTGGGCGTCGACGACGACGGACAGCCCTACAACGTCAACGCGGACGCGGTCGCCGGCGCGATCGCGGAGTCGCTGGGCGCGCGCAAGCTCGTGTACCTCACGAACGTCGCGGGCCTGTACACCGACTACCCGGACGAGTCGACGCTCGTGTCGCAGATCGACACGCGCGGACTCGAGGAGCTGCGCGAGCGTGGCGTCTTCGACGAGGGCATGATCCCGAAGGTCGAGTCGTGCATCGCCGCGCTGCGCAACGGTGTCGCGAGCGCGCACGTCCTCGACGGTCGGGTCCCGCACGTGCTGCTGCTCGAGCTGCTCACGCGGGAGGGGATCGGGACCATGGTGACGCCGTGAGCGAGCAATTCGACGAGCTCGCCGCCTTGGACGCGCAGCACGTGATGCAGACCTACGCGCGCCTGCCGGTGACGTTCGTGCGCGGCGAGGGTCTGAAGCTGTGGGACACCGAGGGTCACGAGTACCTGGACTTCCTCGCCGGCCTCGCGGTCGTGGGCCTCGGCCACGCCCACCCCGAGGTCGCCGACGCGATCGCGGACCAGGCGCGGACGCTCGTGCACGTCTCGAACCTCTACGGCAACGCGCTGCAGCCGCCGCTGGCCGCGACGCTCGACCGGCTGCTCGGCGGCGGTGGGCGGGTGTTCTTCGCCAACTCCGGCGCGGAGGCGAACGAGTGCGCGATCAAGTTGGCCCGTCGCCACGGCCAGCTGCACGGCGGTCCCGAGCGGTACCACGTGCTGTCGGCATACGCGTCGTTCCACGGCCGGACGCTCACGACGCTCGCGGCGACCGGCCAGCCACAGAAGCAGGAGACGTTCCAGCCGTTGCCGTCCGGGTTCCGCCATGTCCCCTTCGCGGACGTCGGCGCGCTCGCCGCCGCCATGGACGAGCGTGTCTGCGCGGTGATGCTCGAGCCCGTCCAGGGCGAGGGCGGCGTGCAGCCCTCACCGCCCGGCTACCTCGAAGCGGTGCGCGCGTTGTGCGACGAGCGCGAGGCGCTGCTCGTGATGGACGAGGTGCAGACCGGCCTCGGCCGTACGGGCAAGTGGTTCGGGTTCGAGCACGCGCACGGCGTCCGGCCCGACGTCGTCACGATGGCGAAGGCCCTCGGCAACGGCATGCCGATCGGCGCGTGCTGGGCCGACGCGCAGGTCGCGACCGCGCTTCGCGCCGGCGACCACGCGAGCACCTTCGGCGGTCAGCCGCTCGCCGCCCGCGCCGCGCTCGCCACGCTCGCCGTCATGGAGCGCGACGACCTCCCGGGGCACGCCGAGCGGGCCGGCAAGCACCTGTCCGAGGCCCTCCGCGCGCTCGACGCGGTCGACGAGGTGCGTGGCCTCGGCCTCCTGCTCGCCGCGGAGCTGCGCGGCTTCGACGCGAAGGACGTCGCGCAGCGTTGCCTCGACGCCGGCCTGATCGTCAACGCCGTCACGCCGACGGCGCTGCGGTTCGCGCCGCCGCTGGTCGTCACCGACGACGAGATCGACGCCGCGGTCGCGATCCTCGCGAAGGTCCTGTCATGAACTTCCTCGACGTCGACGACCTCGACCCCGCTCGGCTCGCGGGTGTTCTCGACCGCGCGACCGCGTGGAAGCGCGATCCTGCGTCCATCGCACGCGTGCTCGACGGTCACGGCGTCGCGCTCATGTTCGAGAAGCCGTCGGCGCGCACCCGCTCGTCGAGCGAGATGGCCGTGATCGGCCTCGGCGGCCACCCGGTCTACGTGCGCGCCGACGAGGTCGGCCTCGACACGCGCGAGACCGTCGAGGACGTCGCGCGCACGCTGGCCTGCTACTGCTCGGTGCTCGCGGCGCGCGTGTTCGACCACGAGACGCTCGAGCGCATGGCCGCCGCCGTCGACGTGCCCGTCGTGAACCTGCTCTCCGATCGTGCGCACCCGTGCCAGGCGATCGCCGACGTGCTGACCGTGCGCGAGGAGCTCGGCTCGCTCGAGGGCCGGCGCGTCGTGTTCGTCGGCGACGGGAACAACGTTGCGGCGTCGCTCGCGCTCGCGGCCGCGTTGACCGGCATGGAGCTCGTCGTCGCGTCGCCGCCCGGCTACGAGCTCGACGACGACGTCGTCGAACGGGCCCGCAACCTCGGTGGTGCCGTGGACGTGTCCCACGACCCACTCGACGCGGTCAAGAACGCGGACGTCGTGTACACCGACGTGTGGACGTCGATGGGACAGGAGGACGAGGCCGCCGTCCGGCGTACGGCCTTCGCGGGGTTCTGCGTCGACGAGGCGATGATGGCGGCGACCGGCAACGACGCGCTGTTCCTGCACTGCCTCCCCGCGCACCGCGGGGAGGAGGTGAGCGCGGAGGTGATCGACGGGCCGCGCTCGCGCGTGTGGCAGCAGGCGGCGAACCGCATGCACGCGGCCCGTGCGTTGCTGCCCGAGCTGCTGGAGCGCTGACGTGGCGACGCTCGGGAAGCCGCAGCGCCAGCACCGCATCTCCCGCCTGCTCGAGGAGCAGCCGGTGTCGAGCCAGGTGCAGCTGGTCGAGCTCCTCGCCGCGGAAGGCGTCGTCGCGACGCAGGCGACCGTGAGCCGCGACCTCGAGGAGCTCGGCGCGGTGAAGGTTCGCATCCCGGGTGGTTCGATGGCGTACGCGATCCCCGAGCACTCGAAGGACCGTCCCGCCCCGGACGACCACCTGCGCCGGCTGATGGGCGACTTCGTGGTCGAGGTCGCGCACAGCGGCAACGTCGTCGTGTTGCGGACGCCGCCCGGCTCCGCGCACGTGATCGGCTCGGCGATCGACCGGGCCGGGTTCCAGGAGGTGCTCGGCACCGTCGCGGGCGACGACACGTTGCTCGTCGTCTGCGCCGAGCAGGCGGACTGCGGGGCGCTCGCCGAGCGTCTCGGCGCGCTGAGCGGACTGTAGGGAGAGGAACGCCATGCCGAGGCGGGTTGTCCTTGCGTACTCCGGCGGTCTCGACACGTCGGTGGCCGTGCGCTGGATGCAGGAGAAGTGGGGCGTCGAGGTCATCGCGCTCGCCGCGAACGTCGGCCAACCGCGTGCCGACGCCGGGATGAGCGGCGAGGACTTCGAGGCGATCCGGCAGCGCGCGCTCGCGGCCGGCGCGGTCGATGCGAAGGTCGTCGACGTGCGGGCCGAGTTCGCCGACGAGTACGTGCTGCCCGCGTTGCGCGCGCACGCGCTGTACGAGGGGCGCTACCCGCTCGTCTCCGCGCTGTCGCGACCGGTGATCTCGAAGCACCTCGTCGCCGCGGCGCGCGAGTTCGGTGCCGACGCCGTCGCGCACGGCTGCACGGGCAAGGGCAACGACCAGGTGCGTTTCGAGCTGTCGGTGCGCGCCCTGGCACCCGACCTCGAGGTGCTCGCACCCGTTCGCGAATGGGGCTTCACCCGTGAGGACGCGATCGACTACGCGCAACGCTTCGGCCTGCCGCTGACCGTCACGAAGGAGAAGCTGTACTCGGTCGACGAGAACCTCGTCGGTCGTGCGATCGAGTGCGGCGTGATGGAGGATCCGTGGGTCGCGCCGCCGGCGGGCGTCTACGAGATCACGCGTGACGCCGTCGACGCGCCCGCGGAGCCGCGTGATCTCGTCGTGCGGTTCGAGGCCGGTGTGCCGGTCGCGCTCGACGGGCTGGTGATGCCGTTGCACGAGATGCTGACGACGTTGAACGACACCGTCGGCGCGTACGGGTTCGGCCGCATCGACATGGTCGAGAACCGGCGCGTCGGCATCAAGAGCCGAGAGACCTACGAGTGCCCCGGCTCGCTCGCGCTCATCGCCGCCCACGCTGATCTCGAGTCGATCACGCTCGAGCGCGACCTCGCGCGCGAGAAGTCGCGTCTCGAGCCCCGCTACGCGGAGCTCGTGTACGACGGCCTGTGGTTCTCGCCGTTGCGGCGCGCGTTCGACGCGTTCGTCGACTCGGCGCAGACGGACGTGACCGGCGATGTGCGGCTGCGCCTCGAGCCCGGCCGCTGCTTCCCGAACGGCCGCCGTGCGGACCGCGGCCTCTACGACTACGCGCTCGCGACGTACGACGCCGCGGACTCGTTCCGTCACGAGGACGCGGCCGGGTTCGTGCGGTTGTGGGGGCTGTCGGTCGAGACGTGGTCGCGCCGGCAGGGGCCCGGGCGCGACCGGCAGGGCTGACGTGGCGGACAAGGAGGCGCGCCCGCTCTGGCACGGGCGTTTCCAGGAGGGGCCGTCCGAGGACCTGCTCGAGTTCACGGTCAGCCTCGAGTACGACCGCGCGCTCGCGCGGGACGACCTGGTGGGGTCGCGGGCGCACGTCGCGATGTTGGAGAAGGTGGGTCTCATCGCGCCGGACGAGAAGGCGATGCTGCTCACCGCGCTCGCGCGCGTCGAGGAGGAGCTCGAGTCGGGGACGTTCGCGTTCGCGCCGACCGACGAGGACATCCACACCGCGATCGAGCGGCGGGTCACCGATCTCGCCGGTCCGGCCGGCGCGAAGCTCCACACGGGCCGGAGCCGCAACGACCAGGTCGCGCTGGACCTGCGCCTGTGGCTGCGTCGTGAAGGGCGGGCCATCGTGGCCGCGATCCACGAGCTGCAGGAGGTGTTGCTCGGCCGGGCCGACGAGGTGGAGGACGCGTACCTGCCCGGGTACACGCACCTGCAGCGCGCGCAGCCGGTCCTCCTCGCGCACCACCTGCTCGCGCACGTGTGGGCGCTCGCGCGCGACGTCGATCGTTGGCGCGACGCGCTCGCGCGTGCCGACGTGTCGCCGCTCGGCGCGGGAGCGCTGGCCGGGTCGAGCCTGCCGCTCGATCCCGACGCCGTGGCGGCCGAGCTCGGGTTCGCGTCGCGGTTCCACAACTCGCTCGACGCGGTGTCGGACCGCGACTTCGTGGCCGAAGCGCTGTTCGCGGCGGCGATGACCCAGGTGCACCTGTCGCGGCTCGGCGAGGAGATCACGCTGTGGTCGAGCGACGAGTTCGGGTTCCTGCGCCTCGCGGACGCGTTCAGCACCGGCTCGTCGATGCTCCCGCAGAAGAAGAACCCGGACATCGCGGAGCTCGCACGCGGCAAGGCCGGCCGGCTCATCGGGCACCTCACGGGGTTCCTCGCGACATTGAAGGGCCTGCCGCTCGCATACGACCGCGACCTGCAAGAGGACAAGGAGCCGCTGTTCGACGCGTTGCGGACGTGTCGGCTCGCGTTGCGCGCCATCACCGGTCTGATGGGAACGGCGGTGTTCGACCTCGACCGCATGCGCGCGGCCGCGGACTCGGCCGCGTCGTCCGCCACGGACCTCGCCGAGCAGCTCGTGCGCCAGGGGCTGCCGTTCCGCGACGCGCACGCGATCGTGGGCGGGCTGGTGCGGCAGTCGCTGGAGCGTGGCATCCCGCTCGAGGAGCTGGTGTCGAACGAGCCCCGTCTCGGCCCCGAGGCGCTCGAGCTGTTGCAGCCGGGCGAGGCGGTGAAGCGCCGGTCGTCGCCGGGCGGCGCCGGCCCGTCGCCCGTCGCGCGACAGATGGAGGAGGCGCGCGCCCGTCTCGCCGAGCAACGCGGTTGGCTCGACGTGAACGAGCCGCACGCTCGGTGACGCGAGTCCTGCCCCGCTCGTTCTTCGCCGACGACGCGCTCGACGTCGCGCCGCAACTCCTGAACAAGCTGCTCGTGCACGACGACCCGTCCGGCGAGCGGCTCGCAGTGCGGCTCGTCGAGGTCGAGGCCTACCGAGGCGCGGAGGATCCCGGGAGTCATGCGTACCGCGGGATGACGCCGCGCAACCGCACGATGTTCGGTCCGGCCGGTCACCTGTACGTGTACTTCAGCTACGGCGCGCACTGGTGCATGAACGTCGTGTGCGGACCGGACGGCGTGGCGAGCGCGGTGCTGCTGCGCGCGGGCGCGCCCGTCGAAGGGATCGAGCTCATGCGCAAGCGGCGCGTGCGTGCTCGTCGCGACCGCGACCTGTGCTCGGGTCCCGGCAAGCTGACCCAGGCTCTCGGCATCGACCGCTCGTTCGACGGCGCGGATCTCGTGCGCGGCGCGCTCCGTGTCGTCGACGACGGCGTCCCACCGCCTTCGCGGCCGGGCGTCTCGACCCGGGTCGGGCTCGGCGCGGGACGCGGCGAGACGCATCCGTGGCGGTTCTTCGTTTCCGGCGACCCGAACGTGAGCCGCGGCCCGATCGCCGGCTCGGTCCTGCGCATGTCGTGACCCGCCACCCGGTCAGCTCGTGTCGTGCTTCGGCCGGTTCTTGGGATGGTCGGGATGGTCGGGCGGGACGATGGCGCGTTTGCCGGTCCCGTCGACGAGCTCCCAGCCGTCGCGGTGTTTCAGGTGGTGGTGGAAGCTGCACAGCGGGTCGAGCTCGTCCAGCTTGGTGTGCTTGGTGCTCGCCCACGGTTCGCGGTGGTCGAACTCGATGCGGGTCCGGGTGCAGCCCTCGACGC
>Ga0070741_10015040_pt1 | contig 13227 bp, 9 predicted proteins | sample Coa_R1_4_FD_66440 | JGI IMG/M metagenome (GOLD analysis project Ga0070741, IMG submission 66440) | Surface soil microbial communities from Centralia Pennsylvania, which are recovering from an underground coalmine fire - Coalmine... | ecosystem: Environmental > Terrestrial > Soil > Unclassified ... | reverse complement strand
TCTGGAAGCTGAGGTCTATCGCTCTGCGCGTTTTGGTTATGAGTTCAGCGTGATCTTTCTCGATCTTGATCATTTCAAGCACGTTAACGATACGTACGGTCACTTAGTGGGAAGTAAGTTGCTTCAGGAAATCGGCTTCAAGATCAAATCCCAACTCCGATTGATTGATTACGCCTTCCGCTATGGCGGCGACGAGTTTGTAATTCTTCTTCCGCAGACCGACAAACACTCTGCCCTGGTCGTGGCTAAACGTATTCAGGAGATGATGCGCAAGACTGTCTTTCTTGCTGAAGATGGTTTGAATCTGAATGTCCGCTGCAGCATGGGGCTGGCTACCTATCCTGAAGACGCCAAGAGCTCGCATGAGATCATCCGCCAGGCTGACGAAATGATGTATATGGTGAAAAATTCCAGCCGCGACAATATCGCCGTCGCCCAGCAGGGAATTTTGAAATAAGCCGTCTTTACCTGTTCCAAATCGAAACGCGATCTAACTAATTCATTCAAGCTGAACAAACCAGCGCGGCACAGAGGTGTATCCTGCAAAAATGGATCAACAAGCTGCGCAACCAACTGAGATCGTAGTCCGTGTCATTGCCAAAGACGGAAAATTTCTGGGCGATGATATTGGCGGTGCGCTGGTGACTTTGCGAGACGTCCACACCGGCGAGTTATTAGCTTCAGGCGCCACCAGCGGAGGTTCTGGCCCGGTGGAGGTGATGTGCCAGTCGCGCCAGCGCGGGACTCCAATTCCAACCGGCTCAGGCACTGCTGCCGCTTCCCTGTTCAAGGTCACCCTGAATATGGAAAAGCCTCGCCTGATTGAGTTCACTGCGCTGGGACCGCTGGCCGCACAAGGCTCTGCAAACCGGGTCTCAGCCACGCAGTGGGTTTATCCTGGGAAAAATCTTAACCAGGGTGATGGGCTCTTATTGGAAATTCCCGGCCTGGTGGTGCAGATTATCGAGCCACCCACGCATTTCCTCCCCAAACTTCCTTTTGCCAAAATGACTATCCGTGCCAACGTCACCATGATGTGCGGCTGTCCAATTGGCGCCAAGCCGCTTTGTGACAAATCGGTTCCCTCTCCCTGGCGGCCGGATGAGTTCGATGTGTTTGCAGATATTGTTGATCCCAAAGGGTCGCGCGAGCGCCTGCCGATGAGTTTTGACAGGAATGCGCCCAACAATGCCCCCAGCCAGTTCATCGTTCCCTATTCCCCTAAGCAAATGGGCATCTACGACATCACCGTGTGCGCTTATCAGAAAAAGAATGGCAATACCGGCGTAGCGAGAGCAACAGCGATCTTCCTTGCTGATTCAGAATGACGGTCGTTTTAGTTAGAAGATGGCTTACTTCGGCCTGGTCTCCAGCGCCGGAGTCTCAGTGGTTCCCTTGGTTGGCTCTTTTGGCGTCCACGCGCTGGGATTGGCAGGCGCAGCAGGATTCACGCCAAAATCCCAAACAAAAAGATTGATCTGCTTTTTCTCCAGCAGCTCCACCACAGCATACTCGCCGGGCGGCAGCGGTTCAGTCGGTGTCAGCTTCACCCATTCGCCCAGCGATGAAGTAGTCACCGGAACCCACGCTTCCTTCTGGCTGACTTTGCCATACATGGCCACATTGAGCTTCCCAACAACGCGCAGATCTTTCTTCTGCTCCACTTTCACAATGCCGTAGTGGTTCGTCGGCTGGTCTTTGTCTGAAGGCTTCTGTGTGAACACCGGCTGCGTATTGTCACTGGTGTCGATATCGATAAAGATTGCCGGTTGCCCCGTGTGCGCCTGCACCTGCGCGTGCTCGCCCTTAAGCTCAATGGTTTGGCTGGAAGAAAGCGCCAGCGGGTTAACGGCAGCGCGCAAAATGTTGCGGCCGGTATGCTTGTTGAGTTCGCTTCCGTTCTGGATCAGCTCATTCAATTGCGGCTGGCTTTTGAAGTCGTCCAGCAGAAATACGCCGCCGGTGTTGGGCAGCCGCAGGCCGGGCGAGACCAGCGGGGCCTCGCGTTCATCGGCTTCATCGGCCTTGGCAATTTCCTTGATGGTTTCATCGCGCTGGCCTTCACGCTCACTGTTGTACTTTTCTGTGGCGGGCCAGTCCACCATCTCCTTTGGAAGTTCTTCCCAGCCGTAACGCTCAGCGCTGTAGTAGCGCACGCGATCGCCTTTGATCTCCCATTGAGTCACTGCCTGGTAGGAACCATCTTTCATGATGAGCCGCTTGGGATTTTGCTGGGCCCAGGCAAAAGTGCATACGAATACGATGACCACTGCCGCAGCAAGGGGAATGCTCTTGATATACCGCGCCATAAAAGCCTTGTATTAAACAAAGAGTGCTTCTTTATTTTATAACTTTCCTGAAGTCCCGATCCCTGAGCTTGCAAAGGGAGGAATCCCTATTGTCTCGCGCTCTCAAGGGGCTGCCAGATCAGCCGCGAATGAACGCGAACTGGCGCGAATGCATGCCTTTATTTGTGTCTATCGCATAATGTATTCGGCTTTGAGGTTTTCGTAACCATAGCGATCCCTCGCTAGCGCTTCGGGATTTCAGAAAAATCTGCTATCTTGCAACGTTCCCTACAATATGCGCGGAGGCGCTTTCATGAAGCTGCTCGCTTCACTTTTACTACTCGTGCTCTCTTTCTCACTCATACCAGTAAAGGCTCAAGCCCAATCACCAACAGCATCGCCGTCATCATCTGCCGCACAAAGCGCGCCGCAGACACAAACCACCGAGTACACGCTTCCCCCGGACAAGCTGGCAAAGTCAAAAGCGCTTTACGATCTGCACGTCAAGATGCTGATTGTCGGGACCATCTATGGGCTGATCGTGTTGCTGGCGATTCTGTATCTGGGCATTGTGGCACGCTTCCGCGATTGGGCAGAAAAAGCAACAAAATACAGCTTTCTGCAGGCGCTGGTTGTCGTTCCTCTTTTTCTATTGATTACTACAATTCTGAATTTGCCGCTGAATGCTTACGGGCACAGCATCAGCCGGCAATACGGTCTTTCCGTGCAAGGCTGGGGCTCGTGGTTTGCGGATGCAGGCAAAGGTTTTTTTGTCAGCGCAGTAATTGGTGTTGTGGTGTTGTGGCTGATGATTCTCATTATCCGCAAAAGCCCGCGGCGCTGGTGGTTCTATTTCTGGTTCCCTGTCTATGCAATCTCTCTTCTGGTGGTCTATGGCAGCCCCTGGGTCATTGATCCGCTGTTCAACAAGTTTGAACCCCTGGAAAAACACAACCCAGAACTGGTGCGCCACATTGAGGAGCTTAGTGCCCGCAGCGGCTTGGCTATTCCGCCTGACCGCATGTATGCCATGCTCGCCAGCGAGAAGACTACCGAACTCAATGCTTATGTAACCGGATTTGGCGCTTCCAAACGAATCGTGGTCTGGGATACGACGATCAAGAAAATGTCTCAGCCCGAAACACTATTTGTTGTTGGACATGAAATGGGCCACTACGTGCTTAATCACATTGTTTATGGTGTGGCCCTGCTGGCGATTGGCCTCTTTATTGGGCTTTACGTAATTTATGTGATTGCAAACTGGACGTTGCGACGGTTTGGTGCTCGCTGGCATATACGTGAAATGGGCGATTGGGCGGTCTTGCCTATGATTTTTCTGATCCTGAGCATTGTCTCATTTTTCTCCTCACCCATTGGCAATACCATCAGCCGCCAGATGGAGCACAATGCCGATATTTATGGCATGGAAATCACTCACGGAATCAACCCGGATGACCAGGAAAACGCCGCGCACGCCTTCCAGGTTCTGGGAGAAGTTTCGCTCGATTATCCGTATCCCAGCCGCTTTCTGAATTTTTGGTACGGAAACCATCCTTCCATTCCCGACCGCGTGCGCTTTGCCCACAACTACGATCCGTGGAGCAAGGGTGAGCAGCCGAAGTATGTGAAATAAAAGTGGCCGCGAATCAACACGAGTAACGCAAACTGGATTCTGGATTCGTGTCTTCGCGTTCATTCGCGGCATGGTTCTATAAGTATTTGCCTCGCTCAAGGTTTAAATGATTGATTGCTGCTCTTCTTACATATAGATAACGTCAGAGCTGAACCACAGAGCGCTGGGCAAGGTGCCGCAGTGGGTTGGTAACTTATCTTTTCCACTTGTGCCTAGATTAAGGATCGCTAATCGCGACCTGCGCCTGGTTCAAAGCTATACGCAAAAACATATTCGTCCGTTCCTGTTTTTGGAACAGCGATTCCAGCCTAGGGCTTTTTGATCTACAGCATAAGCCACCTTTCTCCAGAGCACCTCATCTGAGGAGACAATCTGGAAATCGGGGGAAGTTTTATGTCAAATTTCAGAAAAATATCCTCTCTAGCTTTAGTTATTTGTAGCTTTCTTAGCATGAGTCCTACCTTGTTTGCGCAGGCTCAATGCGGAACACAACCGCTAAAGGTTCCATTGCCTGCGGGCGCCAGGATTCAGCCGTCTGATCTCGATGACAAAGGCGGCATTGTCGGAACGCTAACCTCAATTTCGCCCACTACCGGACGTGAATCCTTTACCGGCTTTCTCTTTAGCAAGGGCGTATTTACACACTTCAGGTTCCCAGGCTCGCTCGACACCAGGCCGGGAGACATCAATAACCACTCCGTGATTGTGGGTTCATTTACTGTGGATTTCAGCGGCAACTCGCATCCGTTTATGGTGCGCAATGGCGTCTTTACTAAGATCAAGCTTCCGGGTTTCCCCAACGCAAGTGCGACTGCTGCCGGCATCAATGACCTGGGCGATATTATTGGGGTCATCACCGTCAACGGCGTTGTCCAGAGCTATTTGCTGCATAATGGGAAGGTCACGCTCATCTCTTTCCCTGGCGCCGAGGGAGGCACATTTGCTAGAAGCATCAACAATGCCGGTGTGATTGTAGGAGGGTATCGCCTCGGTCCTGAGTCAACCGACCACGCAGGTGGCTTCAGTTGGAAAAATGGCGTTTTCACTACCATTGAAGTGCCCGGTTCGAATGATACATTTCCGGCCAAAATCAATGACAAGGGCGTCATCGTGGGCCTCGACTTTGATTCCCAGGACGTGAATCGTGGATTTGCTCTCGTCGATGGAAAGTTTTTCAACCTGGTACCAGACCCAGACGGCACAGACGTATTCGCTCTGAACAATTTCAATAATGTGCTGGGCCAGACTTTATCAACAGGATCAGTAGGGCTTTTCAAGGGATTCTGCTCGAACGTGTTTTAGAGCAATTCTAGGATCGCTGTATCACGAATCACCAATCTCTATCCCATGAATGCGCCATCCAGAGCCGAGCACACCATGCTCTCCATCCGTACCATGCTTTGCATGCGAAGGCGATGGATCTGCTCTGCTGCTCTTTTAGGGCGACGATCTTCCAAGCAGTCCTGGATAGCTCTATGGTGCAGCGGAGCCGATCCTTCAGCTTCGCGGAACTGTATCGAAATGCGTTGCCATTCACGTGGCTCGCTTCAGGATGGCGGGTCGCGGGGTGGGGTAAATGGTTAACCGCGAAACGTAGCTAGTAGATGCAGCAACTTAGGGATCGCTATTTCTTACATATAAATAACGTAAGAACTGAACCACAGAGCGCTGGGCAAGGTGCCGCGCGGACGCGAGGTAAAGATCACGTTGAAGTCCTGCGAGACCGGCAGAGCATCAAGAAAATGCGGGTCGCGGCTATCTGGCTCAACGGTTGCCAGATAGCGCAGGAAATCCTGCAGGTGCAATCCGCCGTCATAGCACGTTCCGGCAAAAGAGAGGTCAACGTGTTCACCGTTGAAGTGGCACGCCAGTGAAGCCGCCAGAGAGACCGAGCGCTCATAGGCTTCAGTGGAAACGCGGCCCGGCTCAGGATTATCAAACACCAGGCGCAGCCGGCGCTCGTCTTCACGCGTGAACTCGCGGACCTTGAGCGATCCGGTCTTGGCTGTGGCTTTCCAGTCCACAAAGCGCCCGGGATCCTGCGGCGTGTGCTCGCGGATACGATACAACTCGCTGCCGCGGCCGCGAACGAAGCTTACAAATTCGCCGGTGATCATGGGCAGCAATTCCAGAAAATCGTCCGATTCCATCAGCGCCGGATAGACCAACACATCGCGCTCCAGCGCCACCTTGCGGCTCTTGACCAAAAACGAAAACGGAAATCGCGTGGACAGAGTAAAACCGTCTTGCGTGTAATGTCCCCGGTGCGGGAAAGAAACTTCCAGATCAGTTCCTGCCGAACCTCCCGCTCCAACAAAGGTGAAATAGACAGGCCGGGTCAGTATCTTCTCCGGCAAGGGTGGCGGGACTCGCTTGCGCAAAACCAGGTCAGGCAGCTTGAACCACTGACGCCGCTTGGGAAAAACGAACTCCGTTTTTCTCCACTCCCAGCCCAGGCGTCGCTTCTTCTTTTTTTCTTCCGGCGTGGCCACTCTCACAGAAAAGGCTGGCATCCACAGCCGTGGATTGATGAGGTTCACCCGAATCTGCACTGGACGCAAGGCAAAGGCGTTCCTGGGAATGATTACTTCCAGTTCAAGCCGTCGCAGCACCATGGCAGAGCCTATTCCAGAGACCCAGATGGCCGCCAACATGGCGGCCAACACAATGAAGAGCAGGTTGTTGGCAGTATTAATCGCGGCAATGCCAATGATGAGCACCACGATCAGATAAGCCATGCCTTCACGCGTGAGGTCGTAATCAAAGGCTTCTTTTACGCGCGCAGCGGCAACGCGCTTCATGAGAAACGGTACGGTCAGCAAGCCAACAATGCCGGAAAGAAGAAGGGCCGAGGTTGCAAAGATGGCTGTAGCCAGCATGTTGCCGCGTTCACGCGCCACCGAGGAAAACACTGCTGCGGTGAAGGAGAGAGCAAGCCCTGCTACGGCGAAAAAAAACCTCTGCCACGCCTCGCGATCAATGTTGGCCAGCGCCGATTTCAGGTAATCCCGCATTGCTATCCTTAGTGTGGCACAGGGCAGGAAAATCCCGGTAGTGCCTTTAGAGAGGGTACCCTTAGAGTTTGAGAGGCCAGATCACGCCAGCCGGGCTTTCTTGGCGATCCGCTCCAGAAAACCAAGAACCAGGTCATTGAACTCTTCCGGCATCTCTTCAAAAGGAAGATGCCCAGCGCCGGTAATAATGGCTCGCTCACTATCAGGGAGTTTTTCCAGCAGAACATCAGAAGAATGAACGTCAACAGCGCCATCTTTTGTACCCCAAATTAACAGCACAGGCGCGTGCACGCGCTCAATCGCTTGGCCGAGCACATGCAAATCTGCGTTCCAGCAGCGCATAATGTTCAGCAGATTATGCGCCCGGCCTTCACACAACATCATTTGTGAATAACCTTCGATGGTCCCGGCAGGAATGCGGGCCGGATTGCCGTACAAGCGTTTCAACACGGTAGAGTGCAATGGCCGCGAGAATGGCATTCCCATCCGAAGGAGCGCGCCTCCGGCTATGCTGCTGAAGAAACGCACCCTTTCGCGTCCAAACTTTGACCATGGATTCACCGGGGCAGCCAAAACCAGCGAACGAATCCTGGGAGTAAGCGCAGCCAAAAGCAGCGCAACCCCTCCGCCCCATGAGGAAGCAACGATATCCACCGACTCAAGCCCAAGCTGTTCAAGCCACATAAGCAACCGGAATGCCTGCGCTTCCATGCTGCAATCCAGCTTGCTGGGAACCACGGATAGGCCAAAGCCGGGGAGATCAAGGGCAAAAACAGTGTGCCGCTGCGCCAATACCGGAACATTGAATCGCCAACAAAAATATCCGCCAAGCAGGCCATGGATAAGAACAAGCGGTGGCCCGGAGCCAGCTTGCAGATAATGCAGCTCCTGGCCGCCAATTTCAGCGCAATGCCTTCCAATCTCCATAGCTTTTCGTCATCTGTTTAAAGCGCAATCCAATTCCCAGTTCAGGCTGTGAAATTTAAAAGCATCATTGCTAATTTTTAAATTTCTCTGGCTCAAGCTATCTATATGTGGATTATTTAGGTTATTAGAGTGTTTCAACTAATAATATCTCGATATAATTTTTATCTACAAAAAATCACACAAAAAATACCGATATCAGTAGCTTTGCCCTTCCAGCCATTCTATAATTTTTGTAAACGTAGGAAAATAAGCATCTTATTCATTGTAACCGGCAACTGTTCATGGCATCCGATTTGCTCCAATTCAAGCGCAGCTATCCAGCTTACAGCGGTAAAGGGTTGGCTGGGGGTCTGCGAGACCCACGGATGCGTAAAGATTCCCTAATTCGGTTTTCAGCAATCGCACTGGCCGTTGCCACTGCCGCACTAGTGGTCTTCGCCGTTATCAATTGGCAAAAAGAAAGCCAGTATTCCACTCCTACAGATGGCGTCTGGTGGAAGGAAGATTCCACCGGCCTTGTTGCGAAAGCGCTTACTCCTGACGGTCCGGGCGAAAAAGCCGGGATTAAAGTTGGCGATCGCCTGCTGCGCGTGAACGGCCATCCGAGTGAAAAGACCGTCAAGAACATTGTGGAGTTTGAACAGCTCCTCTATCGTACCGGCGTATATTCAAAAGCCAAGTATTTGCTGGACCGCCAGGGTGTAACCCTGGAAGTTGATTCGGTAATTCCTGTTCCGGCCGACAACTCCATGAAGATGGGCCAGCGCCTGATTGCGCTGATTTATCTGGGAATTGGGCTTTATGTTTTATTCCGCCGCTGGACCGCGCCTAAGTCCACCCACTTTTATGTTTTCTGCCTGGTGTCATTTGTTCTGTACTCGTTCCATTACACCGGCAAGCTGAACACGTTTGACTGGATCATCTTCTGGGGCAATCTCACTGCGGGAGCGCTGCAGGCAGCGCTGTTTCTGCACTTTGCGCTCACTTTCCCTGAACGCCGCGAACGTCCGGCGATTATGCGCTCATTGTTGGCCCTGGTTTATCTGCCGGGCGCCATGATCCTGGGCGCATGGATTTTTGCCCGGATGGAGTTGCGAGCGACAGAATCACTGCGCTGGAACCTTGACCGCCTGGAGATGTTCTACACCACGATTTATTTTGTGATTGCTGCCGTGGTGTTGTGGCGCAGCTATCGCAGAGCAACCACGCCGCTGCAACAGCAGCAGATGAAGTGGATTTCTCGCGGCACGGTCCTGGCCATTGGCCCTTATACGCTCTTTTACGTCATACCGTATCTGTTTGGCGCGCTGCCCACACCGGCGATGAAGATTTCTGTGCTGTCACTGGTGCTGCTGCCGGTTACGTGGGGCTACGCCATTGTTCGCTATCGCTTGATGGACGTGGACATCATCTTCAAGCGCGGTGTGGCTTATACACTGGCGACAGCAGCGATTGTAGGCGCTTATTTCGTAGGCATCGGCATTCTTGCCGGTTCGGTCACCACCAAGTACAACATCGGCACCATCGGCTTGATCGCGATCATCCTGATTACGGCGCTGGTTTTTGAGCCGCTGAAGAATTGGATCCAGGTCCGGGTTGACCGCTTCTTCTATCGCAAACGTTATGACTATCGCCGCACGCTGATTGAGTTTGGCCGCGAACTGAGTTCAGAGATGGACTTGAGCGCCATGCTTTCGTCGGTGATTGATCGCCTCTCACGCACGCTGCTGGTAGACCGCATTGCCATCTTCCTGGCCACTGACGCCGATGCCAATGAATTTGTGATGGAGAAATCTTTCGGCATCAGTTACAACGGCGTGCTTGACCTGAGCTTCCTGGTGGTGGAACGGCCTGAACATTATGCCGGACACATCTTCTTCGATAACACACGTAAGGCCCTGCAGGAGAGCGTGGCGGCGCGTGAGACCATCGCCAAGTTGAACCTGAATTACTACATCCCCTGCACGGTGCAAGGCCGCACCATTGCCGTGATGGGCCTGGGCAAGACCATGGCCGGCGATTTCCTCTCCAGCGAAGATGTTGAACTGTTGGAGACTCTGGCTGGATACATTGGCATCGCGATCCAAAACGCCCGCCTTTATGCTTCACTGGAACAGAAAGCCAATGAATACGAACGGCTGAAGGATTTTAACGAGAACATTGTGGAATCCATCAGCGTAGGCGTACTGGCCGTAGATCTGGAAGACCGGGTTGAATCCTGGAATTCTCAGATGGAGGTCATGTATGCAATGCCGCGTTCACAGGTGTTGGGCGAGCGGCTGAGCGAAATCTTCCCGGCTTCCTTTGTAGAAGAATTCTATCGCGTGCGCCAAAACCCGGGCATTCACAATCTGTACAAGTTCCGGATGAAGACGCGCGCCGACGATACCCGTATCGCCAACGTCGCCATCGCTCCGCTGGTTACCAGAAAGTTTAATGTGATCGGCCGGCTGATCATCGTCGATGACATCACGGAACGCATCGATCTGGAATCACAGCTAAGCCAGGCGGAAAAGCTTTCTTCTATCGGATTGCTGGCTGCAGGCGTTGCGCATGAAGTGAATACGCCGCTGGCGGTGATCTCCAGTTACGCGCAGATGCTCACCAAGCAAATCAATGGCGACGCCAAGCTGGGCGATCTTCTGGAAAAGATCACGCGCCAGACTTTCCGCGCTTCAGAGATCGTAAACAACCTGCTGAACTTCTCCCGCACCGGCGCTACCGAGTTCAGCGAGATCGATCTCAACAAGATCATCAAAGAAACGCTGGCGCTGCTGGATCATCAGCTCAAGACTTCGCGCGTAAAGGTTGATGCCCAGCTCTATGAAAATCTCCCAGCGATCCACGGCAACGCCGGTAAGCTGCAGCAGGTGTTTCTAAATCTCTTTTTGAATGCGAAAGACGCTATGGCCGGCAAAGGCGGCACGCTCAGCATTCGCACCAGCAACGGCGACGCCATCCAGGTCGATATCAGCGATAGCGGCTCCGGCATTGATCCGGAACACATCAGCAAAATCTACGATCCATTTTTCACCACCAAAAGCAGCCCTCGAGAAGGCCAATCGCGCGGCACAGGCCTGGGGCTGGCAGTTACATACGGCATTATTCAGGAACATGCCGGCAAGATCCGCGTAGATTCACAACCCGGGCGTGGAACCAGATTCCAACTTGAGTTCCCGCTGAGAAAGGCAGTCAATGTCTGAAGCTGCGGTATTAACCCGCCCCCATACCGAAGCCACTCATAACGGCTCCATCCTTATCATTGACGACGAGGCTGCTATCCGCGAGTCGCTGGAAACCCTGCTGGAATTTGAGGGCTACAGCGTTGAATCGGCAGAAACCGGCGAAGAAGGCTTGTCCCGTCTCAGCGAGCAAAGCTTTGATCTCGTCTTGCTCGATTTCGCTTTGCCTGATCGCAACGGTCTGGAAATTCTCAATGAAATTCGCGCGCGCGATTTCCAGCTTCCTGTGATCATGATCACTGCTTACGGCACTCTCGATAACGCCGTGCGCGCCATGCAAAAGGGTGCTACCAATTTCATCCAGAAACCCTGGGACAACGAAAAGCTGCTGGCAGACGTGCGCACATCCGTGGCCCGCCGCCGTGTTGAAGAAGAGAATGAGCAGCTCAAGCGCGCGCTCAAACAGCGTTACAGCTTTGAGCATATCGTCGGCAAAGCAGACTCCATGCTCAAGATTTTCGATCTCGTAGGCCAGGTGGCCTCAAGCCGCTCCACCGTTCTCATTCAGGGTGAAAGCGGCACCGGCAAGGAGCTTATCGCCAAGGCGATTCACGCCAACTCGCCGCGCAAGAACCATCCGTTTGTGCCTGTAAACACCGGCTCCATGCCCGCTGACCTGCTGGAATCAACGTTGTTCGGCCACGTCAAAGGAGCGTTCACCAGCGCCATCTCTTCCAAGAAGGGCCTGTTTGAGGTTGCAGACAGCGGCACCATTTTCCTGGATGAAATCGGCACCATGAGCCTGGAGACGCAGGCCAAGATCCTGCGCGTGCTGCAGGACCGCAAATTCATGCACCTGGGCGGCGTGCATGAGCTGCAGGTCGATGTGCGTGTGATTGCCGCTACCAATATTGATTTGCATCTGCTGGTGCGTGAAGGCAAGTTCCGCGAAGATCTTTTCTATCGCCTGAACGTGATCACGGTTGACCTGCCGCCGCTGCGCAGCCGCAGTGTGGATATTCCGCTGCTGGTCGGGCACTTCCTTGAAAAATTCTCTCGTGAAAACGGCAAGCCTGTCTCGCACATCTCGCCGGAGGCTCTGCGCCCGCTAATGGATTATGGCTGGCCTGGCAACGTCCGTGAGCTGGAAAACGTGATTGAGCGTGCTGTGGTGCTCTGCAATGGCCCCGTGGTGGGCATTGATCTCATACCAGACCACATTGTCGGCCGCGGCTCTGAAGGCGGCAAGATGTTTGAGCATCGCCCAGACGCCTCACTGTTTGAAATCGTGGAAGATTGCGAGCGCCGCCTCATCGTCTCCATGCTTGAGAAATGCAACTGGAACCAGACGGATGCTGCAGAGCGCTTCCACATCCCGCTCTCCACGCTCAACCAGAAGATCAAGCGTCTGAATATTGAGATCAGGAAAAAAGGCCCTAGGGATTCGTAGCCTCAGCGCGGTGTGCTCTCTTCTGCCAGAGGCGAAGCACGATAAGCACAGCGGCAAAGGCCCACGATCCCGCCAGGGGTTTGAAATAAGCAACCACCATCGCCACCGGCAGCCCGATTGGAAAAAACATCAGTCTTTCCCCCATCAGGCGCGCGGCAATAGGATCGTCTTCATTGATCAGCCCTTTCTTCTTCGCCACCAGCCATTGCACGGCCAGCAGAGCAGCGGCCACAAACATGTTTCCAAAATAGATCTCCTGCGCTGCACGATTGTGCAGGAAGTGCCCCAGCAATCCACAGGAAAAAGGCATCAGAGAGATCGACATCAGAAACAGCAGGTTCAGCCACACCAGCAGCACCTGGGAGATGCCGGATAAAATGCATGGCCAGATGATGCAGTACCCATAACACGCCGCAGTAAAGAAAAGAGACCAGGAAGCTGAAGAAAGCCGGGACTTCATCGGCGATCTTGCTCAGCAACTCCCCCGCGCCAACCGATTTCGGCAGGTCCGGCGCTTTCAATTCCAATACAAGCAGCGTCATGGCAATGGCGAATATGCCGTCCGTCAGCGCTTCCATGCGGCCTTTGGAAAGCAGGAGGTTATGCAGAATTTTTCTTGGAGAACTCGGGGAAGTAGCTTGGGTCATTGCGCGTGATTGTACTTAAGGACCGTCAGGCATTCAATACGAAGAAATTCTTGGTAGTACCTCCGTTTTGGCGAAAAATGTTTTGA
>Ga0070741_10015039_pt1 | contig 13228 bp, 10 predicted proteins | sample Coa_R1_4_FD_66440 | JGI IMG/M metagenome (GOLD analysis project Ga0070741, IMG submission 66440) | Surface soil microbial communities from Centralia Pennsylvania, which are recovering from an underground coalmine fire - Coalmine... | ecosystem: Environmental > Terrestrial > Soil > Unclassified ... | reverse complement strand
ACCCGCTCCGCACTCGCGGCGCAGGGAGCGGCGATGATGGATGCCATGGTGTCGCCCCTCCTGGGGGCCGACGGCAACGTCGAGTTCCTCGCGCACTTCCGGGCCCACAGCGCCACCGATGCGGGCGTCGACCTCGACGGCCTGGTCGCGGCCGCCGCCGCACTCGCGGCGGAGCGGGTCTGATATGGCGTCGGTCGGTCTCGTCTGTCACGGCATGCGGGCCGAGGCGCTCGATCTCGCCTGCGCGGCGGGAGAGTGGCTCAACGAGCGCGGGCACGTGGCACGCGTGCTCAAAGACGATGCGCGTGTGTCGCGCCTCGAGGAGTGGGTGCACCCGGCCGAGGACTTCGCGCGCGGGCTCGCCCTGGCGGTGAGCCTGGGCGGCGACGGCACCATGCTTCGCACGGTCGACCTGGTGTGTGAGGTAGGCGTGCCTGTGCTCGGCGTCAACGTCGGCCATCTCGGCTACCTCACCGAGGTGGAGCCCGAGGGCCTCTTCGACGCCCTCGAGCGGTTCTTCGCCGGCGACTACGCGGTCGAGCCGCGCATGACGCTGCAGGTCGACGTGCAGGTGGGTGCGGCGTCGTCGCAGTACATCGCCCTGAACGAGGCGGTGGTGGAAAAGACGCGGTCGGGCCACACCGTACGGTTGGCCACGTCGCTCAACGACCGGCCGTTCACGTCGTACGCGGCCGACGGGGTCATCGTCGCCACGCCAACCGGGTCGACGGCCTACAACCTGTCGGCGCGAGGCCCGATCGTCTCGCCCCGGCACCGGGCGATCGTGATCACCCCGGTGTCGGCGCACATGCTCTTCGATCGCGCCCTGGTGCTCGATGCCGACGAGGTCATCCGCCTCGAGGTCATCGGCGACCGCCCGGCCGCGCTCGTCGTCGACGGCCGTGCCATCGCCAACCTCGATCCGGGTGACGCGCTGCAGTGCCGCGCCGGCGCCCACGACGCGCTGCTCGTGACCTTCGGGCACCGCGACTTCCACCGCATCCTCAAGGCCAAGTTCGGCCTCACCGATCGCTGATGCTGCTCGAACTCGCCGTGCGCGACCTCGGCGTGATCGCCGACCTGCGGCTCACGTTCGGTCCCGGCATGACGGCGCTCACCGGTGAGACCGGGGCGGGCAAGACCCTCGTGGTGGAGGCGCTCGAACTCGTCGTGGGCGGCCGCGCCGACCCCATGCTCGTGCGCCCGGGCGCCGTTGAGGCGTGGGTGGAGGCGCGGTTCGAGCTGGACGGCGAGGAGATCGTGCTGGCGCGCGCGGTGCCTGCCACCGGCCGGTCGCGTGGCTACGTCGACGGCCGCATGGCGCCGGCCACGGCGTTGGCCGAAGCGGGCGCCCGGTTGCTCGACCTGCACGGTCAGCACACCCACCAGTCCTTGCTGGCGTCGGGCCCGCAACGGTCGTCGCTCGATCTGTTTGCGGGGATCGACCGCACGCCGCTGCGCGAGGCCCGCGCCGCGCTGGCGCGTGTCGACGCCGCCCTGGCTGAGCTCGGGGGCGACGAACGGGCCCGTGCCCGCGAACTCGATCTCGTGCGCTTCCAGGTGGCGGAGCTCGACGCCGCCGGGCTCACCGGCCCAGACGAGGACGACGCCCTCCAGCGTGAGGAGGAGACGCTCGCCGATGCCGCCGCGCACCGGGCGGCGGCATGGGCCGCCCACGAGGCGCTGGCCGGGGAGGCGGGCGCCACCGACGCCGTGGCCACCGCACTGGCGGAGCTCTCGGGCCGGACGCCGTTCGATGCCGTGCACGGCCGCCTGCGCAGCCTGGTGGCCGAGCTCGGGGACGCGGCCGTCGAGCTGCGAGCGCTGGCGGAACAGACTGAAGAAGATCCCGAGCGGCTCGCGGTCGTGCAGGCGCGCCGGGCGCAGCTGGGTGACCTGCGCCGCAAGTACGGCGACACACTCGCCGACGTGCTCGCCTTCGCCGGCGACGCCCGCAACCGGTTGGCGGAGCTCGACGGGTACGAGGCCCGTGCCGCCGAGCTGGATGCCGAGCGCACGCGCGCCACGCGCGCGGTGGCCGCCGAGGAGGCGGCCGTGGGCGCTGCCCGGCGGGCCGCCGCGCCGGCGTTGGCCGACGCCGTGCAGACCCACCTGCAGACGCTGGCCATGGGCGGAGCGCGGTTCGGCGTCACGGTCGGCGACATCGATCCGGGCGACGACGTCACGTTCCTGCTCGCCGCCAACCCGGGCGAGCCGGCCCTGCCCCTGGCCAAGGTGGCCTCCGGCGGCGAGCTGGCCCGCACCATGCTGGCGGCCCGGCTGGTGCTCACCCGGGGTCCCGACACGCTGGTGTTCGACGAGGTCGACGCCGGTGTGGGCGGCGAGGCGGCGCTGGCCGTGGGCCGGGCGCTGGCCGCCCTCGCCGACCCGAGCGCGGGGCACCAGGTGCTCGTCGTGACGCATCTGCCGCAGGTGGCCGCGTTCGCCGACCACCAGGTGGCGATCAGCAAGCACGAGATCGGCGGACGCACGGTGGCCGACGCCGTGCCGCTCGATGACGGCGGCCGGGTCGTGGAGCTGTCGCGCATGCTGTCGGGTCAGCCCCAGAGCCAGACGGCGCGCGGGCACGCCGAGGAGTTGCTCGCAGCCGCAGCTCGCGAGCGGGGACGCTGAACCGCCATGCGCCCCGCTCCTTCCACCGCTGCCGTCCAGGGCGTGGCCCGCGTCGACGGCCGCACCAAGAACCTGCTGCGGCGCATCCACGTGGGCGAGGTCGCCGTCATCGACCACCAGGACCTCGACCGGGTGGCGGCCGAAGGGCTGGTGCAGGCGCGTGTCGGCGCGGTCGTGAACGCGGCGGCGTCGATCTCCGGTCGGTACCCCAACGTGGGCCCCCTGCTGCTCGCGGCGGCGGGCATCCCGTTGGTCGACAACGCCGGGCCCGAGCTCCTCGAGACGATCCGCGAGGGGCAGCTGGTGCGCGTCGACGGTGACGAGGTGCGGGTGGGCGGTGAGGTGGTGGCCAAAGGACAGGTCCAGACGCTCGAGTCGCTCGAGGCGCTGTACGACGCGGCCAAGGTCACGATGGGTGACGAGCTCGAACGGTTCGCCGAGAACACGCTCGAGTTCATGCGGCGGGAGCGGCACGTGTGGATCGAATCCCCGACGCTTCCCGATCTCGCCGTGGACGTCCGCGGCCGCCACGTGCTCATCGTCGTACGGGGTGCCGATCATCGCAACGACCTCGCCCACCTGCGCGGGTACGTGGGTGAGATGCGGCCGGTGCTCATCGGTGTCGACGGCGGCGCCGACGCCCTGATCGAGGCGGGGCTCAAGCCCGACCTCATCGTGGGCGACTTCGACTCCGTCACCGAGCACGCCTTGCACTGCGGCGCCCAGCTCGTCGTGCATGCCTATCCCGACGGCACCGCGCCGGGCGCCGAGCGGCTCGAGGCCATGGACCTCGACTACGTCACCATCGAGGCGGCGGGCACGAGCGAGGACATCGCAATGCTCCTCGCGTATGAGAAAGGCGCCGAGCTGCTGGTGGCCGTCGGCACCCATGCCTCGATGGTCGACTTCCTCGACAAGGGCAGGTCGGGCATGGCGTCGACGTTCCTGGTGCGCATGAAGGTGGGCACCCGGCTGGTCGACGCCAAGGGCGTGAGCCAGCTCTACAAAGGCCGGATCCGCAAGCGCGACATGCTCTTCTTCCTCGCCGCGGCCATGCTGGCGTTCGTCGTGCTGATCCTGGTCGCCTTCCCGCGCGTCTACATCGACTCCGGCTGGTTCATCCTGCGCCAAGCGTGGCGATCCATCACCCACTGACGCTTGATGATCAACTTCCGCTACCACCTCGTGTCGCTCACGGCCGTCTTCCTGGCCCTGGCCATCGGCATCGCCATGGGAGCCACGGTCGTCGACCAGGCGACCGTGAAGCTGCTGCGCGACCGGCTCGACAGCGTGCGCAAGCAGGCCAACAACACCAACACCCAGAACGACGCCCTGCGGGCCGAGGTGAGCCGCTGGCGCCGCTTCGCCGATCAGGGCGACGAGTTGGTGCGGGGCACCCTCGCCGGCGGGCCGCCGATCCTCATCGTGGCGACGCGCGGCGTCGACCACGGGACGATCGACGCCCTCAAACGCACGCTGGCGACGGGCGGGGCCACGGTGCAAGGCACGGTGTGGTTCACCTCCAAGCTCAAGCTCGACCGTCAGGAGGATGCGCAGGCCCTGTCGAACATCCTGGGCGCCACCGCCCGGCCCGACCTGCTGCGCCACGCGGCCCTGGTGTCGTTGGCGGGGGCGTGGGCCGCCGGGTCGGGGCCCGGGCCGCTGCCTGCCCTCCGCGACGCAGGGTTCGTCGACTTCGACCCGGCCACACCCGGCCAGACGGACCTGACCGGCGTTCCCGCCCCCCACTCGCAGTTCGTCGTCATCTCCGACGCCACGCCCGACGTGCCCAACGACCAGGCGGCGGTGCCGTTCGTGACCGAGCTGGCGCACGACGCCGCCACCGTGGTGGTGGCCGCCGAACCCGGCCGCGACGCGGCGCCCAAGGTGCCGGCGCAACGGGCCGTGTTCCTTCATGGCATCCGCAACGACGCCAGCCTCGCGGGCCGCCTGTCGACGGTCGACAACCTCGAGGACTACCGGGGCCGCATGGCGACGGTGCTGTCCCTGCTGGGCCTGCGCTCGGGCCGCACCGGGAACTACGGCGTCGGTCCTGGAGCCGACCGCCTACTGCCGGAAGCGCCCAAGTGACGACATCCGTCAGCGCACCCACCCGGCGCGTCGTTGCCATCATCCCGGCCTTCCGGTCGGCCCCGACCATCGGCGACGCCATCGCCGCCCTGCGCTCGATCGCCTTTGTCGCCGAGGTGGTCGTGGTCGACGACGGTTCGGGCGACGGCACGCCGGACGCGGCCCGGGCTGCGGGGGCAACGGTCATCGAGCTCGGTATCAACCGCGGCAAGGGCGGCGCGGTCACCGCCGCGGTCGAGGCGACGCCGTGGGCCGACGTGTATCTGCTCGTCGACGACGACGTGGGCCGCACCGCGACCGCAGTCGAGGCCCTGCTGGCGCCGGTGCTGGCGGGGGATGCCGACATGACGATCGGCGTGCTGCCCTCCGCCAACGGTCGAGGCGGCTTCGGGTTCGTGCGCGACACGGCCCGCTGGGGCATCGAGCGAGCATCGGGCTATCGCACGCAGGCCCCGCTCTCCGGGCAACGGGCGGTGTCGGCGCCGCTGCTGCGGTCGCTGCTGCCGCTGGCACCCCGGTTCGGCCTGGAGACCGGGCTCACGATCGACGCCGCCCGGCAGGGCGCGCGCGTCGTCGAGGTCGGCGTCGAGATGGATCACCACCACCGAGGCCGGTCGATCTCGGGCTTCGCCCACCGCGCCCACCAGGGGGGCGACGTGGTGCGTGCCCTCTGGACCCGGCTCACGACCAGCCGGGCGCGCATCGCGCTCCTGGTCGCCGCCCTGGTGGCGTCGCTGGGCGTCATGGCGTGGACGGGCTCGGCGTGGGAACCGAAGAACGTTCCCCTCCAAGCGGGTGCAGCTGCCGGGGCCGCGGGGCGGCAGAAAGTCGTGCTCTTCGGCATGGACCACGTGGGTTTCGAAGACTTCGGGCGAGGCAACACCCCCAACCTCGACCGCATCGCGTCCGAAGGGGCGGTGGCGTCGACGAGCATCCGCACGCTTTCGCGCAAGTCGTCGACAGGGGAGGGGTACGCCAGCCTGGGCGCCAGTGCTCGCATCGCCGCCGACGACCGGTCGGTCCTGGCCTACGACGCGGACACGCGCGTGCAGGGCGGCACCGCCGCCGAGCTGGTGACGCGGCTCACCGGCCACCAGGCGTCGGGTGAGGTGGTCGTCACCGGCGTGGCGTCCACCCGCAAGCTGGTGGCCGGGCTGCACCTGTCGAGCGGGGCCGGCGCCCTCGGCGACGCGTTGCACAAGGCGGGACTGCGCACCGCGGCGGTGGGCAACGCCGACAATCCTGGGTCTCTCGATCCCATGGTACCGCGCATCGTGCGGCCGGCCCCCCTGGCGGTGATGGACCGCAACGGCGCCGTCGACACGGGCGCGGTCAACCCGGCCGACGTGCTCCTCGCCGACCCCAGCGCGCCGTTCGGGGTGCGCGCCGATCCCGACAAGATGCTGGCGCAGGCCAAGCGCGCCCTGGATGCAGCCGACGTCGTCGTCGTCGATCCCGGCGACCTCGACCGGGCCGAGGCGTTCCGCCGCAACGCCCTCGACGCGCCGGCGCAGGCCGCCCGCCTGCGGGCCCTGGTCGCCACAGACACGCTCCTCGGTCAGGTCGCCGACGCGTTGCCGCCCAACACACTGCTCATCGTCACGTCGGTGTCGGCGCCGTCCGGCCACTGGCATCTCGTCCCCACCGTCATCCGCGGGCGAGGCGTAACCCACAGCTACCTGCACTCGCCGTCGACGAAGCGGCTCGGCGTGGTCACGATCACCGACCTCGGACCCACCATTCTCGACACGCTGCACCGTCCGGTGGCCGACGGCATGATCGGGCACGCCCTCCGACGCCACGCCGGCACACCGTCGCTCACGTACTTCCGCCACCTCGACCGCGACACGACCTACCGCGAGAGCAGCTACTACCCGCTCGCCCTCGGCTACATCGTGGGCCAGGCGTTGTTGTACGCGTTCTGCATCCTCGCCCTGTCGCGCCGCTTCGGCAGCGTGGGCGCCCGTTCGTTGGCGCGACTCCTGGTGCTGGCGGTGGCGGGCTTCCCGCTGGCGACGTTCGTCCTGCGCATGATCCCGAACTTCGCCGCCCTCGGACAGACCAACACCCTGGTGCTCCTGGTCATCGACACGGTCATCGTGGCGCTGGCCCTGCGCGCCCGAAGACACCCGTTGAGCCCGCTGTCGTGGATCCTCGGCATCACCGTCGCCCTTCTCGTCGTCGACACCGCCACCGGCAGCCGCCTCGAGATCTCGAGCTGGCTCGGCTATTCGCTCCATACCGCGGGCCGGTTCTACGGGATGCCCAACACGACGTTCGCGGTGCTGGCCACGTCCGCCCTGTTGTGGGCGTGCATTCACGTGCACTACGCGCCGCGGCGCCGTGAGGCGCTGGTGACCGCAGGTGTGGTGCTCGCCCTCGTCACGGTGGTCGACGCGCTCCCGGGGCTGGGCGACGACGTGGGCGGCGTGCTCACCCTGGTGCCGGTGTTCGGGCTGACCATGCTCGTCCTCGCACGCGTCCGCCTGTCGTGGAAGACGATCGGCATCGTCGTCGGCGCCACCGCCGCCCTGCTCGTCGTGGGCAGCACGATCGACCTCCTGCGCCCGCCTGAAGCGCGCACCCATCTCGGGCGCTTCGTGGCGTCGTTGTTCAAGGACGGGCCCGGCGTGCTCACCACGACCATCGCCCGCAAGGAGGCGGCCAACATCCGCATCCTGAAGGCGTCCATCTGGACGTGGGTGCTTCCCATCGCGTCGGTGTTCCTGCTCTACCTGCTCGTGTGGCAGGGGTTGTTCCGGCAGCTGTTGCCGCCCCGCTCGGCCCTGCGCACGTCAGCCGTCGCCGCCCTCGCCCTCGGCCTGGTCGGGTTCGCCACCAACGACTCCGGGCCCGTACTGGTGGCGCTGGTGTTCTCCTACGTCGGGCCGTTCATGACGCTGCGCGCCCAGGAGGTGCAGGCGCAATCGCCGCCAGCCTTCCCGCCACGTGTGGCGGCGGTGGCGACGCCGTGATCCTCTTCTTCGCCGCCCTCACCGGGATGCTGGCGGCGCGCCTGGGCTGGCTCACGTTGCGCCCGGCGCTCTCGCAGGCGCCGTTCCTGCGCGTCAACTATCGCGGGCGCACCGTGCCGACGGCAGGCGGGATCATCCTCGCCATGGCGGTGCTGGTCGTCGAGGCGGGGCGGGTCGTGCTGTCCGCAGCCGGAGTCGGCGACCCCCAGAGCCTCTCGGGCGCGCGGCTGGCGGTGGTGCTGGCGGTGGTCGGCCTCGCGCTCGTGGGCCTGGCTGACGACCTCGTGGGCGATCGGAGCGACGACCGCGGCTTCCGCGGCCACGTCCGGGCGCTGGCGAAGGGCCGGCTGACGACCGGCGGCGCCAAGATCGTCGGCGGAGCGGCCGTGGCGGCAGTGGCGGTGGCCATGGCGACGTCGCCCCGCTCACTGGGGCGCTTGCTGGCCGACGCCGCCGTGGTGGCGCTGGCGGCCAACCTCGGCAACCTGCTCGACCGTGCGCCCGGCCGCGCCGGTAAGACCGGCCTGGTGGCATTCGTCGTGCTGGCGCTGATCACCCGGGGATCACGCTCGCTCAGCGAGGTGGCGGTGCTGGCGGGCGCCACCGCCGGCCTGTTGCTTGACGACCTGCACGAGCGGGTGATGCTCGGCGACACGGGGTCGAACGCGCTCGGGGCCGCCCTGGGGCTAGGCATCGTGCTCACCGCCAGCCCCACGGCGCGCCTGGTCGCACTGGGCGTGCTCGTGCTCGCCAACCTCGCCAGCGAACTGGTGTCGTTCAGCGAGGTGATCGAGCGCACGCCGCCGCTGCGAGCCCTCGACGGAATCGGGCGCCGGCCGTGAGACGCGCCGGGGCCGTTTCGGCCCTGGCGCGTGCGGTGGCGCTGGTCGTGGTGGCGGCGGCGTCCGGCGCGTGCACACACTCGACCGTCCGGGGGCTGGCACCAGTACGCCCCGAGCTGTTCGATCGCACGGGCCGCGTCGAGGTCGGCGCCTATGGCGCCGCGTACAACGCCAACGGCACGGTCCTGGCGGTGAAGTCGGGGCAGGGCATCGGCGCGGTCTCGTCCGGTGGGAAGGTGCGGCTGGTGACGCCGCCGGGGTCGCACGCGGTCGAGTACGCGTGGATGCCCTCAGGCGACGCCCTGCTGATCGCCGAGGGGCCCGCGTCGACGGGTCAGCTCGACGTGCTGCGGCTCGACGGCACCAGTCTCGGTGCCGTGCCTCTCAACCCGTCGTTCTCGGTCGGCAGCGGCTACGGCATGGCGGTCTCTCCCGACGGTCGCCGCGCAGTCGTCGTCGCCGAGGACGCGCAGGCGCTGGGCGGGCCGGAGCGCCTGCACCTGAAGGGTGTCGACCTGGCCACGGGTGCCGTCACCGAACTCGGGCCGCGCGCCGTGCACGCGCCCCGCTACGTCGACGGCGACCATGTACTCGTCACCGCGTGGTCGCCGTCCCAGAAGGCGGACCGGGCCGAGGTGGTGACGGTGTCGACGGGAGCGGTCCGGGTGGTGAGCGCGGCGGGCGAGGCGGCCGACGCCCTCGGGCCGGTCCTCGGGCCGGGCAACCGCGTCTGGCTCGTGTACGCCACCGACAAGGCGGTGTGGGCCGTTCCCGTCGCCGGCGGACAGCGGGTGCGGCTCGGCGCCGTCCCCAAGGGCGCCACGGCCGTTGCCGTCGACCCGTTCGGGACGCAGGCGCTGCTGGCAGAGCGCAACCGCGACGCCGAGCAGCTGCGGGCACTGACCCTGCGCGGGCTGCCGTCCACGGGTGGGGGTGGGGGCTGAGGTAGGGTGTTGCCCCGTGGCGAAACACATCTTCGTGACGGGAGGCGTGGCCAGCTCGCTCGGTAAGGGCCTGACCGCCTCGTCCCTGGGTCGACTGCTCAAGTGCCGGGGACTCCGGGTCACCATGCAGAAGCTCGACCCGTACATCAACGTCGACCCCGGCACCATGAACCCGTTCGAGCACGGCGAGGTGTTCGTCACCGACGACGGTGGCGAGACCGACCTCGACCTCGGGCACTACGAACGGTTCATCGACGAGAGCCTGCACCGCGACTCCAACGCGACGACGGGGTCGATCTACCAGAGCGTGATCGGCAAGGAGCGCCGCGGCGACTTCCTCGGCAAGACGGTGCAGGTGATCCCGCACATCACCGACGAGATCAAAGACCGCATCACCCGCCTCGCCTCCGACGACGTCGACGTCGTGATCACCGAGGTCGGTGGCACGGTCGGCGACATCGAGATCCTCCCGTTCCTCGAGGCCATCCGGCAGTTCCGCAAGGACGTCGGTCGCGACAACGTCTGCTATGTGCACGTCACGTTGGTGCCGTACCTGGGCCCGTCGGGCGAGCAGAAGACGAAGCCCACCCAGCACTCCGTCACCGAGTTGCGCAGCCGGGGCATCCAGCCCGACGTCATCGTGTGCCGCAGCGACCGTCCCATCTCGCCCGGGCTCAAGCGCAAGATCTCGCTGCTGTGCGACGTGCCCGTCGAGGCCGTCGCCAGCGCCGTCGACGCGTCGAACCTCTACGAGATCCCGCTCGTGCTGCACGAGGAGGGCCTCGACGACCAGGTGTGCCAGCTGCTGCACCTGCCCGGCCGGCCCGACCTGTCGGGATGGGAGGCGTTGGTCGAGCGCATCGAAGCGGCGGTGTCGCCGGTGCGCATCGGCCTCATCGGCAAGTACGTCAACCTGCCCGACGCCTACCTGTCGGTGGCCGAGGCCTTGCGCCACGGGGGCTACGAGCACGGGGCCAAGGTCGAGATCGTCTGGATCCAGGCCGAGGAGGTCGAGGGCCTGCTGGCCGACGGCCGCCTCCACGACCTCGACGGCATCGTGATCCCCGGCGGCTTCGGCGAGCGGGGCATCGAGGGCAAGATCGCCGCCGCCGGTTACGCCCGCGAGAACGGCATCCCGTGCCTGGGCCTGTGCCTGGGCCTGCAGGTGATGGTCATCGACGTGGCCAGGAACGTCGCCGGGCTGGCCGGCGCCAACTCCCGCGAGTTCGACAGCACGTCGCCCCACCTGGTCATCGACCTCATGGACGAACAGCGCGAGGTGGTCGACATGGGAGGCACCATGCGGCTGGGGGTCTACCCGGCCCGCCTGGTGCCCGGGTCGCAGATCGCCAAGGCCTACGGCGAGGAGCTGGTGTACGAGCGTCACCGCCACCGCTACGAGGTCAACCCCCGCTACCGCCATCGGCTGGAGGACGTGGGCCTGGTGTGCTCGGGTACCTCCCCCGACGACCGGCTGGTCGAGTACATCGAGCTGCCCGGCCATCCGTACTGGGTGGGCACGCAGGCGCATCCCGAGTTCAAGAGCCGGCCCGATCGGGCCCACCCGCTGTTCCGCGAGCTCATCGCGGCGGCCCTGCACCGGGCCGAGGGCCGGGCGCCGCGCCTGATCGAGATTGCCCGCGTTCCGCAAGCTCGCTGAGCGGGAGGTCTACCGGGGCAGCCTGATCTCGGTCGCCGTCGGCCGCTTCGCGGCGCCGACGGGGGAGGAGTTCGAGCGCGACGTCGTGCACCACCCCGGCGCAGTGTCGATCGTCCCCGTGCTCGAGGACAGCCGCACGGTGGTCCTCCTGCGCCAGTACCGTGCGGCCATCGACCGTGACCTGCTCGAGATACCCGCCGGCAAGCGCGACGTGGCGGGCGAGGCGCCCGAGCTCACCGCCCATCGCGAGCTGGCCGAGGAGATCGGCATGCGCGCCGGGCGCCTCCAGCCGTTGGCCGAGTTCTTCAACTCGCCCGGGTTCTGCGACGAGCACTCCTTCGTGTTCATGGCGCTCGACCTCGAGCCGTGTGACAACTCCCTGCAGGGGGTGGAGGAGCAGCACATGACCGTCGAGCACGTGGCTCTCGCCGATGTTCCCCGCCTCATCGCCGCCGGCGAGCTGGTGGACGCCAAGTCGATCATCGGCCTCACGCTCGCCATCGAGGCCCTGCGGTGATCCTCTTCGCCCTCACTCGTTCGCCTTCGGCTCACTCCGTTCCGGCGAGCTCTATCGTGCTCGGCTCCGGGGCACAGCCCCTCCGCCTCGCGCTGAAAACCTTCTGCCCCGGCATCCAGAGGGGGCGCCTGCGGCGCCGAACGTGGCCGCCGGACGTGCGCGGCCGCCGGCCGCTCTCAGCGCCGAAGGCGCTCACTCCGGATGGCGGCACTAGGGAAGGTTGCTGTGCGGAGGGTCGCCGGCTTTGCCGGCGTGCCCGGTGCGCCTTCAAGCTCGTCCGAACGGAGCGAAGCGAGTGAGGACGAAGGAATGATCGTCGGAGTTCCGCGAGAGACGAAGACGCGCGAGTACCGCGTGGCGTTGACGCCCGACGGCGTGCGCGAGCTGGTGAGCGGCGGGCACCGGGTGGTGGTGGAGCGCGGGGCGGGGGAGGGCTCGGCGCTGGCCGACGACGGGTACGTCGCCGCCGGCGCCACCCTTGGCGACGCCACCGAGACGTGGGCCGCCGACCTGGTGGTGAAGGTGAAGGAGCCGCAGCCCGAGGAGTTGACGTTCCTCCGGCCCGGGCTGGTGCTGTTCACCTACCTGCACCTGGCCGCGTACCCGAAGGTGGGCAAGGCGCTGCTCGATGCCGGCGTCACCGCCCTGGCCTACGAGACAGTGCAGCTCGACAGCGGTGCCCTGCCGCTGCTGGCACCGATGAGCGAGGTGGCGGGCCGGATGGCGCCCCAGATCGGGGCCCATTATCTCGAGCGGGAGAACGGCGGCCGGGGCGTGCTGCTCGGCGGTGCGCCCGGCGTGCGACCGGCGCGCGTCGTGGTGATCGGCGCGGGCAACGTGGGCTGGAACGCGGCGTGGATCGCCCAGGGGATGGAGGCGGAGGTGCTGCTGCTCGACCGCAACCTCGACCGCCTCCGCTGGGTCGACCAGATCCACAAGGGCCGCATCATGACGCTGGCCTCCAACCGGGGCACCGTCGAGCGAGCAGTGGCGTCGGCCGATCTCGTCGTGGGCGCCGTGCTGGTGCCGGGCGGGCGGGCTCCCGTCGTCGTCACCGAGGACATGGTGCGCGGCATGCAAACCGGCTCGGTCATCGTCGACGTCGCCATCGACCAGGGCGGGTGCATCGAGACCATCCACGAGACGACGCACGACGACCCCGTGTACGAGGTGCACGGGGTCGTGCACTACGCCGTGGGCAACATCCCTGGTGCGGTGCCGCACACGTCGACGTACGCGCTCACCAACGCGACCCTTCCCTACGTGGCGCTGGTCGCCGACCACGGCGTGCGCGGCGCGGCCGAACGCGATCCCGCCTTCCGGTACGGCGTCACGACGGTCGCCGGCCAGGTCACGAACGCAGCGGTGGCGGGTGCCCTCGGTGTCGACGCGGTGGACGCAGTCACCGCGCTGGCCGCGTTGTAGGGACGCAGTGGCTGCGTCCCTGACACGGGAGTCGGAGGAGTTCCTCTCGTGGCTGGCGGTCGAGCGAGGTCGGGCTGCCAACACCCTGGCCGCCTACCGCCGCGATCTGCGCGCCTACGAGGAGTTCCTCGCCGGTCGGG
>Ga0070741_10015038_pt1 | contig 13228 bp, 14 predicted proteins | sample Coa_R1_4_FD_66440 | JGI IMG/M metagenome (GOLD analysis project Ga0070741, IMG submission 66440) | Surface soil microbial communities from Centralia Pennsylvania, which are recovering from an underground coalmine fire - Coalmine... | ecosystem: Environmental > Terrestrial > Soil > Unclassified ... | reverse complement strand
CGGCTCGGCCTGCAGATACACAAGTTCATCTGGGACCCGGCGCTGAAGGGCGTGTGATTAACAAACTAGCTCCTGGCCTCTAGCCATCAGCGAGGAGCTAGAAGCTAGCAGCTAAGGCGGCCAATCCGCCCTGAAATTGCATCTTATATGGCAGAGATTCACCATCGAATGGCTGACCGTGGCCACAAATCCCCGGCGGTAGTGCTGCTGAGCGGGGGAATGGACTCGTGCGTGTGCGCGGCGCTGGCGGCGAGGGATTACGATGCTGCCGCCCTGCACATCAGCTACGGACAACGCACGGAGAAGCGCGAACGCGAGGCCTTTCTGGCCATCTGCGACCGGCTGGCCATCCGTAAGCGTTTGCTGATCCGCAATGACGCGCTGCACGCCATCGGGGGCTCAGCCCTGACCGATCCGGAGTTGGAAGTCCCCAGCGCCAGCGAGGTGATCGGCGGCGAGATACCCATCACCTACGTCCCGTTCCGCAATGCCCATTTTCTTTCGGTCGCGGTCAGTTGGGCGGAGGTGCTGGGCGCCGACAAGGTGTATATCGGGGCCGTGGCCCAGGACAGTTCCGGCTATCCTGACTGCCGGCCGGAGTATTACCGGGCCTTTAACGAAGTGGTGAGGACGGGCACCCGTGAGGGACGCATCGAAATTAGCACCCCGCTGATCGGGATGCGCAAGTCGCAGATCGTGCGGCTTGGCCTTGAATTGGGCGCGCCCTTCGATTTAACGTGGTCCTGCTACAGCCGCGAGGACCGCGCCTGTGGCCTGTGCGACAGCTGTGTGTTGCGCCTGCGCGCTTTCCAGAATGCAGGCGCGCGCGACCCCATCGCCTACATGACCCCGGCGGTCTCGGGGTAAGGGATGGTAGCAGGTAGATTTCAGAGTTGAGCCGGGAGGCTGAAATGAAGCTGCGTCTAACGTATTGCGTGCTGGCAGTGCTGGCGGCGGCCCTGATGGCTCCGCCCGCCTGGTCGCAAAGCATGGCCACGGTCAAAGGCAAGGCCCTTGACGTTCAGGGTAAGCCCATCGTGGGAGCGACGGTGGAATATTCCAACCAGGACACAGGGCAGAAATACAACCTGAAGACCAACAAAAAGGGCGAATTTTTCTCTCTGGGCATTGCCCCGGGGAAATACAAGATATCGCTGATCCAAAACGGCCAGGTGCTGTTCTTCTTCAACGGTGTCCTGGTGCAACTCGGCTCGGATGAAAACGTCACCGATTTCAACCTGCAGAAAGAGCAGGCGGCGGCCAAGCAGAAGGCTGAGTCGCAGATGACCGAGCAGCAGAAGCAGCAACAGGAAAAGGTGCAGAAGGAAAATGCCACCATCAAGAGTCTGAACGAGAAGCTGGCGGCAGCTTCCGCGGCGGAGCAGGCGGGCAACTACGACCAGGCGGTGGCCGTACTGAAAGACGCCACCACCATTGACCCCAACCGCGACTTGCTGTGGTTCAAGCTGGGCGATGCCTACCGGGGCGCGGCCACCAAGCAGACCGATGCCGCCCAGAAAACCCAGAATTACAACGACTCCATTGCCGCCTATCAAAAGGCGCTCACCATCAAGCCCAACGATGGCGCTTATCTCAACAACCTGGGCGACGTGCAGGCCAAGGCGGGCAAGACGGACGACTCCATCAAGACCTTTACCCAGGCGGCGCAAGCCGACCCCACCCACGCCGCGCAGTATTACTTCAATCTGGGAGCGGTGCTTACCAATACCGGCAAGGTGGATGACGCGGTGCAGGCGTTCGATAAGGCCATTGCCGCCGATCCCACCAAGGCCGACGCTTATTACTGGAAGGGCGTGAACCTGCTCGGCAAAGCCACCACCGACAAGGCGGGCAAGATGACCGCGCCGCCGGGAACGGCGGAGGCTTTCAACAAGTACCTGGAGTTGCAGCCCCAAGGCACCTACGCCGATGCCGCCAAGCAGATGCTGGCCAGCATTGGAGCCTCGGTGGAGACCAGCTTCGGCAAGGCCAAGAAGAAGACCAGCAGGCGGCAATAGGCGAAGTGATTTGCTGCAAAAGGGCGGCGTGCGTGCCGCCCTTTTTCCCCACCTCTTTTCCTGCCAGATAATTACGTTTGTCATGTTGGGTGTGGGCGAAACGCCCAAATCAAGCGAATCAGCCGGCTGCGCTCAAGATGACAGCGGAATTTGTGTTTATGGCGCTCCAGCGTTCATGCACCATCGTGTGCACTAAGTGCTCCTTCGCCATAGCCGCCTGAGCTCTCTTTCAGGTAGATTAGCGCTTCCCCCTTTTACGCCGCGCTGCGCACCAGCGAAGGTGCCGGCGTGTCTCGGAGGACACCATCGCCAGCCCAACCCCAGCTCCCGAGCTCTCGGCCCATGCTGCGGCCGCTTCCGTCTCCGCCACCAACGGCACCCTGATATCCATGCTGCGGGTTTCCGACAAGGTCAGCGACCTTATTTTTTCCCCGGGTCGGCCGCCGCAGGTTGAATTGAACGGACAACTCACGCCGGTCGCGCAATTGCCGGTGCTCAGCGCCGATGACACGCGGCGCATTGCCGGCGACCTGATCGGCAACAACAAGCAGGCTATGACCAAACTGCGCGAGCAGGGTGCGTGCGATATTTCCTACAGCCTGCCGGGCTCGGCGCGCTTCCGGGTCAACATTTTTATTCAGCGGGGCACCTGCGCCATCGTGATGCGGGTGATTCCCAACGCCATTCCCGACTTCGCGGGCCTGCACCTGCCGCCCCAATTGGCCGAAATCGTCAACCTCAAAAACGGCATTGTGCTCATTACCGGACCTACCGGTTCCGGCAAGTCCTCGACCATGGCCGCCATTGTGGGCCACATGAACCAGGAGCGCGCCTACCACATCCTTACCATCGAGGATCCGATCGAGTTTCTGCACACTCACAAGCGCTGCACCATTCACCAGCGCGAACTGCACAGTGACACGCCCAGTTTCGCGCTGGCGCTGCGCGCCGCCCTGCGCCAGGCTCCCAAGGTGATCCTGGTGGGGGAAATGCGCGACCGGGAGACCATCGAAATCGCGCTGGAAGCGGCCGAAACCGGACATCTGGTGATGTCCACGCTGCATACCATTGATGCTTCCAAGACGGTGGAACGCATTATCGGCGTCTTCCCGCAATCGGAACAACAGGGCATTCGCAACCGCCTGGCGCGCTCCTTCCGCTACATCATTTCCCAGCGCCTGCTGCCCCGCAAGGACGGCAGCGGCCGCGTGGCCATCATCGAAATCCTCACCTCCACTCTGCGTACCCGCGAGTACGTGGAAAAGGGCGAGCGCGACGGCAAGACCCTGCTCGATGCCATGCGCACCGGCAGCCAGGACGGCATGCAGCACTTCGACGGCGAGATCGAGAAACTGATCCGCGCCGGAGTAATCGAACTGGAAAGCGGGCTCTCCTATGCCACCAACGCCGGCAACCTTCGCCTGGAAGTGGCCGACCTGGTGGGGCCGCCGCCGCCCGAGCCCGAGCCGCCGAAACCTGAGCCGTCCGGTGAAACCGAGCTGGAAATCGAGCGCTAAGCCTGCGGTTCACCATAGAGGCGGGGAGAAAAACAGGACCAAGGCGATCTTTCCTTCGCGGGGAGACAGCGATGGGATGGCGCGCCATCTGCGCGCAACCAGTGAAAAGGCTCTTTATCGTCAAGGTTTGGAAATTGCGCTAAAATGCCGGCAATTGCAAGCGGGCGAGGCGAATCACGAACAGAGCCTTGCAACGGAGTCAATTCCTGTGAGGACCCAAGTCGCAAGGGCCTGTGGTCTTATGCTGGCAATCACAGCAGTAATCTACGGCGGGGTTCGTGTGTCCAAACACTACCACGCGAATTCATCGCTTACTCCAGCGACATCCCGAGCGCACCAGGCGCCTAACTTCGCGCTATCAACTAGCGACGGCAAAATTGTCCACCTATCCGACTATCGCGGGAAAGCCGTCCTGCTTAACTTCTTCGGAGATACTTGCGAACCATGTCTAAAGGAAAGCCCGTGGCTGGTCGAGATTCAAAAACGAGACAGGGCAAAAGGCCTTGAAATTATAGGAATCGAGATGTATGGCGCATCGAACGATGCCATAAAGAGCTACGCGAAGCAGTTCGGCACAAACTACGTCGTTGTTCATGGGAACGAAGCCGTCGGGAATGAATACGGAATCGCAAGTTTTCCGACCAGCTATTTCCTGAATGCCCAAGGCACAATTGTTGCGGCTACAGTCGGTCTGCACAGCGAGAAAGAGACTGAAGCTGAGGTGCAAACCGCACTCGCCAGCAAGTGAACGTCATCAGTGAATCTCTACTGTTGATAAATCGCCATCTCACCAGCGACATGAATCGGGCTTCTCGCCGGAAGCTTCTGCTGACTACCCGCCATGGACTTCGCTATCATCGAGGCCATGAGCGCAACCCCGGCCACCGTCTTGCCCTTCGCGGAAGCCCGCGCCCTCGTAGAGCAGCAGGCGGCAGCCATTGCGGCCGCTGAGCCCGAGCCGGTGGAGCTGGAGCACGCGGGCGGGCGGGTGCTGGCGGAGGCGCTGGTTGCGGACCGTGATTTCCCTCCCTTCCCGCGCTCGGCTCGCGATGGCTATGCCGTGGGTGCGGCTGACGTGGCACAGGTTCCAGCCACACTGAAGATCATCGGCGAGAGCAGGGCTGGCGCCGCGCCCGGAGATGCCCCCGCGCGGTTGCGCAGCGGGGAGGCGGTGCTCATCATGACGGGAGCGCCAGCGCCGGCGGGTGCTGACGCCGTGGTCATGGTGGAGTACACCTCGCGACGCGGCGACACAGTTGAAATCCAGAAGGGTGCCGCAGCCGGGGAAAACATAGTGCCTCGAGGCAGCGAGGGCCGCGCCGGGGACGTGCTGCTGAAATGCGGCCAGCGCCTGGACGCGGCGGGAGTGGCGGTGGCCGCATCGGTCGGCAAAGCCAGCCTGCTGGTTCAAGCCCTGCCCCGGGTAGCCATCCTGGCCACCGGCGATGAGATTGTGGATGTCGCCGCCACGCCCGGTCCCAACCAGATCCGCAATTCCAACAGCTACTCCTTGGCAGCGCAGGTGCGTTCTGCCGGCGGTTTGCCCGTGCTGCTGCCCATCGCGCCGGATGAACCGGTCCAGTTGCGCCGCTTGATTGAACAGGGATTGCAGGCTGACCTGCTGCTCCTGGCCGGCGGCGTCTCCATGGGCAAATACGACCTGGTGGAGCAGGTGCTGGGCGAACTGGGGGCAGAATTCTTCTTTACCGGCGCATTGATCCAGCCGGGAAGGCCGGTGGTGTTCGGGCGCGCCCGGGAAAAATATTTTTTTGGACTGCCGGGAAATCCGGTCTCCACCATGGTGACCTTCGAGTTGTTCGCCCGGCCCATGCTGGAGGCCCTGGGAGGAGCCACGCCGCGCCCATTAACCTTCTTCCCCGTCCGCCTGAAACGAGAAATCAAGGTCAGGCCGGGGCTGACGCGCTTCCTGCCCGGGCTCCTCAGCGGGCAATTTGGCGAACTGGAGGTTGAGCTGGCGTCCTGGCAGGGCTCTGGCGACATTGCCGGCGCGGCACGCGCCAATTGCTACGTGGTGGTTCCGCCGGACCGCCAGGGCATTGCCCCGGGGGAGACTGTAGCGGTGTGGATGAAGGGTTAATCCGCCCGGGACGCCCGTAAATCATTCTGGTGAGACAGTCCCTCTTCGCCTCAAGGGGTAAATTCATTTCCACACGTATTTCCGCCGCTGCATAAGTTGTGGCAAAATCTCCTGAACAGGGGCGTGAGACATGTCTACTACTACTGCTGTTGCGCCGGCCACTCGTGCGCGCTCGGGATCGCAAGTAAAACTCGTCTTTTTCGTGATTTTCTTTGCGGTGACCGCGTTCGTCACATACATGAAGAACGCGCAGATATTCGATTCTTCCTCGCAGATCGCGCGACATTTCGCGCCAGGAACGCTGTTTCTGATTCCACACGCGATTTTTGCTGGCTTGGCGCTGATCATGGGCGCCTTCCAGTTTTCCAATCGGCTGCGCAGCCGTCATCTCCGCGTGCATCGCGTCATGGGCTACATATACGTCCTTAGCGTGATGATCGGCGCCCCGATCGCGATTCCTCTGGCGGCGCGGGTCGACACTCCTTCGCTGGCGGCGGCATCAGCGGTGCAGGCATTCGGATGGATGTTCTGCACAGGAGTCGCGCTCTACTGCATCCGCACTGGCAACGTCCAGCAACACCGGCGCTGGATGATTCGCGGCTATCCCTTCGCCATGGTCTTCACCGTAGCCCGTATCCTCATTCCCATTCCGCCTATCCTACGCAGTGGATTCGTTGGGATCGAGATAGTCGTTTGGACATCGATTGCGCTGGCTGCCTTCTTGCCGAGTGTATTTCTGGAATGGGGATCGGTCGTGCGGCGGCCCGCTCCGGCTAAAGCGTTGGCGAGGCAGAGGTTTTAGGCGCCTGGGTGCGCCCGTGGCAGAAAGGGGCGTCAAGTTCGCGACAACTCCTGCTGCTGTAACACGGGCGTCACCCGCAGCATGGCTACAGAAGCTCAGTCTGGAATCGCCGCCCAAAGCTCAGAAAAGCCCCTTAGCCCGGTGTCAAGGGATTAATGAGAGAGCTTTTCGCCTCCACACTCCCCGGTTCAGTTCCGCAGCCATGGATTTTGTTCCCTGCTGTACCATGGACTTAGCGGCAGATGGCCAAGAAACTCTCCCATTACGATTCGGCGGGCAAGGCGCGCATGGTGGATGTTTCCGCCAAGGCGGCCACGGCGCGTACCGCCGAAGCCAGCGCTTTCGTAGCCCTCTCGCCGCAGGTACTGGAAGCGCTGCCCGGCAATCCCAAGGGCGATCCCCTGGAAGTGGCTCGTTTGGCTGGCATTATGGCGGCCAAGCGCACCGCCGAACTCATTCCCCTGTGCCATCCGCTACCTCTCTCGCACGTTGATGTGCAGGTAGAGCTATGCGAGAATGGCGTCGCTATTAGCTCCCAAGTAACCACCACCGCCCCCACCGGGGTGGAGATGGAAGCGCTGGTGGCCGCCAGCATCGCCGCCCTGACCGTGTACGACATGTGTAAGGCCCTGGACAAGGGCATAGAGATCCGCGAAGTGGTCCTGCAACGCAAGTCGGGCGGAAAGAGCGGCGACTACCGGCGCGCCGGCAAGAGCTCAGGCTGAGATGCCCGCTAACGTCAAAGTACTGCTGGTGGACGACAACCCCATGGTGCTGGGAATGCTGCGCCAGGCGCTGTCTTCGCTGGCCACGGTCAGCACCGCCACGGATGGCGCGGACGCCCTGCTGAAGGCGGTGGACGACCCTCCAGACCTGCTGATCAGCGACTACCAGATGCCGGGCATGGACGGCCGGCAACTGGTGGAGAAGCTCAAGAGCCGCCCGGCCACGGCCGCCACGGCTGTCATCCTGCTGGCCAGCAAATCCGATATCGCCGACAGGCTCAGCATGCAGGAGCCCGTGGACGACATGCTGGAAAAGCCCTTCTTCATCAAGGAAGCCACCACCCGCATCAAGCGTGTGATTGACAAGATCGCGCTGGAAAAAATGGCCAAGGAAGCCCCGGGCGGGAGCATGGTTCGCGGCAGCCTGGCGCAGATGAACGTTATTGACCTGGTGCAGTCGCTGGAAATGGGGCGCAAGAGCTGCTCGCTCATCATCACCCATGAAAATGAACGTTGCGAAATGTTCTTTGTGGAGGGCCAGATCAGGCACGCGGCCTATGGCAGCCTGGTAGGCGATGCCGCGGTGTACAAAGTGCTCTCCTGGACGGGCGGCAACTTCCAGATTGATTTCGACGGCCGCAGCAACAACAAGAGCACCACTCTCTCCACCCAGGGGCTGCTGATGGAAGGGCTGCGCCTGCTCGATGAAGCCAACCGGGGCGCGGAAGACAATGTCCTCGGCAACTGAGACGGCAGCCCGCACCGCGGCGGTGCTTACGGTAAGCGATTCGGTGGTGGCCGGTTCGCGCCAGGACGGCTCCGGACCGGCAGTAGCGGCGGCGCTGGAGAAAGCGGGCTACCAGGTGGTAAAGCGCGAAGCCGTACCCGACGAGCGCAATCACATCGAGAACGCGCTGGTAGGACTGTGCGAGCAGGCCCGGCTGGTGGTGACCACCGGCGGCACAGGGGTAGCCACCCGCGATGTCACGCCGGAAGCGACGCTCTCCATCTGTGACCGCGAGGTGCAGGGCATCGGCGAACGCATGCGCGCCGAAGGCGTGAAGAAAACACCGCTGGCAGCACTCAGCCGCGCTCTCTGCGCAACTCGCGGAACTTCGCTGGTGCTCAATTTGCCAGGCAGTCCCCAGGGAGCAACCGAATCCCTGGCTGCGGTGATTGACCTTCTGCCTCACGCCCTCGACCTGCTGGCAGGCAAGACGGCGCACAGCGAATCAAAGTAGGGCGCCCCAGTTGGGGGCAAATTTCTGGCAACCGGCTCCGGGCGTGCATCATCACTTGCCAGCAAAGGGGATTCACAAAAAGCAGCGGTATGGCGACTGGCGGAGCACCCTACTCACTTGCTGGGGGGTTACGGAGGGCTCACCCGCCCCTGTTGGGCTTGACGCTGAACGGGAATAGCTTCTAAAAGATACACAGGGAGAGTCGCTTATAGGTGGGAGGCATTTATGGTTCTCTGTCCGGAGTGTGAAACCGATCTCGACATCGAGGAAGACGAGGTGGACGAGGGCGAAATCGTTTCCTGCCCGGAGTGCGGCACCGATTTCGAGGTAGTCACGACTAATCCACTGGAGTTGAACCCGATCGACGAAGAGGACGAGGAAGAGGCAAAAGAGGAGGAGGAGGACGGCGACTATTCCTAGCGTCCGCTGGGATAGGCAATGCACCTCCGGCGGCCACTTCTCTGCAAAGCAATTGCATTCAGCTCAACCAGGACGAAATCGCAAGGTGGGCGGCACTGCGCTTGTGCTGGCATTGTTGCTTACCCTGATACCAGCGACCGAGCCAGCCCGCGCGGCAGCCCTTCCCCGCGACAAGAGAGCCGAGCAAAGCCATGATGGACTGATCTTCGGCACGGTGTGGAATGCTAAGGACCAACCAGTGTACGGAGTGCGCGTCAAAATACGTCGCGCTGCTGATAAGAAAGCGCGCTGGCAGGTCTATTCCAATCACGTGGGTGAGTTTGAGCAACTGGTGCCCGCCGGCAAATACGTGGTCTGGGCGGACGTAAAGCGCCCGAAGAAGGCCAAAAGGGATGACCAAAGTAACCATTGGTCGCCGCCCCAGGTCACAGTGCAAGTCCAGAATGACGTGCGGGTGGACGTCGGGCTGCATCTAACAGAGTAGCAGCTCAAGTTACATCAGGGCACAGGGAGGTCTTTTGTGAAGAAGACCTGGGCTTTTTTGGTTGGGTTGGTGCTGGCAGGCACGCTGGCTGCGGCGCAACTGCCTGGGCCGCAGTTCCGTGAAGTAAAGGAACGGGCTCCGCAAACGCGTGCCCTCACTGGGTTCGTGAGCGACCAGCATGGTTCCCCGCTTAGCGACTCGGTGGTCTATCTCACCAATACGCGCACCATGGGCGTGAAAACCTATATCGTGGGCAAAGACGGCATGTATCGCTTTCCCGCCCTGTCTCCCAACATTGACTACCAGGTGTACGCCCAGTACAAGAACCACAAGAGCGACACCAAGACGCTCAGCTCGTTTGACAGCCGCCCGAATGCCGTAATCAATCTGAGAGTTGAGATGAAGTAGGTTCTGGGCGGGCACAGGGGGCCGCGCCTGAACTTAAACCGCCAGTTGGCCGCCTGCTCAGCCCTGATCGTTGCCGGCGCGCTTCCACGACATCAGCTCTTCGATGGTAGAGGTGGCGCTGGAAACCGGGTGCTTGTAAGCCTCCACGTCGGCGCGGGTGCCTTCTTCGCCCACCGCCCGGATGCTCAATCCCACCTTCTTTTCGCCGGGATTCATCTTGATGATTTTGAAGTCGGATTCCAGCCCGGGCTCCAAGTGGACCGGTGTTCCGTTTTCGTCCACCGCCTCCGAGTTGTGACACAGGCCTTCGACCCCATCGGCAATCTCCACAAAAGCGCCGAAGCTGGCCACGCGCAGCACCTTGCCGTGCAGCACGTCCCCCACGCGGTGGGTCTGGAAGAAGGTCTCCCACACGTCCGGCTGGAGCTGTTTCACACCCAGCGACAGGCGCCGCTTGTCCGGTTCGATGGCCAGCACGATGGCCTTAACCCGGTCCCCCTTTTTCAGCACTTCGGAGGGATGCTTCACCCGCTTGGTCCAGCTCAGGTTGCTTACGTGCACCAGGCCGTCAATACCATCTTCAATCTCAATAAAGGCGCCGAAATCTGTCAGGTTGCGCACCCGGCCTTCCACCGTGGACCCCACCGGGTACTTCTCCACCAGCGATTCCCAGGGGTTAGCCTCCAACTGCTTCATGCCCAGGGAAATTCGCCGCTCGGCGGGATTCACCGCCAGCACCTCGGTCTCAATGGTGTCGCCCACGTTGACCAGTTTGGAGGGATGCTTCATGCGCTTGGACCAGGTCATCTCGCTGACGTGCACCAGCCCTTCGATGCCCTGTTCCAGTTCCACAAAAGCTCCGTAATCCGTGACACTGATCACCCGGCCCTTGACCCGCGCGCTCACCGGATAGCGCTGGGCCGCATCCAGCCAGGGATCGGGAGTGAGCTGCTTGAATCCGAGAGAAACCCGCTGCTTGTCCTTGTCGAACTTGAGCACCTTTACCTGAATCTCATCGCCCACGTTCACCAGGTCGCGGGGATGGGTCAGCCGCCCCCAGGACATGTCGGTAATGTGCAGCAGGCCGTCAATGCCGCCCAGGTCCACGAAGGCGCCGTAATCGGTCAGGTTCTTCACCGTGCCGGTCAGCACCGCCCCTTCGTGCAGGTGCTCCATAATCTTTTCGCGCTTGGAAGCCTGTTCCTCTTCCAGAAGCTGCTTGCGCGAAACCACAATGTTGCCCCGCTTCTTATTGAGCTTGATGACGTGAACTTCAATTTCCTGGCCCTTAAAACCTTCCAGGTTGCGCACCGGCCGCAAGTCTGCCTGCGAGCCCGGCAGGAAGGCATGGGCGCCGTTAATGTCCACGGTAAGCCCGCCCTTGATGCGGTCCACCACTACGCCCCGGATCGGCCGCTTCTCATTGTGGGCCGCTTCAATTTCGTCCCACGCCCGCAACCGCTGCGCCTTGAGGTGGGAAAGATTGATGTAGCCTTCCTCGGTCTCGCCCTTCTCCACCATCACGTCAATGGCATCACCGGCCTGCACCTTGGGCTTGCCTTCGTGGTCCAGCACTTCGGCAATAGGCACCATGCCTTCGGATTTGGCGCCGATGTCCACCACTACCTGAGTGGGCGTGACTTTGAGCACGGTGCCCTTAAGGACATGGTCGTCGCCGGAGGCGGTTTCGGGTTCAGAGGTGAAGGTTTCCAGTGCGGTGGCGAAATCGTCTGTTGTCATGTTTTCTTTTTGGGTCTGAGCGGAAGTGGCGGATTGCGAGGTCATGCGAGTTTCTGATTCCGAGGACTGAGATGCAAACTGGGGTTCCAGGTTGCTGCTGATGGTGTCTTCGAGCGCCATAATGATACCGGTGCACCCGAAAGACGCGGGGTGGAACGAGCTAGGCAGATGAACTGCTGGCTTGTATCTCGGTGTGGTTGACCCGTCCTACAAAGCGCTGAAAACTGCTTTCAGCCGGCGGATCGTCTTACGGGAAACCCGCGTCTCTACGGAACCCTTCGACTATAGCAACCGCTCGCAAAAAGTGTCAAACCAGCGGGAAAAATTTCGGTTCGCCGAAACTGCACTGGCGCAGGTGCAGCGGCATTTTTCGCCCTTGCCCCTCGATTCTTCGCTAAAAATGCGCCTCTGGCCCGCCTGCGACCGCGAAGGCCGGGGGAAGCTCGGAAAAGCTGATGCACATCTGCTACTCTCGGCGGCATGGACTATCTGTGGACGCCGTGGCGTTACGCCTACGTAACCGGCGCACGCAAGCCTGAAGGCTGCATTTTCTGCCAAGCCGCCAAACTGCCCGACGCCGAAGCCGGCATCGTTTATCGCGGTTCGTCTTGTTACGTGATCCTCAATGCCTATCCCTACACTTCCGGTCATGTGATGATCGTGCCCTATCAGCATGAGGACGAGTTGCAGAAACTGGACGCGGCCACGGCCCACGAAGTAATGGACCTTTGCCAGCGCATGGAAAGCGTGCTTCGCCAGGTGTACCGGCCGGATGGCATTAACCTGGGCATGAATATTGGCCAGGCGGCAGGCGCCGGCGTGGCCGACCACATCCATGTGCACTTGCTGCCACGCTGGGCCGCCGACACCAATTTCATGACCACCACGGCCGAGACCCGCGTCCTGCCGGAAGCCCTGGAAACCACCTACCAGAGACTGCGGGAGAAGCTGCAAACCTAGCCATCAGCTCTCAGCCATCAGTTTTCAGCCCGTGAACCGGCACTCAGCAGTTGTGCGGAGGCAATCCAGGGCGGGCGGTTAGCAGCAGAAGAGATTCAGGGCTAAATGCTAAGTGCTGGATGCTAATTGCTCGCCGTCCACGGCTGAATGCTTACTGCTGAGTGCTGCTTTGAGTGCTGGATCTCCGCTTCCCCGGGTTCACCCCGCCCGGCCCTACCGCATCCTAAGCATGGGAGCAGGCAAGGAGGAGAAGCACAGATGGCGCATTATGGTGCCTTGCGCAACTTCAAATTACCCGTAGCCGCGGATGTGCGCGGCTCAACCGTGTACGGTCTGGAAGACGAAAAGATCGGAAAGCTGGATGACGTCATACTCGACCACGGCACTGGCGAAGTTAAGTATGCGGTGGTGGACAGTGGCGGTTGGCTCAAGAGCCACAAGTTTCTGGTCCCGGCGGACCGCATTTTTCCCTACGCCAAGAGCCCTGGCGATTTCGTGGTCGGCGTGACCAAGCAGCAGATCAAGGAATTCCCCGTCTACGACGAGAGGACCCTCGAATCTGATGACAACTGGAAAAGATTCCAGGACGAGTACGAAAAGAGCTGGCATGATGACCCGGTACAGCATCATCGCCGGTCGGATCGGAATGTAACCCCGCCGGAAACAACTGGGACTCAGGTCTCCGGAGCGCCGGCGCGGGATCGCGAATTGACTGCCGCGGAGCTCTACCCCGAACCCCTTCACGACAAGTTCAGTTCGCCGATGCCCAGCGGCGGCAAATTGACCGAGCACCCCGGCGGCACCGTTGACCGGGC
>Ga0070741_10015037_pt1 | contig 13229 bp, 10 predicted proteins | sample Coa_R1_4_FD_66440 | JGI IMG/M metagenome (GOLD analysis project Ga0070741, IMG submission 66440) | Surface soil microbial communities from Centralia Pennsylvania, which are recovering from an underground coalmine fire - Coalmine... | ecosystem: Environmental > Terrestrial > Soil > Unclassified ... | reverse complement strand
GGCCGGAGTGCCGGTCTGCAGCCGGTCGTCTATATGGGTCGGCGGCTGCCTGGTGGTGACCTGAACCAAAGTGCTTGTCATAACTCAAAAAAATTGCCCGCGCCATTGTAGGCGGGAGGCTCCGGCTCACCCACGACGGTGAGCTTCGGGTTCTGTTTGACGCCCGGGAGGAGAGCTTCTGATACCCAGAGCTCGTCGAGCCGCGCGGTGTTGTGAATGCGGCACACGCGCGGCGCCGGACCCGGCAGCGCGGATCGGAGAGCGACTTCCACGGCATCGCGATCGGAGTCCAGCGCTATCGGAAGCGGGCCTTCGCGAGTATTGCCGCCGGGTTCGCACGCGGTCAGCAGGTTGACGTAGCTGACGACGGCATCGTATGCGTCGGCAAAGCGACGCGTCGTGAAATCGGCCATGCCGATTCCCAAACCGTTGCCCAGCGACGGTTTCGTAAGTGAGAGCACGGCAATGCGCTTGAAGTCGGGAATATGCGGACCATCGGAGTTCCGCCAGTGACCGATGATGTTGGGATCCATCCCCGCGCCGGAAATCGTTTTGCCGAGCTCGTCCACGATGAGCAGGTCGAGCGCATCGAACGGGATCCGGGCGAGGTGTTGCTTGGCCAGCCGGAGCAGCCGCATGTCCGCTTCCAGGAACGCTTCGTAGGTGGGCGCAACGGCCTCGATCGCGCAGGGCTGCCGGTATCCGTTCTCGACGACGGCAACGCCGCAGAGGATCTTCGCTTTCGCGATCTGCAACCGCGGAACCGCCCGGACGGAAGGCCACAATTCGTGGCTGTGCGCCTCTTGCGCGCCCTTCTGTTTACCGAGCCCGATGGTGCACATCTTGAGCAGCCCGGACGCCAGTTCGCCCGCCGATTCGGGATGCGTTTTGGTCCTCCCAAGCACGATAATGCCGTCGGCTTCCGCTGCCAGACGGTCCAGGTGTGCGATCGCTCCGTTTTCCGCGGTTCCGAGGACGCAGGTTTCCATGGTGGCGCGTACCGGTACACCGATTGCCTTCTCTTCCACACCGAGGAGCCGCAGAATTTCGGACTGTCCCTCGGGCGTGGCGCCGCCGTGGCTGCCCATCGAAGGGATGATGAACGGATCGGCGCCGGCAGATCGCACGGCGTCGGCGATTCCGGAAAGCAGTTCGACGAACCCGCCGATGCCGCGGCTGCCGGCTGTAATCGCCACCCGCGCGCCTGGTTTCAAGTCGTGCAATGCGCCCGATTCGCGCACACGCCGGCTCGTCTCGCCGCGCACATCGCCAATGTGGTCGGACGGCAGGTGCTGCTCGACGCGGGCCATTTTGGGTAACGGCTGCCGCGGCAGCGACATAGCACGTCTCTTGTCAGTCGGCATAAGCACCTCAGGAGGACAGCATCAGGCCCAGGCTTTGCGCCGGCAAGATGTCCCTCCACTCGTGAATCAACTCCCGATAGGCTTTCCCGACCGGCCGGATATGACGGTCCAGGTCGTACAGTCCCAGCGGATTTACATGGCCGTTGTCTTCGCGTAGCGCCGTGTCCCAATCCACCTGGTCGGTCAGGCTGTACCACGTGAACCCCAGCAGCGGCACGCCGTCCTGTTTCAAACGATGCGCGTTGGCCCATTCCTTGTCCAACCAGCGTGGCGCCATTTCCGCATCCTTCAGGTTGGTTTCGGTGTGCATCACAGGCAGGCCGTAGCGGGCGAAATACTGGTGCGTGATCACGTAGTAGCCGAAAATCTCGCCGGAGGGCGTGATCCCGCCATTCTCATCCACCAGGTGCTCGTTGCTCTTGTAATAGTCGTTGCCCATGATGCAGTGCTGTTTCCGGTGGTTGCGGGCGAACCAGTGGTACTCGTCGCGAGTCATGCCGTTGTCCAGCAGGTACTCGTACATTTTGTAGTCGACCGGATGCCCGTATGTCAGGTCGAGCGAGAGAAACCTTTTTTCGTTGTAAAAGTCGGCCGAACCGGAGGCTTTGGGCTTCGCGGGGTGAAAGTATTCGGAAGACTCGCTCTGGATGAAAATGGCATTCGGCTGCACGTCGAGAATCGATTGCATCGCCAGCAGGTTGGCCCGGCACAGATTCTGCAGCGCGTTCACGAAAGCGCGATCGCTGTGCTCCCGCTCGTTCCACCAGCCGTATTGGGCCGAGAAGAGCGCGGCGATGTAGATCTCGTTCACCGGCGTGTAATAGCGAACCCAGGGAAAGCGTTCGGCGAAGGTCCGGGCGTAAGTTGCGAATAGCCGCGGCCAATCGCGATTCTGGAGTCCACCGATCCAGTCCGGTACGCCGAAGTGACAAAGGTCCGCGATGGGCTTGATGCGGAGTCGGTGCAACTCGCCGAACGTCTCGTCGGCGAAACTCCAGTCGTAGCGATCGTCTCCGAGGTGCACCCTGTAGTATGGCGGCCCGTAGCGCAGGTACTCGATACCGAGTTCGCGGACCAGTTGAAAATCCTGCTTCCAATGTTTGTAGTGGCAGGTCTTCTCCATCTCGTCGACACGGATGGTTCGTCCCTTCCACTCGATTGTCGGGTAACTGTTCTCGATGCCGGTCGCGAAGAGAAACCGTTCATGCATCCTACAAAATGTCCAATCGGCCGCCGTCCACGACCAGCGTGGTGCCGTTGATAAAGCGGGCCTCCGCGGAGGCCAGGAAGCAGATCGCGGCGGCGATATCCTCGGGCTCGCCGACTGCGCCCTGCACCTTTTCCGTACCCTTTTTAATATCAGGGTTGTTCCAGAGCATTGGCGTGTCGACCGCGCCTGGCGCAACGCCATTGATGCGCAATTTGCGCGGCGCGATCTCCTCGCTGAAGCCGCGCGTGAAAGACTCCATCCCGCCCTTCGAAGACGCGTACGGTACAACATTCCTGGTGGTCTCGTGCGCGTGTACGCAACTGACATTCACAAAAGAACCGCCCGGCTGCATGTGCGGCGTTGCGTGCTTGCAGAAGAGAAATACGGAACGGAGATTTACGTTTGATACCGTCTGCAAGTCCTCTTCGAGGAGATCGACGATCGGCTTGAAAGTCATCGTCGCGGCGTCATTGACGACCCGCCCCCTCACGGTCGCGTCGATCACAAAGATGGCCTCGCCGCCGTCCTTCGTGATTTCGCATACGGTTTCGTTCCCGCGCTGCTCATTGAGCTCGGCGCCGGTCACTTTGCCGCCCTCGGAAGCGAAACGTTTCGCGGTCGCCCGGCCAATGCCCGATCCCGCCCCGGTGACCAGGCAGGCTTTGTCACGGAACCTTCCGGCACCGTTAACCCCCATGCAATTTCAGTGTAGGGCGGCAAAGATCAGCGCCGCCGTGAGAATCGAGACGTTAACCGCCGCGGTTGTGCCCACCGGTACGTCGGCACGGGGTGGGGACCACGGACGCACGAACGGCAACGCCGGAGTTTTACAATGGGGCTAGTCATTTGGATGCTGAAACCACTCCGGGTCCTGATTGCGCTGGGGACCGTCATGCTTCCGCTTTCCGCGCAGAAAGCAGCAACAGAAAAAGAAAATGTCGAACAGGGCCGCAAAGAGTTCGAGAAGGCGTGCGGATTCTGCCACGGCGCCGACGCGACCGGCGCACGGGCGCCGGACCTGCTCCGTTCGGTGGTCGTGAACCACGACCGGAATGGCGACCAGATCGGGCCGATCATCCGCAACGGCCGGCCTGAAAAAGGCATGCCGCCGCTGCCGCTGAGCGACGCGCAGGTGGCCGGGATTACGGCATTCCTGCACGCGCGCGTGCGGGAGGCCATACGGAGCAACAAGCTGCCTCCCGAGTACCCCGAAGAGAACCTCCTGACAGGCAACGCGGCCGCCGGCAAAGCGTATTTCAACGGCGCGGGCGGATGCGCCGGATGCCACTCGCCGTCGGCCGATCTGGCCGGCATCGGCAGGAAATTTTCGCCGCTCGATCTGCAGGCGCGCTTTCTGTATCCCGCCGGCAAGAAGCGGACCGCGACCGTAACGACCCGCTCCGGCGGCACTGTGAAAGGCACGCTTCTGCTGCTCGATGAGTTCAACGTGGCCGTGCGCGACCCGTCGGGCTGGTATCATTCGTGGCCGCGCGATTCGGTGAAGGTGGAGGTGAAAGATCCGCTCGAGGCGCATCGCAAGCTGCTTTCGAAATACACGGACAAGGACATGCACGACATCTTCGCGTACCTGGAGACATTGAAGTGAGGAAGCTATTCGCCCTGATATTGTTGGCCTCGGCTTCGCTGGTTGCGCAAGGGCTCGACCCCGCGGCGCTGCTGAAGCCGCCCACCGATACCTGGCCCACGTACAATGGCGATTACTCCGGCCGGCGCTACAGCACGCTGTCGCGCATCAACGCCGCCAACGTGGGATCTCTGACCCTCGCCTGGGCTTTCCAGACGCACGGCGCCGCGCTGAAGTCCACGCCGCTCGAAGTGAACGGGATCCTGTATTTCTCGGTGCCCGATCACGTCTGGGCGATCGACGCGCGCTCCGGCCGGCAGATCTGGCACTACCAACGGCAGTCTGAAGGCGATCACATCGGCCATCGCGGCCTGGCGATGTACAAGGGCTTGCTCTACTTCACCACTCCCGACGGCCTGATGTTCTGCCTGGACGCGCGCAACGGCGAAGTGCGCTGGAAAACCGAGCTGGCCGATCCCAGGCTCGGATACTTCGCCACCGTGGCGCCGCTGGTCGTGCGGGACCACGTCGTCGTCGGCGTGTCGGGCGATGTGACCGATCTGCCCGGATTCCTGGAATCGCTCGATCCCGAGAACGGCAAGATCCAGTGGCGCTTCTACACGGAGCCGAAGCCGGGCCAGCCCGGTTCCGAGACATGGCCGAAAAATGGAGACGCCATGCTGCACGGCGGCGGCATGACCTGGATGACCGGCACCTACGATCCCGAGCTGAACCTGCTTTACTGGGGCACCGGAAATCCGCAGCCGGTGCTTGCCGGCGACGTCCGGCCCGGAGACAACCTGTACACCTGCTCGATTGTCGCTCTGGATGCGGACAAGGGCACGCTGAAGTGGTACTTCCAAACGTCGCCGCACGACACGCACGACTGGGACGCGGTGCAAACGCCCGTGCTTTTCGACGGCGAGTTTAAGGGGCAGCAGCGCAAGATGCTGGCGCAGGCCGCGCGCAACGGCTACTTCTTCCTCCTGGACCGTGTTTCCGGCGAGCATCTGCTGACCACGCCTTTCGCCGAGACGAATTGGGCGAGCGGCATCGACCAGCGCGGCCGTCCGGTGCCGCGCAAGGACAAAGAGCCTAAGCCCGACGGCGTGCTGGTGAATCCGGGCTCGGGCGGATCGACCAACTGGATGGCGCCGAGTTTCAGTCCGGATACGGGTCTGTTCTACGTGAGCGCGCGCAGCATCTGGAGTGTCTTCTACATGACCACGACCGGCAAGCCCGAGGGTTGGGCCGGGCGCGACCGCAGTGTCTGGTCGCACTCGACGCTGGACGCCATAGATTACAAGACCGGCAAGATCCGCTGGAGCCGCGACCTCGGCGACGGCGACGGCCACGCCGGGATCCTGACTACGGCCGGCAAGCTGCTCTTCACGGCGGATAACGACGGCAACCTGCTCGCTCTCGATCCGGCGTCGGGCAAAACCCTCTGGCACTCGTACGGCGGAGGCCGTATGGCGAGTTGTCCGTCGACGTATGAACTCGACGGCCGGCAGTATGTGTTGACCGGTGTCGACGGCGTGCTCTACGCCTGGAGTCTTCCGAACTAATAAGATGTGGCGCAGCCACTCTTGCCTGCACGGTCGGGATTAAGCGCTGAACTCCTGATACCGTTGGTTGCCTTTGGGCCGGACCTGGAAAATGACTTGACCCGGTCTCAGCATTCCGTTTTGGTGCAGCCGTTTTCGACCGCCCGAATTTTTCGCGTTGCCTTCTTTTGTAACGCCCCTGAGGCGGGCAGTCGGAAACGCCGGCACAGCAAAACCGTCAATTGGCTCGGTGCGCACCGGCTGATTCACGTTGTACTGCCGGCTCAGCTGCGTGCACGGGCGCATTCTTACGTCCCCGGCGCTTGCCTGCCGCCGGATGGCCATTGTGCCCTTTTCCGAGAAGCGATGATCGACCCTGCGGATGACGATATCGCACGTAGCGGTTTATCGCCGCGGCCAGGCAGTTGTTCCCGAGTCGTGCGCCGTTGGGCGGCGGATAATACGAAGCAGCTGCTGAGCAACCGGACTGAACAGGCTGGATACAATGAGCGCGCTCGCGCCCTCGTAAGATTGTCGAACTTCAACGATTTACCTTTTTAGATGGGAGGAATCGCAGGAACCCCGCCGGATGCAAACAAAATGGATGTGAATATCGGCTCAGGCGAGAAAATCCACCAGCTTTTTATTGATGGCGTCGGTAGTCTTCAAAACTTGTAAATTCATTTCGTAGGCATCGCGGGCGGCAATCAGCCCGACCGCGTCGTCGCTGAGCGAAACCGTGTCTTCCGGATTGACCGAGGGGCTTCTGCGGGCGATCCGGTCGGCAGTCTTTTCCAGGCTGCGTTCGGCCGCCACGAGCCCTTGTACCGCGGCGTTCACTGGTGCCATGTTCTTTTGCCTTCTCTTATCGGCCGGATTTCGCCATGCCGCTAAAATAAAATCTGGAGCTCCACGACCATGAACGTGACAGAGGTCCTGAAATCTCTTGAAATCGGCGCGGTGAATCCCGGCGCGTGTGGCGACGGCTGGATCGAGCGCCTTTCGGGCGGCGAACTGGCCTCCACCGATCCCGGCAACGGATCCGTGATCGCCAAGGTGTCGCTCGCCGGCGCGGAGGATTACGACCGCGTAGTGCGCGAGACCGCCGCCGCATTCGCCTCCTGGCGCATGATGCCCGCGCCCAAGCGCGGCGAAATCGTCCGTGAGATCGGCAATGAACTACGCGCGCATAAGACCGCCCTCGGCACGCTGGTCAGCCTGGAGATGGGCAAGATCCTGGCTGAGGGTCTGGGCGAAGTGCAGGAAATGATCGATATCGCCGATTTCGCGGTGGGGCTGTCGCGCCAGCTTTACGGCCTTACCATGCATAGCGAGCGGCCCGGCCATCGCATGTACGAGCAGTGGCATCCGCTCGGGATCGCCGGCGTGGTGAGCGCTTTCAATTTTCCCGTGGCCGTGTGGTCGTGGAATGCCATGATCGCCGCCGTGTGCGGGGATTGCGTCCTGTGGAAGCCATCATCGCAGACGCCGCTCACTGCGATCGCAGTGCAAAAGATTTGCCGCCGCGTATTCGATCGCCACGGCCTGCCGGCGATTTTCAGCCTCGTGATCGGGCGGAACGAGGTGGCCGGCGAGGCTATGCTCAATGATCCCCGCCTGCCGCTGATCTCGTTCACCGGCTCGACGCAGGTTGGGCGCCACGTCGCCGAAACTGTCGCGCGCCGGCTGGGCCGCACGATCCTGGAACTCGGCGGCAACAACGCCATTATCGTCATGGACGACGCCAATTTCGACCTGGCGCTGCGCGCGGTGTTGTTCGGCGCGGTCGGCACGGCCGGACAGCGCTGCACTTCCACCCGGCGGCTCTTTCTGCAGCGCGGGATAGCGCCGCGGATGACGAACGCGCTGGTGCAGTCGTATATGCAAGTTAAGATCGGAAATCCCCTGGCTGAGGACACTCTCATGGGTCCCCTGGTGAGTTGTCAGGCAGTCGAAGACATGATGCAAGGGCTCGATATCATTCGCGCGCAAGGCGGTGAAGTGATCTACGGAGGCAAACGGCTGGGCGGATGCTTCGTGGAGCCGACGCTCGTGAAGGCGTCGGCCGGGCTGCCCATCATGCGGGAGGAGATCTTCGCCCCGATCCTGTACCTGGTCGAATTCGACCACCTGGAAGATGCGATCCGCTGGCACAACGACGTGCCGCAGGGACTGTCGTCAGCGATGTTCACCACCAACCTGGTATCGGCCGAGACTTTCCTCAGCACTCTCGGCAGCGACTGCGGGATTGCAAACATCAACATCGGGACGAGTGGAGCGGAGATCGGCGGCGCGTTCGGTGGCGAGAAGGAAACCGGCGGCGGGCGCGAATCGGGCAGTGACGCCTGGAAGGCCTACATGCGGCGCCAGACCAACACGATCAACTACAGCTCCGACCTGCCGCTCGCCCAGGGCATTAAGTTCCAGATATGATCTACACCAGTTACGAAATGATTCAGGATTGCCGCGCCGGCAAGCCCGCCGGCTGGTCGTATTTCCTCGCGAATTATAAAGCCGTGGTCGAGCGTCTGGCCGCGCATTATGGCGTCACTGACGTGGCAGCGGCGCTGGCCGCGGTGCGCGATTCGTTGTTCCAGTCGATCCAGCCGATGCCCGAGCGGCAGTTCGTGGCAGAGTTGAGGCAGAAGGTCCTGGCGGCGGCTCCGAACCGTACGTTGGATATAGACCTGGAATCACTGGCACAGGCGTTCGCGCCCTTGACGGTGGTCGAGAAAAAAGCCGTCTGGCTGGAGACGATGCGTTACTCACTCGAGGACGCTGCACGGATGTTGCGCATGGATGCCGCAACCGTAGCCAAGATTCGCGACAAGGCAGCGGAGATGTTGCGTGCCGGCCAGGATCGGTGGAGCCGGACAATGCTGGCCGAAGGCGGGATCGCCCTGGGACGTGCGGTCGCGGTACAGAAACAGCCGGAGTGCATCCCGCCGAAGAAACTGCTGGACGTGATCGACGGGCGGTCGACGTGGGCGAATCGCGAGGAGATGGAGCGCCACATCACCGCCTGCTGGTATTGCGTCGACCACTTCAGCCGCCTGCACGAGGTCTGCGACCTGCTGCGTCCCTCGCCGAAAGCAAATTAGCCAGCAATGACAGGGTTGCACACGGATAACATGTGCTGTTCATCCGAGGAGGCCAATTTGTAGCAGGTTGCTGAAAATAGTGTCAGACTCCTTTTTCGCCAAACCAACTGGTTGAACCTATGTGAAATTGAACGGCGAAAAAGGTTGTCCGACACCTTGCTTCAGCAACCTGACAGGCTACAGCGTGTGACAGAAATCGGGGGCAGACGAAACTGTCCCTGCCCATCACTCTGGATCAGCGAGATATCGGCGCGTACCGTGGACAGTTTGGCCTATAGACTACGGGCCGGACTGCACGGAAACCGTTTTGGCATCCGATGTACCCGCTGAGTTCGTCAGTGTGACCGAGACGCTGCCGATCGCACTGAGATCGCCGTCAATACCGACCGGGATTCTCAGGTTGTCGAAGGCGCTGCCCGCGGCCAGACGATTCGGATCCGCGTAGTAGGCGTTCAGCACACTTCCGACGGAGGTCAGATCGAACGACGACGCTCCGTCAATGGAGGCGTCGGCAGCCGCGGTGAACGAAATAGTCGCTTTGACAATGTCGCGCGGCGTTGAGTAGCCCTGGATCACGATCGTGAACCCGCTCGCACTCTGATTGTCCAGATGCAAGTCCGTAATCACAGGCGCACTCTTCGGAATGACAAGATCCGCCGCGGGAGCCGGACTCGGCAGCACCGGCACTCCGTTTGCCGTGAGGCTCGTGAGTTGGACGTGTATCGTGCCGGCTACGGTTCCCTGCTGCACCGGTGGGAGCGTAACGGTAGTTTGGCCCGAAGTTACGATAAACGCCGCGGTGGTGCTGCTGTTCGAGAATCGGACGCCCGTATAAACAGCACTGTTCGGAATCGCTGCGTTCGGGGTGAAGGTCAGGGTCGCAACACCTTGCAGATCCACGGTCGAAGCCGATTGCAGATTAATCGTGAATACGGCGTTTTCCTGCAATGTCTTCGGCGCCGTGATGCTCACCCCTACGGTCGGTACACTGGGAGCGCTGACTTGAATGTTAGCGCAGGTGAATGTCGCCGCCGGGGCGTTCGCGGCGTCAGCCAATGTAAGAGTGAACCCGTACGTCCCCGGACTCGTCAGAGACCCCGTAACCGACGTATTGCTTCCCGATACAGCCGTCAGTCCGATGGCCGAAGTGCCCGCGGGGGTCGCCGTCACGTCCCAGGAATACGGCGGCGTGCCGCCGGAGCCGCTGATCGGAACCGTGAACGACGCCGGGGCAGTCAACGACGTCGGACAGGCGGCGCCCGCTGTAATCACCAGCGGTGCCGGAGGCGGCTGCGTCACAGTCAGGGTGCATGGCTGCGTCTTGATCTGTCCCACACTGTCGCTCAGGGAAACGATAAAGGGATAACTTCCGGCGTTCGGGGCTGTGCCCGTGATACTTGTGCCGGCTCCGCTGGAGGACGTGAGTGACAGTCCCGGCACGCTCGAAAGACTCCAGCTATACGGAGGCACTCCACCCGAGGCGCTGAACGGCGCCGATACGCTCCCACCCGGCACGACCGCCGCGGGACAGGTTCCCGTCAAATTGAGTACGGGCGGCGAAACCACCAGCGTGCACTGACGCGTGACGGGAGTGGACCCGCCCGTGTCCGTCAGGGTCACGGTAAATGGATAGGACCCGGCGGCGGCAGGCGTGCCCGTGAGCGTGGCCGAGTTGCCGTTGCTGGTCAGCGTAAGACCGGAGGATCCGGCGCTCAAACTGAATTGGTAAGTTCCATTCCCACCCGACGCGGTAAAAGGAATCGAAACCGGTGAATTCGCAGGTACCGGCGCCGGGCAGGAGCCGTTAAGTTGCAGCGCCGGAAACGGCGGCGGAGCAATAGCTACTGTGCAAACTCCGGTAGTATCAGCGCTATTCCCGCTAGTGACTTGAATCCGGAATGTCGATGTGCCGGAAGCGGTGGGTGTACCGGCGATCTGGTTCCCGGAAAGCGACACGCCACCCGGCAGATTCCCGATAATCGAGAAGATATAACTATCCTGGCCGAGTCCACCATTCGCGCTTAGCGCAAATGGACCGTAAGGCACGCCCTGCGTGCCGCTGCCGGCGGGGCATCCGCTGGTAATGTGCACGGGAGGCGCGTCGACGCGAATCGCACAGCCTAGCTGCGCACTCTGATCGCCGCTCGATGCCTGGATGGTGAACGGGTAGCTGCCGACCTTGGTCGGTGTGCCCGCGATCGTATTACCGCTCAGACTAAGTCCCGGCGGCAGAGACCCGGCTGCGACGGAGTAACTGATCGCGCCACCACCACCGGAAGCCGAAACACTTTGGGAATAAGCCGTACCTAGAATCGCCGGAGAGGCAGGGCAGCCCGACACGAACGACAGCGGCACGAACCACGTCTTGGATGCCATGGCTGCGTGGGCACCGGAACCGTCTGTGAAGCTTGCCTGGATCAGATCAGTCCCTCGACTCAGGCCGGTGTAAGTGAAACTAACCTGGCCGGAAGCGTCGGTCCTGCAATTCGCCGGGTTGCACACACCGGCAGAGCCAAAGCTTGGACCCGAAATGATTGCAAAAGCCACGGCAACATTCGGCTGTGGATTTCCTGACGTGTCCTGCACACGTGCGATCACGGTATGGCTCGTGCCTACAGGATTGGTGGCGTTGGCCGGCGACAGAGTAATATTAACCGGCACAAACCAGGTCTTTGTGGCAGTGGTGGGATGAGTGCCGCCTACGTCCGTGAAGGAGGCCTGGATCGTGTCAGTGCCGGCCCCCCTGGTACCGAAATAGGTAAAGGAGACTTGTCCGGCGCTGGTCGTCGTGCAGTTCACAGGCGAGCAGGTTCCAGAAGCGCCGGCGTTCGGACCGGCCGTTATAGTGAAGCTCACGGCCATATTCGAATACAGATTGCCCGCGGAATCGCGGATGGTCGCGGTCACAGTGTGGCTGGTGCCCGTCGGGTTCGTGGCAGTCGGAGGTGTAAGAGTGATGGTCCTGGCGGGCGCAAATTCCCAGGTGTCGTTGAGCACGTCGCCGGTGTTGCCGCTGGTGTAATGAAAACCGCCGAAAAGCAGGGCGCGCGACGTGGCTGGATCGAATAGCATCAGCGGTACCGAGGTCGCGCCGCCGCGAGTGGAAGGCGAGTTTGTTTCTGTGAGGTGCTGCCACTGAGATGACTGGCTGAGCCCGTTGGCCCCGCTCAGAACCCAGGTATCATTCGCTTGCGGATTGAATCCGTTCCGCGATCCGCCATTCGCCACATCCTCGACCGCTCCTCCGAAGAGCACCATCTGATTGGTTCCCGGAAAGAAGGCGGCTACCGCTCCGGCCCGTTTCGCCGGCAAAGTTCCTGTCGGGTTCAGGGGAGTCCATTGCGGCGTCCCCACTCCATTCGCGTTTGTCAGTATCCAGGTATCGTTGAAAATTCGCGCCGGTGCGGGATCGCCCTGAACGAATCCACCGAACAGAATTACCCGATTATTGGCCTGATCGTAAACTGTGGAAGGATAGCTCCGTGCTCCCGGCCCTGATCCACCAGGAGTGACCGGGATCCATTGGGGCGTTGTGGAACCGGTACCGTCGGCATTCGTCAATACCCACAAGTCGGCTAGATCCGTCGGAGTAAGCCCAGTCGTGCCGCCCCATCCGGCAAAAATGATAAACCTGTTGGTAGCCGGGTCGTACCAGTATCTGTTATCGGACCTCGCGGGCGGCGGCCCGCCGGAAGGAAACAGTCTCTGCCACACGGGAGTACCGCCGTTGCCGTTGGCATTTGTCAGCACCCAAACGTCGTTTAGCTTTTGGGATAAATTCCCGCAAGGCTGTTGATCGCCGCCGAAGACAATCATTCGATTGCTGGCGGGATTATACGCGGTGCTGGGATATCGCCGGCGCAAAGGCAAACCGTTCGTAGGGTTCTCCGCCACCGGGTTCATAGGGGTCCAGGCAGGCGCGCCCCCCAGACCATTGGCGTTGTCCAATCTCCAGACATCATTCAGCGTCGAACCACCTGCATCGCTGCAAGTGTTGGTAGAACCGCCAAAGATGATCATCCGATTAGTGGCGGTATCATAGAACCCGCCGGCGTCCGTCCGCGGCGGAGGAAGCTGTCCGCCGGTAGCAGGAATGACTTGCGTCCAGTCCTGCGCGGCGGATGGCAGCGCTGAGAGAACGAGTACAACACAGAGAAAACTGCCGAGAGCTGCCCAAAAACCCCCCTGCCGATTGCCACGCTCCCGCCGTGCTGTCAGTTCCAACTTAAATGAAGGACTCCAACGCATACGTGTTCCTTTGAAGCAGCTTTCACGGAATAGGTGAGTCACTGTTATCGCTCTTTGTCAGCATCCGGCACAAATGTCAGCCGCGGCTCGATGTCATCCGAAAGCAACCATGGAACATCGCTCTGCGGATCGAGGACAAGTAACGTGGACTTTTGCCGGATGTGCATGATCGCC
>Ga0070741_10015036_pt1 | contig 13229 bp, 12 predicted proteins | sample Coa_R1_4_FD_66440 | JGI IMG/M metagenome (GOLD analysis project Ga0070741, IMG submission 66440) | Surface soil microbial communities from Centralia Pennsylvania, which are recovering from an underground coalmine fire - Coalmine... | ecosystem: Environmental > Terrestrial > Soil > Unclassified ... | reverse complement strand
GCGACCGATCTGCTTCGTCGCTCGTCGTCAACGATGGATCCCCATCGCCTCCTCCTCGCTCCTCGCATCTCGGCCGCAAGCGGCACCAGCGAATGGCAAGGGATTTTTGAAGCACTACACCTGGGGATACGCGATGAAACGATTGGGTCTTGCGCTGTTGCTGGTTGCCATTAGCGCCTCCGGGCAGTCACCGCTGAGCGAGAGCATCGAGCTCAATGTCGTAACGTCGACGTAACCGTGCTCGATCGCGATGGCAATCCGCTACGAGGTCTGACCGCGAACGATTTTCAGGTATTCGAGGACGGCCAACCGCAGAGGATTACGAACTTCTCGATCGTGGAAAACGGCGCCGTGACCGTGAGCTCCGGCGCGAGCACGCCTTCGAAAGAACCGGAACGCCTCCGCCGCCGTGTGCTCGTGGTTCTGGCCACTGGCCTGCTCTCGAAACCACGCGTGTCGCTTCTGATGGACCGGCTGCGCCAGTTCATCGACGATCACTTCGAGGGAGACTACGAGTGGTCAATCGCATTCGCTTTGGGGCGATCAGATCGCCCTGCCGTTTACCAGTGACAAGGAAAAACTCCGTCAGATTCTGCTGGAGCTGCAGCGCCGCGGGACTATTCCGCGGAGCGATGCCCGCTCGATTCGCATCGACGATTACATTCGCAGCCGGACCGAAGATGAGGTCGATCGCGACAACAAGTTCCTCGACTGGGTCGACAAACAGGAGGCAATGTTCCAGGCGGCCACTTTGACAATCGCCATCGATCGGATCGTCCGCACGCTCGCCGCCGCCCCGGGACGCAAGGTCGTACTCCTCGTCACGGAAGGGTTTCCGAGCGCTTCGCTGAGTCCGATGACGCCGGAGGCCGCCCAAGCCGCCATGGCGCTGCAGAAGCTTCATGATGCCGTCATTCGCGACGTCAACAGTGCGAACGTGACCTCGATCCCGAGCTGAAGCGCTTCGATACCTGGAGCGGCAACTTCTACTCCATTGGTTACACGCTGCGCCGCCCCGCTGATTCGAAATACCACCGGATTACCGTCAGGCTGATGCGCCACGGCAGGTACCAACTCAGCTACCGCCCGGGTTACTCGAGCGGCTCCCCCGAAGTCCAGCTCGAACGTGCCCTGACAAGCCCTCTCGGAATCGCCGCGCTGCCGAGTCGAATCCCGATGACGATGTCGTTCGGGGACACGACAGCGAACGGTCCGCAGGAGGTCGTTCCGATCACCGCCACCCTTGACGGAAGAGGCCTGCAACTGATCCCGCGGAATGGTCGTTTTATCGGCCGCATTCACCTGTATGTATCGATTTTCGACAGGCGGGGAACGCGGCTCGGATTTCATCACTTCGGTTCGGAAATCGAGTCCCCGACGCAGGATCAGATCAGCGTATCGGTCGACGCGCCGCTGCGTCTGCCACACGGCGCGTATCGGATCGTCCTCACCGTTCGCGACGAGATCACCAACGACCTCGGCATCGCCTCCGGCGACGTTTCACTCTGAGCGGCCCGTTCCCACAAATCGCCGCAGCATCGGCTGATTCGGATTGAGCTCCAGTGAGCGGCGAAAGTCTGCCTGCGCGGAGACTCGATCGCCGAGACAGATTTCCGCGAGACCGGCGGAGGCGAAGGCCACCGCGTCGTCAGGCCGGATCTGTGCCGCGGTGCGGAAGTCCTCGAGTGCGCCGGCGCAGTCCTTCTGATCGATGCGGTAGCGGCCGCGGAACATGTGCAACTCCGCATCGTCCGGCTTCGCTTTCACAGCGCTCTCCAGAAGTTTCAAACTGCGGTCGGCGTGGCCGCCGCGCTGGTACTTGATCGCGCGCTCGATGACGTATTTCGACGCGTCGGGAAGTCCGTTGGCCAGCGCGCGGATCAGAAGCTCATCGGCGCGGCCCAGCTCCTCCTGACGCGCAAAGAGCAGATCGCTGAGGTTCCAGGCCGCGGAGGCCAGGTTCGGATCGATCTGCAACGCGCGATCGAACGCGGCGACCGCCTCGGCGACGCGCCCGTCGTTCTTCAGAATCAGTCCCTCGTTGTTGAAGGCGCCCGCGGTCATGGTCGATTTCCCGGCTGCGGCGGGACGTGCCGCGGTTGACTCACCGGTGCCGATGTAGCCGAGGGCGCGCAGTTTGGCCAGCGCTTCGTTCGATCCCGGGGTGTTCGTTGCGGGCGGTGTAAAGGGTTGGAAGTCGCGGCTGTAGTCGACTTGAGCAGCGGATCCGAGGCGGCTGAGAGCCGGCTCTACATGAATTCCTGCCGGGAGGCCTGCCAGCGCGAGAAGCGTCGCGCAGACCTGGCGAATGCGGCCGTGAATCGTGTGCCCGGCAGTGGCGGGAATCCCGGCGCCCCACAAAAGAAAAATCCCTTCCTGGCGATGCCACTTCGCGGCGGTTGCGGTGGCGAAGCTGGAGATGGTGGTCGGGCGCCCCTCTTTCCACTGGAATCCGTGATCGGAGGCGATCATCACGCGACCGTGATTTCGTTCGGCCGCGGCGAGGAATTGGCCGAGGATCGTGTCGAGATGATGGAAGTAGAGTTCGGGGACCTGGTGGTAGCGGTTGTAATCCTCCTGCGTGACTTCCGGCTGCTTCGGCGGCGCATAGGGCGCGAAGATGTGGCCGATGGTATCGGTGCCTTCGAAGTAGACGATCGTGATATCGGGCATCGGGCGCGACACGATGTCCATGCCGAGACGCCTGTAGACCTCGGTGTCGATCAGGATGCGTCGCAGCGCACTTCCAGGCTTTTCGTACGGGTTCTGTTCCCTGACGATCTCGTCGTACTGCTGCTGATCGAGCCACGGCAGAAAACGTCGCAGAGCCTCGAGGCCGACTGCTTTTTCCGACGCGTCGTTGGCGGCACGAGCCCACGCCTCGCGCGACGGCGGAAACACGACTCCGGGGGGTGGCGTGGCTTCCGAAAAAAGAAACGTGAACAGCCGGTCGCTGACCATGGTGCCGCGCACCGGTTCGGCGGGATATGTGGCCCACAGTCCGAGAACGGCGACGCTCTTTCCGCCCATGGTGGCCATATTCCAGATCGCCGGTGCGTGGCGCTCATCGCTGGTGATCGGCTCCTTGTTGCCGGTGACCGGGTTGAATCGCGTGAAGTCGAGAATCTGATGTTCGAGCGGGCTGACGCCGGTCATCATCGTGGTCCAGAGAATCGGCGAGAGCGGCGGATGCTCGGTGGTCAGGAAGCCGCTCGTCCCCTCATGCACCATCCGCGCGAGATTTGGCATGACGCCGCGGGCCATGTAGTCATCGAGGAGTTGCCAGTCGGCGCCGTCGAGGCCGATGAAGATCGTCGGCGGTGCCCGGCGGGTGAGTCTCGCGACATCGGGGACTGGTCGCGTCCGCTCCCAACCGGCGGGCAGATCGAATCGTGCCGAGATACTGCTTGTCGAAAGCTTCAGATCACGCTGCACCTCGTCGGCGATGATTGCGCTCGCGTCGCGCGGTGAGTCGTAGACGCGATCGCCGGCACGGGCCGCGGCTCGAGTGACGATTTCCTGGACTCGGGCTACAAGCGAATCGCACCAGGTGCCCGGCGGCCAGCCGGATGGCAGCTCCGCGGGCGGCTCGTAGGTGAAAGTGACCTTCAGATCGACAGGATCAGCGTGCAGCGTTCTGTCGAACAGGAGCCGTCCGCCCGTGAGGGGAACAGTGCACGTCGCCCCGATCGGGAAAGCGACGCGGCCGCGGTAGACCTGGATCGTGTTTCCTCGGCGCGCGATTCGCGCGGTCTCGGGCGGTTGGCAGCCTGCGAGCGTCAGCAGCAGAAGGAATGCGATCGCGGATCGCCGCATAAAAAAGAGGCCCCGCCGGAGCGGGGCCTCGATGGTACACGATGCGGGGAACCTAGAAGCTGACGCGCACTCCGAGGCGGATTGTCCGCGGGTCGGAGAATGCCGTCCCTGCCTTCAGGAAGTCGGGATTGGGCGCCTGGGACAGATTGACAGTGCCGGCGGGATCGACGGTGCCGGGTTTTGTCAGCAGACCGCCGTCCGCGGTGCAGACGGCTTCGTATCCAACGCACGCATCGGTGTCCTTTGCGCGGTTAAAGCGCATGTCGAGCGCCGTCTTCTTCTGCAGATTGAGCGCATTGAAGATGTCGGCGATCACGTTGAGGCGCAGGCCGGAGCCCATGGCGATCGGATAGCCGAAGTGGAGGTCGAGCTCGTAGTCCGCGGGTCCACGGCCGAGCGCGCCGCGCGGCGTGAGGTAGTACTCCCAGTTGCTGTACGCAAACGAGTACCCGACGGCGGTCAGCGGGGTGCCCGACGCGTAGTGCGCGCCGACGCCGATGTTCAGGCCGGCCACAGGCGACGAGCCGGGGAACTGGTACGAGCCGTAGAACTTCAACTGGTGCGTGCGATCGTTGCTGAGCAGACCGTGGTTGTTGACGATGAAGTCCGCGTAGTCGAACGCCGAGTTGATGTTCGGATCGAGCTGTCCGGTCGAGGCCTGGAAGGTACCGTCGTAGTTCCCTTCGAGCCGTGACCAGAGATAGCTGGCGAAGAACTGGTAGTTGTTGCTGAAGCGCTTGTCGGCGTGAATCTCGATGCCTTTGTAGGTGCGCTTCGCGGTTGGGGTGACCGCGGTGCCGCCCTCGTAGAACGCGGCCTCGCGGCCGATGCCCGTGCCGGGGTTCGCCACAAAGTACTCGCCGGTCGAGGGGACCAGCATGTCCTCGATCACGTTTCCGAGGGTGCGGTACGTTCCCTTGATTCCGACGGCCAGATTCGGCCTGATCTCGTAGTCGTATCCGAGGAGGTACTCATCGATGTGCTGGCCCTTGAGGTTCGGATCGACCGGCTCGGTGCCGCCGCCGAGAACACTCGAACGGCGCGGAGCATTGGGATCAGGAAGGATGTTGGCTGGGTTGGAGGTGAAGTTGTAGCAGAAGCAGATCTGCTCACCGCCATAAGAACGGATGTTGATGTCCATGGGGATCGATTCGAAGAAGCGGCCGTAGTTCGCGTACGCTTTGCTGCGGCCGTTGTTCTGCACGTCCCAAACGACACCGAGGCGCGGCGCCCAGTTGTTGTCGAGCGAGAACGCCTTCACGCTGTTCCGTCCGAACAGCTCCTGCTTCTCCCAGCGCACACCGGCGTTCACGGTCAGGTTGCCGAGCACGCGCCAGCTATCCTGGATGTACGCGGAGGTGTTCTTCGTCTCCGGAGCGGAGAAGAGCGGATTGGCGATCTTCCAGGTCGCCGGGTTGGACCGATCGAACCCGGGGGCGAGATCGTTGACGTAGTAGCGGTGACGATAGTAGACCCTCCCGTCGGAGGTCACGAACTTGTAGATGCGCTGCCCCGTGCCGCCGGCGAACGTCTGCACGTTCGATTTCAGATCCTCGAAGTCGCCGCCAAACTTCACGTCATGATTGGAGAAGTACTTGCTGAGGTCGACCTTGGTGGCCGTGCGATCGTATTTCTCTTTGCTGTAGAAGCCAAAGCCGCCGGTGATCAGATTTGGATCAACGGTCTGGTCGATCAACTGCGGGACATTTTCGCCCGGACCAGAGGCGATATTCTCATCATGATGCTTGCCGTACTCGGCATCCACGAGGAAGGTGCTGCCGAAGACGCCGTTGTATCTCCCGGTGTAGTTGGTTCCTCCTGTCTTGCGCTCACCGTTGAAGCTGAGCGGCGGACCGGCGATGGCGTTGATCGCGCCGTCTCTCTTCGTCGGATCTGCAAACAGGGACGCGGCGAGGTTCTGATTCTCCGTGAGGCGCAGCGTCAGCTTTCCGGCGTACAGATCGTTTTTCACCTTCGTGTCGATCTTGGCGCCGAGCGGAAGCGTGAACGCGGGGGAGAGCTCGCTCGCCGGAACGTTCAGTGGCGTGTTGATGCGCGTGCTGGTGTCGGTGCGATTCTGATGATCGTAGGCACCGAAGAACCAGAGGCGATCCTTCACGAAGTAGCCGCCGACATCGAAGCCGCCGTCGAGGATCTGCTTCTGCTCGATGACCGAGCTGTCCGTCTCCGGCCGCTTGGCAAACGTCTTGTTGTCGGCCTTCAACGCATGAGGAGCATCGAATCCGAAGACATCGCCGGTGAATGTGTTGCCGCCGGTCTTGGTGATCGCGTTGATGGTCCCGCCGGTCATCCGGCCGTATTCAGCCGGCAGGCCGCCGGTCATGACGTTGACTTCCTGAATGAACTCGACCGGGGCCTGGCTGCCCTGGAGTCCGCTGCGCAGGCTGGTGGTGTTCAGGCCGTCGATGATGTACGAGTTCTCAGCGCCCGACGAGCCGTACACCGTCGTTCCGACTGCATCGGTCTGCGTGCCCGGAGCGACTTGCGCTACGCTGACGAAGTTGCGGCCGATGGGCAGCGATTGCATCGTCTGCGTCGTGATTGTCTGGCCCGAGGTCGTCGACTTCACGTCGACAATCGGGGCCGCTGCTGTAACCGTGATTTGTTCGGTCACCGCGGGTGTCATCTGCACGTCGAGGGTCACCGTGTGCGCGAGCCGAACAGAGATGTTCTGCTGCTGCACGGGTGAGAAGCCCGTTAGGGAGGCCGTCAGCGAGTAGTTGCCCGGCGGCAGAAGCCCGAAACGGAAACGTCCCTGGGCGTCGCTGACATCGGTCTTCGTTCCCTGCAGATTCGGAGAACGAATCTCGAGGGTCACGCCTGGAATGGCCGCGCCGCTCTTGTCGCTGACCTTCCCCTCGATCGCCCCCGTCGTTGCCGTCTGTGCCAACGCGGCCGCGGCGATCAAAATGCTCAATATGAGCAGGACTGCAATTTGAATTCTTCTTGCGAACATTTCGTCCTTTCTCCTACGATTACTTCTACTTCGTCTGTCGTTGCGTCAGTTAAGACCATCCACTGAATCCGGACTCTCGGAGGCACCTCCTCTTTCGTTTGAGGTTCAACGTCGGACTTCCTTCGGCCGGCCTGTATGGGCTGGCCGGGCTGGATGCGGCCTCTTGCGGCTGCACGGCGGCTGCCGAGAGCGCTGCGGGGGCGAACCATACTGTTTCTCACCATTTAGCGCAACCGTTAGGTCATCCGCACCGATTGGCGGATTCAAAAACATGAAGATCGGCTACAGTAGACCGCATCAGAGCCGCTCCCCGGAATAACTCCCCTTCCCGCCATGGTTTACCCCGTTCCACGCCGTTGACTGCCCGCCTCTCGCGTGCTACAACCGGCGGTCCCTTGTTCGGAGGTCATCTCGTGTTTGCCATCATTCGATCGGGTGGAAAGCAGTACCGCGTTGCCGAAGGTGAGCGCCTCTTCCTCGAGCGCGACGCCCTCGCCGGCGCCGAAAAGGGCAAAGTGACCTTCAGCGAGGTCCTGATGCTCGGCGGTGACAAGCCGAAGGTCGGCTCACCCACCGTCAGCGGAGCTTCCGTCGTGGCCACGATCCTCGGGGAGTCGCGCGGCCCGAAGATCACCGTTTTCAGGAAAAAGAACCGCAAGAACCACACGAAACGGATGCGCGGCCATCGCCAGGAGATGGTCGAGGTCCGCATCGATTCCATCGAGGGGTAGCCATGGCTCACAAAAAAGGACAGGGCTCGTCGCGCAACGGGCGCGACTCACAGCCCAAGATGCTCGGCGTCAAGCGCTTCGCCGGTCAGTATGTCACCGGCGGATCGATCCTCGTCCGCCAGCGCGGCACGAAGTTCTATCCCGGCCGCAACGTCGGCATCGGCCGCGATCACACGCTCTACGCCAAAATCGCCGGAATCGTCAGCTACGACGACAAGGGGGCGCAGGGGCGCATCGTCAGCGTGACGCCGGCCGAGTAACTCACGCGTCGGCCGAGTCGCGCAGCTCCTGCTCCAGCTCGGCCAGCTTCTTCTCGAGCTGTGCCAGCCGCGCTTTCAGATCCTCGACTTCTTTCTTCAACTCTTCGCGGCCCGGCGGCTCCTCGGACAGTTTTTCCTCTACACGGATTAGAGCGGTGCGGATCGCGTGATATTCGAATTCGAGGCGTTCGAAACGCCGGTAGATCTCGTCGAAATGCCCCAGCGTCTCGTCGCGAAACGAATCGAGTTTGCTCTCCACGCCGTCGATGCGAACCCCGAGGATTTCTCGCGTGTTGATGATTTCGAGGGCGAGGATCTTTCGCGTGTCGGCGAGTTCCTCGGTGAGCGTGTTTCGCGTGTCGGCGAGTTCCTCGGTGAGCGTGTTTCGCGTGTCGGCGAGTTCCTGGGTGAGCGTGTTTCGCGTGTCGGCGAGCTCCTGCGCGAAGGTCTTTCGGGTTTCGGCGAGTTCCTGGGCGAAGCTTCCCTGAGTCCCCGCGAGTCCCTTGAGTTCCCGGGCGAAGCTTCCCTGAGTCCCTACGAGTCCCTTGAGTTCCTGGGCGAAGCTTTCCTGAGTCCCCGCGAGTCCCTTGAGTCCCCGGGCGAAGCTTTCCTGAGTCCCCGCGAGTCCCTTGAGTTCCCGGGCGAAGCTTTCCTGAGTCCCCGCGAGTCCCTTGAGTTCCCGGGCGAAGGTTTCCTGACTCCCCGCGAGTCCCTTGAGTTCCAGAGCGAAGCTTTCCTGAGTCCCCGCGAGTCCCTTGAGTTCCTGGGTGAAAATCTCACGGGTTCCCGCGAGTTCGTTCCGCAGCGCGCCGATCTCTCTGCGATTCTCGCCAACCTCATGAAGAATCTTTGCTAATGCGGTCGTGATCTCTTGCGGCACGATTCGATTCTACCTCGGCGAAGTAGTAGCGGCTCTGCATTGGCAGCTTGGTAGCAGTAAAGTGATTCCGATGTTCATCGATCAGGCCACCATCCGCGTGAAGGCCGGCGACGGCGGGAACGGCTGCGTCGCCTTCCGCCGCGAGAAGTACGTCCCCAAAGGCGGCCCCTCCGGGGGCGACGGCGGGAGCGGCGGATCGGTCTATGTCGTCGCCACTCGACGGCTGAATACGCTCTATCACTTGCAGTTTCAGCGCGACTGGCGCGGCGGACGCGGCGAGCACGGCATGGGATCGAACCGCTCGGGACAAAACGGCGAGGACGTCGTGATCGAGCTGCCGGTCGGCTCGGTGGTGCGCGACAAGGAAACGGGCGAGCTTCTCGCGGATCTGACACACGAGGGCGAGCGCGTCCTGGTGGCAAAGGGAGGGCGCGGCGGGTGGGGCAACCAGCACTTCGCGACCTCTACGCGCCAGGCGCCGCGCTTCGCGCACCCGGGAGAAACGGGGGAGGAGCGCGAGCTGTTCATTGAGCTGAAGCTCATCGCCGATGCCGGCATCGTCGGACTGCCGAACGCCGGGAAGTCTACGCTGATCTCCACCATCAGCGCCGCGCGCCCGAAAGTTGCCGGCTATCCCTTCACCACGCTCGTCCCGAATCTTGGCGTCGTCCGCGCGGACGACGATCAGACCTTCGTCGTCGCTGATATCCCCGGCCTCGTCGAGGGAGCCCACGCCGGCCACGGCCTCGGCCACGAGTTCCTGCGACACGTCGAGCGCTGCTCGGTGCTTCTGCATCTGGTCGACCTTTCCGGAGGCGATCATCCCGACGCTGACGCCGAGGTGATCGCACGCGAGCTGGAACTGCACTCGAAGCTACTCGCGGAGAAACCACGGTTGGTGTGCGGATCGAAACTCGACGCGGCGGTGCCGGGAAATTCGGAGAAACTTCGCGCGTATGCAAGCCGTCACGGCTACGACTACCATGAGATTTCCGCCGTGACCGGAGAGGGGATTCGCGAATTGGTCCGCGGACTGGCCAAGGTTGTCCTTCCGAGCCGCGCAGCCGGCGAGGAATCCCCCTTGCCAGTCGCAGGGGATCCCTCGCTCCGCTCGGGATGACAAGCATGAACATCGGCGTCTGCGGCGGAACCTTCGATCCTTTTCATCGCGGCCATCTCGATCCGGTGCTGGCCATCCGAAGCGAGATGCGCTGGGACCGCGTGATCTACATCCCCGCATCACGCCAGCCGTTCAAGGCCGGACGTCCCGCGGCCTCGGGATATCACCGCTTCGCCATGGCCGTCCTGGCCACGCAGAGCGATCCGGCGATCTACATCTCGCCGATCGAACTCGAGCGCGGCGGGACGTCGTACACCGTCGATACGCTCGAGGAGCTGCACCGAATCTCGCCGAACGCGAACTTCGACTGGATCATCGGCGACGACAACGTCCCTGAACTGGGCAACTGGCGGAACATCGCGCGCGTGGTGGAGCTGGCGCGCTTCGTGGTCCTGACGCGCAGCAAGACGGGCTCACCGCCGCCCGCCGTCCCGGCGGACCGCATCATTTTTGCCAGGAACCAAACGGTCCCGATTTCTGCCACCGAGATTCGCTCCCGAGTGCGCGCCGGGGAGTCGATCGAGGCTTTTGTCGATCCCCTCGTCTCGCGCTACATTCATCACTACGGGTTGTACAAAGAGGCCACAACGTGAACGATCCCATCCACCAGCGTGTCCGCACCGCCGTCTCCGCTGCGGCGGACAAGAAAGCCTTCGACCTGATCGTCCTCGCGGTGAGTGAGGTGACCTCGATCGCCGACTACTTCGTGCTCTGCTCGGGCAATTCCGAGCGGCAGGCGCAGGCGATCGCCGACGCGGTGCAGGAAAAAGTGCGCGAGCGGGAAGGCGTCCGGCCGCTGCTGGTCGAGGGCACCACGCCCGGGCGCTGGGTCCTGATCGACTTCGGCGACTTCATCGTACACGTCTTCACCGAGGACTGCCGGAGGTTCTACGGCCTGGAGCGCCTGTGGGGCGATGCGCCGAACGTGACCGCCGAGTTCACCGGAGAGGTGGAAACGCCGCGCAATGCCTGCCGCAAGAAAACGTCGTGATCCCGTCCTGACGGATTTCGTTCGCACGAAGAACCCGGCCATGCGAACGCTGCTGCAGACGGTCGAGAAGATCGTCGCGCACGATGTGAACGTTCTGCTGCTCGGCGAATCGGGGGTGGGTAAAGACCATCTGGCCGAGGCCATTCACGCCTGCGGCGCGCGTCGCGAGAGGCCGCTGGTGCGCATCGATTGCGCCGCCATTCCGGCGGACCTGTTCGAGGCGGAGTTGTTCGGATTCGAAAAGGGGACCTTCACCGACGCCGTGGCGCGGAAGGTCGGCAAGCTGGAGATGGCGCAGGGAGGGACGATCTACTTCGACGATGTCGTCTCCCTCGCGCCGAACCTGCAGGCCAAGCTGCTGCGCGCGATTCAGGAGAAGCACTTCACGCGGCTCGGCGGGCATCAGCCGATTCCGTTCGAGGCGCGGATCCTCTCCTCGTCGAGCGTCGGAGGGGCGGAGTCGCTGCGCAACGATCTGCTGTACCGGATCAACGTGGTGACGCTCTCGATCCCGCCGCTGCGGGAGCGCCCCGAGGACATTCCGCAACTGGCGAGGGGATTCGTGGCCAGGCGGAAGCGCGGAATCGACGACGCGGCGATGGATCTGCTGCGCGCGCATCGCTGGCCGGGGAACGTGCGTGAGTTGCGTAACGTGATCGACCGTGCGGTGCTGCTGGAGGAATCGAGCGTGATCACGCCGAAATCGCTGCCGCCGCTCGACACCAACTTCGTCGGCGCCGCGGCCGAGCAGCGCTGGACGCTCGAGCAGCTCGAGGCGCGCTACATCCGCGAGATCCTCCGGCAGACGCGCTCGAACTTTTCGAAGGCCGCGGAAATTTTGGGGATTAATCGGAAGACACTGCTGGAGAAGCGGCGCAAATACGGGATCGAGTAATGCTCCGGATCAGCGCACCGCGCGCCGGCGCGGGCGGGCGCCGAGCACGTACAGCACCCCTCCCGTCTCCGCGTATACGCGCCCGTGGTCGTCGATCGCCAGCGGGGTGTAGGACTGCCCGCCGCCGGACGAGAGCAGCACCTTCGACTGCAGCGATCCGTCGGGATTGATGGCGTAGAGGATCCCGTCCTCCGCGTTCATGTAGATGACGCCGTCCGCACCGATCGCCGGTCCGTTGACGCACCACTCGTCGCCCGACGGGTTCTCGAACGTCCACTCCACGTGCATTGCCGGATTGAGCTGCGTCACGAAATACGCCGCCGGCCGCAGCGACGGGCAGGGATTCGGATTGTCGCAGTACGAGCCGAGGGGATAGCGGTTTTCTTTCGTGATCAGCGAATAGCTGTTGTCGTGCGCGCGGACCGCGGGGGTGATGTCCCATCCGAACGGATACGAATCGAGATACTCGCCGCGCGCGCTGAAGTGCATCATGTGGCCCTGCGAGTAGTTGTAGCGCGTGTACGCGCCGTAGATGACGCTGCCATCCGGCGCGACGACGGGCGAGGAGCTGGAATCATCGTTCACTCGCCCCGCGCCGAGGGTGTTGTCCGACGGATCGACTCCGGTGCGCGCTCCCTCGCGGCACCCGCCGGGAGTGCCGTTGAGCGGAAGGAGGACGTTGCACCCGTCATGGAATCGATCGCGGAGCGAGACGCTCCATTTCGGCGTCAGATCGGGATTGAGCGCAACGAGGTACGACCAGCGGCTGTTGAAGTGCGCGCGGCTGACCGTGTAGATCGTGCCGTCCGCCGCGATCGCCGGCGCCACGTTCACGCCGGGCCGCTGCGATCCGCATGGGATCGCCGGTGGGACGGCATTCGGTGACGGCGGCCACGGAAGCTGCCCGTCGAGGAACGCGCCGAGGCACTGCGCGCCGGGGGCTGGGGCGGCCGTGACCAAGTTCGAGTAGTGAGCCCGTGTCACCTCTCCGCTCGGACTGATTCGCGCCAGCCAGGCATCGCGTATGTCGGTGATCCACGGATCGGAAGGAGCGAAGACAATGACGTCGAAGAGAATGTTTCCGTTCGGATCGGCGACCAGCGGGCCGGCCACGGTTGTCGCGCTCTCCGGCGAGCCGATCCGTGCGATCACGGCGCCGGTGTCTCGGTCGATGCGAAGAACGGTGCCTCCCGCGCCCGGCATGTAGATCGAGTTGTTTGCGAGAACCGGCTGGAACACCGGCTCGAAGATCGGGCCCACGCCCTGGGTGAACGGGACCGGTTTCCAGTCACTCGTTCGGGTCCAGCGCTGCACGAGCCGGTTGCCGTCCCATCGGAGCGCCTCGACGCTCCACGTCTGGGCCGACCAGTCGGTGGCGGAGTACGTTCCTCCCTTGACCTCCAGGTAGACGTCGTCCCCGTCGAGGATCGGCACCGCGTAGTGGATCAGCAGATCGCCCCCCTGGAGGGACCGTTCGATCTCGGTAAATGGGTCCATCGGAACCTGCGCCAGTACCTGCTGGAGCGGCTGCCCGGGCACCGAACTGGTTCCTGAATGAA
>Ga0070741_10015035_pt1 | contig 13229 bp, 8 predicted proteins | sample Coa_R1_4_FD_66440 | JGI IMG/M metagenome (GOLD analysis project Ga0070741, IMG submission 66440) | Surface soil microbial communities from Centralia Pennsylvania, which are recovering from an underground coalmine fire - Coalmine... | ecosystem: Environmental > Terrestrial > Soil > Unclassified ... | reverse complement strand
GTGGCGAGACGGAACTCTGCGTGGCGACCGATGCAATTGGCATGGGTTTAAACCTTCCTGCCGACGCCGTCTGTTTCTACGAAACGCAAAAATACGATGGCAAGCGGGTGCGTCCACTCACTGCAATGGAGGTTCACCAGATTGGGGGAAGGGCAGGGCGTTTTGGTCTGGCTGAGCAAGGGATTATTACGGCGTTCAATAAGGGAGAGCTTGATTTTCTCCGTCGGCAATTGGAGCAGACGCCTGCCCCAATTAAACAAGCATACGTAGCGCCATCGGTTTCAGATCTGGCCTTGCTTCCAGGGCGACTTGCAGCTCGCTTGCGTCAGTGGTGTGAGCTGGAGTCTATCCCGGCAAGTATGCGCCCCTTCATCAAAACTGCCGATCTTGAGGATCGCATTGAGCTGGCGACTATGTTACAACCAGAGCAAGAGGCCGCTCTGGGCCTGGGTGCAGCCGTCAAATTGATTCACGCGCCAGCACGACCGGAGTCGCACTTCTACTGGCAACAGTGTGCCAGAGCGATTGTCAAAGGGAATCATCTTCCTTCCCCTCCAGAACCACCCAAAGAGCTCACCAGTTCTGATGATCTGGTACGAGCTGAGCAGGTAATAGCCTGTGCCGACCTATATTTGTGGCTAGCGCGCACTCCTGATTTTCGACCATTCGGCCCTTGCTACGAAGAGGTCCGCAGCGCCCGCTATGCCCTCGCAGAGCGGATTGATCAGGCTCTGCTCTCACGGCTGGACACGCGCAAGCGATGTGCCTCTTGTAGATGTATCCTTCCCCTTCACCACCGCTATCGGCTCTGTGAGAACTGCTACCTGGATCGCCGCTATGACTACTGGGACGATGATATCTTCTAGCGTCGTCCTAATATACCTGTACTGAGTTGTATAACGATGTGTTTATTGCATACAAGGGTATGTGGAGAGAAGCTATCCAAATGCACACAGGTGGCGCCAGAAAAGGGAGAAGCAAGTAGATCAGATCGATAGCATGAGACCGTTGGTGCAATTGTCGCAGGCAGTAGAAATGTATATTATCTACTGAAGGCAGCTTTGAATCTGCTCGGAGAGCTTGGAAACAGGCTCTCCTTTGTAGAGACTAACATAGATGACACCTTTTTTTCAGTCTGTTGGTTTTTCGACGATTTCCGTTTTTTTGTGTGCCGTCCGGGATAACTTTAGAATAGAATGAGCACAGAGGAGTCGAAAAGTGGCTTTCTAGCGTTAGAAAAATCCGCAATAATTTTAGAAAAAAGACTTTAGAAACTAGCGGGCAAAACACATCACAATATCAAGTGGGAAGCCAAAGGGCTGTGGCTGAGTTCTATTTTTGGTTTGTTTATTTCTTCGATCATGTGGCAGTTAGGTAAGCTCAGCTATGTGATGAGCATTACGAAATTAAAGTGCGCTGTCTGATGAGTCATTGGCTAATACCAACTCTTCCATCAGAATTGCTATCTTACTGACAGTGTAAAGAGTATCTTCCATTGTTTCGAGGGTGAACATAGCTTGTGGCGACTTATCATTTGCAAAATAAGAGCCGGTGAGAGTATGAGCAAATATATTCCGCCTCCTGCCCACTTTCAACCCCATTTCAGTAATATGTTCTGATCGAGACTTAGAAACCTTATATCGCTTCAAGAACGCTAGTAATAACCTATGCAAGCCCCTGGGCTTAGGATCTGAGCCAGGCGTTAAATCGATAAGCAGACTTTCTAGTGCTGTAACAGCCGTAACTATGGTGGCCCCGATGGAAATTCGATACGTATCCTCGATAATTCCAAGTTTTTCTTCAAGAACCAGGTCAGATTCTCCTTCCCACCCCGGAATACGGTGCGAGCCACTTTGCTGCTGAGCCTTAAACTTTGATTCCATTTCGGCAATCGTCTTTTTGGCCGCGTTTGAGACAAGTATTGCCGAGCTTAGGCGGTCTCTAAAAATAAGAAATTCGACCCGACTGAAGGTATAGAAGTCTAAATAAAGATCTGCTAGTAAAGAGGGGTCTTCATCAGCGGTCTGCCAATAAAACTCGATGCTTTCCTTTTTATCCATTGGGCGGCCAAGATTTCCATCTTTATCTGCATGAAAATACGCATAGCGAACATCTTTATTTGAGTCATCTTTGTTGACATCCATCCTTCTCTACTCCTTCTGCTAAAATCACACTTTTCTCTTGCCTTTAGCATCGAATTTTGTGTTGATAGCAGATAATGCTTCTGACGTGCCAATTTGCTTGAGTAGCGTGTTAATACGGCGACGTAAATCTCCTTCTGCTGTGCCTAAAATCTCTATTAAGCCAGGGACAGCACGGCTTCCAATCTGTCTTAGTGCTTTGGCAGCATCACGACACACGCTATCGTCGTTGTAAGAGAGTGCCCGGATGAGACTTGGAACGGGCGAGCATCGCCGATAAGAAAATGGTCTGGATATGATCTTTTAGGCAGGTGAGGAGCTTGATCAGTAACGGTGATGATAATCTGTCCTTGCTGCTGTGTTGCCTTATGTACTGCGCTGTCTTCTAATGCATCGTATAGTGACATACCTCTTTTTCTCTCCTATAGAACAAATATTCCTTGCTCTTTACTAAGTTTATACCACTGTGTGGTTATGAGATGCAAGAAAGTATGCGAAATGGCAGGCAAATCAAGAGACACAATCTGATATCAGAGATGATTTGCCCAGGTGGACGAAAAGACCACCTGGGCAAATCGCAGTAAACACTACGCTTATTCCTCCCCCCACTCGGTATTGTGCTCTAATATACAAATCTGATCATTAATCATGCGTGACGCCAAATGCATGGGATAAGGAAGAGCGATATTGCCGCCATCCCAAGCAGGGTGTATGCGCATAAAGTGCGGGATACGACACCATGCATGGGGATTATCTTCCTCTTGCAGGAAAAAGGGCACAAACTCGACAATGGTCTGATGCTTGAATGCGATTCCTCCTCCTTCATCTGTCTTGTAGAGCCCAGGATTTTGATATTGTCTTTTGGCTGTAATAGGTAGTTTGCCAATTGACAGATAGTGGAAGAATGAACTTTCGGTCTGACTATCGATAAAGCCTGTCAGATAACTGAGATCTCGATCTTCCTCTAATTCATCTTCCTCACCCACAGTAACAGTGAAATACTGTGGTGTCTCACCCGATGTACCCACGGTACGTAAACGGATGATACGCAGGTGAGGAAGGTCTTCCAGGGTATACAAGCGCCCGTATGTTTTCACATGTCTCAGATCAAGTTTGTTTTTGAGCTTCGCCGTATTGGCAAACTGCGGTAAGACGTCATAATTGCGCCAATCTGTCGCTTCAAGCAGCACCAATGTGGGCGCATCTCTTGTTTCTGTGAAGACCTGAGCGGCAAATTGCGCTTGTACCTCTGCAGGCAAGGAAATCTCTTGCTCTCTTCCTCTTAAGAATACTTCGCCCAGTGCTTTTCTTGCCTCTAGGAAGGGCTGCCATTGGCAGGAACTATGCGGTAGTAATGCCTGGAATGTGCCGTCAGGACAGAGACGTACTGCTATAGGATAATTCACGGCTGGTTTATATTTGCGCAGCTTATAGAGTGCAACTACAGACAATTGCTCTGCCTGCTCCTTCGGTATCCCAGCCTTTACATAGAGGTCGATGGGACGATCATATACCAGACCTGTTTGGCGATACATAAGATCAGTCACGCTGTTACTTGCACGAGATTTGCTTGTCGTGCTTGCTGCTCCTTCTTTGTTCCGTCTCATGGGGAATACCATCTGTGAGGCCAGACCAAGCTTATTACAGGCTCTACGCACTGCCCCCTTGATATTCTGGCTTGGGTGATACTGTTTAGCAGCAGAGCCTGATGGTGCTCCATCTAGCAAGCTCAGTTTCTCCAGATTGAGATCATTTAAAGGACGGAGCTCAATGAGTGCCAGTCCATAACCAGACGTATCTGGCAGGAGGCTTCTCAGGTACTGTTCCCACGCCTGCGTTTTCTCGCGAAATGCTTTGCGCATTTGGATTTTCCATAAGCGTTTGAATTTCTGTCGGTCAGCATAGGGAACATTTTTCTTGAAATGATCCATAGGATTGAGCGGTCCGGAATCCAGGGGTTTCAACAAATCGTTAGGAATAGGGTCTGGCGCTATGATCAGTTTGAAGTTGTCAGGCCAGGGGGCGTTCGTATCCAGGAATAATGCCTGGCGTATCTCCTGTTCTAGAATTCTTTTCGAGAAATCATCTCTCCAACAGAGCAGAATGAAAACCACTTGATTTCCCGATACTCGTTGCAGACCCTGGAGAATGATGTTGCGCCGTTCTAACCGATTCTGTTGTTGATTCTCCTCTTTCGGCTGATCGACCTTTTTCTTTAAGAACTGCTTTTTTCGTAGATCGCTGATGTCGTACATCATTAGGGGGAGACGGTTTAAGTGCATTTGAGCTGTCGGCATATCAGAAAGCAGCGTTTGTCCACGGGACAGTTCGAGTCCCAGGAGATTGCTAACGGCAGTCGCAACTTCTTGCAGTTCTGCAAAATCGAAGCCTGTTTTAACCTCGTGCGCAGGTCTAAATCCTTCGGCATGGACAATGTAATATTCGTCGTAATTGCTCTGGGAACTGGCTTTGCGGTAGTCCTGTGGTTTCTGTAAGATCTGTGCTGGCGAGACCAGTTCCCGCGCTTTCATAGCTGTTAAGAGCTGGATCGGATCATCTTCCCAACGGGGATTGCTGACGCCACCGGTGAGAGGCAGCGCGACGAGTGTCGGTGACCATCCCCAACCAGTCAAGCGAGGCTGGTCAATACCGACCCGAACGGTGATATCGCGCTTCCAATTTGCCCGTTTCATCTCTTCGTCTACATAGCGAGCGCATCGTACATACAGATGAATCCAGCGACAAGGGCTATCGACTTGAGTTTGCAGACGAAATGCCAATTTGTAAGCGAATGTGCCCACCTTTTCTTCTTTGGTTTCGGGATCTTGATACCGCGCTGAAAAGGGGTTGCTGACCACTGCAAGCCCATGCCGACCGTCCTGTGCCAGACGCCAGGTAACCTTTTTTCCGTGAATGGTTGATTCCTTCCCTGCCAACAAAGAAGCTAAGACACTCGGAATTGCGCGGTAACCCAATTGTGTTCCTGTATTGAGGGTAAGGAGGAGCGAGGCGGCGTCAGTTTCATACCAGCATTGTAGCGGTTGCTGCAAACGATCAAGCAAGCGTTTATAGGCATCCTGACCAATGCCCTTGACTGTTTTCGCAAAGCGGTCCAGCCCCCACTGCTTTCCCCACTCGTAGGCCAGATCACTAATTTGTTCCGGCTTGGGACGGCGAGCTACATCTGTACCGACTACCAGCATCTGTCGCTCACGTTGACCAGTATCGACATTGCGTCGTACCTCAAAAGCATGGGCAAGCGTTGGGGCCATTGCTGTCAGTACCGTATTAAACCGACTATAGGGTGGGGATTCTGGATGATCGCTTGAATGAAATTGCTCCATGCTTGCCAGAAAGTTTTTACAGTCTTGCTCATAAGAGAACGGTGAAAACGAGACGGCAAGATCGCGCAGAAACGCTTCATCGATACGGAACCGCATCGGTACAATACGAGGAAAGTTGTCCATAATTGCCTCACTTTCTCTTTAATATTCCGGCTCAAAACCTTCAATGTCTACCAGCGCATCTACAATCGAAGCGTAGAGCGCCCGTCCAATCTCCGTTTGAATGTATTCCTGTAAGACCTCGATCATAGCGGTCAGCAGGCTGGTATCGGATGTTTCCTTCTGAGTTGGGTTTTTCGCTCTTTTCGGCCCCCAGGCTGCATCGACGAAGTAAGCATGAAAAGGAACACCTCCTCGGAGAAGTCGCCCACACGCTTGAATGACGTGACCCGCAGTTGTAGCAGCAAGGTCAAAGCGCTCACTATAGGTCGTATCATCCTTCTCACCCTTGTGCTTGAGATTTCGATAGAAGTTGCGCAGTTCGGCCTTGCGCCAATATTCGCTGGCCTCTCTGCGTAACTGAATAGCTTTTCCGATCAATTCTTGCTCCTGCCACGCCTTGAACTGTGGGTCTTTGCACCAGTCCAGGGTGCGGCGGTTTAGCTCACGCGCCAGCGATTGCGTATCAGCAGGGTAAGGCATGGGACGAGTCAGGAAGTAGATGGCCCCAAACGCAGCTTTGCCATATTGATTGAGAATATTGTAACCACGACCAATCGCTTGCAGCGGAGCGATCAAGATTTTTCCGTTGGTTTGGACAAAATCTTCAATATCGCTGCGGTAGACCGTATCATCTAGCGGTACTTCATCTGTGCCTGTCTCGGTTCGGTACAGGTAGCGTATCTCCCCAGGAGGCGCTGTTTGCCACTGGCCATTTGATCTGAGCTCTTCAAAGGCCCACTTTGCCTGATCATAGGAGTTGACAATCAGCAGCAAGCGTTCTCTACCTTGCCAATATTGCGGTTGCTGTTGTCCTAATTCCCGTAGTCGTTCTAGCTCTTCTTTCAACGATGCCCTCGATTGGTTCTGCTCGCTTGCCAACGCCCGCATCATATCCTTAATCGGTGCAAGTTTTTCGGTCATGCCAGAGATGCGGATAGGTTCTAATTCGTTTTTCTTGTTTCTAGTGTATTGCGGGCAGTAGCAGAATGTGCTTTGCATAATCGCTTGCTGGGCTTCTAGTGACGGGTCGAGAATGCCCTGTGGAGGGATGTCAATATGCCAGCGCGAGGAGTGTGGGAGCCAGGAGGTGCCAGAGAGCGCCAGGACATTGGGGCCGCGCTTGCCATCGAGGTCAGTAAAAAGCTGGTGGAAGTACATGGTGTACCAGCGCCCCACATTCGGATATCCAAAGACGGATAAGCCTGATGGAATCGGGCCATTTTTTCGTTCGCTCTGACCGATTTCCAGATCTTTCGAGTAGTAGGTGCCAAACATGCGACCGGTTGGCGGAACAGGCAAGATGTCTGTCAGATTGCTGGGTGAACGTTCAAGCGAATGTTCATTGAGATCGGTCAGCATATTCTCCGGCTTGTTGTACCATTCATAGAAAACCACTTGGATGTTACGATCCAGGATCATGACGTTGAGGACAAACTCCAGCCGTTGTGCAAAGGTATCCAGGTCATCTGGTGGTCCATTCAGCGGCTTTGAGTTGGATAGATTTTTCTGGTTCACCTGTGTCTGCCAAGCTGCTTTTTGTCGATCCAACTTTTCGAGCGTTTGCTGAATATTCGGAATAAACTCCCGAATCCAGGCTTTGCACTCCTCGCTCACCGCCGGGTTATGGGCACTATCGCCAGCCGCGATGAGAGTACGCATGATCAGTGCCATGCGATAAACGGCATTATCTTCCGCATTCCTCTTGGGCCTTTCCATCGTGAGCGGATCAATCTGGCTGAGCTGGTCGAAGTAGCGGACAATTTTGCGGACTTTCTTGTTCGCTTCAACTTGATCCAGTTTTTGAAATTCCTCAGTGCCCCAATCAGGAAGATCAAGCAAGCGCCAGACCAGTTTATACGCCAGAGTGAGCGAGGTAAAGAAGTTGCGTCCTACCCAACGGCGCAAAAGCGTGCCTTGTTCAATATCGGTCAGGTTGCTAAGAATATTGGAGATGGCGGCCAGGGAATGGCGTTCCGCGCCAACCCAGCGGCGTGTAGGAGCTGGCTGGGTCCGTCGCGGCACCCACGCCTGGGCAGTTTCGACATCTTCAACGTCCAGTAAGCCGTTGCCACTGGTCTCATTGGTCAGAACCACTTCTCCCGCGAAGAGATTATCAAACCATTCTTGGATAGTATCAGCCTCATCGAAAATGACGAGATCAGACTGCTCATAGACAATCTCTGTCATATGAACTTTGCGTGGTTCAATTTGAGCTGGTAGACTGGAAGCACCTAATGCTCCGGGCGTGGTAATCCAGATGCGCGCTGCTGACATGTCACGATACAATTGTTTGCCTGGGCAGACGGCAAAGAGAGGACAATAGTGGTATATCTTGCGCTGATTCGGTTTTTTTGGTTGTTTATATAACGCTTCACAAGGTTCCTGCCCAGGAATGACAGTATTAGTAGGCTGATCAGTGGCTAACGCTTGCAAAGGACAGGCTGGATTGAACCAGCGCAATGCCCAGTGGTCAGGACGAAATTTGCTGGAACGATAGAGGCGTTGTAGATGGATATCGCGTGTTGAACGCCCAATCAGGGAAACTGCTACCGGGTTCTCCTCCTGTTGACAGAAGAGGCTGTTGAAATCGTCGGCAAGATTCAGGGCTGACATCGTATCCCCAACGACTAACGTGACCCGCAAATCTTTCTCTGAATGCAGGGCAGCATCAGCTAAGATTAACTTGGCGATGGTCGATTTGCCAGCGGCGACAGCGCCCACAACATAGGCACAGCCATCTAATTGCAAGGGAACACTATTTTTGTCGGCAAGACTGCCATCAGGTGCAAGAGCGCGATAGCCAATCAGATTATCAACCAGGTCAACCCAACTGGTCTGTGATCCTAGCGCGCTTTGCAGACCACGTTGTTGACGTAACTGATCTATTTCGACAGCTATGTTATGAAAGTCGTCGTATGAATAGCTCAACGCGGCGCGGCTACGCGGTTGAGCAAACCAGGGAACGCTGGTTGCTGCTAGGTCTGCAACATCCTCGGGAATTTCTACCTGAACCACCTGCTTTCCCTGCCTAGTGACGGCATCGAAGAAGAACGTTGCCGCATTGGCTGGTGTAATCGTCCTTCGTGCAAACGGCAAGGTACTCTTCAGGACATTGTCATACGCGAGAAGACGCTCCTGAGGTCGTTGAGGCTCTGGCCAGAGCAGTTGTTTCTCAAGTTCTTCTGGGCGTACCCGGTAGCAGCGCCAGGACTGGGGAATACTGGCATATTCTCTGAGGGCATTTTCCCAATTGAAACGCCCGGAGAACGGTAGAAGAATACGTGCGTTAGCAATAGCATGTCGCTGTTGCTTATCAAAATTAATGATCCGAGCATCGGGAATGGGCAAACCGCTTAGAAGAACCCAGAGCACGGTAATCGGTTCATCAAGTATATCGAGCCATTCGAGAAGCCATAGACCTAGTTCTACGCGGAGAAGAAGGACATATTTCCCTTTCAGTATGCCATCTTCGTCCTGCTCTTTAAGCTTTTGAACCAGTGGAAGATACCATTGCCTTCTATCGTACATCGCTGCCTCCTGCAAACTGGAAATTATTGTTCTGTTACTAATGCTTTGAACTGCTTTTCGCTGAGAATCTCGGCTCTGGTCGGCAATTGCCCAGCAGCCCGGAGCACGCAGGCATGATAATCGCTACGCTGCTGTTCTCGATAAGATGGATAGACGTAATACCACCGTTGCCATTGAAGCGTACTCTCAGCGACCTGCCGATTATCCTGAGCAATATGCCTTCCCAGGGCAAAGGGATCTTTATAGTCTTTGACATCTATTGCCCAGACCTCTTTTGTTTGGACCGAACGGCGGAAGGTGAGTTGCAGGTCATAACGATCAACGCCAGGCCATAAAATGACCTGCTGCAATGCAGGAGTAGTTGATTGGGCATCCTGTATGAGCCATTGAAAAAGTTGTATTTCGGTGGTCCCTGGTAGAAGGGTTCGTAAGTGGATACCACGCTTCAGAACCAAAGGATGATTGACGGGCTCAAGAGCCTGCCAGCCCTGCGGACCGGGGCAACGCCCAGAACAAGCATTGGGTTTGATACTGCCGAGGCGGTTATTGCGCTGATAGAGTGGGCCACACACAGGACAATTCCAATAACAAGCTTCAGGCATACCCGTTCGCCAGTAGAGCAGCGTTGAATGAAGTGATCGGCTATCCTGGTATAAAGCGCCAACGTCCTGGATTCTGATGTGGTGCAGGTCGCGGAATTGTCTTCGCAGTTGTTCATTGCTTGTCCAGGGGTGGGTGATGACATACTGCCTGATGGCAGCGTATTCTTCTCTAGCACCAATTGGATCATCGATATAAGCATTCCGCGCTGCGTTCAGGATGTTGACCATGAGCTGGTTGTCGAGAATAATCTGAATGTCCCGCAGCGTTGCTGTCGCAGGCTTATATTCAAGCAGAAACTCTATCACCTGCTCATCCAGGTCGCCTTCATAAAGCAGTTCAAAGCGGGGATCAACTCCCGGCGGTAGCGTGCCAGGCCACCACTGTTCGAGTGGTGTCTCGAACAGCTCAAACAGCTTTGTAATGGTACTAGGATAGTGTGTAAGCATGGCCAGCGAGAGTTGATGCAGAGCGTAAAACAGCTCATCTGGATAAGGGTACTTCTGCTCGCTCTCTGTGTACTTTGCCAGGCCAATAGCTAGATAGGGAAAGACCTCCTCTGGGAGTGGTCGCGTCATGTACGGATTCCTCGCTTTCATACTTGACCATATGTACTAAATGTGGTACAATGTTTCATATACGAAACACTAGAGAGTATACAGCATTTGGGATGATTGTGCAATAGGTGAAACAGTGTTTCCAAATAAAGACGATCCGAATTGGGGGAAACGCAATGACACGAGTTTTTGATACACAGTATCTGGCAGCGCTGATCAAGACCAAACGCGGCAATCGGGGACTACGAGAAGTGGCCCAAGAAATCGGGGGGGTGAGTCCCTCAACATTATCTCGCATCGAGAATGGAAAAGTGCCAGACATGGATACCTTTCTACGTATTTGTACTTGGCTACAGGTCTCATCAGAAGAACTTATTAAAGAGACGGATGATCAGCCACAAAACGAAATGAGTACGACAGATCGTATTGAAGGATATCTACGTGCAGATAGAGAATTGACGCCCGAAATGGCCGATGCACTAGCCAAGTTGATGAAGTCGGCTTATAGGGCTGCAACTGAAGGGAAACTAGGACGAGAGTAGATGAGCGATTTGGACAGAAACACGAGGAACTGGTGTGAAAATGAGGGGGTACGTTGGCGAAAAGAACTAAAACTGTATGCCTATGACCCGCTGCCAGCTCGGCTTTTAGCACAACATTTGAAGATTCAAGTCATTAGTCCTATGGAGGTCCCAGAGATCGATGAGTCGCTGCTTCGGTCTTTGTTAGCAGAAGATGCGGGCTGGTCAGCACTTACCTTGCCTATAGATCAAGGAAAGCATTTGATTATTTACAATCCGACCCATGCTGCTACACGATATGAGTCAAATGTTATGCACGAGTTGGCTCATCTGCTCCTTGGTCACCAACCTATTCATTTTCATCGGCTTTCTGGAGAGTTACTTGTACGCGAGTATCGTGCCCTAGAAGAGGAAGCAGCTAAGTACCTGGGCGGGTGTCTGCAAATTCCGGCCAGGGGCCTTGACTGGGCGTTTCAGCGTGGTATGACGTTACAGGAAATAGCTGAGCACTTTGGAGCCAGCGTACCAATGGTTCGTTACCGATGCAATATGACTGGGCATAGTGAATATACATAGGAATAAATACGCTCTATTCAGATTACTCCCTGTCGTATTCGCATAGAGTTCCGAAATGATCGGCTTGTTGTTTTGCTTCCAACATCCTCTTAGGATGAAGGCTCACAATCACAACATAAAACCCTCTTTTTTGTAAGTGTAGATTTTACATATTTTTGTGTTATACGAGGTATAAAAGAACGTCCGCATTTGTTGCACTGAAACACCCATTCAAAAAAACCAAAAATTTCCTTGTCTATAAGCTCCTCTCGGATAATTTCTATCGCAGCTAACCTCGTATTAGGCGGTATTTTATGGGTCTTAAAAATTTTCTCCACCTTAAATATGAAGTCCCAGAAATCCTTATCAAGAAGCCTTCCATCAGCACACTCTTGCAAAATTCGCACAGCATAATCAGAGGCATTTTTACAAGAGCCAAAATAGTTTTCTTTCTCCCAGGGAAGCAAACCGAGTGGCAGTACTCTTTTTACATGCCGAATCATCCGATCAACTTCTTGGGCACTTGTGGCGGATTTGAGAATCTGAAATGCAAAATCGGGCTCCACGAGTTTAATTCTTAAAAGCTCTTTAACTTGGGATTTGTCTAACTTTTGAAATTCTGGACGCAAACAGTGTTGTGTGCAATATATAGCCCACTCTTCTAATGTACCTGCTATATGCGGTTTGGGTAATTCGATCATTCTCCCTCCCAAGCAGTCTGCTGCTCCATACCAATCTCGATCAGATCTCATATTTAGATTGTCGAGTGTAGGGAGGAGAACGAGCCTAGCTACGTCCACCGCATCATTTTCAAGAATTCTAAGCGATTTTTGAGGAAGTCGAGCTATAAGCAATAGATGATCTGGAAGGCGTATCATCCACTCTTCGCGCTTTGCTGCAATGATAGGACTCATGCCAGGTAGAGGAACTAACTTGTTTTCAACGCCTGCCGACAAATCATGAATTGATGGAACTAGAACTGTTACTGGACAAATCGTTTCCATTCCCGTTTTTTGGGTTGGCAATATAATTTCGATTGAATCTCTGGCTTCTGGACCCAGATAAGCAAGAGCTTGTTCGACAAACCACGATTGAAATTCTTCCATTGAAGTGGGGTAGTGCCATTGCTCTGTTCGTATTTTATCGTTAAGTAGCTTTCTCAACTGTGATCGCTGGTCACTACTTTTTTGGCTTAAAGAGCCAAAAAGGTACACCAATTCAGCAGCATCCTGTCTGGAGTCGTGACCGAAAATGGACCAAATGTCTTGTTTATAGGCTACCCTTTTCATCATTGCCACAAAGTAGCGCTCAAGTAGAGATCTTGAATCTGCACCGAATGAGAACCGTAACCAGGTTTCCATTGCCCGTTGGCTGCGAGCTTCATATTCTTTCCAGGAAAAGCGCCCAATGTTCTCGTACGGGAAAAAGCATGTGAGTAAATCCCAAATGATTTCTTGGGGAGTAATATTGCGCGTAGATAAAAAGACATGTTTAGGAACTGTATCAACGAAATCATACGCTGCATGAAACAGGAAATAAGACGAATAGAGATCAGCTTGTTGCTCTAACTCTTCAGCCATTTTTTCGTTTTGACTGAGGATGTTTCTTAAAACTACCACTATTTCGGGAGCTTTTAGTGCTAAATTAAAAGCCATGTTTGAGGTAAGTAACCAAAGAAAATGAAATTGATAATGCGCGATTTCAGATGCCATCCCGAATTATGTGTAAAGATGAGCAGTCAGCGAGTGGGTAAAGCAATCGAGCAGAGAGACTGATCAAAGGGAAAGGCCTTGTGCGAACCCAGAGTCGGCCAGTCAGTGC
>Ga0070741_10015034_pt1 | contig 13231 bp, 5 predicted proteins | sample Coa_R1_4_FD_66440 | JGI IMG/M metagenome (GOLD analysis project Ga0070741, IMG submission 66440) | Surface soil microbial communities from Centralia Pennsylvania, which are recovering from an underground coalmine fire - Coalmine... | ecosystem: Environmental > Terrestrial > Soil > Unclassified ... | reverse complement strand
TTGGGCTTACGATCAAATCGTTCAAGGAATTGCCGATGGAAAAATTAAAGGCTTGTGGGTGATGGCGACGAACAGTTCGCATTCGTGGATTGACCAGAACAATTTCAACCGGCTCGCCGACAAGCTGGAATTTCTCGTCGTGCAGGATTTATATCCGACGACCGAAACTGCGCGACGCGCGCATTTATTTTTGCCCGCCGCGGGCTGGGGCGAAAAGGAAGGCACACTCATCAATTCCGAACGGCGCATCGGCCTCGTGAAAAAAGTCCACCGCGCGCCGGGACAGGCATTGAGCGATTTCAACATTTTCAAACTCGTAGCGGAATTTTGGGGTTGCGGCGAAATGTTCCGCAAATGGAATTCGCCGGAAGCGACGTTTCAATTGATGAAAGAATTTTCGCGCGGTCAGCCATGCGACATCACCGGCATCCGCGATTACAGACATTTGGATGAGGAAGGCGGAATTCAATGGCCGCTGCCAGCGGCAGTGACAAGTGACGAGTGGCAAGTGACGAGAGAGCGGCGTTTGTTTGCCGATGGAAAATTCTTTACGGAAGACGGCAAGGCAAAATTCATTTTCGATTTTCCACGTTCGGTGGCCGAACCGGTGAGCGAAGAATTTCCATTTGTGCTTTTGACCGGCCGCGGCACGTCGGCGCAATGGCACACGAATACGCGCACGGAAAAATCGGATGTGCTGCGGAAATTATATCCGGCGAACGCTTACGCTGAAATCAATCCAACGGATGCGAAGCGCTTGAAAATCCAGGCGAACAGAAAAGTGGCGATTATTTCATGTCGCGCACGAGTTGAATGTGTGGCGTTCGTGACGGCGAGCGTCCAGCCCGGACAAATTTTTATTCCGATGCACTATGGCATTGCGAACCAATTGACGCGCGCAGAATTTGACCCACATTCGCGGCAACCGAGCTACAAACATTGTGCCGTGCGTGTCGAAGTGTTAAACAAATAATTTTTCTTCTCGCGCAAAAATGTCATCTTTGAATCGTGAAAGTCCGCCATCTTTACATTTCGCACGGCCATAATTTTTTCGGGCATCATGGCGAACCGCCCGGAAGTTTTCCGGCGATTGAAGTCGCGGAAATTGAGTGCGTGGCCGGACGCGGAATTCGCGGCGACCGTTTTTTCGATTTCAAAAAAAACTACAAAGGCCAAATCACATTTTTCTCGCACGAAATTTTTAATGCGATGTGCGCGGAATTAAAATTGCCCGGCAAATCGCCCGCGGCATCGCGTCGCAATGTGATTGTCGAAGGTGTGGATTTGAATTCGCTTGTCGGGGCGGAATTTGAAATCCAAGGCGTGCGTTTTTTGGGAACCGCTGAATGCAGCCCGTGTCATTGGATGGATGAGGCCATCGCGTCGGGCGCGGAAAAATTATTGCGCGGACACGGTGGTTTGCGCGCGCGGATTCTCACCGACGGAATGCTTCGCGTTGAAAAATGAATTTCAGCGCCGTCATACTTGCTGGTGGAAAATCCATGCGCATGGGCCGCGACAAGGCGTTGCTCGAAGTTAGTGGACAAGCTTTGCTCGCACGGCAGATTCAACTCACACGTAAACTCGGCGCATCAGAAATTTTTATTTCCGGGCGGCCGGAGACGGATTATTCCACATTCGGCTGTCGCGTGTTGCTGGACAAATTTACTAACGCCGGCCCGTTGTCGGGAATTGAACGCGCGCTCGACGCAACAACTTCATCGTTGTTGCTCGTGCTGGCGGTGGATTTACCGGAAATGAACATGGAGTTACTGCAACAGCTGGCTGGCGATTGTTCGGAAACGTGCGGAGTGATACCAAAATTGGCGAGCTACGTTGAACCGCTCGCTGCATTTTATCCAAAGGCAACTCAATCGCTGGCCTTAGCCCGTCTGAAACGCAAAAGTTTCGCCGTAAAAATTTTTGCTGACCTATGTGTCCAATCCGGTCTTGCGCGGTTTGTTGACCTGTCCGCAAACGAAACAAAATATTTTGCCAACTGGAATTCGCCTACTGATTTGCCATGCACGACCTAAACACGCTCAATTGGATTTATTTTACACTTTTGCGCGAAAAAGGAGACAAAGAATTTTGAATTTTTACACTACCTCCAAATTAATTTTTTATGGTGGTGGCGGCATGGAATTTTTGAAGCGCTGAAAATTATTTATTCATTCGTGGCGCCAGCCAACGCAGAACGCGGCGCGTCAGTCCCGGCGTGAACATCCAGGTGAGATGGCCATGCGGTAGCCGCCAGATTTCCGGTTGCTGCCATTTTTGCCAAAGCTCCTCAATCGGTTGTGCCTTCGCGAGCAAATCATGCATTCCTTCAATCAACAAAATATTTTCTTTCGAGATGACTGGCGTGGACAAACTCAAATTCAACCGGGTCGTATCCATTGCTTCGTGTGCTGGCTTTAAAGTCTGGAAAAATTCCCTGGTCCGTTGCCAGACGACTGGCGGGAGGTATCTCATGCGCACGGCGGGCACAGCCAGAACGGCACAGGCGATGCGTGCATCGCTACACGCAGTCAAACCCCCAGTCCATCCTCCGAACGAAAAACCCACAAGCCCCACAGATGGGCAACCTTTATCCAGCAACCAGCCGGTAAGCGCGCGAATCTCGGCGACGTTCCCTGCGCCATTACTCGCGCAAAATCCAAACAGTTTTCTTTGATGATCACCGGTCGTTCCTGCCAGCGTTTCGTGCACCGATAAAGCCGGCCATAAACGATGTTGTTCTCCTCGTCTTCGCACGGACGCGGCGTGGGAAACGGTAATTGGCCTTTCCGGTGTCGGCCAACCGCCTCCTCCCCGGCGGGTTTATCACAAGTTTTGGGGATTCGGTCTTTTGAAGGACATTGGCAGGATACCGTCGAACTATTGAACCGGCGAACATTTCTATTGTAACGACGCCTAGTCCAAATGGCGAAGATAGATGACTTTCGCCGCGATATTTTAATCAGTGATAATCCAAAAAATGAAACGAAGTCAGGTGCCGTTGCTCGTCAATGGCTTATTGTTGTTGTGCTGTCTTCCGGTCGTGGCAGCAACTACGTGGAACGCTACCAACAATATTTCTGTGAACACGAATTGGTCCACGACGGCTAATTGGTCCAGTGGCCTGCCATTAGGAAACGACGTGAATTTTTTGAATAACGGTGCAATCGGCAACGCCGTTTCCAACATCAACAACGTCGTGGACAGCAGCACGACGATTTCATCGCTTCAATACGGAAATACCGCTGGCAGTCACACGACGCTGATTGCTTCCGGCCAAACCTTGACCGTCACCGGCAACGTGACAGTCAGCACCGGCACGGACAACGGCAGCGGCCAGACGGTATTTGCTACTCTCACTGGTCCAAACGGCGCGCTCGTGGTCAACAACACCGCTGCGGTCATCGCAATTTATCAAGGCGCGGGAACATCCGGTTCGCAGCGTGCAACTCTCGATATGTCCGGCCTCGGTTTATTCAACGCCACCATTTCCAGTTTGCAAGTCGGCGTGCAGGGCGTGACTCATCCCACCGGCACGCTGTTGTTGGCGCGCACGAATATCATTACTGCATCCGGTTCCTCCGGCATCCAAATGGGCCAGGCCAGCGGCGATGGCACCACGCTTAGCAGTTTCATTTATCTCGGCCTGACAAATGCGATTCGTGCCAACACGATTTCCATCGGTCGCGGCAAAGGCGGTTACACGAATTGGATGCGATTCAATTCCGCGTTCACCAACGCCGGTGCGTCTGCGAATCTCCGTGCTGCCAACGGAACCAGCCGCATTACAACGTGGGAAATCGGAAATTCTGTCACCGATTCCGGTTCAAATGATTCCATCGGTGTGTCCGATTTTTCCGGCGGAACTCTCGACGCGCTGGTGAGCAATTTGATTATCGGACGCGGCCAAGCCAACAACAATTCCGCCCGCAAAGGCGAAGGCACGTTGACGTTTACTGCCGGAACGATTGATGCGACGACTGTTAATCTCGCCCAACAGGTTGGCATTGATACGAGCTTCGGCATCGGCACGTTGAATGTGCTTGGCACGGCCACACTCATCGTTAATTCCAATTTCGACATCGGTGAAGGCACCGCCGCGAACACGAAAGCTACCGTCAATATTTTCGGCGGCGCCATGCGCGCCAATTCCATCACCAACGGCGCCAGCGCGAACACCATTCTCGCGCTCAACAACGGCACGTTGATTATCAGCAACGCCGTCTCTCTCGTGGTTCCGAATTTTCGGACAACGAACAGCACATTGCAATTTCCCGTCGGCAACAGCGGAACGAATTTCCTCGTCACGAGCCTCGCTTGCGGTGGAATCTCGAACACCATCAAAATCACTTCATTGCCGGGAATCGTGAATCTTCCAGTCACGCTCCGCGTGATGAAGTATTCCAGCGTCAGTGGCTCGCCGAATTTTGTTCTTGGCTCGCTGCCTTCCGGCTCTTACGCGGGTTACATTTCCAACAATACCGCTGCCGGTGCGGTGGATTTGGTTTTGACGAACGGCCCGACCATTTCACAACTGCGATGGAACGGTGCCACTGACGCGAATTGGAATACGACAAGTGTTGACTGGCTCGATGCGGGAAATGCTTCGGCGACATATTCCGACGGTTCGCGAGTGCGTTTTGACGATTCGGCGACCGGTTCAACGAGCATCAATCTCGCTGCCACATTTTCGCCGAACGGCATCACCGTGAGCAATTCGTCGCTCGCTTACACTTTTACCGGCAGCGGCGGATTGAGTGGTTTCACGGGATTGGTTAAAGACGGCGCGGGCACGGTGACGATTGCGAACACGGGAAATAATAATTTTACCGGCGCAATATCGAATCTCCTTGGCACACTGCAATTCGGCAACGGCGGCACGGGCGGTTCGATTCCTTCCGGCGTTATCGTGAACAACGGCACGCTCGTGTTCAATCGTTCCAGCAATTTTATAATTTCCAATTCCATTTTCGGTTCCGGTTCATTGACCAAAAATGGCAGCGGGACATTAACCCTTGCCGGAAACGCGACTTATGCCGGCACGACCACGTTGAGCGGAGGTAAATTGATTTTAAATTCCCGTCTCGCCAGCGGCAGCGCGCTGACGGCATCGTCAGGAACGACGCTCGCGGGCGCGGGCACGAATACCGGGCCGGTCACCGTGAGCGGCGCGATGCAACCCGGTGATACAAATGTGGCAGGCACGTTCACCAGCGGCGCGCTGACGTTGAATTCCGGCGCGACATTGCAATTTGATGTCGGCGGATTTTCTTTCGTCGGCCCCGGTCCCAACGGATTGAATCAGGTGAGCGACCTGTTGCAAGTGAATGGCAATTTAACGCTCAACAATAATTCGCTCGCTATCAACCTGATTGATCCGCCGCAAATCGGGAAACCCTATCGCATCGTGAATTACACCGGTTCGCTCAGCGGCACATTCAATCCATCGTTCACCATTACCGGCGGCAGCGGTTATGCGGCGGTGCTCGATTACAGCACGGCGGGACAAATCAATATCACGTTCACCAATGGTCCGATCACAAGCATTCCACTGACATATCCTGAAGGCGCCGGCCCCGCCACGGTCAGTTACGGTCCTGATGGCAAACTCGTTTACACTTACGAGCCGAATGGCGACCGCATTCCGGATTTCTCCGGCGCGGGCTATCGCGGCGGCGGCGTGGCAATTCCGACGAACATTCCGGTGGTCATCACGTTGAATCCCATCGGCGGTGACAACCGTCCACAAATTCAATCCGCGATTGATACGCTCGCGGCGCAACCGGTTGGCACGAACGGTTTTCGCGGAGTAATTTTGTTAAAGCGCGGCATCTACACGATGACGGGAACCATCAACATTGACGCCAGCGGAATTGTGCTACGCGGCGAAGGCAGCGATACCAACGGAACAATTCTCCGGCGCACGGACGTGAACGCCGACATCATCAATATTTCCAACGGCGGTGGCAGCAGCAAAATTTCCGGTTCCGACCGCACGATTGTGAATACTTACGTTCCCGTGGGCGCGACGTGGATGGCATTGAGCGACACGTCTGGTTACAACGTCGGCGATGAAGTTGTTATCAGCCGTCCGCAAACGACGCCGTGGGTCAATTATATGGGCATGGGCGACCCGACAGTCGTAGCTGGCGGCACCGGCGACTGGCAAAGCGGCGACGCGAGCATGAGTTGGACGCGTGTCATCACCGAAATAGACGGCAATCGCATCCGCATTGATTCGCCGCTGACGCAGGCGATTGAACGGCAATGGACGACGGGAACTATTTATCGCCAGACTTCCAACGCGCGGCTGACGAATTGCGCCTGCGAAGATTTACGCGGCGATGCGCCGACGGTTGGTGTGGATGCGAACGGCAACACGGACGGAAACTTCTTCACGCTCGGCGGCGTGCGCAATTGTTGGATTCGCCGCTGTTACAACGACAAGATGCGCGGCCATGTCGTTTCCTGCGGCGGAAAATGGTGCACGTTCGAAGACATCGTTTCCTATCACAACTTCGCGCCGCATTCCGGCGCTTCGATTCAGATTTTCACCGGCAACGGCATGGATTGCATTTTGTTCCATCGCATCACGGCATCATCGGGAGGATTTGAATTTACCGGCGGACGGCAAAGTCCCGGGCCGGTGGTTTTTTCCGAATGCCAGGTGCCGCAAGGCATCGCGTTCAGCGGGCCGCATCTGCAATGGAACATCGGCTACCTGTGGGATGAACTCGAAATGACTCATGATATTGCTTTGATTGACCAACACGGCGGTTGGACGAGCGCGAATCATGTGGTTTGGAATTGTGAGAGCACGGCGAATTACACGGTGCAGCGTCCGCCGGGCACGCACATTTGGGTGCAGGGCTGCGAGCTGAACGGCAGCCTTACGCCGGTGAGCGGTTCGGCGCCTCGCGGCGCGCAACCGGCGGAAGTCCTGTCGCTCAATACGCATCTGGAACCGGGCAGTCTCTATCGGGCGCAATTGGCCGAACGCGTCGGCGCGCAACCGGCTTTGGACGTTCTCGGCAAACCGGATGGCTGCAATCATTATGTGCTTAACAGCTCGGCTGCTGCGGCGACGGTTCCGCCGGGGCAAAGCGCGAATCTCATGCTCACAATGACCGTTGAGCCGGATTATCGCGGCTCGAATGTCACCTTCAGCGCTGTCGGACTGCCGCCGGGCGCAACTGCCGGCTTCGTTCCCTCATCGCTTGGCACGAACGGCGTTGTTACCGTCACCATTAACACCAGCAATTCCACGCCCTCGGGAATTTACAACGTGAAACTCGTCGGCACTGGAACGTTTGCAAAATTTTCGGGCGGCAACCAGACGCTCGCACATCCGGTCTTTGTGCAATTGAACGTGACGAACGCCGCGGGATTCACCATTTCGGCAACGCCGGATTCGCAAACGGTTGCCGCGGGAAACAGCACGACTTACAACGTGACCATCACCGCGCCGCCGGGATTCAACAGCAACGTGGTGTTCAGCCTCGACGGTTTGCCGCCGAATTCGAGTTATAATTTCAGCCCGCCATCGGTCATCGGCGCGGGCAATTCCACGTTGACCATCACGACGTCCAATTCCACGCCGCAAGACGATTATTCGCTGACGATTTCCGGCAACAGTGTTGGCGGCAGCAGCGGCACGTCGGCGGACCTGATTGTCGCACCCGCTCCCGGCACGCTGCCTCCGCCGTGGGTCAACGGTGAACTCGGCAATCCCGCCATCACTGGTCAGGGAACTTTCAGCAATGGAACATTTTTCGTCGAAGGTGACGGGGCCGATATCGGCGGCGCATCGGATGAAGGACATTTTGTTTATCAACCTGTTTCAGGCGATGCGACGGTCATTGCCCGTGTAGTTTCAATGGATAATACCGGCTCCGGCCTCGCGAAAGCCGGCGTAATGATTCGCGAAACAACGAACAGCAATTCCAGTTTCGCCGACGTGGTGCTCACGCCATCAAACGGAATTTTTATGCAATCGCGCGCATCCACGGGCGCGACCGCGACAAATATTTCCGGACCAGCGGCGTCCGCGCCGTATTGGGTGAAACTTCAACGCGCCGGAAATAATTTCACCGGCTTCGCTTCATCCGACGGCACGAATTGGACGCAAATTGCCGCGACCAACATTCCGATGGCCGCTGATGTCCTTGTTGGTTTGGTTGTCACGTCCCATGACGTCGCGCAAACCAACAACGCAATCTTTGACAACGTGAACGTCATTTATCCTGACTTCACCATTGCGCTCTCACCGGCGAGCGATTCCGTGACGGCAGGATTTGGAACGGTCTACACCGTCACGGCGACCGCCGTGAACGGATTTAACGGAACCGTTTCGTTGAACGAGGACGATGACATTGCCGTTGGCGGAACGGCGATGCTGGGAACAAATTTGCTGGCAGTGCCGGGTTCAACGACGTTGAACATCGGAACATCAGCACTAACGCCGCCGGGCAATTACACGTTGACCGTCACGGCCACGAGCGGAAATTTATCGCACAACGACACGGCGCAATTGGCCGTGGCCAATAACATTCCCGCAGGCACATGGACGGGCTTGAGTCCCGACGACAACAATTGGTCCACATCGGAGAATTGGGGCAACGCGCAAGTTCCCGATGCCACCATGAACGTGAAATTTTTCGACCTCGGCGCCGCAAATGTGGCGGGTGATGTGAACAACATCGTTGACTCGGACTTCAATGTCGCCTCGCTGCAATTCGGCAATACGAATGGTTTTCACACGACGCAAATTGCGCCCGGCGCGACACTGACGGTTTCGGGAAACACAGGCGCAAACGGTTATTCATTTTATGTCGGCACCGGCACAGACAACGGCTCGAATCAAATTGTCAATGCGACCATCACCGGCGCAGGCGGCACATTTGTGGTCAGCAATTCTGCCGCGACTGTCAATTTCGCGCAAGGCTCGTCCGGCACGCCAATCAACGAGCGCGCCACACTCGACATGTCCGGACTCGATATATTTTCTGCATCGCTTGCGAATTTTTACATTGGCAATCAACCTGCGAATGATTCGGCGCATCCCGGTCGTCCGACCGCGACCGTTGCGCTCGCCAAAACAAATTCAATTTCGTTGAGCGGTATGCTCATCGTGAGCCAGGCCACGTCCGACGGTTCCACAAACGGAAATATTTTGTATCTCGGCCAGACCAATTCCATTTTGTCGAACACGAACATCACCAGCGGCGGCAAAGGCGGGACGGGAAATTTAGTTAAATTCAATCCCGCATTCACCAACGCAAACCCTGTTGCATTTTTCCGCGCCGCGAATGGCAGCAGCCGCGTCGGGCTTTGGGCAATTGGCTACGCCACAAGCAGCAGCGCGAATAATGATTCTTTCGGCACAAATGATTTCACAGGCGGCACTGTTGACGCGCTCGTGGATTTGATGATTCTTGGTCGCGGTCAGGCGGCGAATAACGCCGGTCGCGGCGGCAGCGGCACGCTGACGTTCAACGTAGGAACTTTTAACGTCAACACACTGCTCGCCGGTTATCAAAATCCGGGCAACAGCAGCTACGCTGTCGGTGCGGTCAATGTGAACGGCTCCGGAAAATTAATCGTGAACAATGTCATCGGCCTTGGTTTCACCGGCACAAGTCCCGGCGCGAATACAAAAGGCACGCTGAACATTTCTGGCGGCAGCGTTTTTGCAAATAGCATCACCAACGGCGGCAGCGCGAATTCGGCGATTACGATGAGCAGCGGCGGCACGCTCGTCATCAGCAATTCAATCGGCGCGGCCGGAAGTGCGATTCCAACTTTCTCCACCGCCAATTCCACGATTCATTTGCGATTGAACGGCAATTCCATTTCTACAAATATTTTTGCGACAAGTTTCACGGCGAGCGGCGCGAGCACAATTACAATTGACACGGTGACGAATGTTGGCAGCACGACAACATTCCCGCTGATTTCTTACGCAAGTTTCACCGGCACGATTGGCGGAAATTTGTCGGTGACGATGCCGTCCGGATTTTCCGGCACGCTCACGAACAATTCCGCGTTGAACCAAATTGATTTAATCGTCAACGTTGCACCGACAACGCCTCCGCGAATTGCGACTGTGACGATTTCCGGCAACAACATTGTTTTCACCGGCACAAATGGTTCGATTGGTGGAACATTTTATTTGCTGATGAGCACAAACGTCGCGCTGCCGCTCAATCAGTGGACGCGCGTGGCGACAAATCAGTTCAACGGCAGCGGCAATTGCATTTTTTCAAATGCAGTTGGCTCGAATTCGTTGCAGCAATTTTATCTGCTCCAATTGCCATAAGTTGAGGTGTATGCAATTTTACCGGAGAAATCCGGTGCAAATTTTGTGAACAAGGAACGCAAAGTTTTTTGGATGGCGATGGTTTTGATTGTCGCCGCTGCCGTTTTTGTGTCGTGGAAGAAATTTTCACGGCATCAAGCTGAAATTATTCCTGTCGCCGAAACGCAACTGGCGCAAATATCATCGCCGCAGTCGGCTAAAAAATTGCCGGAGCAAACGGTCGCTATCGCCAAAACTTCAACGCAAAGAATTTCCGTAAATACAATTCCGGTTTTTAAACCGACGGATGAAGAAGAAATTTTTCTGCAAAAATTTGACCCGAAACTGTTGCAAAATCCGGAAACGGAAGATTTCATTCGCCAACGGCTCTGGCTGGCGCTCGACCAGTTGAACAATCCGCTGATGCAAAAATTAAATTTAAGCAGCAACGAAATGGCGGAATTCAAAAATCTGGCCGTAAGCAATCTGGTGACGGCGACGGAATTGGCGGAAGTGACGGCGCAAAATCCAAAAATGTTTGAGGGCGATGTGGACGCCGCGCTGGATTTGCAGCGACAAAACTTTGATGCGCAATTGCACCTGCTTTTGGGTGATGCGCGTTTTGCTCAATATCAAAATGGGATTGAAGATTACTCGCAATTTTACGGCATTAAATTTTTGGACGGTAATTTGTCGCCGCTGCCAAATTCCAGTGTTGAGCAAATCATTTCGGCGATGCGAACCGAGCGGCAAACGGTGAACGCCGCGGTCGCGCAAGCGGCGGACGGTGCGCCGCTTTCGGCGGACGACCAGCTTCAAATCCACGAATTGATTTTTGGCCGGACTTACAATCGCGTTCAAAACTTTCTGTCGCCGGAACAGTTCACGGCATTTGGACAATTTGAATTGCGGCAACTGGATTTGTTCGGCGCTAAAGTAAGTTCCGAAACAGGTTCCGCGCAATAACGTTTCGTTGTGAAATTTGCAGTCTAGTTTTTAGACTGCTCAATTCTCTTGTTGAACGAAGCTGTCTCACATTTTTACTCACTAGTTTTGACGATATAGATTCATCAGTTCTTGGAATTGTTGCCATTAAGCGTGGTGATACAGTTTCGCTGACCACCGCATACCAAATGAAAACTACCGCAAAACAAAAATCATTCGTTGTCGCCCTGATGTTGTCTGCGACACTGGCCGTTCAAGCAAGCATTCCAACTACCTATCCGACTGGCTCGGGAATTTCCATCGGCTATTCCGGCGGACACGTCACTTACGGTTACGCCACGAACGGCGACGTGATTCCGGATTATTCGAGCGCCGGTTACAGCGGTGGTGGCGTAGTGATTCCGAATCCACCGGTGACGACGACGTTGAATCCGGACGGCCAGGACGACACCGTGCGAATTCAAAATGCGATTAACAGCATCGCGGCGATGCCGGTGGGCGCGAACGGTTTTCGCGGCGTGCTCATGCTCAACGCCGGCGTTTATTACATCACCAATCCCATTACCATCGGCACGAGCGGCATCGTGATTCGCGGCGCGGGCAGCGGCACGAGCGGAACGATTTTGCGCCGGACAACTGACAACGAAGACGCCATCACGATTGATAACGGTGGCGGATTGAAGAGCCAGGTCGGTTCGACATTGAACATCACCACGACCTACGTTCCGGTTGGCGCAACATATTTTGCGCTCGACAGCGTGAGTGGATTGTCTGTTGGCGACACGATTTCAATTTCCCGCAATCCAACAAAAGCGTGGATTCTGCAATTGCCCGAACCGCAAACCAATCGCGCTTATGGCGTGAGTTGGGACCGCACGATTACAGAAATTGACAGCAACCGAATTCGTGTCGACGCGCCGGTGAATCAGGCGATTGAAACGCAATGGGGCGGCGGCACGGTGTTCAAATATACCTGGGCATCGCGCCTGACGAATTGCGGCGTTGAAGATATTCGCGCGGACGCGCCCGGCGACAATACGGATAGTCTGGGAAATACCGACGGCAATTTTATTACGTTCAATCATTGCATGAATTGCTGGGTGCGCCGTTGTTACAACGACAAAATGCGCGGGCACACGGTGAGATTCACCGGCTCGAAATGGTGCACGGCTGAAGACATCAATTCATTTCATAACGGTTCGAGCACATCACATTCCGGCGCATCCGTTCAAATTTTTACTGGCGATTTTTCGGATGGAATTTTATTTCATCACATTAGCGCGAGCGATGGTGGGTTTGAATTTACCGCCGGCAGCCAGAATGGTGGGCCGTATGTTTTTACTGAAAGCTGTGTGCCGGACGGTTTCGCCGCCAGCGGACCGCACCAGCAGGGCAATGTTGGCATTGTCTGGGACAATTGCGGTTTCACCAATCAAGGCGTGAGCGTGCAATACCAGGGCCACGGCTGGAACGGCTTTGACTTGCTGGCTTACAATTCCGACACGACGTTTAGTTTTGAACGCCCGAACACGGTGCATCAATGGCTCATCGGTTGCACCGGCGCGTGGAATCATGCAAACAACGGAAACGACCCCGAAGTCATTTCTTTCGGAACGCATTTGAGTCCGGCGACGTTGTATCGCGCGCAATTGATTGACCGCGTCGGCTCGTCGCAAACGGCGCTGGTGCTTGGAAGCAACACCAGCCGGGGCACAACGGACACGGGCGTGGCGGCGGATTTTACTGTTTCAGCCTCGCCATCTTCGCAAACTGTCACTGCAGGCAATGGCACGAATTACACTGCAACCGTCGGCGTGATTAACGGATTCAACGACACCGTTTCGTTGAGCGTGAGCGGATTGCCGACCGGTGCCAGCGGCAATTTTAGTCCAAGCTCAATTGCTGGCGCAGGTTCGTCCACGTTAAATGTGAGCACGAGCAGCTCGACGCCGCCGGGGAATTACACGCTGACCGTCACTGGCACGGACA
>Ga0070741_10015033_pt1 | contig 13231 bp, 15 predicted proteins | sample Coa_R1_4_FD_66440 | JGI IMG/M metagenome (GOLD analysis project Ga0070741, IMG submission 66440) | Surface soil microbial communities from Centralia Pennsylvania, which are recovering from an underground coalmine fire - Coalmine... | ecosystem: Environmental > Terrestrial > Soil > Unclassified ... | reverse complement strand
CGGCTTTCTCGGCATCGTCCGCCTTGTTGGCGTCGGCGGCCTTCTTCAAGTCCTCGTAGGCCTGCGACGCATCGGCGGCGACCTTGTCCTCGTGCGCCTGCCATTGCTGCCAGCCGAAGATGCCGCCGAGCCCCAGCGCGAGACCGGTGGCGAGCGCCAGCCAGTTCTCCTTCCACCACCGCTTGAGCTCTTCGACTTGTGCTTCGTCTTCGTAGTGCGACATCGGTTTCGCCTCTTACAAATGCAGTCGCGCGCGCAGGGCTTCGGGAAGCTCGGCCCACGGCACTTGGGTTTGGGGGGTGTCTTCGCGCAGCGATTTTACTTGAACTGCCTCGGCCGCGGCTTCCTCGTCGCCGAGGATCAGGGCGAAGCGGGCGCCAGCGCGATCGGCGCGGGCGAGCTGCGACTTGAGCTTCCCGCCGCCCGCGTTCAGCACGACGCGCAGACCTTTGATTGCCTCGCGCAGGCCTTCCGCCAGCCTCGAGGCCGCGCGATCGGCGGTTTCGCCCATCGCGCAGACATAGACATGTGGCGCGGCGTCGGGGATCGTCACGCCCTGCTTCTGCATCAGGAGCACCAGCCGCTCGATGCCGCTCGCCCAGCCGATCGCGGGCGTCGGCGAGCCGCCGAGCTGCTCGACGAGGTTGTCGTAGCGGCCGCCGGCGCAAACGGTGCCCTGTGCGCCGAGCTCAGTGGTGATCCACTCGAACACCGTGCGCGTGTAGTAGTCGAGGCCGCGCACGAGCCGCGGATTCACGACGAAGTCGATGCCGAGGTCGCGCAGGCCTTGCTGGAGCTTGTCGAAGTGCGCGCGGGACTCGGGATCGAGATGGTCGAGCACGCTCGGCGCGCCGCGCACGATCTCGGCCATCGCGGGCGACTTCGAGTCGAGCACGCGCAATGGATTCGCTGAAAGTCGGCGCTTCGAGTCGTCGTCGAGCTTGTCTTCGTGCTGCTTCAGGTATTCGACCAGCGCGTTGCGATACGAGGCGCGCGTGTCGCCGGCGCCGAGCGAATTGATCTCGAGGCGCAGGTTCCTCAGCCCAAGCTTCTTCCACAGCCGCGCCGACATCGCGATCATCTCGGCGTCGACGTCCGGGCCGGCGATGCCGTAGGCCTCGACGTCGAGCTGATGGAACTGGCGATAGCGGCCCGCTTGCGGGCGCTCGTAGCGGAACATCGGGCCGAAGGTCCACAGGCGCTGCTGCTGGTTGTGCAAGAGGCCGTGCTCGATGCCGGCGCGCACCATGCCCGCGGTGGCTTCCGGCCGCAGCGAGAGATCCTCGTCGCCGCGATCCTTGAACGTGTACATCTCCTTCTCGACGACGTCGGTGACTTCGCCGACCGCGCGCTTGAACAGGTTGGTGTTCTCTACGACGGGCAGCACGATCCACTGATAGCCGTACTCGGCGAACGTCGCGCGCGCGCTGCCGATCAGGTGCTGCCACGCAGCAGTGTCGGCGGGCAGCACGTCGTTGAAGCCCCGGATGGCTTGCAGTTTCATTCGGCGGAGCTCCCTAGCTCTCGACCTTGGCTTTTTCTTTCTGCGCCTTGCGCGCCGCGAGCTTCTCGCGCACGAGCTTCTCGAGGCGATCGACCAGATCGTCGTTGTGCGACTTGTGCTGGATCTTGCCGTCGACGTAGATCGAGTTCGGATAGCCGCCGGCGACGCCGATCGCGGCTTCCTTGGATTCGCCGGGGCCGTTGACCACGCAGCCGATCACCGCGACGTCGATCGGCTCGTCGATGTCCTCGAAGCGGCGCTCGAGCTCCGCGACGGTCTTGATGACGTCGAAGTTCTGCCGCGCACACGACGGGCACGCGACGAGGTTCACGCCCCGCGATCGGATGTGCAGCGACTTCAGGATGTCCCAGCCGACCTTCACTTCCTCGACCGGATCGGCGGCGAGCGAGATGCGGATGGTGTCGCCGATGCCGTCGGCGAGCAGCATGCCGAGGCCGATCGACGACTTCACCGCGCCGGCGCGCTGGCCACCCGCTTCGGTGATGCCCAGATGCAGCGGCTGGTCGATCAGCTTCGCGAGCTTGCGATAGGCCTCGACGGTCATGAAGATCTCGCTCGCCTTCAGCGAGACCTTGAAGTTCTCGAAGTTGTGCTTCTTCAGGATCTCGATATGGCGCAACGCGGACTCGACGAGTGCGTCGGAGTTCGGCTCGCCGTATTTCGCCTGGATGTCGGCTTCGAGTGAGCCCGCGTTCACGCCGATGCGGATCGGCAGGCCGTGATGATTCGCGCAGGCGATCACTTCGTTGACCTTCTTCTCGCCGCCGATGTTGCCGGGATTGATGCGCAGGCAGTCGGCGCCCATCTCCGCGGCCTTGAGCGCGCACTTGTAGTTGAAGTGCACGTCGGCGACGAGCGGGATGTAGCCGCACTGCTTCTTGATCTCGCCGAACGCGATGGCGTCGTCGAGCGTCGGCACCGAGATGCGCACGATGTCGGCGCCGGCCTTCACCGCGGCTTTCACCTGCGCGACGGTGGCGGCGACGTCCTGTGTGTCGGTGTTGGTCATCGTCTGCACCGAGATCGGCGCGTCGCCGCCGACGGTGACGCGACCCACGCGCACCGGCCGCGACTTGCGGCGGTGGATCGTGTGATCGGCTTTCATCGCCATGGCTATTGCTGACCTTGCGGCTGAGCGTCGGTCGCGGGCGCTGGCGATTGCGGAGCCTGCTCCACGGGCGGCGGCGCGATGGGCTCCGGCGCCGGCGCGGGATTCGCGGGCGGCGGCGCGACACGCTGTGCAGGAGCGACGCGTGCGGGCGTCGGCTTGCGATGGATTGCCGCCGGACCCCAGCCGCGGATCCACAGCACGCCGGCGCCGACTGCTGCCGCGACGATGATGACGATCAACAGCCAGATCAGCGGCTTCCCATCGCCGCCGCTCTTGTCGACCACTTGCTCCTCGGCGAGACGGGTCGCCTCGGGCGGCGGCTTCATCACGTTGGCGTCGAACGCGGTGAGCACCTGCGTCTCCTGCAGGCTCATCGCCTTCGCGTACTTGCGCAGATAGCCGCGCACGTAGACCGGCTGGCCGAGCTTGGCGGTGTCGTCGTGCTCGATGGCTTCGAGCACGTGCAAAGGGATCTTCGTGCGCACGGCGACTTCGTCGAGCCGAAGGCCGGCTTTCTCGCGCGCGGCGCGCAAGGTCGCGCCCGCGGTGCCGGTGACGCTGGCGGCGTGGAACGTGCCGGTGTTGCTGAATTCGGAGTCGCTCATTTCGGATTGGCTGGCCGGTCGCGCGGATCGGCGAGCGAGGCTTCGGGGAATTGGGTCTTCAACCGCTCCTGGTACATGCGAGCGGTGGTGTCGTCGCCGAGCGCGGTCTCGGTCTTCACGCGCAGCCAGAGCGTGTTCGGCGTCGGCGCGCCGACCGCCTCGTAGCGCTGCAGGAACGCGCGGGCGCGCAAGTACTCGCCCTTCTGGTAGGCAAGCGCCGCGAACTGCGCGAGCGCATCCGGGAACTTGTCGTTCGCCTTGAGCGCCTCGCGGAAATATTGCTCGGCCTTGTCCACGTCCTTGCTCTGCACGCAGACACCCGCATTGGTCCACGCGAGCTCGGGCTTGGCGTAATCGGCGTTCTTCGCCGCTTTCACGAACAGCGCCTCGGCCTGCTCGATCTTGCCCTTGGAGCAGAGGAAGCTGCCGTAATTGTTGAGGCTGTCGGAATTGCCGGGCTCGAGCGAGACGGCTTCCTTGAACTCCGACTCCGCGTCCTCGTCGCGGCCGCGACGCGAATACAGGATGCCGAGCGCGCTGTGCGCCAGCGCGAGCTTGGAATCCTCGGAGATCGCGCGCTTGAGCTTCTCCTCCGAGAGCGCGAGCTCGCCCTTGCGCATGTAATCCACGCCGAGCTGCGTGTTGATCCGGGCGGCTTCCTTGAGATTGGCGCCTTCGCCGGTGTCGGCCGGCGGGGTGGCGCACGCGGCAAGCGACAAGCCGAGGAGGAGCGTCAGGGCGCGCTTCATTGCACGACCTTCACGCCGATGTCGCCGAGCCGGTTCTTCTGCTTCGAGGTCACCTTCCCCACCAATTGACCGCAGGCGGCGTCGATGTCGTCGCCGCGCGTCTTGCGCACGGTGGTGAGGATGCCCTTCTCGACCAGGATTTTCTTGAACGCGGCGATCTTCTCGGGCGTCGAGCGACGGTACTCGGTGTTCGGGAACGGATTGAACGGAATCAGGTTCACCTTCGCCGGCATGCCGGCGAGGCGCTTGGCGAGCTGCTTGGCGAGCGCGGGCGAGTCGTTCACGCCGTCGAGCATCACGTACTCGTAGACGATGTGCATCTTCCGGTCCTTGCCTTCGACGTAGCGCCGGCACGCCTCCATCAGCTCGTCGAGCGGATATTTCCGGTTGATCGGCACCAGCTGATCGCGCAGCTCGTCGTTCGGGGCGTGCAGCGAGACGGCGAGCGCGGTGTCGACGTCCTGGCGCAGCCGGTCGATGAACGGCACCAGGCCGGAGGTCGACACGGTCACGCGCCGCTTCGACAGCCCGAAGCCGAAATCGTCGAGCAGGATGCGGATCGCCGGCAGCACCGCGTTGTAGTTCGCGAGCGGCTCGCCCATGCCCATGAACACGATGTTGGAGATGACGCGCTCGTTCTGGAAGTCGCCGCCGAGCGCCTTACCCGCGAACCACACCTGCGCGATGATCTCCGCGGTGTTCATGTTGCGATTGAGGCCCTGCTTGCCGGTCGAGCAGAACGAGCAGTCCATCGCGCAGCCGACCTGCGAGGAGATGCAGAGCGTGCCGCGATCGTCCTCGGGGATGAAGACCGTCTCGATGACCTGATCGGAGCCTTCGAGCTTGAGCGCCCACTTGCGCGTGCCGTCGGCGGACGTCTGCTCGGCGACCAGCTCCGGCGGACGGATCACGAAGCGCTCCGCGAGGCGCGCCCGCAGATCCTTCGACAGATTGCTCATCTCGGAGAACGCATCCTTGCCGCGCCGGTAGATCCACAGCATCACCTGGTCGGCGCGATACGGCTGCTCGCCCATCTCCGCGAAGCGCGCACGCAATTCGGCCCGATCGAGGCCGAATAGATTCACGGGCGCGCCTGCACTCATGACATCACCGCGTGCGCGGACAGAGCTCCGTCGTGCGGAAGAAGTAGGCGATCTCGGTCTTGGCGTTGTCGAGGCTGTCGGAGCCGTGCACGGCGTTCTCGTCGATCGACGCCGCGAAGTCGGCGCGGATCGTGCCCTTCGCCGCTTTCTTCGGATCGGTCGCGCCCATGATGTCGCGATGCTTGGCGACGGCATTCTCGCCCTCGAGCACCGACACGACGACCGGGCCACTGATCATGAACTTCACCAGGTCCTTGAAGAACGGCCGCTCGGAATGGACAGCGTAGAAACCTTCGGCCTGCTTCTGCGTCAGGTGCTTCATGCGCGTCGCGATGATCTTCAGCCCGGCCTGCTCGAAGCGGTTGAAGATGTCGCCGATGTGGTTCTTGGAAACCGCATCCGGCTTGATGATGGAAAGGGTACGCTCAACCGCCACGAGGGACTCCTTGGCAAGAATGGATCAGGGGCGCCGGGCGGCGTTACCTCCATGCCCGGCAAGGGAAAAATCGCGCGCGATTATAGCCGTCCGTGCGGCACCGCGGCAAAAGCTCAGACGGTGAAGCTTTCCCCGCAGCCGCACATGGCCTTGGCGTTGGGGTTGATGAAGCGGAACGCCTCGTTCAGCCCCTGCTTCTGGAAGTCCACCGTGATGCCCGCGAGCATCGGCAGGTGTTCCTCGGCGACGACAAGCTTGGCCCCGTGGCTTTCGAAGACCCGATCGCTCGGGCCGATCTCGTCGGCGTAATCCATCGTGTAGGCCCAGCCCGAGCAGCCGGATTTCTTCACACCCAGCCGCAGGCCGAGGCCCTTGCCTCGCCCCTTGATCTGGTTGCCGATGCGCCGGGCGGCACTCTCGGTCAGCTCGATGGATGCTTCGCTCACTTGCCTACCTGCTTGCCCACGCTGCGGACGACATTTTCGCCCATAACGGCAACGTGGGCACGATCGTCGGGGATTTCAAGCGCGCCGCGGATGTCGGCCGCCGTGATTTCAGCCCATTGGGCGACGCCACGTCCCTGGGCCTGCTCGGCGAGCCACTCGCCCACTGCGATCGTCGTCGGGCAGCCATAGGCCTGGAAGCGTGCTTCGACGACCGTGCCCGAATCGTCCAGACGCAGGCCGAGCTCGATGAGGCTCTTCGACGCCGGCGTGCCGGCGCGCGCGGAGATCAGCGGCGAGCCATTCGCGGCGATCGGACCCGCGTGCGACGGCTCGCGGAACCGGCGCCAGACCGGCGCGGGATAGCCGAATACGTTCGGCAAGCTCATGCGGCGCGCTGCCAGAGCGGCGACAGCTGCCGCAGCCGCTCGACCGCCTCGACGACTTGCGTCGCCGCGCCGCGGATGTGCGCCTCGTCGGTGAAACGACCGAGCGAGAACCTCAGCGACGCGCCGGCGAGCTCGTCGTCGCGCCCGAGCGCGCGCAGCACGTACGACGGCTCACGCGTTGCCGAGGAACACGCCGATCCGCTCGACAGCGCCACGCCTGGCAACATCGCGCGCAGCGATTCGCCTTCGACGCCTTCGAAGCTCACGCTCAGGATGTGCGACACCGAATTGTGCGGATCGCCGTTGCGATGGATCTTCGGCAGCTGCTGCAAGCGTTCCCACAGCTCTTCGCGCAGCCCGCCGGTGCGATCGGCGTCGGCCATCATTTCGCTTCGCGCGATGCGATAAGCCTCGCCCATGCCGACGATCTGATGGGTCGGCAGCGTGCCGGCCCGCATGCCGAGCTCATGCCCGCTGCCGTGCATCTGTGGCGCGACGCGCGCGCGCGGCTTCTTGCGCACGAACAGCGCGCCGATCCCTTTCGGACCGTGGAGCTTGTGCGCGGAGAGCGTGAGCAGGTCGATCGGCGTGCGCGCGAGATCGATCGGGATCTTGCCGGCGGCCTGTACCGCGTCGACGTGAAACAGGATGCCGCGCTCACGCAACGCGCTCGCGATCTGCTCGACCTCGTTGATGGTGCCGATCTCGTTCTGCACCCACATCAACGAGACGAGCGCAGTGTCCGGCACCGCTGCGGCGAGGACGTCGGCCGGTGCGATGCGTCCGAGCGAGTCGGGCTTGAGATAAGTGACGCGCACGCCGCGCGTCTCGAGATAGCGGCAGGTGTCGAGCACCGAGCGATGCTCGATGCGCGAGGTGACGATGTGCGGATTCTTGAGCGCGCGGAATTCGAGCGCGCCCTTGATCGCGAGATTGTTGGCTTCGGTCGCGCCGGAGGTCCAGATGATCTCTTCCGGCGTTGCGTTGATCAGGGTCGCGACTTGCGCGCGCGCCTTCTCGACCGCCTCGCGCGCAGGCCGGCCGAGCGCGTGATCGGAAGACGGATTGCCGTACTGCGTGCGCAGCCACGGCAGCATCGCATCGAGCACGCGCGGATCGAGCGCGGTGGTGGCTGCGTTGTCGAGATAGATCATTTCGCGATCGCCATCGCAGGCTGCCGCGCGAGCGATCCGAGCGCCGCGAGGAACTGATCGACCTCGGCCTCGGTGTTGTCCTTGCCGAGGCTGACGCGGATCGCACCCTTGGCGGTGTCGCGGTCGATGCCCATGCCGATCAGCACGTGGCTCGGCTCGCCCTTGCCGCTCGCGCACGCCGAGCCGCTCGACACCGCGAAGCCCTTGCGATCGAGCTGCATCAAGAGCGCCTCGCCGTCGTAGCCGTGCAGCGCGAACTGCACCGTGTTCGGCACGCGCTCCGATCTCTGCGCGAACACTTCGATGCCCGGCAGCTCGCGCAAGCCCGCTTCGACGCGATCGCGCAGCTTGCGCATGTGCGTCGCACGCGTCGCGAGCTCATTCATCGCGATCTCGGCCGCGGCGCCAAAGCCGACGATCGCGGGAACATTCTCGGTGCCGCCGCGCACGCCGCGCTCCTGCGGGCCGCCGTGCATCTGTGCAGCGAGCTCGACGTGACTGCCGACGGCGAGCGCACCGATCCCCTTCGGCCCGTTGATCTTGTGGCTCGACACGGAAAGCAGATCGCAATCCCAGCCGGCGAAATCGACCGGGATTTTTCCGGCGGCTTGCACGGCATCGACGTGCATCAACGCATTCGCCGCATGCGCCATCGCCGCGATGCGCTTCACATCCTGGATCACGCCGGTCTCGTTGTTGGCGCGCATCACGGAGACGAGGCGGACCGGTCGGCGCTTGAGCTGGCGATCGAGCTCGTCGAATTTCACGATGCCGTCGTGATCGACCGCGATCGGCTCGACGCCCCAGCCGCGCGCTTTCAGCGCTTCGGCGGCCTCCATCACGCAGGGATGATCGGTGACGCCGTAGAGCACGCGCGACGCCGAGTGATTCCCCGTCACGCCTTTCAGCGCGAGGTTGTTCGCCTCGGTGCCGCCGGAGGTCCAGATGATCTCGCCGGGCTGCGCGTTGATCAGCGCTGCGACTTGCGCGCGCGCAGTCTCGACCGCATCGCGCGCGGCGCGACCGAAGCGATGCAGCGACGACGGATTGCCGTACGGCCCGCTCAAGTACGGCAGCATCGCCTCGACCACGCGGGGATCGAGTCGCGTCGTCGCGTTGTTGTCGAGATAGACCGGCATGGCGCCGTGACGCGATCAGCCGATCTTGCGATCTTTCGGCTTCGCCGCGGCGAGCGAATCGAGCGCGTTCATGTCCGCTTCCTTGCAGAAGTCCGGCAGCTCGAGCTTCTGCAATTCGAGCTCGGGCATGCGCGAGTCGACCTCGTGCAGCACCTTGCACACGCGCACCATCTGCTCGTCGAGCTTCTGGATGTGATCGAGCATCGCGCCGATCGCGTTGGCGACCGGATCGGGCATGTCGCGCGAGAGGCCATAGGCGTCGAAGCCCATCTTCTTCGCGATGGCGACGACCTTGTCGGACGGCACGACGGCTTGCTGCACGATGCGCGCAGGAATGCCGACGACGGTCGCGCCCGGCGGCACTTCGTGCACGACGACGGAATTGCTGCCGACGCGCGCGTTGTCGCCGACCGTGAACGGTCCGAGGATCTTCGCGCCGGCGCCGACGACGACGTTGTTGCCGAGCGTCGGATGGCGCTTGCCCTTGTTCCACGACACGCCGCCGAGCGTGACGCCGTGATAGAGCGTCACGTCGTCGCCGATCTCCGCGGTCTCGCCGATGACGACGCCCATACCGTGGTCGATGAAGAAGCGCCGCCCGATCTTCGCGCCCGGATGAATCTCGATGCCGGTGAGCCAGCGCGCGATCGCCGAGTTGAAGCGCGCGAGCCAGCGCAGGCCGTGCGTCCACAGCCAATGGCTGACGCGATGGCCCCACGCCGCGTGCAAGCCCGGATAGCACGTGAGCACTTCCCACGTGCTGCGGGCTGCGGGATCGCGGTCGAAAACGCTGGCGATGTCTTCGCGGATGCGGTCGAACATGGGACAATTTTACTCCCATGCACTCCCTTCCCGCCGCGCGGCAGACCGCGTCCAAATCGGAAACCTACGACCTCTTGATCGAGCAGGCGAAGTCGCTGATCGAAGGCGAGTCGGATCTGATCGCGAATCTCGCAAATCTGTCGGCCCTGATCTGGCAGGTCCTGCCCGATCTCAACTGGGCCGGGTTCTATCTCTGGAAAGGCAACGAGCTCGTGGTCGGGCCGTTCCAGGGCAAGCCGGCGTGCGTGCGCATCGCGCTTGGCAAAGGCGTGTGCGGCACCGCGGTCGCGAAGAAGCAGACGATCGTGGTGCCCGACGTCGACCAGTTTCCCGGGCACATCGTGTGCGACTCGGCGTCGCGATCGGAGATCGTTGTGCCGATGATGCGTCGCGGTGAGATCCTCGGAGTCCTCGACATCGACTCCCCGAAGCTCGCGCGCTTCGATGCCGAGGACCAGAAAGGCTTGGAGCGCCTCGTCGCCATCATCGACGGCGTCGAATAGTTCCGACGCGGGCGTGCGCGGCCAGGATGGCCGTGCACGAGCTCCAGGGAAGGAATTTTCAGGCGTCCCGCGGCGGGACTATTCGACGTCGTCGTGCGCCGATCCTGAGCGCTTCTTCGGCTTCTGGACCGTCTTCAAGATCCCGCGCAGGATCGCCAGCTCGTTCGAATCGGGCTTCGTGCGATTGAACAGCGTGCGCAAGCGACGCATCAGCAATCCGGGATTCTTCGGATCGAGAAAGCCGGTCTGCAGCAGCACGCGCTCGAGGTGCTCGTAGAAGCGCGTCATGTCTTCGGCGCTCGGCGGCGCGTAGTTCGGATGATCGCGCTTGTGCGCGACCGGCTCGATCTGCGGCACGGCGGCTTTGCGTAATTCATACGTGAAAATCTGCACCGAGGCTGCGAGATTCACCGAGCTGTACTCCTCGCTCACCGGAATGCGCGCCACGGCGTGACAGTGCTCGAGCTCTTCGTTCGTCAGGCCCACACGTTCCGATCCGAAGACCAGCGCGACGGGTCCGTGCGCGGTGTGCTCGATGATTCGCGACGCGGCGTCCCACGGCGTCATCGGCTCGTCGCCGAGGTGGCGCGGCCGCGCGGAGGTTGCGACGACCCAGTTGCAGCCCGCGGTCGCGAGCGGGAGCGAATCGACGATGCGCGCGCGCTCGAGGATGTCGGCGGCGTGCGCGGCGAGCGCCCGCTCCTTCTCGTCGAGCGCGCACTCCGGAGTCACCAGCACGAGATCGGACAATCCCATGTTCTTCATCGCGCGCGCAGCGGCGCCGATGTTGCCGGGATGGCGCGGCGATACGAGCACGACGCGGACGTTGGCGAGGGCTCTGGCGGCGGGAAGGAGCTTGGACATCGCGTGATATTCTAGGCGCCCGCTTTGCCCGCTCCTTCCAATCGTGCACCCACTGGTCAACATCGCCGTTGCCGCCGCGCGTTCCGCGGGCAACTTCATCATGCGGCACCTCGACCGCGCGGATGCGCTCAAGATCGATCGCAAGGGCCGCAACGACTTCGTCTCCGAAGTCGATCGCGGCGCCGAAGCCGAGATCGTGCGCCACGTGCACAAGGCCTATCCCGATCACGCGATCCTCGCGGAGGAAGGCGGCGCATCGGGCGGCAAGAGCGACGTCACCTGGATCATCGACCCGCTCGACGGCACCACGAACTTCCTGCACGGCTTCCCGCATTTCGCGGTGTCGATCGGCATCCAGGTCAAGGGCAAGCTCGAGCACGGCGTGATCTACGCGCCGTGCACGCAAGACCTCTACATCGCCTCGCGCGGCGTCGGCGCGACGCTGAACAACCGCAAGATCCGCGTCGCCAAGACCAAGGATCTCGATCAGGCGCTCATCGGCACCGGCGTGCCGATCCGCGCGCAGAACCTCGAGGCCTACATCCCGATGCTGCGCAAAGTGGTCGCGTCGACCGCGGGCGTGCGGCGCGCGGGCTCAGCGGCGCTCGACCTCGCCTACGTCGCTGCGGGGCGCATGGACGCGTTCTGGGAATTGCATCTGAACCCGTGGGACATCGCGGCCGGCGTGCTCCTGGTCCAGGAAGCCGGCGGCATCGTCAGCGAGATCTACGGCGGCGACGACGTGCTCAAGACCGGGCACGTGCTGGCGGCGACGCCGAAGCTGCATCCGCTGATGCAGGAGATGCTCAAGTCCGCGCAGGCCGAATCGGCCTGACCGATCACGGCCGCTCGTCGACCTCGTCCGTCTTCGGCGGCAGCAGGTCTTCGCGGTTGACGCCCAGCACGACGGCGAGGTTCGTCGAGATGTAGATCGACGAGTAGGTCGCCACGATCACGCCGACGATCATCGCGATCGAGAAGCTGTGCACGCTCGCGCCACCGAGGAAGAACAGCGCGGTGCACACGAGCAGCGTGGTCAAGTGCGTGATCACCGAGCGCAGCAGCGTCTGGTTCACCGACAGGTTCACGATGTCGAGGATCTCGCCGCGGCGGATGTTGATCAGGTTCTCGCGCACGCGGTCGAAGATGACGATCGTCTCGTTGTTCGAATAGCCGATCAGCGCGAGGATCGCGGCGAGCGTGGTCAGGTCGAACTCGACCCAGAACGCCGACAGGAATCCCATCACCATCAGCGCGTCGTGAACGAGCGCGGCGATCGCGCCGATCGAGAATTTCCATTCGAAGCGGAACGCGATGTAGGCCATGATGCCGATGAACGCCATCAGCATCGCGAGTCCGCCGTTGGTGGTGAGCTCCTCGCCGACCTGCGGGCCGACGAACTCGATGCGGCGCAGCTGGATGCCCTGCGTCGACGAGCCGAGCGCGTCGAGGATCGCGGTGGAGATCTTCGCCTGGTTTTGTTCCTTGGAGGGCGGCAGGCGGATCAGCACGTCGGACGTGCCGCCGAAGTACTGCACGACCGGATGCTCGTAGCCGGCCTTGCCGAGATCCTCGCGGACCTTCTCGAGCTCGACCGTCTGCGGATACTGCACTTCCACCAGCACGCCGCCGGTGAAGTCGATGCCGAGGTTCAATCCGCGCGTGAGCAGCAGCACGAGCGCCGCAGTGGTGAGGATCACCGACGCGATGAGGCCCCGCTTGCGCTGGGCCATGAAGTTGATCTTGGGGACGACGGCGAAGATTTTCATGGAAGCTCTCTCACCACACCGGCACGTCTTTCATGCGCTTCTTGCCGAAGAAGATCTGCGCGAGCGCGCGCGAGCCGACGATGGCGGTGAACTGCGAAGTCAGGATGCCGAGCGCGAGCGTGATCGCGAAGCCGCGGACGGGGCCCGCGCCGAGCGCGAACAGCACGACGGCGCCGATGAGCACGGTGACGTTGGCGTCGGCGATGGTCAGGAACGCGCGGCTGTAGCCCGCCTCGATCGAGGCGTGCGGCGAATTGCCGTTGCGCAATTCCTCGCGGATGCGCTCGTAGATCAGCACGTTGGCGTCGACCGCGATACCCATCGTCAGCACCATCGCCGCGATGCCCGGCATGGTCAGCGTGGTGCCGATGATCGACATGCTGGCGATGACCAGCACCATGTTCATGACCAGCGCGGCGACGGCGAATGCGCCGAACACGCGGTAGTAGACCACCATGAACACCATCACCAGGAACAAGCCGAGCGCGGCCGCGAGCTTGCCCTTCTGGATGTTGTCCTGGCCGAGGCTCGGGCCGACCGTGCGCTCCTCGACGAAGTCGATCGGCGCCGGCAGCGCGCCCGCCTTGAGCAGCACGGACAGATCGTGCGCTTCCTTGCT
>Ga0070741_10015032_pt1 | contig 13232 bp, 9 predicted proteins | sample Coa_R1_4_FD_66440 | JGI IMG/M metagenome (GOLD analysis project Ga0070741, IMG submission 66440) | Surface soil microbial communities from Centralia Pennsylvania, which are recovering from an underground coalmine fire - Coalmine... | ecosystem: Environmental > Terrestrial > Soil > Unclassified ... | reverse complement strand
TTCATGGTGGCGCGACTATCGCCGCTATTCGAGCTTGCGCCTATCGCGCTCGCCTTCGTCACCATCATCGGCGCCACCACCGCCTTCTTCGCCGCGACCGTCGGCCTGGTACAGACCGACATTAAGCGCGTGGTCGCCTATTCGACCTGCTCGCAGCTCGGCTATATGTTCGCGGCCGAAGGCGTCGGCAATTACGGCGCCGGCATCTTCCACCTCTTCACCCATGCCTCGTTCAAGGCGCTTCTGTTCTTGGGCGCTGGTGCCGTGATCCACGCGCTCCATCACGAGCAGGACATGCGCCGCATGGGCGGCCTGCGCAAGGTTCTGCCCTTTACTTTCGTTGTGATGCTGATTGGAACGCTGTCGCTGACCGGCTTCCCGTTCACCGCAGGCTTCGTCTCCAAGGACGCCATCATCGAGGCGACCTATGCCGCGCACACGCCGGTTGGCAATTATGCCTTCGTGCTGACGCTGACCGCCGCCGCGCTCACCTCGTTCTACTCCTGGCGGCTGATGTTCCTTGTCTTCGAGGGCAAGCCGCGCGAGCCGAAGGACGTGCTCGCGCATGCGCACGAGCCGCCCTGGACCATGGGCCTGCCCCTCGTGCTGCTGGCGGGCGGCGCGCTCCTCAGCGGCGTGCTGTTCTCCCATTTCTTCATCGGAACAGGCCAAGCCGAGTTCTGGCGCGGATCGCTTGTCATCCATGAGGAGGCGCACCACGTGGTCCCCGACTGGGTGATCTTCGCACCGACGCTCGCCATGGCCGCGGGCTTCGCCGTCGCCTGGTACTTCTATATCACCAACCCGCTCGTGCCCTTCGGCCTCGCCAAGCGCTTCCGCGGTGCCTACCTCTTCCTGCTCAACGCCTGGTATTTCGACGCGCTCTACGATTTTCTGTTCGTGCGCCCGGCGAAGCGGCTCGGCCGCTTCCTGTGGAAGACGGGCGACGGCGCCATTATCGACGGTATCGGGCCCGACGGCATCTCGGCGCGGGTCATCGACATCGCCAACCGCGCCATCAAGCTCCAGTCCGGCTACATCTACCACTACGCCTTCGCCATGCTGATCGGCGTGGCGGCGATCATCACCTATTTCCTGTTCGCGGGCGGAGGCTTAAAGCCGTGAGCTATTCCTGGCCGATCCTCTCGACCGTCACCTTCCTGCCGCTGCTCGGCGCATTCCTGATCGGACTCCTGCGCGGTGGCGATGAGAGCACCTTCCGCAACGCACGCTTCATCGCGCTGTGGACGACGCTGATTACCTTTGGCCTCTCGCTCATCCTGTGGCGCGATTTCGATCAGACCACGGCCCAGTTCCAGTTCGTCGAGCTCCGGCCCTGGCTCGGTCCGATCAGCTATCACATGGGCATCGACGGCATCTCCATGCCGTTCGTGCTGCTCACCACCTTCCTGATGCCGCTCTGCATTCTCGCGAGCTGGGTGGCCATCAGCGCACGGGTGAAGGAGTACATGATCGCCTTCCTCGTGCTCGAGACGCTGATGCTCGGCGTGTTCACCTCGCTTGACCTCGTTCTGTTCTATCTCTTCTTCGAGGGCGGCCTGATCCCGATGTTCCTCATCATCGGCATCTGGGGCGGACAGCGCCGCGTCTATGCGAGCTTCAAGTTCTTCCTCTACACGCTGGCCGGCTCCCTGCTGATGCTGCTCGCCATCATGGCGATATACTGGGAGGCGGGCACGACGGACATTCCGGTGCTGCTTACCCACGGCTTCCCGCCCGAAATGCAGACCTGGCTCTGGTTCGCCTTCCTCGCCTCCTTCGCGGTGAAGCTGCCGATGTGGCCGGTCCATACCTGGCTGCCGGACGCCCATGTTGAGGCGCCGACAGCGGGCTCGGTCATCCTTGCCGGCATTCTCCTGAAGATGGGCGGCTACGGCTTCTTGCGTTTCTCAATCCCGATGTTCCCGCTCGCTTCGGCCGATTATGCGCCTCTCATTTTCGCGCTTTCGATCGTCGCCATCATCTACACCTCGCTCGTCGCGCTGGCCCAGGAAGACATGAAGAAGCTGATCGCCTATTCATCGGTCGCGCATATGGGCTTCGTCACCATCGGCGTGTTCACCCTCACCATGCAGGGCTTGCAAGGCGGCATCTTCCAGATGCTGTCGCACGGCATCGTCTCGGCCGCGCTCTTCCTGTGCGTCGGCGTGATCTACGACCGCATGCACACGCGCGAGATCGCGGCCTTCGGCGGGCTCGCCGACCGCATGCCGATCTACGCCTTCTGCTTCATGGTGTTTACCCTCGCCAATGTCGGCCTCCCCGGCACGAGCGGCTTCATCGGCGAGTTCTTGAGCCTGACCGGAGCGTTCCGCATCAACACCTGGGTTGCGTTCTTGGCTACGACCGGTGTGATCCTGTCGGCGGCCTACGCGCTTTACCTCTACCGCCGCGTCATTTTCGGCAAACTCGAGAAGGCGAGCCTCAAATTCATCGCCGATCTCAGCTTGCGCGAGGTGGCAATCATGACGCCACTCATCGCGCTCACCATCTTGTTCGGCGTCTATCCGGCACCGATCCTCGATGCCTCGGCCGTGTCGGTCGATCAATTGATCAAGAGCTATCACGCGAGCCTTGCCGCCGCCGAGCAAGCGCGGCTCGCTCTGGTGCCTTGAGGAGCAAGGACCCGTGCCCGAAGCGCTCAACCTCCAAGTCGCGCTCCCCGAGCTGATCCTCAGCTGCGGTGCGTTGGCCCTGCTTATGCTAGGCGTCGCAACCAAACGCGAGCGAGGCGAACTGATATTGTGGCTTACGATCCTGCTCCTCGTCGTCGCCGGCGGGTTCGTCGCGGGCGGCGAGGGGTCCGCGACCCTGTTCCACGGGAGCTTCATCGTCGATCCGTTTGCCCGGATAATGAAGCTTCTGACGCTCATCGGCGCCGCCGCGACGCTTCTCATGTCGATCGACTATTGGCGTGGCGCCGGAGGCCTGAAGTTCGAGTTCCCCATCCTCGTCCTGCTCGCCACGACCGGCATGATGATGATGATCTCGGCCAACGATCTCATCTCGCTCTATGTCGGCCTCGAGCTGCAAAGCCTCGCGCTGTATGTGGTTGCCGCCTTCAACCGCGACTCCGCACGCTCCGCCGAGGCTGGCCTCAAATATTTCGTGCTCGGCGCGCTCTCCTCCGGAATGCTTCTCTACGGCGCGTCACTCGTCTACGGCTTTACCGGCACCACCGACTTCGCCGCCATCGCCGCCGCGGTGCAGCCGTCCGGCGAGAATATCGGGCTTATCTTCGGCCTAGTCTTCCTGATGGCGGGCTTCGCCTTCAAGATCTCTGCCGTGCCCTTCCACATGTGGACCCCCGACGTCTACGAGGGGGCGCCGACGCCGGTGACGGCCTTCTTCGCCGCAGCCCCGAAGCTAGCCGCCATGGCCCTCACCGTGCGCGTTCTGATCTCGGCTTTCCCCGCGGTGACCGTCCAGTGGCAACAGATCGTTACCTTCCTCGCCATCGCCTCTATGGCGCTCGGCTCGTTTGCCGCCATCGGCCAAACCAACATCAAGCGGCTGATGGCCTACAGCTCGATCGGTCATATGGGCTACGCGCTGGTTGGACTCGCAGCCGGAAACGCCGAAGGCGTCCAGGGCGTGATCATTTATCTCGCCATTTACCTCGCCATGACGCTCGGCACCTTCGCCTGCATCCTCGCCATGCGCCGCGACGGGAAAATGGTCGAGGACATCGACCAGCTCTCAGGCCTCTCGCGCACCAGCCCGGGCATGGCCTTCCTCTTGGCAATGCTACTCTTTTCGCTCGCCGGCATTCCGCCCCTTGCGGGCTTCTTCGCCAAGTTCTACGTGTTCCTCGCCGCTATCGACGCCGGGCTTTATGCGCTCGCCGTCATCGGAGTCCTGTTAAGTGTCGTGGGTGCGTATTATTATCTTCGCATCGTCAAGATCATGTATTTCGACGCCCCTGCCGAACGTTTCGAGCCCATGGACGCTTCTTTGGCGGCCGTGCTGGGCGTGAGCGGCGTGGTCGTTTTGCTCTTTTTCCTCTATCCGGCGCCCTTGGTTGCGCTTGCAGGAGAGGCCGCTAAGTCTCTGTTCTAATGAGCTTTATTTCTTCGCCATCGCCGAAATTGCCGAGCGGCTACCGGCTGCTCCGGATGGAGACGGTCGACTCCACAAACGCCGAGGCTAGGCGTCGCGCCCTTGCGGGCGAGCCCGGGCCCTTGTGGATCTGGTCGGCGCGTCAGTCTCAGGGCCGCGGCCGTGGCGGGCGCGAGTGGGTATCCAAGCACGGCAATCTCTTCGCGAGCCTTCTGATCGGATTTAACTGTCCGCTCAGGGTGGCCGGCCAGCTTGCGCTCCTTGCCGGGATCATCACTTTCGACACCATCGCCAAGCTGATCGCCTATGAGGGCCGCTCGGAAATCCTCCTGAAATGGCCCAACGACATTCTGCTCGCCAACGAGAAAGTTGCCGGCATGCTCCTGGAGAATGTCGGAGCGCCCAACGACAGCCGCTCGGTCGTGGTGATCGGCACCGGCATCAATCTCGCGAGCCACCCTGAGAACCTTCCCCAACCGGCCGTGAGCCTCGCTACCTACGGCATGACCGTGACGCCAGCCGATGCCCTTGAGACGCTCGCCGCAACCACGCATGAGTGGCTTTCGCGCTGGGGTGAGGGGTCTTGCTTCCCCACCATCCGCCGCGCCTGGCTTGATCGAGCCGGTCCCGTGGGTCGTCCCTTGACGGTGCGCGTGGGCAGCCAGGAGGTCGAGGGTGCCTATGGCGGGCTCGATTCCGAGGGAGCGCTCAGGCTTTTCATGCCCGACGGCGGCGAATACCGCGTCACTGCGGGCGATGTCTTCTTCAGGCGGTGAGAGCCAGAACCCGCGACATGTCACGGAAATCGAACGGAAAGGGGGCCGAATTCGTCTTCGTCCCACTCGGCGGCGTGGGCGAGATCGGCATGAATCTCTATCTCTACGGTTACGGCCCCGAGGACGACCGCGAATGGCTCGTCGTCGACATGGGCGTGACCTTCGGCAGCGAGTCCGAGCCAGGCGTCGACGTTATCCTTCCCGACATCAGCTTCCTTGCCGAGGAGAAGCGCAATATCGCGGGCCTCCTCCTGACCCATGCGCATGAGGATCATTTCGGCGCCGTGGTCGACCTCTGGCCGCAGCTCGGGGGGGTGCCGGTCTACGCCACGCCCTTCACCGCCGAAATGCTGAAGTCCAAACTCTCCGAGATGGGAATTGCCGACAGCTTCCCGCTCAACCTCATGCCGCTCGGCGACCGCCGCTCAATCGGCCCGTTCGATGTCGAGCTCGTCAGCATGTCGCATTCGATCCCCGAGCCGTCGGCGGTCGTGATCCGGACGCCGCTCGGCGCCGCGCTGCACACCGGCGACTGGAAGCTCGACGAGAATCCTTTGACCTCCGCGCCGACCGACGAGGCCCGGCTCAGGGCGCTCGGCGAGGACGGGCTTGCCGCGCTCATCTGCGACTCGACCAACGCGGTGCGTGACGGCGTGTCTCCGTCCGAGGCGGATGTCGCTGTGGCACTCAACCGCCTCATCGGCGAGGCGCGCGGGCGCGTCGCGGTCACTACCTTTGCCTCGAATGTCGCCCGCTTGCGTTCGGTCGTGAACGCCACCCGCGCCGCCGGCCGCGAGCTCGTGGTCGTTGGCCGCGCCATGTACCGCGTCATCGAGGCGGCGCAGGCGACCGGCTATCTCGACAAGGATCTCTCCTTCCACGACGAGACAGTTTTCGCCAAGCTGCCGCCGCACAAGGTCGTGGCGCTCTGCACCGGGAGCCAGGGCGAGCCCCGCGCTGCCATGGCCCGCATCGCCCAAGGCGAGCATCCCAACGTCGAGCTCGATCCGGGTGATCGCGTGATCTTCTCATCGCGGACCATCCCCGGAAACGAACGGGCCGTCTCGCGCGTCCTGAACGGACTTGCCGATCTTGCCGTGGAAGTCATTACCGACCAGGAGGCGCCGGTTCACGTCTCAGGTCATCCCCGCCGCGGCGAGCTCGAGCAACTCTACAGTTGGGTCAAGCCGAAGATCGCTATTCCCATGCACGGCGAGGGCAGGCATCTCGAAGCCCATGCCAAGCTCGCCGAGCGGCTTGGCGTGACGGAGGTCGTTCGAGCGCGTAACGGCGCCATGGTGAGGCTCCTCCCGGGACCTGCCGCGATCATCGACGAGGTTCCGGTCGGGCGGCTTTATCGCGACGGCATGATCCTGACCCGCGAGGGCGACGGCCAGGTGCGCGAGCGGCGCAAGCTGAGTTTCGCCGGCTCGGTCGCCGTGTCGCTCGTGATGTCGGACAAGGGAGCGCTGCTCGCCGAGCCGGAGGTTGCGGTGACCGGCTTGCCCGTGACCGACACGCAAGGGACGCCGTTCGCGACCATCGCCCGGGAGGCTGCCATCGGCACCATCGAAAGCATCCCCAAGCCGCGACGGAAGGATCCGGCTCTCGTCAGCGAAGCGGTGCGCCGTTCGGTACGTGCGGCCGTCAACCAGGCCTGGGGCAAGAAGCCGATGTGTTCGGTTCTTCTGACCGTGATCTAAGCGGGCCGAGCATGCGCTTTTTCTCTTGTCACTGCCTGGCCAGTCCGGGCAATTCAGTTCTGAATAGAGGGGAGAGCGGTGATTACCAGGACCCCGCTCTGGCGAAAGTAGCGTAGGAGTTTGTTTGATGATCGGCCGCTTGAACCACGTCGCCATCGCCGTGCCCGACTTGAAGGCCGCGACGGACGTCTACCGCAACACGCTCGGCGCAAAGGTCTCCGAGGAGGTTGATCAGCCCGAGCATGGCGTGACCACCGTGTTCATCGAGCTGCCCAACACCAAGATCGAGCTGCTCGGCGTGCTTGGTGACAAGTCTCCTATCGCCGGCTTCCTCGAGCGGAACCCGAATGGCGGCATCCATCATCTCTGCTACGAAGTCCCCGATATCAAGGCCGCGCGCGACCGGCTCGTGGCGCAAGGCGCGCGCGTTCTTGGCCAGGGCGACCCCAAGATCGGCGCCCACGGGAAGCCGGTCCTGTTCCTTCACCCCAAGGATTTCTGCGGCACGCTCGTCGAGCTCGAGGAGGCATAGGCCGTGACCTTCGCCTTCGCCGTCTCCATGTACCTTGTGATCTGGTGGATCGTGCTGTTCGCCATGCTGCCGATCGGCGTGCGCACGCCGGAGGAAGAGGGAGAGAGCACGGTCCCAGGCACGCCCGAGAGCGCGCCGCACACGCCACACCTCTTGCCGAAGATGGTCGCAACCACCATCGTCTCGAGCATCGTATTCGCGGTGCTCTACCTGATCATCGCCGAGCGCGTGATCACGATCGATGATATCCCGTTCTTCCCGCGCTACGAGCACGTTCAGTAAGGCGCAACGGCCGGGTCCGGGCGCCGGACAAAAAAAAGCAAGGCCGAATCGACCTTGCTTCAGTAACGCGACTCCTTATCTCCGCTGCCTAGCGAGGCTCGTCCGTTGATATGAAAGATCGAGGATGCAGGCAGAAAAGCGGCTGCGCCCATGCTCCTACATGTTCAGCGCGCCTGGAGTTACTTCCTCCCAAGACTTGGACCTGGTCCAATCTCAACGCTCGAACCCGAGATCGTCACCGGTCCCGAACTCTTAAGACGTTGTAGCGCGAACCCTAGCCGAGCCGTGCCAAATTGTCACCATCATTGTAGCTCGCCGCCGCTGATTTATGCGCGTCTTCCCCCTTGACAAAATCGCATTGCCCGGAACCGGTTCGAAACCAAGCGTTCTTGCTGCGGCGAATTGCGGCGGGTTTTGCCTGCGAAATAGGCAAAATCTTTTCGGGCCATGGAAGGTCTGGGGGGACAAGGGAGACTGAGCCAGCCGTGAAAAGCCTATGCAGGCCAGGTGGCGAGGATTGCCTCGCCTCGTCAAACCGGGTTATTAGCCGCCTCAAGAGGGTGGGCGAGGGAGAAAAGGCCTTCCCATTCATCGGACAATCCGAACGGGCGGAGAACCGCCGCAACACCCGAAAGCCCCGATGCGCTTCAGCCGCTATTTCCTGCCGCTGCTCCGCGACGACCCCAAGGAAGCGGAGATCACCTCGCATAGGCTGATGCTTCGCGCGGGCCTCATCCGCCAAGCGAGCGCCGGCATTTATTCCTGGCTGCCTCTCGGCTTCAAGGTCCTGCACAAGATCGAGCAGATCGTGCGCGAGGAGCAGGACCGCGCCGGCGCCCTCGAGCTCCTGATGCCGACCATTCAGTCGGCTGAGCTATGGAAGGAGAGCGGCCGCTACGAGGCCTACGGCAAGGAGATGCTCCGCATCTCCGACCGGCACGAGCGGGAGATGCTATACGGCCCCACCAATGAGGAGCTGATCACCGCGATCTTCCGCGACGCGGTGAAGTCCTACAAGGACTTGCCGCGCATTCTCTACCACATCCAATGGAAGTTCCGCGACGAGATCAGGCCGCGCTTCGGCGTGATGCGCGGGCGCGAGTTTCTCATGAAGGACTCTTATTCCTTCGACCTGACCGTCGACGACGCGCGCAAATCCTACAACAAGATGTTCGTCTCCTATTTGCGCACCTTCGCACGCATGGGGCTGAAATCGATTCCCATGGTCGCCGAGACCGGTCCGATCGGCGGCAATCTCAGCCACGAGTTCATCATCCTCGCCGACACCGGCGAGAGCGAGGTCCACTGCCACCGGGACCTCATTGCGCTCGAGCCGCCAGGCGCCGATATCGACTACGACGGCGACCTCTCACCGATCGTCGAGGCCTTTACGTCGAAATATGCCGCGACCGAAGAGAAGCACGAAGCCGAGCGCTTCCTCAAAGAGGTCCGAGAAGAGGACCGCGTCACGGCGCGCGGCATCGAGGTCGGCCACATCTTCTTCTTCGGCACGAAATACTCGGAATCGATGGGAGCCCGCGTGCAGGGTCCCGACGGCGAACTCATTACGGTGCAGATGGGCTCCTACGGGATCGGCGTCTCGCGCCTGGTCGGCGCTATCATCGAGGCCTCTCACGACGAGGCGGGGATCATCTGGCCGAAATCGGTCGCCCCTTTCGATCTCGGACTTATCAACGTGAAGGTCGGCGATCCGGCGACCGACACGGCTTGCGAGGACCTCTATACGAGACTCGAGGCCGCGGGCTTAAGCGTCCTCTTCGACGACCGGGATGAGCGGGCGGGGGCCAAATTCGCCGCTATGGACTTGATTGGGCTACCTTTTCAGCTCGTCGTCGGCCCCAAGGGGCTTGCTTCCGGCGAGGTCGAGCTCAAGGAGCGGGCGACCGGCGCCCGCCATAGTCTTACCTTCGATTCCGCCTTCAATCGGCTTCTCGCATCACAGGCCGAGACGAAGAGGCAAGCTTCATGAGCGCACAGCACGGCACGCGGGCGTTTGCTCCGTTCGAATGGATGGTGGCCCTTCGCTATCTGCGGGCCCGGCGCAAGGAGGGCTTCATCTCGGTCATCGCCGGCTTCTCCTTCATCGGCATCACGCTCGGCGTGGCGACTCTGATCATCGTCATGGCCGTGATGAACGGCTTCCGCCAGGAGCTGTTCGACAAGATGCTCGGGCTGAATGGCCACGTCGTGGTGCACAGCCTTTCCAACTTCAATGACTTTGACGACGTGGCGAACCGCATCCGCAACGTTCCCGGCGTCAAATATGCTCTGCCGCTCGTCGAAGGGCAGGTGTTGATCACCACTCCCAACACCTCGAGCGGCGCGCTCGTGCGGGGCTTGCGCGAGCACGACTTGAAGGAGCTCAAAGCGGTCTCGACCAATATTCGTTTCGGCACGCTCGACAATTTCGACACGCAGCCGGGCGTGGCGCTCGGCAGCCGCCTTGCCAACGAGCTCAACGTGAGGGTCGGCGATCAGGTCTCGCTGATCACCCCGCGGGGCGCTGCCACCGCCCTCGGCACCGCGCCGCGCGTGAAACGCTATCCCGTCGTCGCAATCTTCGAGATCGGCATGTCGGAATATGACGCAAGCATTTTGTTCATGCCGCTGCACGAGGCGCAGCTCTATTTCAATCAGCCGGACAGCGTCACCGTGCTCGAAGTCGTGCTCGATTCACCCGACGAGGTGGGCGCGGTTTCGCCGAAGATCATCAGCGCCGGAGGCCCGAGCATCTATGTCAGCGACTGGCGTCAGCGGAACGCGACTTTCTTCACCGCGCTTCAGGTCGAACGCAACGTGATGTTCCTCATCCTCGCACTTATCGTCCTGGTGGCGGCGCTGAACATCATCTCGGGCCTCATCATGCTGGTGAAGGACAAGGGTCACGACATCGCCATTCTGCGCACCATGGGAGCGACGCGCGCAGCGATCATGCGCATCTTCTTTATCACCGGCGCCTCGATCGGCATCGTCGGCACGGTCGCGGGCTTCCTGCTCGGTGTGGTCGTCTGTCTCAACATCGAACGGCTACGCGAGCTGATCGGTTGGTTGACCGACACCGATCTTTTCGCGCCCGAACTCTATTATCTCTCGCAATTGCCGGCCGAGATGGACTCGGGCGAGACGGCGTCGGTGGTGATCATGGCGCTGGCGCTGTCGATCCTCGCCACGCTCTACCCCTCGTGGCGGGCATCGCGGCTCGACCCGGTCGAAGCCCTGCGCTACGAGTAGGCCGAACGTGGATAGCCCGAGAGCCCAACCGCAACTCCGCCTCGAGCGCATCGAGCGCGGCTATACGCAAGGCAATCGTCGCATCGAGGTGTTGAGAGGGGCGTCCGCCTCGTTCTTTCCCGGCGAGACAGTCGCCCTGCTTGGCCCGTCAGGCGCCGGCAAATCCACCCTTCTGCATATCGCAGGGTTGCTCGAGCGTCCTGACAAGGGGGCCGTTGTCATCAATGGCGTAGACTGCGGCAAGCTCACCGACAGTGAACAAACACGCATGCGGCGCATGGAAGTCGGCTTCGTCTATCAGTTCCATCACCTGCTCCCCGAATTCTCGGCGCTCGAGAATGTTGTGCTGCCGCAGCTCATTCTGGGGCTCACGCGCGATAAGGCCGAGGAGAGGGCGCGCGAGCTCCTGAGATCGCTCGGCCTAGACCAGCGCTGGGACCACCGGCCGGCGCAGCTATCGGGCGGCGAGCAGCAGCGCGTGGCCATCGCCCGCGCCGTCGCCAACGAACCGAAAGTGCTTCTGGCGGACGAGCCGACCGGAAACCTCGATCCGCCGACCGCCGAACGGGTGTTCGAGCAGCTCTTGAAGCTCATCAAAACATCTGGCGTGGCAGCGGTCGTCGCCACGCATAATCTCGACCTCGCCGCCCGCATGGACCGCACGCTTCGCCTCGCCGATGGCGTCCTGATCGAGGAGGAGGTCGTCGTGGCGGAAGTCGCGACCGACTAAGTCTTCCACCCCTGCCGCATCACACGGCCGACATCAATATTTCGACATAAAATCAGTCTGTTAGAGCCTGGACGGCGCAGATAAGCCGACACGCTTGAGTTATGAACGAAACAAGAACATGATCGTGGAAACCGTGGATATGTTCAAGGTGCCCGAGCGTGCCTCCTTGTACGCCGGGACGAATCCGGCGGCTCTTAGCTGATGACGCAAGCGACCGCAAAACCTGAACCCTTCGTGCATCTGCGCGCTCACTCGGCCTATTCGCTGCTCGAGGGCGCGCTCACCATCCCGAAGCTCGCCGCGCTCGCACGCGAGGACGGGGCGCCCGCGCTTGCCCTGACCGACTCGAACAACCTCTTCGGCGCGCTGGAATTCTCCAAGGCGCTCGCCGAGCAAGGCATTCAACCCATCATCGGGCTAACGCTCTCGCTGACGTTCTCGACCGAGAAAGACGCTGGCCCGCTAGGGGGCGAAATCAGGGGACCGCGCAGCGATGGGCGCATTGCGCTGCTCGCCAAGGATGCCGGCGGCTACGCCAATCTCATGCAGCTATCGACCAACGCCTATTTCGCGGCTGCCGAGACGGGTGAAATCGTTACGCATTTCTCCGCACTCGCCGCCCATGCGGAAGGCCTCATCGCCCTGACGGGGGGTCCCGAGGGCATCGTCGATCGTGCCCTTGCCGAGGGCAGTCCGGAGCTCGCCCGCCATCGGGTCGAGAGCCTCAAGGCCCTATTCGGCGACAGACTCTACGTCGAGATCCAGCGGCATGGACTGCCGCAGGAGCGAAGCGTCGAGCCCGCACTTATTGGTCTCGCTTATGATCTCGACCTTCCCCTCGTGGCCACCAACGAGTCCTACTTCGCGAGTGCCGACGACTTCGAGGCGCATGATGCCCTGATCTGCATTGCGGAAGGAAGCTATGTCGCGGTCGACGACCGGCGCCGCTTGAGCCCCGAGCACTATTTCAAGTCCGGCGCCAAGATGCGGGAATTGTTCGCCGATCTTCCCGAGGCGCTTGACAACACGATTGAGATTGCCCGCCGCTGCGCCTATCGGCCCAAGGAGCGCGAGCCGATCCTGCCGCCTTTCCTCTCCGACGGCGACTCGGCGGTAGAGCGCGCTGCGACTGAAGCGGCGGAGCTGAGGCGTCAATCGGAGGCGGGGTTGAAGGAGCGCATCGCCCAGCACGGAGTCGCGCCGGGAGAGAGCGTCGAGGCGTACGAGACGCGTCTAGCCTTCGAGCTCGATGTCATCACCCGCATGAACTACCAGGGCTACTTCCTGATCGTCGCGGACTTCATCAAATGGGCCAAGGCGCAAGGCATCCCCGTGGGCCCGGGCCGAGGCTCGGGCGCGGGCTCCCTTGTCGCCTATGCGCTCACCATCACCGACCTCGACCCCATCCGCTTCGGGCTGCTGTTCGAGCGCTTCCTCAATCCCGAGCGCGTATCGATGCCCGACTTCGACATCGATTTCTGCCAGGACCGGCGCGATGAGGTGATCGCCTATGTGCGCGAGCGTTACGGCGCGCATCGCGTGGCGCACATCATCACCTTCGGCAAGCTGCAGGCCCGCGCGGTGCTGCGCGACGTCGGCCGTGTGCTCGGGATGCCCTATGGACAGGTCGATCGGCTATGCAAGCTTGTGCCGATGAACCCGGCCAACCCGATCACCCTGCCGCAGGCGATAGCCGCGGAGCCGAGGCTCCAGGAAGCCCGCGACGCCGAGCCAATCGTGGCCAAGCTGCTCGACATCGGCCAGCGTCTCGAAGGCCTCTACCGGCATGCCTCGACCCATGCCGCCGGCGTCGTCATCGCCGACCGCCCGCTGATCGAGCTCGTGCCGCTCTATCGCGATCCGCGCGCTCAGCTCCC
>Ga0070741_10015031_pt1 | contig 13232 bp, 13 predicted proteins | sample Coa_R1_4_FD_66440 | JGI IMG/M metagenome (GOLD analysis project Ga0070741, IMG submission 66440) | Surface soil microbial communities from Centralia Pennsylvania, which are recovering from an underground coalmine fire - Coalmine... | ecosystem: Environmental > Terrestrial > Soil > Unclassified ... | reverse complement strand
CGGCCGCGAGACGAGGTACCGGCTGACGCCGGGCGCCCTCGGCGAAGCGGTGGCCTGGATCGAGCGAGTCGGTTCGCAGTGGGACGAGCGGCTCGCCCGCCTGCGGGAGCACCTCGCGCGCTAGCGCTCGCTCAGCGTCGCCTTCTCGATCACGACTCGCTTCGTCGGCTGTTCGGTGGCCGGATCGCCGAGCCGCCCGATCTTCTCGACCACGTCGAGCCCGCTCGTCACCTTGCCGAGCAGCGCGTACTCGGGCGGCAGCTGCGCGTCCGCGCCGGTGACGACGAAGAACTGGCTGCCGGCCGTTCCCGGAGGCTCGTCGGCCGCCTTCGCCATGGCGACCACGCCTCTCGTGTACTTCGCGTCCGCCGGCGGCACGTCGCGCGTGGTGTAGCCGGGGCCGCCGGTCCCGGTTCCGGTCGGGTCGCCGCCCTGGATCACGAATCCCGGGACGACGCGATGGAAGATCGTCCCGTCGAAGAAGCCCTGCTTCACGAGCGCGACGAACGAGCGACACGTGTGCGGCGAGTCCTCGGTGTCGAGCGTGAAGGCGAAGGTTCCTTCGGTCGTCTTCAGCGTGACCACGTAGGTCGTGCTCGGATCGAGGGCGGTCGTCTTCGTGGCGCTCGAGGTCGCGCCGGCGTCGCTCGTGGTCCCGGACGTACCCTTGCCGCCGCCGCAGCCGGCGACCAGGAGCGCCGCCGCGACTGCGAGGATCGCGGGCATGCGACTGAGGCTCGACATCGAGTACGACGGTACCGGGTTCTCGGGCTGGGCAGCGCAGCCCGGGCTGCGGACGGTCGAAGGGACGCTGCGGGAGGCGCTCGCGACGCGCTATCCCGGGTTCGGGAAGCTGTCGGTTGCCGGCCGAACCGATGCGGGCGTGCATGCGCTCGGGCAGGTGGCGAGCGTCGAGGTCGCCGGCGGCCCGCCGGCGGAGAGCGCGGCCGAGGCTCTCAACACGCTTCTTCCGGACGACGTCGCCGTGGTCTCGGCAGCCGAGACGACGCCGGACTTCGACGCCCGTCACCACGCCCGCTCGCGGACCTACCGCTACCGGATCTGGCGCCGGCGGACGCCGTCGCCGTTCGAGCAGCGCCGCAGCTGGTGGGTCCCACGCGCGATCGAGGAGGAGCGGCTCGCCGACTCGGCGGACCTCCTGCTCGGCGAGCACGATTTTCGCGCCTTCACCCCGACGGAGACCCAGCACACCGTCTTCCGGAGGGAGGTGCGGGCGGCGGCCTGGCACCGTCGCGGCGACGTCCTCGAGCTCGAGATCACCGCCGACGGCTTCCTGCGTCACATGGTCCGCACGCTCGTCGGGACGATGCTCGAGCAAGGGCCTGCCGAGATCGCCGCGCTGCTCGAGGGGCGTCCTCGGGCGGAGGCCGGGACGACCGCGCCTCCGTGGGGCCTGTATCTGGTCTCCGTCGAGTACTGACCGACGGCGCGTCGTTAGCATCAGCCGCGTGCGCTTCCCGGTGGTGCTCTTCGATCTCGACGGCACGATCGTCGACTCCGGCTGGATGATCCTCGCCTCCTACCGGCATGCGACGAACAGCGTCCTGGGCCGGGACTTCCCGGACGACGTCCTGCTCGCACGCGTCGGTGCCGGCGATCTCGAGCAGCAGATGGCCGAGTTCGACGCGAGCCGCGCCGACGAGCTCGCCCGCGCCTACCGGGAGTTCTACGCGCCTCTCCATTCCGAGCTGCAGGCGTTCCCGGGGATGATCGAGCTGCTCAGGAAGCTCGACGACGAGGGGCGCGAGCTCGGCGTCGTCAGCGCGAAGCGCGGCGACATCGTCCAGCTCGCGTTCGACGCCCTCGGGTTCGGCGACGTGATGGACGTCGTCGTCGGCTCGGACGAGGCGCCGCGCGGAAAGCCGCATCCCGACCAGATCCTGGTCGCGCTCGAGCGGCTCGGCGCCGAGCCGGCCGACACCGCGTACGTCGGCGACGCCCCGTTCGACGTCGCCGCGGCCAAGGCGGCCGGCGTGCACGCGATCGGCGTCACGTGGGGCGGCATCCACACGCGGGAGCGGATGGAGGCCGAGGGGCCCGACGCGGTCGTCGACACGGCCGAGGAGCTCTATGGCGTCCTCTAGCTCGACCGCGTCGCGGTCGGCGGCGAAGCGGGCGGCCGAGCTCCGAGAGCTGCTCAACCGGTACCTCTACGAGTACCACGTCCTCGACGAGCCGTCGGTCTCGGACGCCGAGTACGACCGGTTGTACGACGAGCTGGTCGCCCTCGAGGAGGCCGACCCGGAGCTGGTCACGCCCGACTCGCCGACGCAGCGCGTCGGCGCCCCACCCTCGGCGAAGTTCCAGAAGGTGCGCCACATCGAGCAGATGGGCTCGCTCGAGAAGGTGACGAGCGACGAGACGCTGTTCAAGTGGGCGGAGGACGTCCGGAAGCGGCTCGGGCCCGGTGCGGAGATCGCGTTCGTGATCGAGCCGAAGATCGACGGCCTGGCGATCAACCTGACCTACGAGAACGGGTTGTTCACACGCGGGGCGACCCGTGGCGACGGGGTTCAGGGCGAGGACGTCACGGTCAACCTCAAGACGATCCGGTCTGTGCCTCTGCGGATGCAGGGGGACGACCACCCCGAGCTGCTCGAGGTCCGCGGCGAGGTGTACATGCCGATCTCGGGGTTCCGGGAGCTCAACGAGCGCGTGGCGGAGCTCGGACAGAAGCTCGCCCCGAACCCCCGGAACGCCGCCGCCGGCTCGCTGCGGCAGAAGGATTCGTCGATCACCGCGTCCCGGCCGCTGGCGGTCTGGGTCTACGGGGTCGGCGCGGCCCGCGGCGTCCGGTTCGAGTCGCAGTGGCAGACACTGCAGTGGCTGCGCGAGCACGGCTTCCGGACCAACCCGTTCGCGGAACGTCTCGCGTCGATCGAGGACGTGGCGAAGCGGTGCCGGGAATGGGAGAAGCGCCGCGTCGAGCTCGACTACGAGATCGACGGGATCGTGATCAAGGTGGACTCGCTCGACCAGCAACGGCGGCTCGGCGCGCTGCATTCGCGGCCGCGCTGGTCGCGGGCGTTCAAGTGGGCGCCGATGACGGCGCAGACGAAGCTCCTGGAGATCCGGATTCGCGTAGGCCGAACGGGGGCGCTCAACCCCTGGGCCGTGCTCGAGCCGGTCGAGGTCGGCGGGGTGACCGTCTCGCGGGCGACGCTGCACAACGAGGAGGACATCAACCGCAAGCGGATCCGCGAGGGGGATGTCGTCATCGTCCAGCGTGCAGGCGACGTGATCCCGCAGATCGTCGGCCCGGCCGGCGACCACCAGCCCGGGACGAAGGAGTTCCGGATGCCGAAGCGGTGTCCGCTGTGCAACGCGGAGGTCGTGAAGCCCGAGGGCGAGGTGATGCACCGCTGCCCGAACCGTGCGTGTCCTTCCCGGGGCCTCGAGACGCTGATCAACTGGGTCGGGATCGCCGACATCGAGGGCGTCGGCGAGCAGACGATCAGGCTGCTCTGGGAGAAAGGGCTCGTCCGGTCGCTGCCCGACCTCTACCGGTTGACCAAGGAGCAGCTACTCGAGCTGGAAGGCTTCGCCGAGATCTCGGCCACCGCCGCGATCGAGGCGATCCAGGCGTCGAAGCAAGTGCCCTTCTCCCGGGTTCTCCTCGGCCTGAACATCCCCAAGGTCGGGTGGGTGCTCGCCCAGAACCTCGCGCGGCACTTCGAGCACGTCGACCGGCTGGCGGCCGCGTCCCAGGAAGACGTCGAGCAGGTCGAGGGGTTCGGCCCCGACCGGGCGGAGCTGGTCGTCGAGTGGTTCGGGGACGAGCAGAACCGGGCGCTCGTCTCGGAGCTCCGGGAGCTCGGGCTTCGGTTCGAGCTCGGCGAGGAAGACCGGCCCGCCGAGGGTCCCTTGACCGGGCGGACGTACGTGATCACCGGCACCCTCGAGTCGATGAGCCGCGAGGAAGCGGCTGCCGCGCTCGAGGCGCGTGGCGCGAAGGTGACCGGCTCCGTGTCGAAGAAGACCACCGGGCTCGTCGTCGGCGAAGAACCGGGCGCCTCGAAGCTGACCAAGGCGCAGCGAGAGGGGGTACCCCTGCTGACCGAGGCCGACTTCATCGCGCTCGTCCGCTCGTAGGCTCCGATCTCTTCGAATGGGCCTCGCACGTCCGACAGATAGGACGCCCGGCCCATGGAGGACCGGGCGCGACGCTCGCATAATCGTTTGCATGGCTGCGAACGCCGCAGATCGCGCTGCCGTGCTGGCCGACATCCGGACGCTCGCCTCGAACGGAGCGCCCGGCCTGCGCCAGATCGAGAACACGCTCACCGACGGGTACGCCTGCGTGCTGCAGATCGAGGCGGAGCGGACGCGCCTCCAGCGTCGCCTCGAGCAGCGCGCCGCCGCCCTGGCGAAGCGCTCCGAGCACGACGTCGACGAGGTCGCAAGGCTCGCGCAGGGAATGGCGCGCGCCGACGAGGAGCTGGCCGAGCTCCGAAGCGCCCTCGGGGAGCTCGCGGAGGTCGCTCAGCGCCTTCGCGCCTAGGCCAGACCGCTGCGGACGGCGTAGACGGCCGCCTGGATCCGGTTCTGGATCTGCAGCTTCATCAGGATGTTGGAGATGTGGTTCTTGACCGTCTTCGGGCTGATCACGAGCTCCGCGGCGATCTGCGCGTTGTCCTTGCCGTTCGCGATCAGCTTCAGGACCTCGAGCTCGCGATCCGAGAGCTCGGTGCGGATCGCCTCTGCCATGTCCGTGTCGGCGGTCGTCGCGCGGACGCGGCTGAGCACCTTGGAGGCGATCGTCGGCGAGATCAGCGACGCGCCCACGGCCGCCGAGCGAATGCCGCTGACCACGTCCGCGATCGAGGCGTCCTTGAGCAGATAGCCGCACGCGCCCGCGACGATCGCATCCATGACGTCGGCGTCGTCCTCCGAGATCGTCAGCACGATGACTCGCGTCAGCGGGGAGAGCGCGGTGATGTGTCGCGTCGCCTCGACGCCGCTCATCGTCGGCATGTTCAGATCCATCACGACCACGTCGGGGGCGAGCTCGCGCACCATCCGGACCGCCTCGGCTCCGTTGGACGCCTCGCCGACGACGCCCAGTCCGCCCTGCTCGAGCAGGAGGTTCTTCAGCCCAGTTCTGAACAGGTCGTGGTCGTCGACGAGCAGCACACGCAGCTCGTCGTGGAGCTCGGGATCGGCGTGAACCTCCGTCGGCTGCCCCCTGGGCGCGGGCACGCCGGAAGAATAATCAGTGGAAGGTGATCGTCACCGTGCGGGTGAACGCCGCCGCCTGGGCGCACGACGCGATCCAGACGTCGATTCGCGCTCCCTTGATCCCGCTGCCGACGTCGGCCGCGACACCTTCGCCGTAGCCGGGAATCGTCATTCTCGTGCCGAGCGGGATGACGGTCGGATCGACGGCGACGATCCCCGGGCCGACGGGCAGTCCCGTCGCGGTCGTGCCGCGCAGGCAGTAGCCCGTGGCGTAGACGCTCAGGGTTCCCCCCGGACGGGGCGGCCCGGGGCCGGCCGCCGGCGGCGTGCTCTCGTCACCCGAGACCGACTCGACCGGCGCGGGAGGCGGCTCGGAGGGAGCAGCCGCCTCGCCGGCGGGCGCCGCCGGGGCTGCGAGCCCGTCGTCGCTCGGCTGCGCCGGCTGCACGACGGCGGCAGCCTGCTCGCGCGCGGCCTGCGCCTGCCGCTCGAGGGAGGAGATCTGGGCGGCCGTCAGCTCCTGCTCGCGGCGGATCCGCTCGAGGTAGCCGTTGCGCTCCGAGCGGGCGTGCGCGAGGTCTGCGGCGGTCGACGCCAGCTCGGCCCGAACGGCCCGGTTGCGCGACGTCTCGTCGGCGAGCGTACGCCTCGCCAGCTCCAGATGGGCCTTCGCGCCGCGGGCGGCGGAGACGATCGACTCGGTCGCGCGGGCCGTCCGCCGGACGGTCTCGAGGCCCTCGATCGCGTCGTCGAGCGACCGTGCGCCGAGCACGATCGCGATCGGGTCGGGCTGGTCGGCCTGGTAGAGCACGCGAAGCTGCGAACCGAGCGCCTCCTGGGCGGCGAGCAGCGTTCGGCGTGCAGCGTCGAGCCGATGTCGTGCGGACGCCCGGCGCTGCGCGAGGTCGGCCGCCTTCGCGTCGAGCGCGGCGAGCTCGGACTGCGTCGTCGCCAGCCGGGTGTCGAGTCCGTACAGCTCCACGACTGCGCTGCGAGCCTCTCCGGCGAGCTCGGCCTGCCGTTGCTCGAGCGCTTCCAGTCCCGGGGACTGCGCCGGGCCGAGCGACGGGAGCCCGAGCAGGAGCAGGAATCCCGTCACGGGGACGAGAACACGGCCAACGAGACGATGAGATCGCCCCCGCACGGCCGCGTGACGCTACCACAGCTTCCGAGCGCGATCCGAGCCAATGTGTAGCTTTTGGCACGAATTCGCCGCTCGTATGCGCCGTTGTCGGTTGCCCGTGTCCGGAACCGTTGCTAGGGTGCTGCCCCAGTGACGTGCCGGCCCCTCCCGGTGCGCCTGTCGAGAGCGGTGTGGGGTAACGCCTCGAGTGCCCACAGACGGCAGGCGACGCTCGTTCTCGTTTGCCTCGCGGCAGCCCTGATCGCCGCCGCTTCGGCCACCGCGGAGCCTCCGAAGATCGCCGAGAAGCGCGCCGAGGCCCAGCGGGTGCTGAACGAGATTCATTCGCTCGACGTGCAGCTGGAGAAGGCGACGGAGGCCTACAACGGCGCGACGGACAAGCTCGCCGCCATCGAGCGCGAGCGCGCGCTGAACACCCACCACCTGGCGATCGCGAGGAACAACCTCGGCGTCGCGCAGGGGCGGCTCGGCGCGCGGCTGCGGGCGATCTACACCTCCGGCGAGGAGAGCTCGACGCTCGCGATCCTGCTCGGGTCGAGCAGCCTGAGCGACTTCCTCAACCGGATCGAGACGGTGAACAGCGTCGCCTCGCAGGACACGGAGGTGATCCGCGAGGTCAAGACCTTCAAGCGCGAGGTCATCGTCCGCGCAGCGCAGCTGAAGACGGCGCACGCCCGGCAGGAGCGGATCGTCTCGGAGCGCGCGGCAGCGAAGCGACAGGTGGAAGCCGGCCTGGCGGAGCGCCAGCGGCTCGTCGACTCGATCAGAGGCGAGATCGCGAGGCTGGAGGCCGAGGAGGCCGCCCGGCAGGCACGGCTGCGGGCCGAGGCGGAGGCGAGGCTCCAGGCACAGCTGGCGGCTCAGCACCAGGCCCTCGTCGAGTCGCAGCAGAACGACGCTGTCGGCGCCTCCGCGATCACGCCGGAAGGGGTTTCCGTCGCCCCGCCCTCGCAGTACGGCGGCGCGGTCGGAGTCGCGATGCAGTACCTCGGCACACCGTATGTCTGGGGCGGCTCCGCACCGGGCGGCTTCGACTGCTCGGGATTCGTGATGTACGTGTACGCGCAGATGGGCGTCTCCCTGCCGCATCACGCCGCCGACCAGTTCAACTACGGCGTCCCGGTCTCCAGGGACCAGCTCGAGCCGGGCGACCTCGTCTTCTTCGACGGTCTCGGGCACGTCGGGATCTACATCGGCAACGGCCAGTTCATCCACGCGCCGCACACCGGCGACGTGGTCAAGATCTCGAGCCTGAACGACTCCTGGTACGCGGCCACGTACGTCGGCGCCCGCCGGCTCTAGCCCGCGACAAAGGGGGCCCCGACGGGCCCGCCATCGCGCAGGGACTGTCGCCGACCTTCCCCGGCGCGGCCCGGCTCCGCCGTCGGCACGCGCCTGATCTCACGAAGCGGCTTCGAAGGGATTGGGCGGGGCGCCTAGAATCCAGGTGGCCCCATGCGTACGACCTGGAACGGATCGATCAGCTTCAGCCTGGTCACGATCCCCGTCGGCCTCGCGCCCGCGACGAAGCCGTCGGCTCGTGCCTCCGACGTCGCATTCCGGCAGCTGCACCGCGAATGTCATTCGCCGATCAAGAACCGCCGCTGGTGTCCCGTGCACGAGCGCGAGGTGTCCGCCGAGGAGATCGTCAAGGGGTGGGAGATCGCTAAGGGTCAGTTCGTCATCGTCGAGGACGCGGACCTGGAGGCGATCGAGCGTCACAACACCTCGCGCACGATCGAGATCGAGCGTTTCGTGCCGCTCGGCGACGTGGATCCGATCTACTTCGACCGGACGTACTTCCTCGTGCCGGCCGGCGCCCCCGCAGGGCGGCGCCCCTACGCCCTGTTGCTGAACGTGATGAAGGAGGAAGCGGTCGGCGCGATCGGCCGCTTCGTGCTCGCCGGCAAGGAGAAGCTCTGTCTGATCCGCCCGAAGGGCGATGCGCTCGCCCTCGAGACGCTGTTCGTCGCGGAGGACGTCTACTCGCAGGCGGAGATCGACGAGGCGACCGAGGCAACCGACGTCAAGCGGGCCGAGCTCGACCTCGCCCGGCAGCTCGTCGAGAGCCTCGTCGGCACCTTCGAGCCGAAGGAGCAGCTGACGAGCGAGTACCGACAGGACCTCAGGAAGATGCTCGAGGCGAAGGCCGCCGGTCAGCCGATCGAGGAGCCGGAGCCGGCTGAAGAGGCGCCGGTGATCGACCTGATGGAGGCGCTGAAGAAGAGCGTCGCCGAGGCGAAGGAACGGAAGACGCCCGCCAAGCCGGCGGCACGAAAGCGCGCAGCCGCGAAGAAGTAGAACGCCGGCGCCGCACGGGTGGCGAGCCGCGAACGCCCGAACGCCGAGGAAGAGAGGCCCCTGGGCTCGAGCGGGCGGGTTGCCCCTGGATGCCGTTTGCCGCGGAACACCTGTCCTCGCTTCGAGCGGCGGGCAGGTGCCGATCGCAACTCTCACGAACGCCGGCGCAGAAGGAAGTCGAGCGTGGCGCGGTTGAACGTGTCAGGGTCCTCGTGAAGCCCTGCGTGCGAGAGGTGGTCGAATACGACCAACTCGCTCTCGGAGATCCCGTTCTGGAGCGGTTCGGCGAAGCGCGTTGAGCACAGGAGGTCGCGTGCTCCGAAGGTAATCAAGGTCGGAGTGTCGATCGTGCCCAGCGCCGCGCTGGCGTCGTGGGCGAGAACCGCATCGGTCTGAGCCAGGAAAGCGTCGACCGGCTGGGCCGGCCGGCTGCGCACGAATTGCGCCAGCGTCTCGACGAACTCGGGGCGCTCCACGTACATCTCGGGCGTGAAGCACCACGGGAAGATCGCATCGATCACGACGTCGGCTATGGTCGCCAGCGCGGTCGCGAGCATGCGCCACTGGTCGACGACTGCCTTGATGTAGCCATCGGTGGCGTGCCAACCGCTGTGCAACGAGAGCGACCGGACGCGGTCGGGATGGCGAGCGGCCAGATGGAGGCCGACTGCCGCGCCGAACGACATTCCCGCGACATGTGCGTTGTCGACGCCGATGACGTCGAGAAAGGCGGCCATCTGGTCGGCCTGGCCGTCGGTCGAGTACGGGCCGGGCGGCTTGTCGCTATCGCCGGAGCCGGGAAGATCGACGGCGATGCAGCTGAAATGCTTGGTGTATTCCGGCAGCTGGAAAGCCCAGCAGGCGTGATCCGCAGAGGTATACGGGATGAGAAGAAGCGGCTCGCCCTTCCCCTGAACGTCGTAATCGATCGTCAGCCCATCGACGTCCGCCTGTGGCATCGTGACCCTCCTCTGCCTGCCGAGTACCGGCATCATGCCGCCTCTGGCTCGCCGGGGCCCGACGACGACCGCCCTCGGCCGGCGCCCGGGCTCTGAGCTGCGCGACCTCTCTCCCTAGGCTCGCACTGAACTGTTGGGCCGCCCAGTGCAACGGATGGCCACGGCAGGGGCCGCCCCCTGGCGGCTCTTGTCGTGGGCGGGGATCAGGCCGTGGCGCTGGAGCGCGTGCCCTGCGTCGCCGCGTCTTGCGCCTGCGAAAACAGCCACTTGTCGATCTTGCCCTGGTAGATCGGCACGCCTTCTTCGAGGCAGACCCGGATCACTTCCGTCCGGTCGATCCCCAGCTCTTTCGACAGCTCCTCAGGCGTGAGGTGGTTCGGCATGACGCTCCTTCCTCGAGCACGAAAAAGCCCGTCTGCGCAGGGCGCCGACGGGCCGGATCGAAACCTTCCGAGTGGGATCGCGGGAGATCAGAGGTCCCGCTCCTCCAAGTGGTGCATGGTCATCAGAGCATACTCCCGACGGAGCTCGGGAGACAAACATCGGATGCCGCGCGTGCCTAGACGGGGTTCGGCAGGTCGACGAACTCCCACGCCAGGTCGAAGCGCTCGGCGAGGCGCTTCGCGAGCGCCTGCACCCCCAGTCGCTCGGTCGCGTAGTGACCGGCGGCGACGAAGGTGATCCCGAGCTCGCGGGCGAGGTGCATGCTCGGCTCGGCGGGCTCGCCGGTGACGTACACGTCGTAGCCTGCCTCCGCTGCGTCCGTCAGGTGCGCGCTGCCGCCGCCGGAGAGGATCGCCACCCGCTCGACCGGGTCGGAGCCGTTCGCGAAGACGAGTGGATCGGGCGCGATCCGCTCGCGAACGCGGGCGAGGAAGCGATCGAGGGGCTCCGCGGCGAGGCGGCCGCCGACGCCGATCCCGGCGAACGCGGATTCGACCCCGACCCCGAGCTCGCGTGCGAGCAGCACGTTGTTGCCGACCTCCGGATGCGCGTCGAGCGCGAGGTGATAGGCGGCGAGGGTGAGATCCGCGGCGAAGAGCGCCTCGAGGCGTCCCCGCATGCGCCGGTCGACGATCCGCGGCTCCCGGTCCCAGAAGAGCCCGTGATGGACGATCACGAGCTGTGCTCCCGCCGCACCCGCGCGCTCGAACAGCTCGAGCGACGACGAGACCCCGCAGACGATCTTCGTCACCTCCTCCGCGCCGACGACCTGCATCCCCTGGGGCCCGTAGTCGGCGAACGCGCCGAGGTCGAGCAGCTCGGCCGCGTAGTCGAGGATCTCGTCGCGCCTGGCCATCAGCTGCGATTCTGGCAATCCCTCCGGTAACCTGTCTCCGCCTCGGGGTGTGGCGCAGCCTGGTAGCGCGCTCCGTTCGGGTCGGAGAGGTCCCCAGTTCAAATCTGGGCACCCCGATGAGGAATCGCGGGGGAACCCATGGTTCCCCCGCGGGCCCCCTCCTTCTTCGTTGCGACTGGCTTTGCTTGCTTGGCCTCTCGCCGGGCGAAGCCCGGCTTCGGCCGCGACCGCGTGCGACAGTCGAGATGTGTCGCGGGGGAGCCCATGGTTCCCCCGCGTGCCCCTTCCTTGTTCGTTGCGACTGGTTGTGCGTTGCTTGGCCTCTCGCCGGGCGGAGCTCGGCTTCGGCCGCGACCGCGTGCGACAGTCGAGGTGTATCGCGGGGGAACCCGTGGTTCCCCCGCGTGCCCCCTCCTTCTTCGTTGCGACTGGCTGTTGCTCGCTCGGCCTCTCGCCTGGTCGAGCCGCAGGTGGTTTCGCCTGACGACCGGTTGCCGTCGTCAGAATTCCGGCCATGAGCGTGCGGGCGGTCCTGTTCGACGTCGACTTCACCCTGGCCAAGCCCGGGCCCGATCTCGGGCCGGAGGGGTACTGCCGCGTGGCTGCCCGCTACGGGCTCCGCCTCGATCCCGCGCGCTATCCGCAGGCCCGCGCGGAGGCGGTCAAGACCCTGCAGCGACACCCGGAGCTGCGCCACGACGAGGAGCTCTGGTTCGCCTTCACCGAGCGGATCATCCGCGGAATGGGCGGCGACGGCGACGCCGCCCGCGACTTCGCGGTCGAGATGACGCGGCTGTGGGAGGACTCGGAGAACTTCGACCTCTACGACGACGTGCTGCCCGTCATCGCGCGTCTCCGGGCGCACGGCCTGAGGCTCGGGCTGGTGTCGAACAGCGGCCGCGAGATCGCGGACTTCGTCGCCCACCACCGGCTCGACGTCGACTGCGCGATCACGTCGCGCGCCCACGGCTGGGCGAAGCCCCACGAGTCGATCTTCCGCGCCGCGCTGGAGCTGCTCGGCGTCGCCGCGGGCGAGGCGGCCATGGTCGGCGACTCCGTCGAGGAGGACGTCGAAGGGGCACGGGCGCTCGGCATGCAGGCCTTCCTGATCGACCGCGAGTCGCGTCACGACCCGACGGCGGGTGCCCTGGCCGACCTGTGGGGCCTCCCCGCCGCGCTCGGGCTCTAGAAGATCGCGCCTTCGGCTCGGGCCGCACGCGGCGGCACCGGGCCGGCGGACGGGTCTCCAGCGCGCGGGCCGCGTACTATCCGCAGGCCTTGTCGAAGGGGTCAAACGTCCAGAAGAGGGCGCGTCGGCCGATGTCTGCCGTCGCCTGCGGCTGATGCCGAGCCGGCGAGGCCTGGTCTGGATCCTCGGTCTCGGTGCCTTCGGGCTCGCGTTCTCGATCACGACCACGGCGGCCTACCTGCCGCCACTGCTCGAGCGGTTCACCGACTCGAACACGATGATCGCCGCCGTCCTGGCCGCCGAGGGCGTGTTCGCCCTGCTGCTCCCGCTCGTGATCGGTCCATGGAGCGACACGTTCCACACGCCGATGGGTCGTCGCCGCCCGTTCATGCTCGCGGCGCTCGGGCCGATGGCCTTCTGCCTGGCGATCGTCGCGTTCATGCCGAACATCTGGACGGCGACGCTGATCGTCCTCGCCTTCTTCTTCGCGTACTACGTGTACGAGCCGCCGTACCGCGGCCTGTACCCCGACGTCCTGCACGAGCGGATGTACGGTCGCTCGCAGGGCGTGCAGCACGTGATGCGCGGGATCGCGCTCGGGATCGCGCTCGTCGGCGGCGGGTTCCTGTTCAGCGTCTGGCGGCCCGCGCCGTTCCTGCTCGCCGCGACGGCGACCACGGCCGCGTGCGGCGCCTGCATCCTGCTCGTCCGCGAGCAGGCGACCGAGGGATCCCGCGTCTTCCGCGGCGTCCGGAGCTACGTCGGGACCAGCTGGCAGGTCTTCCGCGAGGTTCCGGAGGTCCGCCGGTTCCTGCTCGCCAACGCCGCCTGGGAGGGGACGTTCGCGGCGATGCGGACGTTCGTCGTCCTGTACATCACGAAGGGCCTCGGGCAGCCCAAATGGATGTCTTCCGCGGTGCTCGCGGCGGTGGCGATCGGCTACGTCTTCGCCGCGCTCTCCTCCGGGTACTTCGGCGACCGCTTCGGCCTCGCGCGGGTGATCTTCGGCGCGTCGTTCGTCTACGGCGCCGGGCTGCTCGTCGCCGGTCTCGCGCAGGAATGGCACAACTGGTACTTCGGCTTGATCCTGCCCGTGGCGGCCGGGGGCGGGACCGTGATGACGCTCTCGTGGGCGCTCCT
>Ga0070741_10015030_pt1 | contig 13233 bp, 14 predicted proteins | sample Coa_R1_4_FD_66440 | JGI IMG/M metagenome (GOLD analysis project Ga0070741, IMG submission 66440) | Surface soil microbial communities from Centralia Pennsylvania, which are recovering from an underground coalmine fire - Coalmine... | ecosystem: Environmental > Terrestrial > Soil > Unclassified ... | reverse complement strand
CCGCCCGCCAGACGCTCCGATCGACCGCCGCGCCGTGCACCATCACGAGCGGCTCCCCCGCGCCGACCCGCTCGACGACGATCGGCGTCCCATCGGCCGACGTGACCGTGACGAGCGACGCTTCCACGTTCGCTGTATCCATACTGGAGCCATGCTGACACGAGGAGGGGGCGCCATGCCCGTGATTCGCCGCGAGACGCTCGAGCAGAAGCCCGACTGGCTGAAGGCGAGCGCGTTCGGGATGTTCCGCGTACCAAAGGGCGGTGAGGTCGAGCTCCACTACCACGACGCCGACGAGATCTGGTTCATCGTCGAGGGCCGGGCGCGCGTGGTCTCGGAGGACCAGGAGTACGAGATCGGCCCCGGCGACCTGCTTTGCACCGGGATGGGCGACGAGCACGGGACGGTCGAGGTGCACGAGGACCTGCTCGGCTTCTTCCTGGAGGGCGAGCTCGAGGGCCAGAAACGGAAGGGGCACCTGCACCGGGACGAGCACGGCGTGCCCGTGCCGATGCGGCGGCCTCAGGGCGCCGCGGCGCGCTCGTAGGTCAGCGTCACCAGCTCGTCGCCGCGTTCGACCGCCTTCAGCGTGACCCCCTCATCCCCGAACACGACCGGCACCAGCCGCTGGATGACCTGCTGGTAGCGTTCGGCGCTGGTGCCGGTCGGCAGCAGGTCGGTCCATGGCACGTCGGCCGAGGGCCGGACGCGGTAGTGCCCGACGACCGCGCCGCCCTTCATGAGCCAGAAGTCGACCAGCTCGCCCTTCGCCTTGTGGTGGTCGAGCACCTTTCGGACGAGCTCGCGGTACGGCATAATCGTCGTCTCGAGAGCCACGCCATAATTCTGGCACGGCGCGACGTGACACAATACGGGCGGTGAGCACCCCAGCTGCCGAGGCGTCGCCCGACGAAGTCCGTCGCCTAACCCGCATCGACTGCGACATCCACAACGTCGTCCCGCGGGTCGAGGCGCTCTTCCCGTACCTCTCGCAGCACTGGGTGGAAACCGTCACGCAGACGCTCTTCAAGGGCGCAGTGGACGCCAGCTACCCGCCGCGCGCGCCCACCTCGGCGCGACCCGGATCGACGCCGCCGGACGGCCCGCCCGGCTCCAGCCTCGATCTCCTGCGGGAACAGGTGCTCGAACCCTCACCCGCCAGCCGGTACCCGGTCGAGGTCGGCATCCTCACGTGCGCGTACGCGATCGACTCGCTGCGCAACCCCGACGCCGCGGTCGCCTTCGCTCGCGCCGTCAACGACTGGCAGATCGCCGAGTGGCTCGACAAGGAGCCGCGGCTGCGCGCCTCGATCGTCGTGGCCAGCCAGCTCCCTCAGGAGGCCGCCCGCGAGATCGAGCGCGTCGGCGACCACCCCGGCTTCGTCCAGGTGATCCTCCCGGTGCGGTCGCACCTGCCGTGGGGCAACCGCATCCACCACCCGCTGTTCGAGGCGATCGCCCGCAAGGGGCTGGTCGCGGCGCTGCAGTTCGGCGGCCAGCCCGGCAACCCGCCCACGCCGGAGGGATGGCCCTCGTACTACGTCGAGGAGTACGTCGACATGGCCGGGGTGTTCGCCTCGCAGCTCACCAGCATGGTGACCGAGGGGCTGTTCGACCAGTTCCCGACGCTGAAGGTCGTGCTGCTCGAATCGGGCTGGACGTGGCTGCCCGCGCACATGTGGCGATTCGACAAGGAGTGGCGCAACCTGCGCCGGCTCGTGCCGTGGGTGCGCCGACCGCCGTCGGCCTACATCCGCGAGCACGTGCGCATCGCCGTTCAGCCGCTCGACGCGCCGCCCGACGTGCGCCAGCTCCTCGACGTCTACGGCCAGCTCGAGTCGGACGAGATCCTGGTGTACGGCTCGGACTACCCGCACGCGCACGTCTTCGACCCGGAGAACGACTTCCTCGCCCACCTCTCCGAGGACGCAGCGCGTAAGATTCGCTCAGAGAACGCCCGCGCCTTGTACAGGCTTTAGGAGGGAAGCAAGATGGTCGCGACGTTACCGGAGAAGGTCGAGGCAACCAGCCGGCGGGTCCGCCCGGCGCTGATCGACTGCGACCACCACAACGAGCTCGACTCCGACGCCGACATCTACCCGTACCTGCCGCAGCGGTGGCTGGAGCACGTCAAGACGTACGGGCTGCGCGGCGCAGCCGGCGGCTACTACCCGCGCTTCATGCCGCACCGCGAGGACGCCCGCCCGCCGTCCGGCCGCAAGAGCGGCTCCGAGGCGCGCTTCTCGGTCAAGCACTTCCTCGACCCCGAGAACGTCGCCTACGCGATCCTGATCCCGCTCAACGGCGCCGGCGGCCAGCTCAACCTCGAGCTGTCGGCCGTCTGGGCGACCGCCGTGAACGACTGGCAGGTCGCCGAGTGGCTCGACGTGGATCCGCGCTTCCGCGCCTCGATCGTGATTCCGTACGAGGACCCGCCCGCGGCGGTCGCCGAGATCGAGCGGCGCGCGTCCGATAAGCGGTTCGTCCAGGTGCAGTTCGGCGGCCGGCCCCACGAGCCGATGGGTCGGCGCAAGTACTGGCCGATCTACGAGGCGTGCGCCAAGCACGGGCTGCACGTTATGTCCCACGCCTTCGGCTCTTACGGGCAGCCGATCACCGGCGCGGGCTGGCCATCGTACTACGTCGAGGAGCACGTCGGCCCTTCGCAGGCTATGCAGGCGAACGTCGTCAGCATGGTGATGGAGGGTGTGTTCGAGCACTTCCCGATCAAGGCTATCTCGGTCGAGAACGGCTTCGCCTGGCTCAGCTCGCTCTGCTGGCGGATGGACGCGGCCTGGCGGCAGCTCAAGAGCGAGGTGCCGCACCTGAAACACGAGCCCTCCTACTACGTCCGCAACCACGTTTACGCCTCGACGCAGCCGATGGAGGAGCCGCACCGACCCGAGTACTTCCATCAGATGCTCGACCACTTCGGCGACCTGGTCGACCACATCCTCTTCGCGAGCGATTACCCCCATTGGGACTACGACGACCCGGACGCCGCCTTCCCGGTCAACCTGCCGTCGGAGCTGCAGCGGAAGATCTACTTCGACAACGCCGCGGCGCTGTACGGTTTGAAGTAGGACGCGCCACGCCCAAGTACGTCGTCGCGGCCGCCGACGAGATCCCGCCCGGCGGGCGGAAGATCGTCGAGGTAGGCGGGCGCTCGATCGGCATCTTCAACCTCGGCGGGGAGTACTTCGCGCTGCGCAACCGCTGCCCGCACCAGGGCGGCCCGCTCTGCGAGGGGCGCGTTTGGGGCGCGCTCGAGTCGAGCCGGCCCGGCGAGTTCCGCTACTCAGGCGGCGGGGAGATCCTCACCTGCATTTGGCACGGCTGGGAGTTCGACATCCGCACCGGTCAATCCTGGTGCGACCCCGCGAGGCTGCGCGTCAAGCGCTACGACGTCCAGACCGAGCCAGGCGAGCGCGTGAAGGGCCCGTACGTCGCCGAAACCTACCCCGTCACGACCGAGGGCGAGTACCTCGTGATCGAGGTGGCCCCCTGACGTAGCGGTCCGCGACCGGGCTGGCGGCGAAGGGGCGAAGGCGCGCCGATCGCCGACCGGTTCAGGCTGCGCGCGGTTCGGCCACGCGCGGTTCGGGCATCTGCACGAGGTGCGGGTGCCGCGAGGCGGTGATGAGCCAATCGACCACGACGCCGACCAGCGAGCCCACGAACGCCGTGATGAGGTGAAGGCCGCCGAAAGCCGGGTCGACGGTGAAGATGGGCGTGAGGAGCGCCTGAGCGACGAAGACGCCGAGGAAGGGGTAGGCCGCCACCCGCCAGACTTGCTCGGGCAGCTTGCCAGGCAACAGGTCGTACCAGAACAACCCCAGCCCGTACGACAGAGCCAGCATCAACAAAAAGGTCCCGATGTCCATGGTCTCTCTCCTCAGTCACAGAACAGAACAACCACAGAACAGAACAACGCCTTCGCCCCTGTGCCGACCGGCCCGGCGGCTGCCCACGGCAGCGATCCGACACGACCGCGGCGCGCGGATCGCCCGTGGGTGCGCCAGCAGGACCGGGCTTCGAGTGCTCCCTTCTGACCTCAGACCATTCAGACCAGCAGAACCTCGCGCTCGCGGTCATTCTCCCGGATGACCACTGCCGACCCCGGGGTCTCGCAAGCCTGGCCGACCACGAGTCCCAACCGGAGGAAGCGCCGCATTACCTCGACGACGGTGGTGTGCCGGCGGTCGGCGAAGTCCTGCAGATCGCGGAACAACTCCTCGGGCATCACCAGGTTGTAGCGCTTCACGCGGGCCTTGCGTTGCGGCGCCTGAGCCAGGACCGCCACCGTGGCCTCGCGGGCCCGGTCGAGCGTGATCCCCGCGGCCGTCAAGGCCTGCCCGGCGATACCTCCACCTTCCCGGAGGAGCCCAAGCAAAAGGTGCCCAGTCCCCACGGACGAGTGCCCGAGCCGCTTGGCTTCGCCGGCCGCCAGCTCCAACGCCCGCTCGATCCGCGGCGCCAGCCTCGGCTCGCCCTCGACCGGCCGGTCGCCCCGGCGGAGGGCACGCTCGACCGCGACGCGCAGGTCCCCGGTGGCAACGCCGAGCCGGCTCAGTACCCGGACCGCGGCCCCCTCCCCTTCCGCCATGAGCCCAAGCAGGAGATGCTCGCTCTCGACCCATTCGTGCTGCAGCCGCCCCGCCTCCTGGCGGGCCACGGCCAGCACGCGGCGGGCCCGGTCGGTGAACCGCTCGAACCCTTCTGACACGCTCCTGGACCTCCGGCGTTCACGGGGCGGACTGGATGCACATTTTCTACATATCAACTGTGCATCACGTCAAGGGATGGCCGTGCCGCCGTGTGCTTCGACCAGCGCCCGGACGATCGGCAGGCCGAGGGTTACGCCGCGGCCTCGATCGTGATCGTGCGGGCGGCTCCGCCCTGCGGCGCGACGGCCGAGATCGTCTCTCCCGTCTGGAGGTCGCTCCTGGCGCCATCCGTCACGCGCTGGATCGTCGCGGAGCCCGGCACGGTGACCGTCTCGGTGCCGCCGCCTTGCGTCTGGATCGTCACCTGGTCGCCGCTAACGCTCTGCACCGTTCCGAAGGCGACGCCGGCCGGTCGGTTCCCGTTACCGGCGCGGTTCCCGGCGCCAGGGGTCGCACCGGCCGCGGCCTGGCCGCCCCGCGGCGTCTGGCCAGCCTGACCCTGACCGGCCTGCCCACCCTGCCGGGCGCCGCCCCCGTTGGGACCGTTGCCGCCGTTGCCGCCACCGAATGGCCGGGTTCCGGCCGGCACGATCTGGACCGTCCGGGCCGTGATCTTGCCCTGCGCGTCCGCATCGCCTCGGACGGCGACCAGGTCGCCGTTCTTGAGATCAGCCAGGGTCGCCTTCGCCATCTTCCGCACGACCGTCTGGTCGTCGAGTGAGAGGTTCACGGTCGAGCCGTCGCTGGTCTTCAGGACCAGCGTGCTCCCGTCGATGCTCTGGATCGTGCCAGTCGTCGGGCCGGCGAAGCGGTTGGCGCCGCCCGCGGTCGCGGTGTTCCGCGTTGGCGGCACGACCTGCGTCGCGATCGGCGCGGCCGACGTGGAGGAGCACGCGGCGCCCGCACCCAGCAGCAGGGCGAGCGCGGCTACGGGGAGAACGGTTCTCTTCATAGCCAGACTGTAGGTTGGCAGGCTTAAACCGCCGTTAACTGCTGGTAAATTTCCTCCGCCCACGGCGCCAGCCCGGTCCAGCCGGCGCACGCGACAGTCCGGCAGGATCGGATCGACGAGGCGCTCGCCGTCCTGCACAACCGACAGCATAAGCCCGCCGGCGACGTGGCGTCGCCGGCGGGCCGGGAAGCGGGGTGGGTGGAGGTAGCCGCGCGCTTAGCGGGTCGGGGTGCTGGTCGGCTGCGCGCCGCTGGCCTGAGCGCCGGGGCCGCCCCGCCCACGTGGTCCCCGCGGGCCGCCGGGCGGCGGGCCGGTGCGGTCGATCATCTGGTCGAGGCGGCTCGACAGGTCGGAGAGCCGCTGGTTCTCCTGGTCCTGCGTCAGCTTACCCGCCTGGACCGCCTGATCGAGGCGCGCCTTCTCTTGCTGGACCAGGAACTGCTTGAGATCGTCGCGGCTCTTGCCGTGCGCCTGCGCGATCTGCGCCAGCGACTGGTTCGACCGCAGTGCCGTCATCAGGTCGGCCGGCTGGATGCCCAGCCAGGTGGCCAGCGCCTGGTCGCCGCCGGGCCCGAAGCCAGGACCGCCGGGGCCGTGGCCCCGCTCGCCGAAGCCGGGGCCGCCGAACGGGATGCCCTGCTGCTGGTCGATCCGCTGGTTGACCTGGTCAGCCTGCTGCTGGGTCAGCCGCCCCGCCTGGACGGCGCTGGCGACCTGGTCCTTCTCCGCCTGCTTGAACGCGGCCAGGACGTCGGTCGGCGACTTGCCCAGCTTGGACGCGAAGTCGCTCAGGAACGCCTGTGCCTCCTGCGCTCGCTGTTGCGCCGCGGCGGTCGGGTTCGCGGTCGGCGTGCTCTGGGCGAAGGCAGCGGCGCCGCCGATCGCCGCCGTGAGCACGACGGCCGCCACGCCGCCGGCGAGGACTTTGGGGATCCGTGGCATCTTTTTGCTCTCCTTGCAGCCGGTTGCTGCAAGGACGAATCTATGGACCGATCATGGGAAACCGCTGAGAGCCGCGTAATCTGTCGATTAAACGGAGGACTCGGATGGCGCTCCAGCAAGAACGCCCCACGTCGATCGACCCGCGCACGCGGATCGGCCTGGTAGCGTTGAACGTCGCCGACCTCGCGCGGTCGGTCCGCTTCTACGTGGAGGCGATCGGCCTCCAGGTGATCGAGCGCCGAAAAGCGGAGGCGGCGCTCGGGGCGGGCGGCGCGCCGCTGCTCGTCCTGCACGAGCAGCCGGGCGCGCTCCCCTGGATGACCGACCGCATGACGGGGCTCTACCACTTCGCGATCCTCGTCCCCACCCGCGGCGACCTCGGCCGCTGGCTCGCCCACTACTTCACGACCGGGTACCCGCCGCCCGGTCAGGGCGACCACGTCGTCAGCGAGGCGCTCTACCTGCGCGACCCGGACGGCCACGGCATCGAGGTGTACGCCGACCGCCCGCGCGAGGGCTGGGTCTGGGAGAACGGCCGCGTCCGGATGGGCGGTGGGCCGGTCGACGTGCGCGGCATCATCGCCGAGGGGAAGCAAGGCGGCCCGTTCCAGGGCATGCCAGCCGGCACCACGATCGGCCACGTCCATCTGCAGGTGGGCGACCTCGAGGCGGCCGAGCGCTTCTACCACCAGCTGCTCGGCTTCGACGTCGTCGCGGGCGGCGACACCGCGCTGTTCGTCTCGGCCGGTGGCTACCACCACCACCTCGGTCTGAACACCTGGCACAGCGCGGGCGCGCCGCCCGCGCCGCCCGACGTCGCCACCCTCCGCTACTACACGATCGCCCTTCCCGACGAAGCGGCCGCGAAGGCCGTCCTCGCCCGCCTCGACGCCGCCGGCATCGCCCACCGCGAGGAGGGCTCCACGATCGCGGTCGACGACCCCTGGGGCCACACGATCCTCCTGCACGCGTCCCGACTCCCACTGGGGGTGGGGCAGGCGTGAGGACGCACCCGCGGCCGCCGGGGCGCAGCTGCCCGCCCCCATCCGACGCCCTCACCTCGCGCCCGGCCATCCCCTGCCAGGGGGAGAGGACCGGCATGTGATGCCCCCACCGGACGCTGCCGTCGACGCCCTGGCCGGCCGCCTCGGCCGCGCGCTCGCCGGCGCTATGGCGGCGTCGACCGGCGTCCCGACAACCGTCACCGCGTGGCGGGCGGCCCGTTCGACCTGGGGCCAGGTGCGGATGACGTTAACCCGCTCCGCCCGCTCACTGGTGATGCCCGGCGTCCCAGGTGGGGCCGTCCTCGACCCCGACCCCGCGCTCGCCGCCCGGGCCGCGCTGGCCGACGCGGCCGGCGCCGCCATCCGCGGCGTCCTCACGCCCCCGGGTCGGGCTGCCGACGCGCCGGCCGATCGACGCAAGCTCCCCGACGACCTCGGCGTCCTGGTCCTCGCGTTCGAGCTCACGCAGGGCCGACAGCGCTGGCGGCTGCGGGTCTGCCTGCCCAGCCACACGCTCGCCGCCGTCGTCCGCGCACTGGCGGCGCCGCCACCGCCAAAAAGGGCATCGCGGGCCGTGGCGATCTTGCAGGCGATGGCCCGGGAGCATCCAGAACGCCTGGCCGCGATGCTGCGACAATGGCTGGCCGAGGACGACGCGGATCCCTCTGTCCTTGGAAGAGGGCGACCGCCGTCCAGGTAAGCGCCAAGCCCGGGAGGACCAGTGAAGATCCGCGAGATCCGCGCCGCCGCCGTCGACATCCGCCCACAGACGAAGACCCAGCCGCGCGTGCCAAGGGTGCCCAACGACGGCTTCGTCAGCCCTATGGCGCGCTACCCCGAGTTCCGGCGCACCCAGTGGCACGCCCACTGGCGCCGGGCAGCGGTCGTCGTCACCGCGGAGGACGGGACCTGGGGCTTCGGGCTGACGACGAACGCCGGCCCTGTGGTCGAGGTCGTCAACGGCCACCTCGGGCCGCTGCTCGTCGGCCAGGACTGCATGGCGACCGAGAAGCTCTGGGACGTCATGCGCCGCGGCGCCGCGCCGTACGGCGCGGGCGGTCTGGCCAGCTACGCGATCTCCGCGGTGGACAACGCGCTCTGGGACTTGAAAGGTAAGCTGCTGAAACGGCCAGTCTACGAGCTGCTCGGCGGGCCGCAGAAGGAGCGGATCCCGGTCTACGCCAGCAACACCATCCTCGACTACGGCACCGAAGAGGCGATCGCCTGGTACCTCGAGCTCGGCTTCCGGGCGGTCAAGCTGTTCCTGCGCGAGCCGCCCGAGGCCGGCGTCGAGGGCGTCCGCCGCAGCGAGGAGCTGGTCGCCAGGACGCGCGAGCAGGTCGGGCCGGACGTCGAGCTGATGGTCGACGGCTGGATCTCGCTGAACGTCGAGCTCACCGTGCGGCTGATGGAGGCGCTGCGGCCGTACCGGGTCAAGTGGCTCGAGGACTACCTGCTGCCCGACGACATGGAGGGCTACGGCCGCGTCCGCGAGCGGCTGCCCTGGGCGACGCTCGCGACCGGCGAACACTGGTACACGATCCACCCGTTCGCGCTCGCCGCGAGCCGCGGCCTGGTCGACATCTTCCAGCCCGACCTCGCCTGGGTCGGCGGCATCAGCGCCGGGCTGCGGATCTGCCACCTCGCCGAGGCGCACGGCCAGACGGTCATCACCCACGGCGGGATGAACTACCCCTGGGGCCAGCACCTGGCGATGGCCATGCCCGCCATCCCCATGGGCGAGCGCTCCGAGGGCGTCTCCCCGCCCGGCGTCCCACTCGAGGAGATGACGCTCCTGCCTGGCACCCCAGCCGTCAAGGACGGCTACGTCCGCGCCAGCGACGCGCCCGGATTCGGGATCGAGTTCAACAAGGACTGGCTGGAAAGCAGGGTGGTCGCGGCGCGTTAGAACGTCGGCCCGGTGACGTCGTCCCGGAGGAGGAACGGCGAGCGATCAGTCAGGGCCGGGTCGGCGAGCACCGAGCCGGTGTCCTGGCGCGCGTGCGTCCGACGAACGACGGCCTGGACCGCGCGGATCCTCCGGCGTGAGCGCCCCGAGACGGCGGCATCGCCCTCCGAGCCGAACACCGCCCTCAGCCGCGCACCGCGCCAGCCGCTAACCCCCGAATGATCACGCGCTGGAAGCCCAGCGCGAGCGCAAGCGGCACGACGACCGCCAGCACGCCGGCCGTCATGAGAAGCGTCATGTCCTTGAACAGGACGTCGACCGCGAACAGCGAGACGACGACCGGGATCGTCCGCGCGGCGCTCGACGTGGTCAGCAGGAGCGCGTAGAGGAACTCGTCCCACGACGCCATGAAGGTGAACATCCCCGTCGCGACGAGGCCCGGGACGGCGACCGGCAAGAACACGTGGAGCATCATCCGGCCCCAACTACAGCCGTCGACCAGCGCCGCGTCCTCGAGGTCGCGCGGGATGGTCTGGAAGTAGCTCTTAAGCACCCAGATCGCGAACGGCAGCAGGAACGTCGTGTAGGCGAGGACGAGCGCCGGCAGCGTGTCGATCAGCTTGTAGAAGTCGAGCATCTGGTAGATCGGAATCATGATCGCGATCGAGGGGATCATCCGGGTCCCGAGCAGTCCGGTCAGCAGCGCGGTGCCGAACGGCAAGGGGTAGCGGACGAACGAGTAGGCCCCCATCGACGCAATAGCCAGGACGGACAGCGAGGACGCGAGCGCGACGACGAACGAGTTGAGCAGCGCCCGTGGGGTGCCTTTGACGGCGTTGTAGGCGTAGGTGCGCGAGTCGCCGGGCTTGCCCGACATGCTCAGGCCCTCGTCGCCCAGGCCGAAGAAGGTCCGGTAGTTGTCGAGCGTGGGGTGGGCCGGGACCAGCCTGATCGGCTTTTGGAGCGCGTCGGCGTCGCTCGAGAACGAAGCCTCGACCATCCAGCCGAACGGGATGAGGATCCAGGCGGCGAGCAGCAGCGCCGCACCGTAGAGCGCTAGCCGCCTCATACCTGGATTTCACCCCGGCGGTAGAGGAGCCGTATGTAGACGAGCGCCATCGTCATGGTCATCAAGAAGATGATGTACGCGTACGCGTTGCCCACCCCGAAGTTGAGCTGGTCGAACGCGACGCGGTACGCGGCGAACGCGATGGTCGTGCTGGCATTCGCCGGTCCGCCCGAGGTCAGCACGTAGACGATGTCGAAGATTCTGATGCCGCCGATCGTGCCGAGGATGACGATGATCAGCAGCGGGTGGATCAGCCAGGGGAGCGTGATGTAGCGGAACCGCGCGAGGACGCCCGCGCCGTCGACCTGGGCCGCGTCGTACAGCTCGTCGGGGATCGCCTGCAGCCCCGCCAGGACGACCAGCACCGGAAACGGCAGGCTGTTCCACAGGTGTGCCGCGATCAGCCCAGCGAAAAGCGTCCGCTCGTCGAGGATCCACGACTTGTACTCGGAGATCACGCCGAGCCAGTGCAGCGAGCCGTTGATGAGGCCGTAGTTCGGGTCGAGCAGCCACTGCCACATCACGCCGTTGACCACGCCAGGGATCGCCCAGGGCAAGAGCACCAGCGCGCGTAAGACGCCTCGGCCGCGGAACGCCTCGTTGAGCACGATGCCGAAGGCGAGTCCGAGCACGACCACGCCGAGCACGGAGAAGACGGTCAGGATAGCGGTCACCCGCAGCGCGCCCAGAAAGTAGTCGCTGGTGAGCACGGTGACGTAGTTCTGCAGCCCGACGAGGCCGCTGGCGTTCGGGCGGCGCAGGTTGACCAGGTGGAGGCTGGTCCACAGCGAGCTGAGCACCGGCCAGGCGATGAGACCAAGCACGAGCAGCATCCAGGGAGCGTGGAGGGCGAAGGCGAACCCCGTGCTGCCCCACCACCGCCGCCAGGCGGAGCGACTCGGGGACGCGGCGGCACGGCGAGGGGCGACGCCCGCGTCCGCGCCTTCGCGCGCCTCCACGTCCGTGCCCACCGGGCTACTTCTTCGCGTACTCGCCCTTCAGCCGCTTAGCCTCGGCCGCCGACGCCTTGACGGCCTCCAGCGGCGTCTTCTTGCCGAGCATCGCCGCCTGAAGCTCGCCCTGGTGGAAGACGTCCCAGTCCGTCCACCACGGCTCCTTGAGCGCCTCCCGCGCGCGGGCAACGGCCGACAAGGAGGCGACCAGCTTGGGGTCACCGTACTTCTTCGTGACCGCCTGGGCCTCGGGCGTGTCGCGGAACGACTTGAAGCCCGTGTACTTGAAGTCGTTCTGCAGCCAGTTGAGCGAGTTCCAGTACTTGCCCTCTTTGTTCTTGCCGCCAAGGAAGTACATCGCCCGCCAGGCCTGGTCCTTCACGTCGGTCTTGCTCGCCAGCGCGTACATGCGGGTCCACATGACCGTCCCCTCGGGGAAGCGCTCTTTCTTCTTGAACGTGGGGACCGCGATCATGTCGATCTGGCCGGGGACCTTCGTCTGCTTCTCGTTCGGCCAGCGGATCAGCATGTAGCTGGCGTTGTGGGTGAAAACGGCCTCGCCGGCGGCCATACGGTCCATGCCGGTGGACGGCTGCATGTCGTTCGCCGACAGGATCTTCCACTTCTGGATCGCGTCGGTCAGCCACTGCGCGATCTGCAAGGTGGTCTCGTCTTTGTCGGGGAAAAGCGGGTCGTTGTTCTGGTCGAACGCGTGGCCGCTCGATCCGTACAGCATCGTCCAGTAGAGCCACATCAAGAAGCCATTCGACGCCTTGTCGATCTGGTGGAACACCGGGTACTCGGCGAGCTTCTTGTCCTTGATCTTCAGCGCGTCGTCCCGGACCTCGTCGTACGTCTCAGGCGGCGCCGTGATGCCCGCGTCCGCCGCCAGCTTCTTGTTCCAGTGGTAGCCCATGTAATCGGTGTAGTAGACGAGACCGTAGCGCTTGCCGCCGTAGGACATCGCCTCGAGGTTCTCTTTGAACGTGTCGGCGTCGAGATCGGCCAGGCCGTTGAGCCCGTCGATCGGCTGGAGGAAGCCCGCGTCGGCCCACGCCGCGAACTGGTTGTCGCGCACCTGCGGGACGTCGGTCTTCACCCCGGCGCGGAAGCGCGCGACCATCTTCTCGAGGTACTGCGCGGACGGCTCGACCTGGTGGATCAGGTTGACGTCCGGGTTCTCCTCGTTGAATTTGTTGACCGCGGCGTTCATCCAGCGCTCGTCTTCGCCCCACTCGACGTAGACGACGTCCACCTTCTTCGTGCCCGCCGCCGCGGGCGCCGCGGCGGGGGTCGACCCGGGGGGCTTGCTCGCCTCGCCCGACTGGGCGGCGGCCGGTTTCTCCGGCGGCTTCGTCGGCTCCGACGTGCCAGCCGGAGCGCCTCCGCAGGCCGAGAGGAGCGCTGCCCCGCCGCCGGCGACCAGGCCGAGGACGAGGCGACGGCGCGAAACGACGAAACGACCATGCGCGCCATGCGCGAAGCCAGGACCCATGACCCTTCCTTCCTAACGGTGAACGACCCCACCGGGGTCGGCGGCAACCCTTCCGCGGTCAGTCTACCAGTTCGCCCGGCGCCCGAAAGCCAGCGAAGTGCCTCAAAAGAATTGTTACCGAGCCGGGGGTCGGTGCCTCAGAAATCCGGTTACCCAGATGAGGAGGCAGGCCGGGTGTCCGAGGCGGCGGTGGCGGAGTACGCGGCGGCGGTGCGGGAGGGGTACCGACGGGCGAAACGGGG
>Ga0070741_10015028_pt1 | contig 13233 bp, 13 predicted proteins | sample Coa_R1_4_FD_66440 | JGI IMG/M metagenome (GOLD analysis project Ga0070741, IMG submission 66440) | Surface soil microbial communities from Centralia Pennsylvania, which are recovering from an underground coalmine fire - Coalmine... | ecosystem: Environmental > Terrestrial > Soil > Unclassified ... | reverse complement strand
CTCGTGCCGGCGTTCGCCGCGCACGTCACCGGCGCGCCCGGCGCCCGCCTGTCGGAGGAGCACACCGCCTACGACTGGTGCGACCTGGAGGAGACGGTCGAGCGCTTCGTCTGGCCATCGCAGCGCGAGGCCGTGCGCATCATCGCGGAATCGGTGCAGCCCTGGCCGGACGTCGGCGCCGGCATGCGGGACATCACCGGCATGTTCCGCCGCTGACCGGCGGGCGGGTTCTTCGCCGCGCTCAGACCGGAGTCCATGCTCCATCTGCACCGCCCGCCGCGCGGCGCTCGCCGGCGCGACGGCTCGCCCACACGCCCCCAGCCGCTACCCTGAACGCCGATGGACCTCGGCATCATCGGCTTCCAGCGCTCGGGCAAGACCACCGTCTTCAACGCCGTCACCCGCGGGCACGCCGAGACCGGCGCCTATGGCGCGGGCGTGCAGCCGAACATCGGCGTCGTCAAGGTGCCGGACGAGCGCCTCGACCGCCTCGCCGCGCTCTTCAACCCGAAGAAGCTCACGCACGCGGACATCCGCTACGTCGACTTCCCGGGCGCCGCGTTCTCCGACGGGCAGGGGCCCTCCGCGCAGTTCCTCGCCCAGCTCGCCCGATGCGATGCGCTGATCCACGTCGTCCGCGCCTTCACCGACGAGACGGTGCCGCACCCGGAGGGCTCCGTCGATCCCGCGCGCGACGCAGCGGCGATGGAGCTGGAGCTGGCCTTCGCCGACGCGGCGTTCATCGAGAAGCGGCTCGACCGCATCGAGGCGCAGGCGCGCGCGATGAAGGCCGGTGAGCGCACGGAGGCCGAGCGCGAGACGGCGCTGCTCCGGCGCCTGAAGTCTGGCCTCGAGTCCGAGCGTCCGCTGCGGGCGCAGGAGCTGAGCGAGGAAGAGCGGCGCACGCTGGTGAACTACCAGTTCCTCACCGACAAGCCCCTGCTCGTCGTCGTGAACATCGATGAGCGGGACGTGGCGCGGAGCCGCGAGGTCGAGCAGGAGTTCGCGCAGGCCGTGCGCTGGCCGCACACGGCCGTCGCGGCGATCAGCGGCAAGATCGAGCAGGAGCTGGCGCAGATGAGCGACGCCGACGCCGCGGAGTTTCGCGCCGACCTCGGCATCACCGAGCCCGGGCTCGACCGCATGATCCGCATGTCGTACGAGCTCACCGGCCTGATCTCGTTCTTCACGGTGGGGCCGGACGAGTGCCGCGCCTGGAACGTGCGCCGCGGCGCCACGGCACCGGAGGCGGCGGGCAAGATCCACACCGACCTCGAGCGCGGCTTCATCCGCGCGGAGGTCGTGCGCTGGGACGAGTTGCTCGCGGACGGCTCGATGGCCGAGGCGAAGCGCCACGCGCACGTCCGGCAGGAGGGCAAGACGTACGTCGTGCAGGACGGCGACTGCCTGAACATCCTGTTCAACGTCTGAGGGAGCGCGGAATGCCGGACGGCAAGCTCAAGCCCTTCGACCGCGTCGCCGACGTGTACGACGACACGCGCGGCGTCCCGGACGATGCCGCAACGCAGATCGGCGAGGCGATCGCGCGCATCGCGCGCGAGGTCGCGCCGCGGCCGCGGCTGCTCGAAGTCGGCGTCGGTACCGGCCGCATCGCCGTGCCGGTCGCGCGCGCGGGCGTGCGCGTCGCCGGCATCGACATCGCCCCGGCGATGATCGCGCGCCTGCGCGAGAAGACGCGCGAGGTCGACGCCGTGTACGCGGAGTCCGCGCGCCCGCCGTTCCAGGACGGCGCCTTCGATGCGCTGCTCTTCGTGCACATCCTGCACCTCGTCCCGGACGCCGCCGCCACGCTCGATGCCACGCTGGCGCTGCTCCATGCGGGCGGCGTCGTCATCTACGGCCGCGACGAAGGGCGCATCGGCCTGCGCGGCGAAGCCGACCGCCTGATCCGCGAGGCCGCGCACGAGATCGCCGGCGTCGACCTGGCGAGCTGGGACGTGCACGAGCGGACGGGCCGCCTGGTCGAGGCGACGCTCGCCGCGCGCTGCGACGACGTGCGCACCGAGACGCTGGCGTCGTGGACGACGCGCGGCACCGGCCGCCGCATGCTCGAGCGCCTGCGCCGCAAGGACTTCTCGAGCTCCTGGAAGATCCCCGACGCCGCGCTGCCGGCGGTCGTCGAGCGGGTCACGCCGCAGCTCGATGCGCTCTACGGCGGGCTCGACACGGAGCACGACTGGCCGCGGTCGTTCGTCGTCGTCCGCGCCCGCTTGCGGTAGAAAGCGCCGGGGCCCTCCGGCGTCTCGTATTGCCATGTTCGGTTGTCGCGGCGGTCCCCCTCCCACCTCGTTTTGACGTTTTCGCCTCGTCCGGGAGCCAGGCGCCACCTCGTTTTGACATTTTTCGTGTCGTCTGGCGTTTCGCCCGGCGTCGTTTTGACAGTTTTTCCTGTTGCCACTGCCGGACCGCGCCTGTCGCTCTCTTCACCGAAGCGTCCGATCGATGCAGCGTCGCAGGATCGCGCGCGAAGTCCGAGCGCGGGATGTCACTCGCGTGCGGCGGCGATCGGGCCGCCCGGTGGCGCCAGGCGGAGCGCACTTCGGCCGAGGCCGGCGGAGGCGCCATGGCGGTCCGAAGCAGGCCGTACTGGCCTCGCCCCGTGGCTTGACCGCGCTCTCCGCCCACCCATAGAATGGGCGCACAACTGAATAGCGCTCTTATCGAGAGTGGTGGAGGGATCGGCCCGACGAAGCCCGGCAACCCGTTCAGGCGGGTGCCAAATCCGACTCGCGAACGCGAGAAAGATGAGAGATTCGGAGACTTCTCTACCACCGGCGGAGAAGTTTTTTCATTGTCCCGTGAACCCGGCCCCATGCCCCAGCCCGCCGAATGGCGCGATGGCGCGCTGCGCTTCATCGACCAGGCGGCGCTGCCCCACGACCTGCGCATCACGGAGACCCGCGACTGGCGCGAGGTCCGCGCGGCTATCGCCCGCCTGGCCGTCCGCGGCGCCCCGCTGATCGGCATCGCGGGCGCCTACGGCGTCGCCCTCGCCGCGCGCGCGGGGGATGACGTCCCGGCCGCCGCCGAAGCGCTCGCCTCGGCGCGCCCGACGGCCGTGAACCTGCGCTGGGCGGTCGAGCGGGCGCTGGCCGCCTGGCGAGCGGGCGGCGCCCCGGGCGCCGAGGCCGAGGCGCTGCAGGTCCACGACGAGCAGCGGCAGGCGGACGCTGCCATGGGCGAGCTCGGCGCCGCCCTGCTCCCTGACCCCGCGACCGTCCTCACCCACTGCAACGCCGGCGCCCTCGCGACGGGCGGCATCGGCACGGCGCTCGGCGTGGTGAAGACGGCGCACCGGCAGGGGAAGCGCGTCCGCGCGCTGGTCGACGAGACGCGCCCGCTGCTGCAGGGCGCGCGGCTGACGACGTGGGAGCTGGCGCACGAGGGCGTCCCGCACGAGCTGATCGTCGATGCGGCGGCGGCGGGGCTGATCGCGCGCGGCGAAGTCGATGCGGTGCTCGTGGGCGCGGACCGCATCGCCGCGAACGGCGACACGGCGAACAAGGTCGGCACGTACGCCCTCGCGCTCGCGGCGCAGGCGCACGGCGCGCCGTTCTACGTCGTCGCGCCGCTGAGCACGGTCGACGCCCGCACGGGCGACGGCGCCGCGATCCCCGTCGAGCAGCGCGAGCCGCACGAGGTGCTCTCGTTCGCCGGCGCGCATCCGGCGCCCGAAGCCACCCAGGCGCGCAACCCGGCGTTCGATGTCACGCCGGCGCAGCTCATCACCGCGATCGTCACGGAGCGCGGCGTCCTGCGCCCGCCGTTCGCGCAGGCGATCGCCGTCGCGCTCGGGCCGGCACCGGTGGTGGCGCGATGATGCCGCAGGCGCAGCTCGCCGTCCTCGGCGGCTCCGGCTTCTATGAGATGGACGGCCTCTCCGACATCGAGCGCGTCCGCATCGACACGCCGTTCGGCTCGCCGTCCGATGCGATCGTGCTCGGCACGCTGCACGGCGTGCGCGCGGCCTTCCTCCCGCGCCACGGCGTCGGGCACCGCATCCTCCCCGCCGAGGTGCCGTCGCGCGCCAACATCTGGGCGCTCGCGTCGATGGGCGTGACGCACATCGTGTCGGTCAGCGCCGTCGGCAGCCTGCGCGAGGAGATCGCGCCGCTGCACATGGCCGTGCCGGACCAGCTCATCGACCGCACGAGCGGGCGCGCGTCGACGTTCTTCGGGAACGGCATCGTCGCCCACATCTCGTTCGACACGCCATTCTGCCCGGAGCTTTCGCCGATCGTGCACCGCGCGGCGACGGACGCCGGCGCCGAGACGCACGCCGGCGGCACGCTCGTCGTCATTGAGGGGCCGTCGTTCTCCACGCGCGCCGAGTCGTCCCTCTATCGGTCATGGGGCGCGCACATCATCGGCATGACGGCGCTGCCCGAGGCGAAGCTCGCCCGGGAGGCGGGCATCTGCTACGCCACGCTCGCCTGCGTGACCGACTACGACACCTGGCACGGCACGCACGCGCAGGTCAGCGTGGACCTGATCGTGCGCAACCTGGAGGCGAACGTCGCGCGCGCGAAGGACGCCGTGGCGCGCGTCGCCGCATCGCTGCCGGCGGCGCGCGGGTGCGCCTGCGCCCGCGCGCTCGACGACGCGATCATCACGCCCCTGCACCTGGTGCCCGAGCAGGCGAAGCGGCGGCTGGCGCCGATCCTCGCCCGGAGGCTGGAGGGCATGACCGCATGACCGTGATCGAGCGCAAGGCGCGTCCCATGGCGCGCGCGACGGAGTACGTCGTGCGGCCGCTGCACGACCGCGACGAGATCCGCCGCCTGCTCGAAGCGCGCCGCGCCTACGCCGCCTACGCGCTCGGCCAGCTCGACCCGCTGCTCTTTCGCCAGACCGAGTGGTGGAGCGCGCGCGCGGGCGATGCCCGCGCGGTCCTCCTGCACTCGCACGGCGGCCTGGGAAACGCCACGTTCCTCATGGGCGAGGCCGGCGCGCTCGAGGCGCTCGTGCGCCTCCACCCCGGCCCCCGGCACGCCTTCCTGACGTGCGAGGTGCACCACCTCGGCGTGGTCGCGCGCTACTACGACCTCGAGCAGCGGCAGACGATGATCCGCATGCTGGTGACGCCCGATCGCTTCCGCCCCGTGCGCGCGCCGGTCGAGCGCCTCTCCGGGCGCGACGTGCGGGAGCTCAACCGCCTCTACCGCACCGATGGCGTGCCCTCGTTCTACACCTCGCGCCAGATCGATGACGCCGTATACTTCGGCGCGCGGCGCGATGGCGCGCTCGTGTCCGTCGCCGGCACGCACGTCATCTCATCGGCGAGCGGGATCGCGGTCGTCGGCAACGTCTACACGCACCCGCGGTTCCGCGGCATGCACCTCGCGGAGGCGACGACGAGCGCCGTCACGCAGCTGCTGCTGCAGTCGTGCCGCGAGGTGGTCCTGAGCGTCGACCCGACGAACCTGCCGGCGGTCCGCGCGTACGAGCGGCTGGGCTACCGCGAGGTCGAGCGCCTGATCGAGGGCGCGGCCGAGCGCCGCGATGCGACCGGGTTCGCGTCGCTGGTGCGTCGCACATTCGCGCGTCTGCGCGCGCGGCCCGCCGGCGGCGAGGTCGTGCGCGTGAAACAGGATTGAGCGCGGCGCGCGGGGCGCCGCATGGAGGGAGGACCGAATGACGACCGAGACCGTCGGCCACGACGTGCGCGACCTGCGCCTCGCCGAAGAAGGGGTGCGCCGCATCGAGTGGGCGGCCCGCGAGATGCCGGTGATCCGCCAGATCCGCGAGCGCTTCGCGAAGGAGCGGCCGCTGAACGGCATCCGCGTCGCCGCCTGCCTGCACGTGACGACGGAGACGGCGAACCTCATGATCGCGCTGCGCGCGGGCGGGGCCGAGATCGCGCTCTGCGCCTCGAACCCGCTGAGCACGCAGGACGACGTCGCCGCGGCGCTCGTCGCCGAGTACGGCGTCGCGACGTACGCGATCAAGGGCGAGGACAACGAGACGTACTACCGCCACATCGACAGCGCGCTCGATACGCGCCCGCAGCTCACGATGGACGACGGCGCGGACCTCGTCGCGCGGCTGCACCGCGACCGCACCGACCTGCTCGCGGGCGTCATCGGCGGCACGGAGGAGACGACGACGGGGGTCATCCGCCTGCGCGCGCTCGCCGACGAGGGGCGGCTGAAGTACCCGATCACGGCCGTCAACGAGGCGAACACGAAGCACATGTTCGACAACCGCTACGGCACCGGGCAGAGCACGCTCGATGGCATCACGCGCGCGACGAACGTGCTCTGGGCCGGCAAGACCGTCGTCGTCGCGGGCTACGGCTGGTGCGGCCGCGGCCTCGCCAGCCGGGCGCGCGGCATGGGCGCGCAGGTCGTCGTCACCGAGGTCGACCCGCTGCCCGCGCTCGAGGCCGTCATGGACGGCTTCCGCGTCATGCCGATGGCCGAGGCGGCGAAGATCGGCGACATCTTCGTGACGCTCACCGGCGACATCAACGTCATCGACCGTCAGCACCTGGAGTCGATGAAGGACGGCGCGATCGTCGCCAACTCGGGGCATTTCAACGACGAGATCAACATCCAGGCCCTCACCGCCATGGCGGAGGGCAGCCGGCAGGTGCGCCCGTTCGTCGAGGAGTACAAGCTCGGCGACGGCCGCCGCCTCTACCTGCTCGGCGAGGGGCGGTTGATCAACCTCGCCGCCGCCGAAGGGCACCCGGCGAGCGTCATGGACATGAGCTTCGCGAACCAGGCGCTCTGCTCCGAGCACATGGTCAACCAGCAGGGGAAGATGCCGCCCGCCGTCTACGTCGTCCCGAAGGAGATCGACGAAGAGGTCGCGCGGCTCAAGCTGGCGTCGATGGGCGTCGCGATCGACACCCTGACGCCGGAGCAGGAGAAGTACCTGACGTCCTGGGAGAGCGGGACGTAGCCGACAGCGCGGAGCCCCCGGCCGGGGGTGGGGGTGCCGCACCGCGATCGAGGATAGGAAGCGGAGCAGCGCGTCAGCGATGCGCAGCGACGGAGGGAGGAGACAGCCGATGACGACAACGTTCATGACCGCGCCGAGCCTGGCGCTCACCAGCGAGTCCGTGACCGAAGGTCACCCCGACAAGATGTGCGACCAGATCAGCGATGCCGTCCTCGACGCCATCCTCACCGATGACCCGATGGGCCGCGTCGCCTGCGAGACCGCGGTGACCACCGGCCTGGTGGTCGTCATGGGCGAGATCACCACCACCACCTACGCCGACATCCCGTCGATCGTGCGCGACGTCGTGCGCGACATCGGCTACACGAACGCGCACTACGGGTTCGACTACGAGACGTGCGGCGTCACCGTGTCGGTCAAGGAGCAGTCCGGCGACATCGCGATGGGCGTGAACAAGGCGCTCGAGGCAAAGCGCGGCGAGGTGACGGACCACCTGGACACCGGCGCCGGCGACCAGGGGATGATGGTCGGCTTCGCCTGCAACGAGACGCCCGAGTACATGCCGCTCACCATCGCGCTGGCCCACCGCCTCTGCCGCCGCCTCGCGGACGTGCGCAAGAGCGGGCTCCTGCCGTACCTGCGCCCCGACGGCAAGTCGCAGGTGACGGTGGAGTACGAGTATGGCCGACCGAAGCGCGTCGACACCGTCGTCGTGTCCACCCAGCACGACCCCGATGTCACGCCCGAGGCGCTCGAGGCCGATGTCATCGAGCACGTCATCCGCCCGACCCTGCCGCCCGCCCTCGTCGCGCGCGACCCGCGCACCTTCATCAACCCCACCGGCCGCTTCGTCATCGGCGGGCCGATGGGCGACGCGGGCCTCACCGGCCGCAAGATCATCGTCGATACCTACGGCGGCATCGCCCGGCACGGCGGCGGCGCCTTCTCGGGCAAGGACCCGACGAAGGTCGACCGCTCGGGGGCCTACGCCGCGCGGTACGTCGCGAAGAATATCGTCGCGGCGGGGCTCGCCGACCGCGCGGAGCTGCAGATCTCCTACGCGATCGGCGTCGCCCGCCCGACGTCGCTGTCTATCGAGACGTTCGGCACCGGCCGCATCGACGACGGGCGCATCCTCGAGCTGGTGCGGGAGCACTTCGACCTGCGGCCGGCCGCGATCATCCGCGACCTGGAGCTGCGGCGCCCGATCTACCGCGCGACGGCGGCGTACGGGCACTTCGGCCGCGACGACATCGACGCGCCGTGGGAGCGCACCGACAAGGCGGAGACGCTGCGCGCCGCCGCGGGCATCGAGGCCGCCGAAGGCGTCCCGGGCGCCTGACGCGCGCCGGAGGGAGTGAGGCAGAGGAGTGAGGAACGAGAGGGTGCCGGCGCGGCGCCCTCTCTTCTCTTTGTCCGTCGCGTGCAAGCAGGTTGCAGGGGGCGCCGCCCATTGCCGTGGGGGTTTCGGCGGGGTGTCTTCCCCGAAATAGCCTGCTTCGCGAGGCCGGGGAGTTGGGTGGCGCGCTGTCCGTGAACAGCCGACGCCCCTAGCCGCCGTACGACTCCAGCTCCGCGATCAGCGCCTGCTGCTCGGGGCCCTCGAATGCCTGCCGCGCCGGCTCCAGCGCCCCCACCAGCCACTCCGCGACCCCGTTCTTCAGGTCGGACGGATGCAGCGCGCCCGAGGCGAACGCCTGGTCCACCTCGTCCGCGTCCGTGAAGCGCAGCGGCCCGCCGTGCCGCTCGTCGCGGTCGATGCGGAACTCGCCGTCGCGCGTGAACACGAGCTTGCGCACCCAGTCGAGCATGGGGTTGAAGGTCACGGGGTCGGGCGGGCAGAACGCCTTGCGCACCTTCTGCCGGATCGCGTCGGGCGCGTCGTGCACGAAGATCGCGCTGTTGCGGTCGGACTTGCTCATCTTCATCGACGCCCAGAAGTCCGTCAGGTCGGCTTCCGGCGGCGGCCACATCGCCGGCTTGCGGATGCCGAGCAGCAGCGGGTGGTGCACGCACACCGGCTTGATCTGCGTGCCGGCCGCGTCGCGCAGCGGCGACACGCGCATCTTCGACGCGACGTCGCGCGCGATGACGTGCGCCTTGCGTTGGTCCATCCCAGCGTGCGCGAGGTTGATCCCCATCGAGAAGATGTCGGCGACCTGCATCGGCGGGTAGATCAACTTCGCGAAGTCGACGGACTCGCCCTCCTTGCGCCCGAGGATCGTGATGCTCCGCTGCATGCGGGCGAGCGTGGTGTTCTTGCTGACGTCGATCAGCGTCGCCCAGTACTCGTCGTTGTGGTGGTACAGCTCCGTGGCCAGGACGAATTTGAGCTTCGCCGGGTCGCCGCCGACCGCGCGGAACGTCGCCTTCATGCCTTCCATGAAGTAGCCCACGGCGATGCGCCGGATGACGTCGCGGTCGCCGCCGAGCTTGTCGTTGATCCACGTGTGCCAGTCGGCGAGGAAGATCGTCGCCTGCGCGCCCGCCTCGACGAAGTCGCGCACCTTCGCCATGCAGATCATGCTGCCGAGGTGGATCTTCCCCGAGATCTCGAAGCCGATGTAGTGCCGGATCGGCGTCCCGGACGCGACGAGGTGCTCGAGGTCCTCCGGGGTGAGCACCTCGGCCAGGTTGCGCGTGATCAGGTCGATGCGGCGGTCCGCCACGAAGCCCTCCGCCGGCGCGGGGCGCCGGTCAGGGCAGGATACCAAGCGTCCGCCGCGTGGACGCGCCAGACTGGCCCTAGCTGACGGTGAGCGTGCCCCTCATGCTCGTCGGGTGCACCTGGCACTCGTAGTGGTAGGTGCCCGGCTGCAGCGTCACCGTGAGCGACTTCGTGTTCGGCCCCGGCGCGATGTCGGTGTGGCCGATCTCGTTCGTCGCGCTGTCCGGCGAGTTGTACAGCGCAAAGTTGTGCGAGGTGGCGCTGTCGTTGTTCGTGAACTCGATCGTGACGGCGCCGGCCTTCGCCGTGAGCTTGTCCGTGCTGTAGGCGATGTCCTTCGCCGAGATCTGCAGCGTCTGTCCCGCCGCCTGCGTCGCGCCGCCGGTAGCGCCCGCCGTGGGGCTGCTCGCGGCGGCGCTGCCCGTCGGCTGCGCCGCGACCGTGGTGGCGGGCGCGCCCTGGTCCGCCCGGGAGCGGCTCACCGCCGTCTTGTCGCTATTGTCGTTGCTGCCGCCGCATGCCCCGGCGAGCAGCAGCGAGGCGCCGAACAGGGCGCCGAGAAGGGCGATCGACGAGTTGCGCATGGTGCTACCTCCGGGGAGTGTACGTCGCGATCAGCCTGACGGACGCAACGCTTGCGCGCCCTCCTCCAACGAGGGCGAATTGGGATTCGTTCAGCCTGCGGCGGCAAGCTGGTCCAGAGACTCGAGCAGCGCCGCCCGCTCCACGGACGTGATGCGCTGCTCGTCCAGCCACGCCTCGAACGCCGCCCGGTCCCAGGAGCCGCGGCGCGTGTGCCCCGGCAGCTCGTCCCAGCTCGGCGCGGCCAGCCGCAGATCCATCATGGCCCGGTTGCGCTCGACCACCGCCTGCGCCGCGCCGGATGCGAACGCGTGCTCGACCGCCTCGCTCCTGCGCCCGAGCGCTGCCCGCACGCGTTCGGGCTGCCCGAAGTAGTCCTCGACCGGCGCCGCGGCGAGCAGCCGCGCCGCCGAAAGCGGGCCGATGCCAGGCACGCCCGGCAGGTCGTCGGAGGTATCCCCCACCAGCGTGCGGTAGTCGAGGAAGCGCTCCCGCGGGAAGAGCGCCGGCGTCCCGTCGGACGCTTTCGGCGCGACCGCGTCCCAGAAATTGCGGTCGTCGATCACCAGCTTCTTCACCGGCGCATAGACGCTCGTCTCCTCCGAGATCAGGTGCAGGAAGTCGCGGTCGGTCGAGATGATGCGCTTCGGGACGCCCGGCGTCGTCGCGACGAGCCCGGCGATCAGCTCGTCCGCCTCCGTGTCCGCGCCCTGCACGACTTCGATCGGCAGGATGCGCGCCGCCATTCCGGCGAACTCGTCGATCGCGCGCAGGATGACGGGCTCGTTGGCGACGAACTTCGGGTCGGACTCGCGCCCGGTCTGGTACTTCGGGAAGATCCCGCGCCGCCGGACGGCGCGCCCCTCGTCGAACACGAGCGCCACGCGGGTGAGCGGCGGCCCGGCCGGCCCGCCGGGCGGCTCCCCGCGCCGCGCGATGGCGCCGAGGACGCCGGACGCCAGCCCGAGCATGGCGACGCGGTGCCGGCGCTCGTCGTCCTCGGGCTTCATGGCGCGCTCGAGCGCGTAGTAGCCGGCCCAGGCGACGTTGTTGCCATCGATCAGCAGGAACATCGCCGCATTGAAGCGCAGGCCGCCGCCGGGTGCCAGCTACGCCGTCCGGGGAGGGACAGGAGGGCGCCAGCCGCGCTACGCTTCCCGCAGCCGGGTGACGCGCGCTGTCAGGACGATCAGATCGTCACACGTGGGACGATCGGATCATCCGGCGCGCATTTCGCCCGCGGGAGGACCGATGGACGACAGCGACGTCCTGCGCCGCATCACGGACCTGGTCGAGGAGGAGCGGCGCCTGCGCGAGGAGACGTCCGGCGCGGCCGAGAACGACCCGCGGCACCAGCGCCTGCACGCCGTCGAGGTGAGCCTGGACCAGTGCTGGGACCTGCTGCGCCAGCGGCGCGGCCTGCGCCACCGCGGCGAAGACCCGGACGACGCGCGGGTACGGCCGCCCGACACCGTCGAGCGCTACGAGCAGTAGCTCAGAGCAGCGGGCCGCCCGCGCGCGGCCGCGCACGCTCGGCGTCGAGGATCTCCTCCAGGCGGTCGGCCGCGCGGTCGAGCCGTCCGGGCGCGTTGACGACGACGTAGTCGAACTCGGCCTGGCGCGCCATTTCGTCGCGCGCCGCTGCCAGCCGCCGCGCGATGCGCTCCTCGTCCTCCGTCGCCCGCGCGCGGATCCGCGCCTCCAGCTCCTCGAGCGACGCCGGCGCGACGAACACCAGCACGGCGCGCGGTGCGAGCTTGCGGATCGAAGCCGCGCCCTGCACGTCCGTGCGCACGAACACGTCGACGCCGGCCGCGAGCTGCTCTTCGACCTGCGCGCGCGGCACGCCCGAGCGGTGCCCGTAGATCTGCGCGTGCTCGAGCAGCCCGCCCGAGGCGATCAACTCGTCGAACGCCGCGTCGGAGACGAAATAGTAGTCCACGCCGTCGCGCTCGCCGGCGCGCGGCGGGCGCGTGGTGCAGGTGATGACGCGGTGGAAGCGATGTCCGCGGCGCTCCAGCTCATCGAGCAGCGAGTCCTTCCCGGCGCCGGACGGGCCGGACAGGACGACGAAGAGCGGCGCCGGCGCATCGCGCGCGGCGGACATCCCGCCGGCGGCGGCGTTCGTCACGCTTCGTCACCGGGATGGTTGCCGATCGCCAGCCCGCGCTGGGTCGAGCGCTGCGAGCGCACGCGCCCTTCGATGGTCTCCGGCGTGATCGCCGCGAGCATGATCGTGCCGTTGTCCATGAACACCACGGCCTTCGTGCGCCGCCCGCTGGTCATGTCGATCGTGATGCTCTTGTCGCGCCCCTCCTGCACGAGGCGCTTGACCGGCGCCGAGCCGGGCGCGGCGATGCCGACGACGTGATCCGCGGCGATATAGTTGCCAAACCCGATGTGGATGAGCTCCGTAGGCATCCCAGCGGCCCCCATGGCTTCACGGAGCGTCCTCAGCGGCCGAGAACCGCTCCAGATGCTCCCAGAAGTCAGGATAGGAGATGGTCACCGCCCCGGCATCACTCAATCGGGTCGGGCCGCGGGCGACGAGCCCGGCGGCCGCGAGCGCCATCGCCAGCCGGTGGTCGCCGTGCGAGGCGACCGCGCCGCCGGCGAGCGTGCCGCCTTCGATCCTCATGCCGTCGTCGCGCTCCTCCACGCGCGCGCCGAGCCGGCGCAGCTCCGCCGCCACCGTCGCGATGCGGTCGGACTCCTTGACGCGCAGTTCCTTCGCGTCGCGCACGATGGTCTCGCCGTCCGCGCACGCCGCCGCCACAGCGAGCGCCGGCACTTCGTCGATCAGCCGCGGCACCAGGTCGCCCGCGACCTCGATGCCGCGCAGGCGGGACGAGCGCACGACGACGTCGCCGACCGGCTCGCCGCCGACGATCCGCTCCTCTTCGATCGCGAGATCGGCGCCCATCTCGTGCAGCGCATCGATGATCCCGGTGCGCGTGGGGTTGAGTCCGACGCCGGTGAGGCGCACCTCGGCGTCCGGGTGCGCCGCGGCCGCCACCATCCAGAACGCCGCGGCGGAGATGTCGTTGGGCACGCGC
>Ga0070741_10015027_pt1 | contig 13233 bp, 10 predicted proteins | sample Coa_R1_4_FD_66440 | JGI IMG/M metagenome (GOLD analysis project Ga0070741, IMG submission 66440) | Surface soil microbial communities from Centralia Pennsylvania, which are recovering from an underground coalmine fire - Coalmine... | ecosystem: Environmental > Terrestrial > Soil > Unclassified ... | reverse complement strand
GCGAAAAGCGGGTGCCCAAGCGCATCCTGAACGCGCCGCGAGACGCTCGCCTTGCCTTCTTGCGAGGATTCAACGCTGGCGACGGCCTAAAGAGCACGCCCTGCACTTACGAGTTCCAGGGCTTCAAGACTTCGTCGACGGCGCTCGCCGCGGGGCTCTACTGGCTTAGCCTCGTCACGCTCGACCAGCGGGCGATCATCTGCACTGAGGAACGTGGGGAGCGGCTGTACTACCAGATCAACCTCAATGCCCCACCAGCCGCTAGTGCCTACCGGCATCATCTCCAGCGTCCGCTGGCGGAAGTGGTCAGGGCTCAGCCGTTGACCTACCGCGGTTGGCTATTTGACCTGGCAACCACGAGCGGCACGTTCCACGCCGGGGTTGGACAAGGATGGATACATAATTCCCCGCGGCGCGGCCTCGAGTTCGTGACGCGCAAGATCAGCCATAGCGTGGCGCGGATCAAGCTGGGCAAGCAGCGCGAGCTGCTGCTGGGCAACCTGGACGCGCGCCGCGACTGGGGCTTCGCCGGCGACTACGTGCGGGCGATGCACCTGATGCTCCAGCAGCCGCAAGGCGACGACTACGTGGTGGGTACGGGGCAGACGCACAGCGTCCGGGACTTCGTCGAGGCGGCCTTCGGCTACGTGGGCCTCGACTGGCAGGAGTACGTGCGCAGCGACGCGCGCTACATGCGTCCAGCCGAGGTGGACCAGCTCACCGCCGACCCCTCGAAGGCCCGGCGGGTGCTGGGCTGGGAGCCGCGCACCAGCTTCACGGAGCTGGTCCAGATGATGGTGGCGGCGGACCTGGCCCTGGAGGGTGCGCCGCGACCCGTGTAGCGCCCGCGGCAGCCGCCGCGGGCTGGCGCGGCGGGCCCTGTTGTATCATGAGGCATCCAGCACGGGGCGAGCTGGGTGCATGCTGGGGCCGGAGAACGCACCATGAGCGCCGTCCGCTGGCAGGACATCACTACCGTCCTCATCACCATCCTGGTCCTCGGGATCGCCTGGGAGCTGATCGTCCGCGTCTTCAACGTCCCCCTGTTCCTCTTCCCCTCGCCCACGGCGGTGTTCGCCGACCTGGCGCAGCGCTGGGAGCTATACGCCACGCACACCTGGGTCACGCTGTACGAGACGTTGATCGGCTTCATCGTGGCGACCATCCTCGGCATCGTCGCGGGCATCCTGATCGTCTACTCGCGCTGGCTCCAGAGCGTGCTCTACCCGATCGTGGTGATCCTGCAGATCGTGCCGAAGGTCGCCATCGCCCCGCTGCTGCTGATCTGGCTCGGCTACGGGCTGCAGTCGAAGGTCGTCGTGGCGCTGCTCGTCGCCTTCTTCCCGATCGTGGTGACGACCGTGACCGGCCTCCGCGCGGTCGAGCAGGACCTGCTCGACCTCGTGCGCGTGCTGCGGGGCAGCCGCTGGCAGGAGTTCACGCGGGTGCGCTTCCCCTCCGCGCTGCCGTTCATCTTCAGCGGCCTCAAGGTCGCCATCACGCTGGCGGTGATCGGGGCCATCATCGGGGAGTTCGTGGGCGGCAACCAGGGGCTGGGCTACCTGGTGGTCGTCGCCAACTCGGAGATGCGCACGCAGATGAGCTTCGCGGCGCTGCTGCTGCTGTCGTTGCTCGGCCTGGCGCTGTTCGGTCTCATCGTGCTCGTCGAGCGCTGGCTCATTCCCTGGGGCGTCACCGACGAGGAGCAGATTCCGGTCGGAGTCGTGTAGTCGTCGGGGGGCGGCGACTTCGTGGACAGGAAGCGCGATTCCGGGCGCAGGCCCTTGCGCCCACAAGCAGGAGGCGCACCATGAGCGGATCCAGCGGCCGGCCAATCGACCGGCGGCGCTTTCTCAAGTACGCGGGCGCGGGGCTCGCGGCGGGCAGCCTGCTGGCGAGCTGCAGCCCGACCGGGGGCGGCCAGTCGGGCCAGAACCTGCGCAAGGTCACCTTCCTGTTCGACGTCACGCCCTACGGCAAGCACGGCCTGTTCTACACCGCGCTTGACAAGGGCTTCTGGCGCGAGAACGGCCTCGACGTGACCATCCAGAGCGCCCAGGGCTCCGGCGACAACGTCACGAAAATCGGGGCCAAAGCCGCCGAGTTCGGCTTCGCCGACACCGGCGCCCTGATTCTCGGGCGGGCCAAGGGCGCCCGCGTCAAAGAGATCGCGATGGTTCACTACAAGAACCTGATGATGGTCGTCGCCCTCAAGAAATTCGGCATCAACACCCCCAAGGATCTCGAGGGCCACACCTTCGCCAGCACAGCCGCCGACGCGGGCCGCGTGCTGCTGCCGGCCTGGGCCAAGATCGCCGGCTTCGACGACACGAAGGTGAACATCATCACCGTCGACCAGGCGGCCAAGCCGGGCTCGATGGTCGCCGGGCAGACGCAGGGCGCGCTGGACTACTACACCGCCTTCCCTGCCTACGTCAGCACGGCCAAGCAACAGAACGAGGACGTGAACGCCATCCTGTACGCGGACTACGGGATGGACATCTACAACAACGGGGTCATCGTCCACGAAGACACCATGCAAGGCAGTCCGGATCTGGTGCGCGGGTTCCTCAACGGGGTGATCAAGGGGATCGTCTACGCCGTCGAGCACCCGGACGAGGCCACCGACATCACGCTGAAGTACAATCCCGGCCTGTCGAAGGAGACCGCCCGCGCTCAGCTCCAGATCGCGATCGACGACGTCATGGTCGACGAGGTCCGACGCAACGGCGTGGGCCCGATGAGCCAGGACAAGATGCAGTTCACCCTCGACACGATCTCGGCCGCGTACCCCCTGGAACGGACGGTGACGCTGGACGAGATCTACACGAACGACTTCGTGCCCAAAGGGCAGATTCCCAAGGTATGAGCATGCAGCACGAGGTAGTGATGGGCGCCGTGACGCCGGGCGGTGCCGCGCGGCGCCTGGTGGTCGAGGTGAGCGACCTGGCCAAGACCTATCCGGCCAAGAGCGGACCGGTGCGCGCGCTGGAGCAGGTCTCGTTCGACGTCCGCGACCGCGAGTTCGTGACGGTGGTCGGCCCGAGCGGCTGCGGCAAGTCCACGGCGCTCAAGATCGTGGCCGGTCTCATCCCGCGCAGCGGTGGCACCGTCAAGGTGTTCGGGGAGTCGGTGGCGGGCCCCATCCCCGACGTCGGGATGGTGTTCCAGGCGCCGGTGCTGCTGAAGTGGCGCACCGTGCTGGACAATGTCCTGTTCTCCATCGACATCCTGCGCCGCGATCGCAAGCAATACCTCGGGGTCGCGACTGACCTGTTGCGGCTGGTCGGGCTGGAGGGCTTCGAGCGAGCCTACCCCCGCGAGCTGTCGGGCGGCATGCAGCAGCGCGTGGCGATCGCCCGCGCGCTGATCCACGATCCGACCCTGCTGCTGATGGACGAGCCGTTCGGCGCCCTCGACGTGATGACGCGCGAGCAGATGAACCTGGAGCTGATGCGCATCTGGAGCGAGAACCAGAAGACCACGATCCTGATCACGCACAGCATCCAGGAAGCGGTGTTCCTGGCCGATCGGGTGGTGGTGATGACGCCCCGTCCCGGCCGCGTGGCAGCCATCGTGGACGTGGATTTGCCCCGACCACGCCTCCCCGAGAGCCGTCTCTCGCCGGCCTTCCTCGAGCTCGTCCAGCGGGTGGGGAAGCTGATTGGACTCGAGTATCTGTGACCGCTCGGTCAGGAGGACACTATGAGCGTGGCCGATAAGGCGACTCGGGAGCAGGAGATCCGCGCGGAGATGCGGAAGCACATCCTGCGCGGGGCGGAGCGCAAAGAGGACTGGGACGCCTTCGCCTTCGAGGAGCCGCTCGACCCGAACTACCACCGCGCGCAGATCCGCTACATCGGCGCGGGCGGATCGGGCAAGTACGCCGACGACAACGTGCACCCGGCGGGGAGCTTCACGCTGAGCATCATGAAGCTGCCGCCGAACGCCGGTGGGCCGCCTCACACCCATGAAGTCGAGGAGGTCTTCTTCTGCCTGAAGGGCGAGGTCGTCGTGTTCTGGTGGGAGGATGGGCTGCAGGTCGAGGAGACGCTTCAGCCCTGGGACATGATCTACTGCCCGCCGGGCGTACACCGCGGCTTTCGCAATGACACCGCTGAGGACTCCTACTTTCAGATCATGCTCGGCTTGAGCCGCCCCGCGATGCCGCGCTACGCCGACCCGCGCATCGACGAGCTGCGGAAGGAGCGCGAGGCCGACCTGGCCAAGAGTCACGGCAGCGCGGCTAGCGTCAGCTAAGGGCACGGTCGGTAAGGATAGGAGCCAGGTCCTCCCGGTCGGAGCGGCGGTGAGCCGAGGCCGCGCGGTCCGGTTCGGCCTTTCGGGAAAGAGCAGTCGCCGCGTCGGACGAAGACAGGGCCAGGCCGGACGATCCGGTCTGGCCCTGTGCTGGTCTCTACCGCCAGTCGATCGTTGGCGGCGGTGCGCACGTTAGTCGTACGCAGCCAGGCGAGCGCCTCGACGGAGGCGTAAGCGTAGCTCGCCGCCGGCTTCGCCGTGAGGTGGCGGAGCCTAGGTGCCGCTGCCGCCGCCGCTGCCGCTGCTGCCGCTGCCGCCGCTGCCGCCGCCGCTGCCGCTGCTCCCACTGCCGCCGCTACCGCCGCTGCCGATCTGGGCGTCGGGGCTCGTGGGCCGGCGGACCTCCAGCTCCTGGATTGCGAACTCGTCGTCGAACGCCATGATGTCGTCCACTATCTGCCTCCTGTGTTGTGTCCTGAGGTTCGAAGTGCCTGGTCAAGGTGCGGTGACGCCAAGGGGTCGCCCGGCGAGCTACTGGGAAGTTACGGTCACGCGCCCCCGCATCTCGGGGTGGATGGTGCACTGGTAGTCGAAGGTACCCGGAATCGCGAACGTGGCCGCGTAGGACTGACCGGGGTTGAGCGGTCCCGAATCCCACACTCCCGGGTCGGTCACGGTATGCTGCCGTCCGCCGTTGTTCGTCCAGGTGACGCGGGTACCGACCGGAACCGTGATCTCCGGGGGCTGGAAGGAGAAGTCGGCGATCGTTACCTGCCCGGGGCCCGGTTGGGCTGCGGCGCCCGGCGGACCGGAGGGACCGAATCCCCCGTACGGGGTGCCGCCCGGGCCGCCCAGGGGCGCCCCGTAGCCAGGCCCCATGCCCATCCCAGGACCACCGATACTGACTCCCAGCACGGGGCCGAACGGATAGAGGCCCAGGCCCTGGAAGACACTCGGCGGCTGGTAGCCGCCAATCCCGCACGGGCCGAACATCGCCCACGGGTAGATGCTGAACGCCATACAGGGGCCCGAGGTCTGGGGCAGCCCGAACTGCGCGGTTGGCCCGGCCTGCGCGGTTCCGGCCAACGGCCCACCAAAGACGAGCAACACGCCTAGCAGCGCCACCGCGCCCACGACGGCCGCCCGCGATCTTTCCATAGTCCCTCCCCTCTCTGTCTGACGCGGACCTCACGGCCCAAAAACTGGTTGCCCACGCAAGAGCCATGCCAGAACCACCCCGCGAGCAACAGTCGCCATGCCCCTCTCCGTCGCCAGGGCCGCATCTGGTCGAGCCGGTGCGTGGTAACCCCTATTAGGAATATACGCCTTCATGGTACGTACAATGCCAATTATTCGTACAGCCATTCGAGAGTGCTCGCGCCTCCGTAGTCCCGGGCCGGGGGAGCGCGGTATACTCCCACCTGCCTCGGCTGCACCGGTGGCCGCCACTGCGACGCCGTCCCTCCCCTGTCGAGCAGCAGGTTCCGCGCGCGGAGCAACGATGGTCGAGCGAGCTTCCCGTTCCTTCTCCGCTGGGCGAGCGACGACGCGGCGAGCGTTCCTGCGCGGCGCTGCAGCGCTCGGCGCGGCCGGCGCCGCCCTGGCCGTCCTGGGACCCGCTGAGGCCGGCGCGACCTCCAGCGGCCGCGTGCACGACGTGCTGAGCGGTCGTCTGGCGGCCACCGCGGCCGTCCTGAACGCCGGCGACCGGCAGGGCCTTGCCCTGGCCGGGGCTGGCGGGGAGGCCGCGCTGGTCGCCCTCGCCAGCGGTGCGGTGTATCGCTCACCGGCGCTCCCGCTCGACTTCGCGGCCACGCACTTCGGGCTGCGCTGGGAGATGGACGGACCGGGCGGCGGGGCGCTGGCCTTCGCGCTGCGCACGAGCCTCGACGGCCGCGACTGGTCGCCGTGGGCGACGGTGACGACCGTGAACGGCTGCGAGGGCCACGGCGAGCAGCGTTACAGCCCGCTGCTGCGGCTGCCGCTCGGCAGCTACCTGCAGTACGAGGCGCGCTTCGGACAGGAGCCGGGCGCGACGCTCCGCGGCCTGGCGCTGAGCTACCTGAATCCATTCGATGGACCCGAGCGCCTGCTGGCCCAGGAGCCCAGCCCAGCCAGCCCGTTCCCCTTTCCCTTTCGCTCGCGGGCTGAGTGGGGGTGCGACGAAGACCTCCGCTTCGACGCTAGCGGCGCGGAGTCCTGGCCGCGGATGTACGTCCCGGTCAAGAAGCTCGTCGTTCACCACACCGCCACGACGAACGATTACACCGACGCAGCGGCCGAGGTGCGGGCCATCTACGTCTACCACGCCAAGGAGCTGGGCTGGGGCGACATCGGCTACCAGGCGCTGATCGGGCGCGACGGCGTCGTGTACGAGGGGCGGCGCGGCCGCGGGCCGGCCCGCGGCGGTCCGCGCGAGCTGCTCTCGCCCGGCGTGGTCGGCGGCCACGCCTTCTTCCACAACTACGGCACCGATGGCTACGCGCTGATCGGGACGTTCACGGATACGCCGCTGCCCGACCTGATGCGCGAGCGGCTGCTCGATCTGCTGGCGTACGAAGCGCGCCGCTACGCCCTCGACCCGCGTGCCGTCTCCGACTTCCTGCGCAACGACGGCATCTGGCACCGCGAGGTGGCGAGCCTGTCCGGCCACCGCGACCTGGTGACCACCGAGTGCCCCGGCGACAAAGTGTACGCGCTGCTGCCGAGCTTGCGGGCGGCGCTGGCAGAGCGACTGGGCGGCGCGTGGGCCGCTAGCGCGGGGCGGGTGGCGTTCGTCGCCGCGCCTCCAACCGCGGACACCACCGTCCGCTCGGTCGCCGCGGCCTGGGGCGGGCTCGGGCTCGTCGCGCCCGGCTGGCAGTTCTCGTACTATCTAGAGAACTGGCGTCGCGATGGCCCCTACGACGTCCTGCCGGTGGACAACCGCCCGGCCTGGACCCCCTACGACGCGACCACGGCCGCGGCGCGGCGGGAACTCGAACCGGGCCACTACACGGTCCACGTCCGCGGCCGTGACCCGCTGGGGCGCGAAGCGGTCTACGAGACGAACACCACCCTCCACGTCGTCGACGCCCTGCTCGCGGACAACGAGGACAGCGGACAGACGGTGCGCCTGGGCGCCTGGGAGAAGCGGATCGGCGTGAAGGGTACGCTCGGCGAGAGCTACGAGGAGGCGCCGGCCGGCCGCGGCGAGCGGGCGTTCCGCTGGACGCCGCTGGTCAGCGAGCACGGCCGCTACGAGGTGTGGGTGCGCTGGCCGGAGGGCGACGACTTGGCCTCGAACGCCCCGTACGCGATCGCTCACGCCGATGGGCTCTACACCGAGCGCCGCGACCAGCGGGTAAACGGCGGCCAGTGGACGCGCCTGGGCGGCGAGCGCCTGTTCCGCTTCCTGCCCGGCCGTATGGGCTGGATCGGCGTCGGCAACGACGCCGACGGCAAGGTCGCCGCCGACGCCGTGCGCCTCGTGCTGCGCACGCGCATCGGCTCGCCCATCTAGGACGATCTCGAACACGCACGCTGACCGCTGCCCCGTCTGGATTCCCGGGCCTACGATGGCGTTGCGCCGATCATGACCCAGCCGTACTGCGCGAAGTTATGATCGAGTGTGAAAGCGTGTCCGATGCCCAATCGTTCCATTACGGCAAAGCTGGTGGCATCGGTGAGCGAGAAGTCTTTGTCCTGGTACTGGTGAACGATCTGTCGCGCCCGCTGCTCGTCCCGCGCGCTGACACGCACGACCGTCGTCGTGCGGCTCTGGTCAATCTCGTCTAGCGCCCGGATCGCGGTATGCCGGCCGATGCGCGTGAGCAGAAGGGCGTGGAGCTCCGCGAGGATGAAGTTCGTCGTGAACAATCGACGACGATCGGCGACAAGTTGAGCTAGTACCATGCTGCAGCGATCGTGCGAAGCATCCCGGCGATTGGCAACAGCGAAATATGCCGATGTGTCGATCAGGACTCGCCGGCTGTAAGCTCTGGACCGCTCCATGCTCAGCGCTTTAGGTCATAAGCATCAGCCAGGTACTCTCGCTCGTACCTAGCGATATCCGTTGGCTCCGAGGATTCACCGATCCCGATGATGTTCAAGACAGAATCTGACTCGGCAGGAGAGAGCGTCACAGACTTCGACCGCTTGGGCTTCTTGCTTCTCGGGCGGATCGGTGCCAGAAACGCAATCTCCTCCTCTCCTCGTTTTAGCAATCGTGGAGCGTGAGTCCGTTGTACCTCCTCCGCCAAACGAAGCAATTCTGGGAATCCACTGATGTCTATCGCTTCAGCTTCTTGACGCATCGAGGAAGACTCCACCTAGCGTACTCTGGCTACATCATAGACCGGTGGGCTGCGCACTTGCACACGGCCCAAGTCCGCGGGTAAAGTACATCCAATAATTCCATTTGTAGAGACAGTCAGGATGAGAGAGGCTCCAGCCGCCTCGGCACTCGTCCCGCTCGCGCGGGTGGTGCGCGGGGAGCTGGCGGAGTGCGTCCACCTCGGCGCGGTAGCCGTCGCCGACCCGCGCGGGACCCTGCAGGCCAGCGCCGGCGCGCCGGAGCTAGTCACCTACCTGCGCTCGGCGGCCAAGCCGTTCCAGGCGCTGGTGGTGGTCGAGTCGGGCGCGGCGGACGCCTTCGGCTTCGGGCCGCGCGAGCTGGCGGTGATCGCCGGCTCGCACAGTGGCGAGCCGGCGCACGTCGCGGTCGTGCGAGACGTCCTGGGGCGCATCGGGCTGGGCGAGGACGCCTTGCAGTGCGGCGCCCGGGCGCCCCTGGCCGGCGCGGCGGCGCGGGCGCTCGCGGCCGCCGGCCAGCCGCCGCTGGCGATCCACAACAGCTGCTCGGGTAAGCACGCCGGGATGCTCGCCGTGTGCGTCCACCGCGGCTGGCCCATCGACCGCTACCTCGACGCGGCGCACCCCCTCCAGCACCTCAACCGCGCGGCCATTGCCAACCTGGCGGGGCTGCAGCCGGACGCCGTGGGGGTCGGAGTGGACGGCTGCGGCGTGCCGACCTTCGCCGTCAGCCTGCGGGCGATGGCCCGTCTCTACGCGCGCCCCGCCAGTCCGAGTGGCCTGCGGACACCGCGTGCGGCGGCGCTGGAGCGCGTGCGTGATGCCATGCGCGCCCACCCCTTTCTCGTCGGCGGCACGCGGCGGCTGGACACCGAGCTGCCTCTGGCGGCTGGCGAGGCGCTGGTGGTGAAAGGCGGCGCCGACGGCGTGCGCTGCGCGGGTCTGGTCGGCGGTGAGCTGGGTGTGGCGCTGAAGGTGATCGACGGCGCGGCGCGGGCCGTGGACCCTTCTTTCCTGGCCGCGCTCCAGCAGCTTGGCTGGATCGACGACCGCGTCCTGGAGGCGCTCGCCTACCACGCCCGGACGCCCATCCGGAACTCGCGCGACGAGGTGGTGGGCGAGATCCAGGGGGTGGTGAAGCTCCACGGCCTCGGGCGGCGCTGACGCTAGCTACAGCAGGCCGAGCAGGTGCCAGAAGGGGACGGTGACCGCCAGGCCCAGCAGCGTCACGGCCGCGTAGCCGAAGGCCACCAGGCGCCCTTGCGCGGGCGAGTACAGCCGCTCCTCGGAAGCCGAGAGCGCGACGAGGTAGCTGTTCGTCTGGTTGGGCAGGAACCACATCACCGACGTGGACAGCAGCGTGATGACCACGATCCAGGGGTTGATGCCGAGGTTGGCGGCCACGGGTATCAGCGACAGCCCCATCAGCAGGATGGCCTGGTTCTGCGAGAGGGCCAGGCGCACGACCAGGTTCAGTACGGCGATCGCCAGCACGAAGGCGAGCGGACTCGTCGCCAGCATTCCCAGGTTCGCGCCGAGCGCGTCCGCTGCGACCTTGTCCAGCCCCAGCGCGATGGTGAGGCTGGCGATGCTCAGGGCAATGCCGTTGAAGATCAGGAAATTCCAGTCCAATCCCGCTAGCGAGCGGCGATCGAAGTTGCCGGTCACCACCGCCGCGAGCACCCCCAGCACCGGCACCACACCGCTGTCGAGGCCCACGGCGCCGCCCACGGCGAAGCCGACCACCGTCAGGGCGAGCACCGCGATCATGGCGTACTCACGGCGCGACGGCGGGCCGAGCACGGCAATCTGAACCTCCACCCGCTGGCGCTCCGGCGGCGGCAGGCGCCGCGGTCGCAGCACCAGAAACAGCATGACCAGGGCGCCAAAGCTGACGAACACGCCCAGCGGCGCGGCGGTGAGGAACCAGCGGATCCAGCCGAATTGCTCCCGCTCCGCGTCGGGCAGGAGCCCCCAGGCCAGCAGACACAGCGACGAGCCGTTCATGAACCAGAACATGAGCGGCGTCGAGCCGATCCAGGCCGCCAGACCCAGCACCGCCGCCGCGGGCTCGCGATTCTTTAGCTTCGCCGCCTCGGCAACGGCCAGCGCGATCGGCGAGAGCAGCGCGGCGCGTCCCGCGTTCTGGGGCAAGAGTGGCGAGAGGATGAGGCCGGTCAGCAGCAGCGTGCCGGCCTGCAGGAACAGCCCCGGGGGCATGCGCCGCACCAGCAGCAGGCCCGCGCGGAAGAGCAGGCCCGACTCGGCGATCGCAGCGGCGATCCCGAGCACGCCGAAGGTGAACAGCCAGTTCGACGACGCGAAGCCGCTGAGCGCCTGCGCCGGCCGGGCGATGCCGAGCGCCAGCCAGGCGGCGACGAGCGCGAGCGAGACGGCGAAGTCGGGGAAGACGTCGCTAACCCAGAGCACCAGCGCCGCCGCCAGCAGCAGGCCGAAGGCCCACTGCGCGCTCCCCCGCAGCCCCACGGCCACAACCGTGAGTCCGATGGCGGCGGCGATCGCGGCGAAGGCCGGCAGCGTCGGCCGCGCGAGCTGGCCGACGTCGGGCACGCGCGGGACCAGACGGGCCAGCCGGCTGGCGAGCGTATCGGCGGGCGGGCGATCGTCGGCGCCCAGCCGCCGGGCGAGCTCCGCGCTGAGCCGCCGGCCGCCGTCGGCATCGCCGCTGGTGATCGCCACCCCGAGCGCCCGCTGGAGCACGGCCCGGGCCAGGACTGGGTGCCCTCGAGAGTCGTGGAGCGCCGCCCGCGCCAACGCCAGGTCGGCATCCGCCGCCGCCTCGTCGTCGGTCAGGCGCTCGACCCAGGGCCGGGCTCGGTCGGGGGTCAGCGGCGGCGCGCCGCGCAGGCCGCGGCCCAGCACGCCTACGAACGCGGCGCGGTCGCTCTGGCGGGCGAGGATGGCCAACGCCTCGTCCCAGCAGCCCGCGTCGGCCAGACGCGCTGCTGCGGCACGGTCGAGACTCTCGGCCCGCCCCGGCCCCTCCTCTTGCTCGTGGATGGCCCGCAGCGCCTGCAGGCCCGGGCCGCTCGTGGCCAGGCCGGGCGCCACGCCGAGGGGCAGTAGGTCCGCGGCCACCTGCTCGGCCTCGGCGCCGAACAGCGCCCGCAGCGCGGCCGGCGAGACGTCGTCGAGGACGCCAGCCTGCAGGCAGCGCGCGCGGCGCTCGGGCGGCAGGCGGAGTAGCTCCTGCTCGACGGCCGCCACGATAGCGTGGCTGCCACGGGCCACCTCGTGGCTGGCCGCCTTCAGCCGCCGGCTGAGCGTGGCGGCGATGGCCAGTCCAATGGCGGGCTCCTGGCGGATCAGCTCGACGAAGCGCTCGTGCCCCAGCTCCAGGACCTCGGAGTCCTCGTCCGCGCGTACGGTGGCCGACCGCGGCTCCTGGGTGAGTAGCGCCATCTCGCCGAAGCAGTCGCCGGGGGTCAGCGTCGCCAGCCGCGCCTTGCCGACCCCGCCCGCGGAGGTCGCGTAGACGCCGAAGGCGCCGCGTGCGACCACGTAGAGACTATCGCCCGGCTCGCCCTCACGACAGATGTCGCTGCCGGCCTCGACGGCTCGCGGCTCGACGTGCGCGGCGAGCCGGGCTAGCGCCAGGCGGTTCAGGCGAGCGAAGATGTCGACGTGCGCCAGGAGCTCGGCGTGCTGCAGGTTCAGGGACTCGTTGATACTACTGACCTCGTGCGCGCCGCCGACCGGCCGGCCTTGGGCGCCGGATGGGCCGCCAGTCGCCGAGTGGTGCGGGCTCGGGCGCCGTTGGCGCAGCGCGAGCAGTACCGCACTCGCCGTGGGGCTCGTGCCCTGCTCACCGCAGCATACCGACCACTCCTGGGTCGGTCAACCAGTGGACTACTTCGAGCACGGATCGGTGGAGACGTGATGCCAGCAGACGGCACGCTGCTGCGCGGTCCGGCCCTCGTCGCGGCGGCCCGGGCGCTGCTGGCCGAAGGCCCGGCGGCGCTGTTGACGGACGTGGACGGCACCCTGGCCCCGATCGTCTTGCGGCCGGAGCTGGCACGAGTCGACCCGCGGGCACGGGCTGCCCTGCGTCGCCTCGTCCGACGCCTGGCGCTGGTGGCCGTCGTGACGGGCAGGAGCGCCGCCGAGGCGCGCCGGCTCGTGGGGATTCCCGGCGTCGTGTACGTCGGCAATCACGGGATCGAGGCGCTCCACGGCCGGCGCCGCTGGAGGCACCCGGACGTCGGCCGGACGCTTCCCCTCCTGCGCTCGACCATCGACGAGCTGGCGTCGCTGCTCCAGCGAGACGACGTGCGCTGCGAGATCAAGGGGCTGGGCGCGTCGCTGCACTACCGCGGCGCCGCCGATCCAGCGGCTACGCGCGCCGCGATCCTGGCGGCGCTGGCCAGCCTGCCCTGGGCCGCGGCGCTGCGCGTCACGGAGGGCCGGCAAGTCGTCGAGCTGCGTCTGCCGATCGCCGCGAACAAGGGCACGGCCGCGGCCTGTCTGATCCGCCGCCACGGCCTACGATCGGCGCTGTTCCTCGGCGACGACCGCACTGACCTCGACGCGATGGAGACGCTGCGGCTGGCACGAGAGAGCGGGGTGCGCACGCTGAACGTTGCCGTGGCCAGCAGCGAGGCCCCGCCGGAAGTGGTCGCAGCGGCCGATGGTGTGGTGGAGGGTGTCGACGAGGTGGCC
>Ga0070741_10015026_pt1 | contig 13233 bp, 12 predicted proteins | sample Coa_R1_4_FD_66440 | JGI IMG/M metagenome (GOLD analysis project Ga0070741, IMG submission 66440) | Surface soil microbial communities from Centralia Pennsylvania, which are recovering from an underground coalmine fire - Coalmine... | ecosystem: Environmental > Terrestrial > Soil > Unclassified ... | reverse complement strand
GCCTGCACCGCGTCGAGGCTCCACTCCCGCACGAAGCCGTCGAATCCGGCGGTGAGCATGTGCGCACTATCAGGGCTGATCGTGCTCGCCAGCGTCGGACCATTGTGGCCATCAAAGGTCGCGACGCGAGCACCACCCTCCAGCGAGAAGAGCGACGCCGAGCGGTCCTGACTTCCGGCGACGAGCCATTTGCCGTCCGGCGTCAGATCCAGAGAACCATAAGCATCGTCCCGATCCGGCGTCACGAAGATGCTGCGTTGGGTCGCGAGATCCCATACGCGCGCCGGCTCGCCCGAAGCGCGAGTCAGCAGGCGGCGGCCCGCGCCGTCGAGACGCACCACGAGGACTTTTTCGCCATGGCCACTGAGTAATCCCTGAAGCTGGAGCGACGCCGCGTCCCACAGACTGATCGCGCCGTTCTCCCCCAATGCGACGATCAACTTGTGCAACACGAAAGCAGCCGTGGGTTTCGGCGGACGCGTTTGCAACGTGCGCAAACGAACACCGCGCTGCGCATCCCAGACGGCGATTTCGCCGTCTTCGCCTCCGGTGACGACGACCGAGCCGTTGGCGGACAGCTTCGCTGACACGAGCGGACCTGACTGCAGCGCGATCGACTGGCGCTCCGCGCCTTGCCAGATGTGGGCGCGATGATCGGCATCGAGGTAGACGATCTTTGCGAGCAGCTCGTCCGCGCCGCCCGCCGAAATCCCGGGCGTCCCGTCCGCCCGCCAGCGCTCCGACGAGCCCTGCATCTCGAAAAGCTTCTTGCCGGAGCCCAAGTCGTACACCTGATTCAACATCGTATGGTCGTCGGATGATCGAATTCCACTGAGCAGCAACCGCTCGCCGCCCGGCGAGAATGTTGCGTCGGCGGCGTATGGCACGTCGCCGAAACTCGCGATCGTCGAGCCGCTCGCCCAATCCAGAAGCAGGACACTGTTGGTATTGCGTGCGCCCTGTCGAGCGAGGACGACGCGCTTGCCGTCCGGGCTGTATACGACGTTGGTCGTATAGCCCTGGCCGCCGAGCGAGACCGACTTCAGCGTCATCGCGTCTACCGAGGACATCGCTCGTGCCAGCAGGAAGCGAACATCCGCAGTGTTGCGGCCGGAAGCGTAGGCTTCGGTCAAGTAGGTGGCACCGCGCGTGAACTGGCCCGCTTCAATGCCTTCCCTGCCGAGATCGGTGATGCGATCGAGATGAGCGATGCGCTCCTGCGCGGCGTGCATCTGTTGTTGAGCTCGCAGAGCGGCGCCCATCGCTATGCCGACTGCGATGATCATCGCAATGATCGACAGCGCGCGGAATCGCTGACGCGCCTTCTCGCGCTGCTTGAGCTCGTCGAAGCCGATGCCGAGAAGACCGGCGATCAGTTTGAGCTTCGCGTTCTCGCGGCCGTCCTTCCCGGGTCTCGCATCGGCCCCGACGACTTCGGCCTTCGCTTCCCCAATTTCGCCGCGATCGTCGAGTCGATGGCGCAGCGCTCGCGGAAAGCATTCCGCGAGCCCAGCGGGCGACTCCGACGCGTTCGGCGTGCCATCGACGATGAACGCGAGGATGCGACGCTCGCGACCGAGCCGCTTGAACGCCTTGATCTCCTCGTTGACCCATCGCGACGACGCAGCGTGTGGCGAGCAGATGACGATCTGGAACGCCGAATCGCTCAGCGCCTCGTTGATCGTGCCCGCGAGCTCGGACGAGCTCGCCATCTCGTCGCGGTCGCGGAAGATCGGCAGCAGCCGACGCGGGATCGTCCCGGCCGGCGTCTCTCGTCCCACGAGCCGACGCGGTACGCGGTAGGTCTCCAGCGCACGGTGCAGCCAGCGCCCCCAGCGCTCATCCTGGTGGCTGTAACTGATGAATGCTCGATAGCGCGCGGCTGCTGCGACCGCCATGCCTCGTGTCGCCCTACTTCGTCCTCGCCTTCGGCAGGCGCATCGGCGACGGATTCACGGGCGCCACCGTATTGACGTGGAGGCGGCCGAGCCGCGTGATCGGTCCGGTGACGGTGGGAAGGCTGCTGTCGTCTCCGGGGTTCTGCTTGTTTCCGAAGACCACGATCGTCGGCCCCGCTTTGGATTTGCCTTTCATATCGACTTTCTTCCGCTCCCCAGTGCGCGAATCCTCGATATGCGCCCTCAGCACCTTCCCCGTCTCCTCGTTCACCGTGAGCACATAGGTGGTGATCCTGGGTCCTCGCTTCTTTGCCGCCATGACGTCCTCCTGACTAGGCAAGCGCCTTCGATTGTTTCCGCTTCTTTGCTCGTGCGCCGCAGTCGGCTTGCAGTGCCTGCGGTGCAAAGCGTGCCAGCAATTCGTCGTCCATCGTCGCCAAACCGACCGACATCCCACCGCGCCGGACGATCAGCCCTGCGGCATCCCAGCGCTTCAGCGTCTCGAAGAGCTGCGCATCGGAGAATCCAAGCGCGAGCGCGAGTGGGATTGCTGTGTCGTCGCGATGCGGCTCGTCGAAATAGCAGAAGAGTCCGGCCTCGCGCGATTTCATCGAGTGCGTTCTCGCTTCGCCGCGGCGCGTGTCCCAGATCTCGATACCGCTTCCGTCAAGTTCTGCGTGCAGCACCGGCGCTTCGTCCTTGAAACGATCGCCCCAGGCGTACGCGGCTTCGACCACCGGCTTGCAATAGTCGAGCGGCTGACGTCCATCGGCATAGTCGCAGTCGAAGAAATACGCGAGCTCCGACAACTCGGCTGAGGGCACGTCGAAGACATGGCGATAGGCCGGGCTTGGCCGAACATTCACGAACCCCTTCTCCGCGGCGCGCACGAAGTTCGGGCTGAATCGATCCAGGCGGATGGCCGACGCTGCCGTCGGTGGATCCAGATGCGCGATCCGCTCGAACAGCTCAGGCATCCATGCATACGACTCGGCGCGCTCGCCGGGAAAGCCGAACAGCAGGTTCCACATCGCCTTCACGCCGTAGCTGCGCGCCCACTTGAGCACCGCGACGTTCTGCAAGCCGCGGACACCTTTGCCCATGCGCGCGAGCACGTCGTCGTCGAAGCTCTCGATACCGGGCTGGATCGTGTAGACGTTGGCCTCCGCGAGACGGCGCAAGTGACGACGGCGCAGATTGGATTTCGTCTCGTAGAAGATCTCCGGCGGATCGTCCATCTGCGCGATCCGGGCGAGCACGCTGTCGAAATAATCCATGTCGACGATGTTGTCGGCGAACTCGATGTTGCGCGAGCCGTGACGCGCGATGAAATGCTCGACCTCGGCGAAGGCGCGCTCCGGCTTCTTGACGCGGAACTGCATGGTGCGGCCGTTCAATCCGCAGAACGTGCAGTGACTCTTCGCGCCCCACCAGCAACCGCGCGACGTTTCGAGAAGCACGCCGCTGCCGGGATTGATCTCGGTCAGCCCACGCGAAGGCAGCTCTTCGAAGTACTCGTCGAAATTCGGATATGGCAGCGCATCGAGGTCCCGCGTGATCGGCGGCGCAGTGTTGATGTGGACCTCGCCGTTGCGGCGGGCGCAGAACCCTGCGACCTTCCACCACTCGAGGCCTTCGCGCACAGCCTTCAGCAATTCAGGAAGCGCGAGATCGCCCTCGCCCGTGCAGATCAGATCGATGAACTCGTAATTGCGCAGGAGCGCAGCGCCCATCGTGCTTTCGCAATTGGCGCCGCCGAACGCGATCTTCACTTGCGGATGCCGCGCCTTGATCTCGCGCGCGAGCGAGAGGCACGCCATCGTCTGCTCGAATGTACTGGTGAATCCGACCAGATCGAACCTCGACCAATCCGTCGCCGCGAGACAGGCCTCGATGAACGATGGGACGGCGTCGCGCGCGTGGTCGATCGCTTCCTGCGCCGCGGGCGGAATCGGACCTCGCGACTTCAGATAGTCGACGTAGCCGTCAGCGTCGAGCGAACCCGCGCCGTGGAAGTGCTGCGAGAACAGCCATTCGCCGGTGAGCTGCTCCATCGAGACGCGATAGTCCTCGATGTCGTGCGCGCCACAGAGCATCTCGTAAGCGGCGAGCCCGAGCTTCTGCGCGAACGCGAGATTGAAGTTGAAGACGCGCGCTTCGAATCCGGATTGCTGCGAGATCGACTTCAGCAAGCCCAGCGCCAGCGACGGTCGTCGCGCACTGGCGAACGGCATGTTGATCAGCGCGATGCTCGGCGTCACGCGTCTCCCCAGATAACGGCTGCCGACTCGATCCCACTCTAGCCTGCCCTCCGGCGGGTCGCCACTGCCAGACTGTGAAGCGCCCGGCAAAACCGTCGCGCATTTGCGACGCGGCGAGTTCAGCCTCGATTCAGCGTGCCCGGCGCAGGATGGTCGCGCCCGAGAAAACAGGAGGACTTTGCAAATGAAGACAGGACTTCGTTGGATTGCAGGCGCGGCCGTTGCCATCGCTGGCTTCGCGGCCATCCCCGCGCAGGCTCGCACCGACGTCGCGATCGGCGTCTCGCTCGGTGGCCCGGCCTATTACGAGCCGGCCCCGCGCTACTACCAGCGCGAAGTGATTTACGAAGAGCCGGTGCGCTACTACGAGCCGCGCGTCGTTTACGAGCGCGAGTACTGCCCGCCGCGGCGTTACTACCACGGCCACTACGTGGACGAGCGCGTCTACTACCGCAGCCACCGCCATCACGGTCGGTACTGGGACTGACCGGCGATTCATCGCCAAAAGCCGCACTTCGGTGCGGCTTTTTTGTTGTTTTTTTGGCACGCAACGCGGGCGTATACTCCGGGCACTCACCGGGGCTTCTCGATCAACGGAGATTCGCCATGGCGTTCGTCGAATGGGTGATGCAGGGCACGCAGGTTTCCCACTGCAATTGCAATATCGGCTGTCCCTGCCAGTTCAACGCGCTGCCGTCGCACGGCAACTGTCGCGCCTACATGTTCATGCAGATCGACAAGGGCCATTACGGCAAGGTGAAGCTCGACGGAGTGCGCTGGGGCGCCATGTTCATGTGGCCCGGCCCGATCCATGAAGGCAACGGCACTGCGATGGTCGTCGTGGACAAGAGCGCGACACCAGAGCAGAAGGCCGCGATCGAAGCGGTCGCGAGCGGCCAGGACACCGATCCCGGCAGCCTGATCACGCAGGTGTTCAGCACGACGCTGACCAAGGTGCTGCCGACCCAGGTCAAGCCGATCGAGCTCAAGATCGACATGCAGAAGCGCACCGCGCGCGTGAAGGTCGACGGCCTCGTCGAGGGCAACTCCGAGTCGATCAAGAATCCGATCACCGGCGAGCCGCACGTCGTCAGCGTGAAGCTGCCCAACGGCTTCGAGTACGACGAGGCGCAGTTCCTGGTCGGCAAGGCCAAGACCTCGGGCCCGATCGAGCTCAACTTCAGCGACACGCATGCCCACATCGCCAAAGCACACTGGAGCACGCACGGCGTCGTGAGGTGATGGGGGCGCCCGAAGCAACTCCGCTCGAATCGCTGATCCGGCGCGATCGTCTCTGGATCGGCGGCGGCCTCGTCGCCGCGGTCGCGCTGTGCTGGGCGTGGCTCGTTCCCGCTGCGATCGACATGAATGGCGACATGCGCGGGCTCGCCGCGTGGATGATGTCGCCGGTGATCGACGCGCGCTATCTCACCCTGTTGTTCCTGATGTGGGCCGTGATGATGGCGGGGATGATGCTGCCGTCGGCGGCGCCGACGCTGCTGCTCTATGCGCGCGTCGCGCGATCGAGTGGCGGCAGCCCGGTCGCGAACGTCTACGCCTTCGCAGCGGGATACATCGTCGTCTGGTCCGCTTTCAGCCTGGTCGCAACGCTCGCGCAATGGGCGCTCCACGATTACGGCTTGCTGACGCCGATGATGCAGAGCGCGAGTCGCGCGCTGTCCGGCGCGCTGCTGATGGTCGCTGGCGTGTATCAGTGGAGCAGCCTGAAGGAACGCTGCCTCGCCAGCTGTCGCGGGCCCGCGATGTTCATCACGCAGCACTGGAGCGAAGGACCGCTGCGGATGGGACTTCGCCACGGACTGTTCTGCCTCGGCTGCTGCTGGGCGCTGATGCTCCTGTTGTTCGCCGGCGGCGTGATGAGTCTCGCCTGCATCGCCGCAATCACGATCTTCGTGCTGTTGGAAAAGCTCGCTCCTCTCGGGGCGCAAACCGCTCGCGCCGCAGGAGCGCTCCTGATCGGGTGCGGTGTCTGGCTCGCCCTGACCTGACGCAAAAATCCGATTGGCCCCCTTGAATTAGCCGGGGCGACCTCTAGAATTAGCAGCCTTCGCGGGAGAGTGCTAACGACGTCGCTCGTCGTTGAATTGGACTTTCCTGCGGGAATTCAAATATTTGAATAACAGGAGCGTCCCTATGAAATTGCGTCCCTTGCACGATCGCGTGATCGTGGAGCGTCTGGAAGAAGAGAAGAAGTCGGCCGGCGGCATCATCATCCCGGACCAGGCCGCGGAAAAGCCGATGAAGGGCAAGGTCGTCGCGGTCGGCCCCGGCAAGCGCACCGATGACGGCAAGCTGCAGCCGATGGACGTCAAGTCCGGCGACACCATCCTCTTCGGCAAGTACAGCGGCACCGAAGTGAAGATCGACGGCACCGAATACGTGGTAATGCGCGAAGACGACATCATGGGCGTCTTCTCTGGCGCGCGCGCTTAATCAATCAAAGAGAGGAATCCAATCATGGCAGCCAAAGATGTGAAATTCGGCGACGACGCTCGCTCGCGCATGGTCGCGGGCGTGAACGTTCTCGCCAATGCGGTGAAAGTGACGCTCGGTCCGAAGGGCCGCAACGTGGTGCTCGACAAGTCGTTCGGCGCTCCGACCGTCACCAAGGACGGCGTCTCGGTCGCGAAGGAGATCGAGCTCAAGGACAAGTTCGAGAACATGGGCGCGCAGCTCGTGAAGGAAGTCGCGTCGAAGACTTCCGACGAGGCCGGTGACGGCACCACGACCGCGACCGTTCTCGCGCAGGCGATCGTCAACGAAGGCCTGAAGAGCGTCGCCGCGGGCATCGACCCGATGGAGATCAAGCGCGGCATCGACAAGGCGGTCGTCGCCGTCGTCGACGAGCTGAAGAAGATTTCCAAGCCCTGCAAGGATCGCAAGGCGATCGCGCAGGTCGGCTCGGTCTCCGCGAACAACGATTCCGCGATCGGCGAGCGCATCGCCGAGGCGATGGACAAGGTCGGCAAGGAAGGCGTGATCACCGTCGAGGACGGCTCGGGTCTGGAAGACGAGCTCAACGTCGTCGAAGGCATGCAGTTCGATCGCGGCTATCTCTCGCCCTACTTCATCAACAACGCGCAGAGCCAGCAGTGCGAGCTCGATAGCCCCTACATCCTGATCACCGAGAAGAAGATCTCGAACATCCGCGATCTCCTGCCGCTCCTGGAGCAGGTCGCACGTTCGAGCAAGCCGCTGCTCGTGATCGCCGAGGACGTCGAAGGTGAGGCGCTCGCGACGCTCGTCGTCAACAACCTGCGGGGCATCCTGAAGGTCGCCGCCGTCAAGGCGCCGGGCTTCGGAGATCGCCGCAAGGAAATGCTGAAGGACATCGCGATCCTGACCGGCGGTCAGGTCATCGCCGAAGAGCTGGGCCTCACGCTGGAGAAGGTGACGCTCAACGATCTCGGCACCGCGAAGAAGATCCAGATCGAGAAGGAGAACACTACGATCATCGATGGCGCCGGCAAGAAGTCGGACATCGAGGGCCGCATCAAGCAGATCCGCGCCCAGGTCGAGGACGCGACCTCCGACTACGACCGCGAGAAGCTGCAGGAGCGACTGGCGAAGCTCGCCGGTGGCGTTGCGGTGATCAAGGTCGGCGCTGCGACCGAGACCGCGATGAAGGAGAAGAAGGCTCGCGTCGAAGACGCCCTGCACGCGACCCGTGCGGCCGTCGAGGAAGGCATCGTGCCGGGCGGCGGCGTTGCGCTCGTGCGTGCCAGCCGCTCGCTCGACAACCTCAAGGGTGCGACCGACGACCAGCAGGTCGGCGTGAACATCCTGCGCCGCGCGATCGAAGAGCCGCTGCGCATGATCGTCCGCAACTCGGGCGAAGAGCCGTCGGTGATCCTGAACCGCGTCAAGGAAGGCAAGGGCAACTTCGGCTACAACGCGCAGAACGGCGAGTTCGGCGACATGGTCGAGATGGGCATCCTGGATCCGACCAAGGTCGAGCGCCTCGCGCTGCAGAACGCGGCGTCCGTCGCTGGCCTGCTGCTCACGACCGAAGCGATGGTCGCCGAGTTGCCGAAGAAGGAATCTCCGATGCCGGCCGGTGGTCCTCCGGGCGGGATGGGCGACGACTTCTAGATCTGAGGTTGAAGGCCAATCGGGGCTCTTCGGAGCCCCGATTTTTTTGTGCCTCATAATTTCGCGATGGAGATCACGATCGCGTCGCGTTTCTGTGGCCCGAAGACTTCGGGCAACGGCGGCTACACCGCCGGCGTCGTCGCACAGCTGCTCGGCGGATCAGCGGAAGTCACGCTGCGTGCGCCGCCGCCCCTCGACACGCCGATGCAGGCGCAAGTCGAGAACGGTCACGCGAAGCTCATGCACAACGGCACGCTGATCGCCGAGGGCCGCGCTACGGAAATCGAAGTGCAGCCGCCGAAGTCCCCGTCATGGGATGAGGCCGCCGCGGCGCAGAAGCGATTCCCCGGATTCGAGCATCACGACTTCCCGCACTGCTTCACCTGCGGCACGGCGCGCAAGCCGGGCGACGGTTTGCTCGTGCAGACTGGCCCGCTGAGCGACAGCGCCGTCTTCGCCTCGACCTGGATCCCTGACGCGACCCTCGCCGGCGAGGACGGTTTCGTGAAGCCCGAATTCCTCTGGGCCGCGACCGACTGCCCGGGTGCGTGGGCGACGAATTCACGCCAGCAGAACCCTTCCCTGCTCGGACGCTTCGCCGCGCGCTTCACGCGCCGGGTGAGAGCCGGCGAGCGCTGCATCGTCATCGGCTGGCCGATCGGCCACGAGGGCCGCAAGCATCACGCAGGCACAGCGCTGTTCACGGCGAACGGCAAGCTGGTCGGCGCCGGCCGGCAGACCTGGGTCGAGATCGCGCGCAAATAGGCGCGCAATAAAAAAGCCCCCGCAGTGCGGGGGCTCTTAGCGACAGGGACCTTCGCCTAATCAGTGCGCGCGGATTTCGGCGCGACGATTCAGCGCGCGGCCTTCGTCCGTGCGGTTGTCCGCGATCGGCTTGGATTCGCCGAACGCCTGCGTGTTGATGCGGCTCGCGTCCACGCCCTTGCGCACCAGATAGTCCTTCACGCTCTGAGCGCGACGCTCGGAGAGCGCCTGGTTGTAGGCGTCGGAGCCGATCCAGTCGGTGTGGCCGCTGACGTCGACCGCGGTGCGCGAGTTCTTCTGCACCATCGAGTTGATCGAGCGGGCATCGGTGTCGAGCGAGGCCTTCGCCTTGTCGGTCAGGACCGACTTGTTGTACGGGAAGTGCACGTCCTCGAACTTGGTCTCTTCAGCGGCCGGCGGCGCCGCGACAGGGGCCGGAGCGGGCGCCGGACGGACCGGGGCCGGCGGAGGCGGCGGCACCGCGGTGACGACGTGACGCGCGCAGATCGGGATCACGAGGCCGAAGCGCAGATACGGCTCCTGGAACAGGCCGTCGTTGTTCGCCGTGGTCGAGCGGTCGGTGTTGACCAAGAGCTTCGAGCCGACGCGGAGGAAGCGCTCACGCGCGTCTGCGCGGAAGGCCATCGGATAGCCGAAGATCGTGAACGGGACTTCGACACCGAGGCCGGGCGCCCAGGCGAAGTTGTCGCCGGTGTTCTTTTCCGTGTCGAACGGGACGGCTTCGTCCGGGCGCGTCGTGTGGACGTAGTCCGCGGACAGGATCGCGTAGGGCTGCACCGGCCACTTGCGCGACAGGAAGAACAGGCCCGACAGCTCGGCGCCATTCTCGCGCCACTCGCGGCCGACCGACTTGCCGAAATACTTGTGGTGGTAGCCCAGCTCGACGGCGAAATGCTTGTCGAGGAACTTGCCCACGAAGATCGAGCCGCCGAGGCCGTCATGCGAGTTGCGGCCATCGCGGTCGAGCACCCAGTCGAACATGGGTGAGACGTACCAAGGATTGTCGTCCGCCTGATACTCTGTTTTTGGCGGCGGGCCGAATTGCGCGAGGGCGGGCGCAGCAAACGCCATCAACGCGAACCACACACCGGCCGGAGTTAATTTATTCATTCTGAATCCCCACTCGGTCAAGGTTGCGCTTCTATAATACTGATATTCGGGAAAAGATGTGAACTTTCCAGCGGAAGCGCGGGCATCTTCACAGACCATCGCACCCGCCATTTCGATCCCTGAGCCCCGCGAGCGGACCTGACGTGATCGACTTTCTCGCCCAGTACGGCCTGTTCCTGGCCAAGACGGTGACCCTCCTGGCGGCCTTCGTGGTCGCGGTCGGCATGCTCGCAAACCTCGCCCAGCACGCCCGCGGCCATGCGCATGAGCGGCTCGAGGTGAAGAGCCTCAACCAGCGCCTCAAGGAGATGGCGGCGGCGCTCGACGCCGAGCTGCTCGACAAGGCCGGTCGCAAGGCGCAGGCAAAGGCACGCAAGGCCGAGGACAAAGCCCGGCGGCAGGCACGCAAGCATGGTCACGCGCGGGAACGGCCGCGGGTGTTCGTCCTCGACTTCCGCGGCGACCTTCGTGCGACACCGACGGCTGCGCTGCGCGAAGAGATCAGCGCGCTCCTGCAGGTGGCCAAGGACCACGACGAAGTGCTGCTGCGGCTCGAGAGCGAAGGCGGCATGGTCCACGGCTACGGGCTCGCGGCATCCCAGCTGCAGCGCGTGCGCGATCGGCGCATCAAGCTCACGGTCGCGGTCGACAAGGTCGCGGCGAGCGGCGGCTATCTGATGGCTTGCGTCGCCGATCGCATCGTCGCGGCGCCGTTCGCGATCCTCGGCTCGATCGGCGTCGTCGCGCAGCTGCCGAACTTCAATCGCGCGCTCAAGAACCACGACATCGACTACGAGCTGCACACTGCGGGCCAGTACAAGCGCACGCTCACGCTGTTCGGCGAGAACACCGACGAAGGTCGCGCGAAGTTCCAGCAGGAGCTCGAGGAGGTCCACGGTCTATTCAAGTCGTGGGTGACGCAGAACCGTCCGCACCTGCCGATCGAGCAGGTCGCCACCGGCGAGCACTGGTACGGCACCCGCGCGCTCGCGCTCAAGCTGATCGACGAGATCAAGACGAGCGACGACTGGCTGCTCGAGCGCGCGAAGGACGCCGATCTCATCGAGGTGCACTACAAGCCGCGCGTCAGCATCTCCGATCGCATCGCGCACGGCCTCGGGCGATTGCGCTCAGCGTTCCTGTAGCGCCCCGAAACTCAAGCTGCCGACGCGCACCGTCGGCCGGGTACGCGGGAACAGCCAGTAGCCGTCCGACTCCGACGACGGCGCGAGATTCGGCCAGCCCGGCAGCCGCTTGCTCTCTCCCGCGATCGCCTTCTCCTGCACCATCGAGATGTATTGATCGACGGCGTACTCGGCGGTGTTGCCGTTCAGCACGACCTCGGCTCCGGTCGTGTGCGCGAACTTCGCGACGCCGGGGATCCTCGACTGCGATGGCGCGTAGGCATCGAGCGCGACGCCGTTCTCGCTGGTGACGAAGAGCTCGTCGCCCGCGTGCACGACGATCGAGTGATTCCCTTCCGTGTGACCTTTCGTGCGCAGCAGCGCGACGCCCTCACCGAGCATCACGTCGTGATCGAGCAGGATCACTTTGTCCATCGGCACGCCGGCGATGCCGTTCGGGCAGTACCACTGGTTCTGCCACGGGATCAGCGATTGCGTCGATTCCCACTCCTCGCGCATGACCAGCAGCTTCGCGTTCGGCAGCAGCGCGGGCTGACCGTCGGCCCCGAGCCAGCGCCGTACGTTCTGCGTGTGGAGATGATCGTAAGTGATGAAGTCGACGTCTTCGGGCTTGAGCCCGATGCGCGCGAGCACGTCGGGCACGGTCGCGGTCTTCTTCGTGATCAATGCCTCCATCACGCCTTTGAGCGGTCCTGCGCTCTCGGACAGATGCTTGAAGAACGGCGTGTCGAGCTGGTGCTCCCAGTCCGACGGTCCGACCAACAAGGTTTTCAGTCCCTGCTGCGACCCAAATTGCACGACGAACATCGTATTGCAGAGATGGACGAACGCAGACGGCCCGCCATACGCATTGAGATAAGCGAACTTCGACGGATACGGCACGCGGATCAGCTCGAAGGATGCGTAGTAGCGCACCGGCGTGCCGGCGAGCATGTCGCGACGGAAATCCTGCGCGGCGCGCTTCACGGCGGCGACGCGATCGAGCGGTCGCGCGGCACTGCGCGTGCCGTCGAAATGGGTGACGCGTTTCAGGATGCTGCCAGCGCTGCCTTCGGCCATGTCCGTACTCCCGATGTCGCCTTGGCTAGAATTATCGCCCCTTTGCGCTCGAGAAGAACATGAAACTGCAGAGCCACAGCTTCCGCGACGGCGGCGTGATTCCCGGCCGATGCGCCTTCGCCATCCGCGCGCCGAAGAGCCACGTGCGCCTGTCGGCGAACCGCAATCCGCATCTGCGCTGGGCCGACGCACCGGCCGGCACCAGGACCTTCGTCGTGATCTGCACCGACTCCGACGCGCCGACCAAGGCCGACGACGTCAACAAGCCGGGCCGCGAAGTGCCCGCCGATCTGCCGCGCGCCGAGTTCCAGCATTGGGTGATGGTCGACATTCCCGCGTCCGTCACCGAGATCGGCGAAGGCGCCTGCAGCGAAGGCGTGACGCCAAAGGGGAAGAAGAAGCCGCACGGCCCCGAAGGCGCGCGCCAGGGCGTGAACGACTACACGAGCTGGTTCAAGGGCGACAAGAACATGGACGGCGCCTATCTCGGCTACGACGGACCCTGCCCGCCCTGGAACGATTCGCTGCAGCACCACTATCGCTTCGAGGTGCTCGCGACCGATCTTGAAAAATGTCCGGTCGACGGCAATTTTTCCGTCGCCGACGTGCGCAGGGCCATCGAAGGGCATGTGCTCGCACGCGACGCGATCGTGGGCCGCTACGCGCTCAATCCGCAGCTGAAGCCCACGGCCACGCCGTTGAACTCGATGCGCAGGCCAAGGTCATAGGCGCGTCGCCACCTGGCAACAAACTCAACCGACAGGAACCGAACTCAATGTCCCGATTTCCGCTGATCAAGACCGTCGCGACCGCGGCTGCGCTGGCTTTCGGCACGACCGCGGCCATGATCATGTTCAGCAC